>Ga0123336_10002927_pt1 | contig 14587 bp, 15 predicted proteins | sample SSSSmetaG_FD_96466 | JGI IMG/M metagenome (GOLD analysis project Ga0123336, IMG submission 96466) | Glacier valley bacterial and archeal communities from Borup Fiord, Nunavut, Canada, to study Microbial Dark Matter (Phase II) - ​SSSS metaG | ecosystem: Environmental > Aquatic > Freshwater > Ice... | reverse complement strand
TATTACTAATCCAAAGACGCGATTCATCAGGATTCATTTATTCGTTCGAGTAAATCTTAACAAGTTCCAATATAATAGATTATTAATAATACTGGTCAATCACTCTAATTTTAAGGATTGGTTGTGGGGAATATACTGATAAGATTTTCCTAAGGGATTTCTCATGGATTACGCGGACTCCGTCCGATTCGAAATGACATTTCCTAAATTTTTAGATTCTCGTAAATCTTCTTGAATTTTTTCATGCGCTATCTATAATGATATAAATATATTTCTATATGCCGTTGTCGCCAGCAAAAACATTATTAGCCCCTTTTCTTACTGGTGGCGCATTAATTTTTTTATCAGTAACTACCGGCGTTTGGTCGTATACAAATCAGCAGAAAGCTGAATCTGATCTACAAAATGGGTATACAGCGAATACAAATACGCTTACACCAGTTCCAACAAGTAATATTACGAATACTCCGCGAATCACGAATAAGATTACAAATACTGTGAGTCCATCGGGAGGTTCGCCAAACCCTAGTATTACTTCGACGATCTCAGTTACGGTTAGCTCTATAATTACTACTGCTCCAACATTTGGAGGTATAATCACATCAGTACCAAAAACCTCAGTCCCCGGACAGACTTCTACGCATACGACTGCAGCTACTGCGACCCCAACAACAACGTTACTAGCAACTACTGCTCCGACAACGCCATTACCAACAACCGTTCTACCGACCACAGTTGTTACGACGACAACTGTGGTCGGTAGTATCATACTCGGCTGATGGTATATACAATACTCCAGCAGGTCCTCAAACAATTGGAGTTACATTGTTTATTCAAAATAGAATCATCCAATCTGTAACGATTACAAATAAAGCCACTGATACAGAAAGTCGAAACTACGTAACCAGATTCAGTTCGGGAATCTCTGCGAAAGTGGTAGGACTATCTATCGACAATAGTTTTAACTTCACATCAGTAAATGGAGCGTCGTTGACGGTAACAGGTTTCAAAAATGCAGTAGCTATTATTCGGCCTCAAGTACCATAAATATGCCAACTAAACCAAAAAAAACTATAATTCAACAAATAAAGTCTTTTTTAAAAAGACCAAGTAATATTTGCGCTCTTTATCTTGGGAGCATGATAGCGTGGGGTGGAGCAGTACGTATTATTTCCGACTCAACAATTCTTTCAAATATACTATTTCTTATTTGTATCGCTATCTTTTTTAATTTATACATTCCGTGGTTTCTCACAAAAACAAAAGTTAAATTATTTAACACGACGGATAGTATTATTTCGACTTTGATTCTTATTATTATTCTAGATCCATCGCAACCATTGTGGATGATTATTCTAGTTTGTTCGGCTATTATTTTGATTCGTGCATTTTTTCGTTACAAAAGCATGCCGATTTTCAACCCCGTAGCGGCGGGTGTAGGTTTAGTTTCACTTCTAACTTTTATTCCTTTATCTACTCCAATCGAAGGGCCGTTCATATCTTGGTGGGGAACGAGCTTTGCTCCTAGATTTACGGACTATGGGATTAGCATAGCATCCGCTTTTACTGTGGTATTTGGGATTTATTTCTTATATAAATTTAGAAAAATTGTTATTTTTGTTACTGCCTATATTTTTACATCTTATTTTTATTTTTGTGCTCAGTTTATTTTTAAACAGCAAGCTTCGGGAGATATCTTAACCAGTTATTTATACCGATTTTTTGAGGGAACTTTATTTTTTGCTTTGTTATTAATGTTGATCGAGCCAAAATCTTCACCTAATGATAAAATCGATCAAGTGGGATTTGGCATTATTTTTGCATTAGGTTGGGTGATAGTTCCACAAAATCAGCTTATCTATGGTATTTTAGCGGCAAATGCATTTAACTTCTCTGTTAAATATCTAAAGTCTCATAAGATTATCCTTTTTACAAAAAAGAGAATCGCAGCATCAGGAGCTATATTAATGTCTTTTACAATTATTGCAACGGCAATTGTGATTCCGACGAGATCATTTGCAACGGTCAATAAAGCAGCGGTGGATAATGTAGGAGATTTTGCATCTGCGGATTGCAAAAATTTTCAGGGGATGGTCGATCTAGCAAAAATACCTTCGACGGATAAAATTGGTATCAAATTTTACGCTGATGGAGTTGGCGATGAAAATCTGATTGGATATGATTACGCGCATGTGAAAGATATTTATGAGGCTACATTTAATATTCCGATTTCCTCTCGAGTAAAAGATGATAATTCTCATCTAATATATGCTTATGCTCTTGATCAAGATAAAGTTGAGCATCCTTTAGCCAATTCACCCTTTTCGCTCAAATGCGAAACTCCGCCATCGGCTTCGATAACTTCTTCAGCAAATATATTATGTTTAAATAAAGAGTATACATTTTATGTACATTCGAGCGGAGACAGTTCCGAAGTTCAGATCTCTAATCTAGATGGTACTAAAACAAAATTTTGTTCTGGTGTATATAATATTGACTCCGTGAAAAATATTACTATGTGCCAGATCTTAACATCTAAGGAAAAAGATTACAGTTTGATTTGGAAGCCAACAGAAATTGGAAAATTTTATATTGGTGTGAATGCTTATAAATCAAATTCGAAATGTACATTCAATCCATTTTACGAAGTGGGCGAAGTCGCTGGATGGAGCAGCTGTGGGCCGAGCGATTCGAGAGTCGTGACGGTGAAGGAATGTAAATAATTGAGGTCTGTGTCATTTCGAATTAGAGATTTCTTGCTACGCTGCGAAACGACAATCTTCTTCCTAATTTCTCTTTACTAAAACTGCCATTTAATTTACTATGAGTGTGAATATATTTCATAATGCAAGATAATTTTTTTCGTAAGACAGTAGACTTGGGAAGGCACATAAGGGTAGTCTCTCTCTTGACGTACTTTTTTTTCATACTTATATTTAATCTAATGGTAGCGCCACTTTTTGGATGGAATGTGATGCCAGCTCATGCTGATACCGTTATCGATTCCGCTCGTCTGGTCACATTAGCTAATCAAAGTCGTGCGGCGGCAGGTTTGAATAGTTTATCTGTAGATCAACGACTAATAAATGCAGCAACGCAAAAAGGTATTGATATGTTTAAAAAACAATATTGGGCACATTATGGCCCAAATGGTGAGACGCCATGGCAGTTTATCATTGCGGCTGGATATAGCTATACCTATGCTGGTGAAAATTTAGCCAAAGACTTCACCTCCACCGATTCTGTCCATAACGCGTGGATGAATAGCGCTACTCACAAAGCAAATATTCTTAATGTTAACTATCAAAACGTTGGGATTGCAGCTATTTCTGGCAAACAAATCTGCAATGGCATATATCCTGGTTTTTCGGATAATAATTTATCTACGTGTATAGATACTGTTATCGTGGTGCAGATGTTTGGCACATTGCAATCCGCAACATCTCCTTCTGGACCTACTAAATCTATTTCTTCAAATACTATCGTACCGACATCTACTCCGACACCACAAGCACCTAATAAACCACAGATTACATCACCATCAAACAATTCATATGTTAATAAAGAAAAAATTGATGTGAGCGGAAAAACAGATACAAATACTTCGGTGAATGTTTATGATGGAGAGAAAAAAGTAGGAACTATCACCTCCGATGGTGGCGCTTTTACCGTGCGGGATCTTACGCTGGGTGATGGAGCTCATGGATTAACGGCGGATGCTACCAGTGAAGTCAATGGAAAAGTTTCTGTGAGATCGGATGCCGTGAATGTCACGATTGACACGGTCCCACCCGTCTTGGATAAGACTAATACAAAATTGCAGCTTCAAGATCAAAGTAATAATGATTATTATATCGAAAGTACATTTACAGATGATACGGTCGCAGTGAAAGCCACATCCGGTCAATCTTCCATTGATTTACAAAAATTATATGGCAATACTTTTGCCGGAACGATAAAGGTTCCCGATTCCAACGTGGGTATTGTTCTTGCTGCGTATGATAAAGCCGGAAATATGAGCACAGCCACACTTGATTTGCCCCGAACGTTAGGATTAGATAATAAAATTTCATCGACCACCGCGGGAAGGGTTTCTCTTACTCCAGAGAATATGTCGATTAAACAAGTCGTGAACATAATTGTTGGCGTAGTATTACTCATGGTATTTATCGCAGAATCATTTTTTGTATGGAAAAATGGTGGAGGAATACATCACTTACACCAGAATGGCGTGAAATCTTTGGCGAGTGGAGCGGTGCATCACGTGATACCAATGGCCGTGATTATTTTAGCTATGTGTTTCAGCATATCTGGAAATATAATATGAAAAAAGATTTAAATAAAAAATTTGCAAATCAATATTACGACGTTCGTTCCGCGATTTATTCTCTTTTAATATTTACTTCGCTATTATTTTTATTAAATTTAAAAAATTTTAACATCGAGAGTGGATTGTATTTCATTATATTGGTTGGATTGTTCCTCGCATCATTATCCGAATATTTATTTTCTATCGCTGCAGCTGGCAAAAAATATCATTATGATCATCCTTTGCGAGATTTATATCTCAAGATACGAAAACATCATGCGTACAATATTATTTTACTTCCAGTGATTCAGTATCTTGTATGTGCAGGAATTATTTATTATTCAAATGATATTCCATTGTCAGTGGCAGTGGTATTTCTGACATCTGTGATGAGCTATTTTACTTTTTATCTATATAAAGATATTTATCATCAAGATTTAAGAAAGAATGAATTAATAGAAGATTTTTTCGACGCGTCAAGATATTTATCATTTTCATTTATAGTATATCTTGGTATCACACTCCAAACTCTAGATCAATTACCAAAATCTTTTCTTGCGATTCTGCTTGGATTGATCCAATATATTTATTTTATTTCTATGGTATGGAGAAGAGAAGTCATCAATTATAAAAACCTTGCTATCGGATTAATACTTTCAATATTAATGTCTGGATTTATTTATTTTCTGCTTTCTATTTTTGAAAGTCAGCGCGCGATTATAGCTCTCACTATTACGGCACAAATAGTTCTTTGGGATTATGTCATGACTAGCCTGTTCGTGAGATGGACACAGAAAAAATTGGATTATCTTATAGTATTAGAATATCTTTTAGTAGCTATGATTGCAGTTTTTCTACTTTTCTTTTCTAAATAATATTTACAAAATAAAAAATCTACGTCTCGCGTAGATTTTTGGTTGGTTAGAAGCATTCAGTGTAAAGATGTTATCGCAAATGTCTACGTACGTCAATATTGCAAATATCCTATATATATTTATCAGATTTATGAACGCGATTTTTTTGAATCTTTTGAATCATTAGTCTTATCATTTTTAAATTTCATAAAAAATCTTTTTGATATTTCCAACACATCTACAAAAACTCCCATTTTCGCTTTTGTTCGTACATCATCTACGAGGTCGGCGATTGCTTGTATTTGCTCTGACACACTACCAGCAGTGCGCACGACGATATACACCTGTTGTAAAATTCTAACAAAATAAAAAAATAGAAAACTAAGTCCGATGAAAATCATCACCCAAAATACTGGCCAGAAATATAACCAAAATGTTTCCATGATTTATTATATATATGTAATAGTATAGGTTCTATGGATGCTGTTTGCAAACTAATTATTTAAAATTCATTCGCCAGATTGTAAAATCGGAATAATCAACAATTCCGTCATGATTTAAATCTGCAGTCTTTGTTACTAATCCAGCAGCCCATTCTTTTCTGCCAATTTCAAAATCTCCAAGATCTATTTTTCCATCACAATTAACATCTCCAAGATCACGGTTGATACATGTTGTAGTCGATGACGTAGTCGTCGCGGTTGTTGATATAGCTGTTGTTGGAGTCCCTGTCGTTGTTGTCACTATTGCAGTTGGTGTTGGTGCTATATTTGCATTTTCGAGACGGGAATACATGACTGTCGTATTATAATAACTGCCACTATTTGCTCTAAAGAATAAAAATTCGACAGTCTCTGGTCGATTCCAGCCAATCACACCCCATTTTACCGAGGCACTTGCATCATAGGAGTCCATACCTGTTGGTGAGGCTAATACGGCAGAAGGAGACCAAGTATTATCGGTATTTTTCTTTTTGACACAAATTATTGTAGATATTTTGCATTCGGGACTTTGAGGACTACCATGACCAATAATATATAAATTATTAACACTATCAATAGCTAAGGCAGGGTCATGAGTATAGCTGCTTAATTCAGTATCTACCCATCCTGAGCCTGAATTTACGACATAATGAATACGACCATAATCCCCAGTAGAATCGAAATTTTTTATATAAGTTAAGTGTTTTGTTCCTTTCGTATCAATGACTAATGATGGCCCTTGGTCAATATTTACTCCAGAATTTGTGCTAGTCCAGACATCGGTAGTACTTACGCTTTCTACACTACCAATTAGTCCCGTATTTGTAGCGGTACGGGCTAATATCTTTGCTGGAGAAGTTGCTTCGGATATCCATGACACTGTAATACTACTATCAAATGGAGAAATAGCTAAGGATGGGTGATTTGCCGATCCAGCCGTATCAATTTGTATCGGTCCAAATACATTTGTCAAAGTATCATTAATAGAGTCATATGAATATGCGCGATATGAAACATGTTTCCCTGCTGACCAGTAGGCTATATTTAATCGTCCGGATTTGTCAAACATAGCCGACACTCCTGAAGTACCGATGTAACTACCCGTAGATAGATTCGGGCTTCCGGACACTATTGTCTTTGTAGCTTTAAAAACAGTATTCGTAATATCAAAAGGATAATCTTTTAAAAATCCGTCCTGACTATTAACTAGAATATGTATAAAGTTATTTCCGTCGTATGCTGCCTCGACAGAGAGGGGATTTGATGCAGTTAAAATCTCATTTAATTGTATGAAATCTGATGAAGCCATTGGTAATCCTGAATTTTGACTTCCGTAAATTCTTATCGAGTTTACTGATTCGGCCTTCCCACTTATAAAGTACAATTTATCATTTTTTGCTCGCACTATTTGTCTTGGGATTACATCGACAAATCCGGGAAGAGTTACGATCGTGACAGCAGAAATATTAGGAAAAACAGTTATCTGCTGCGCAAAAACTGTGGACTGATTTACATTTATAATTCCAAAACTAAATAATATTAATAAAAAAATTATAAAACTAAATTTAATTTTATTGTAAATAAATAATTTTCCCAATTCTGATTGATAATTAGTATTAATTTATTGATTTTCATAGAAAATGTCAATTACTTTTAATCTGATGACTGATTTTTAATCGAATAACGAAAAGAACTGAGACAAATCCTGTGAAATAAAAAATTGTGGAAAAGAAAAAAGACGCTACAGATATGCGTCTTTTTTATATTTAAACAAGAAAATTACTTTGCAGCTACTTTTGAGTAAATTTCATCAAATGTCTGAGGATCAGTCAAAGCAATATCAGCCAAGATTTTTCGATCAATAACAATATTTTTTTGAGATAGGCCATTAATAAATTTGGAATAGCTTAAATCTTTCAAGTCTAAAGCGGCATTAATTCTTTTTATCCAAATTTCTCGCATCTGTCCTTTCTTTTTTCGTCGACCATTGAATGCATATTGTCCAGCATGGTGCATAGCTTCGTAAGCCACGCTCATTACTTTGCTTCGCTTCATTCGATATCCTTTGACTAATTTCAGGACTTTCTTATGTGCTTGTCTTTTTGTTGTTCCTCGCTTAACTCTTGCCATGTTTTCACTATAAAAATTAAATTACCACTCAAATTTAAAGTCCCATTCCGGATTTAATTTGTCTTGTTTGTCTTGCGCTTTGTAAAACTCTAGATCGTGCTTTTCGTTGATGCACTTTGGTACTTTTCTTCATACGCAAGTGATTCCAATTTGGAGCATTATGTTTGAGTTTTCCAGTGCCGGTGACATCGAATCTTTTTATTAATGCTTTTCTAGTACGTGTTTTCATAAATTTGTGAATGTAACGGTGAGATTATACCAAATATTTGGGAAAATGCACTAGTTTACGCGGTTAAAGTGGTGTCTTCGACTTCAGGACGTTGCCTTTTTACTTTCAAAGGCTTTACGGTGACAATCACTTGAGCCCCCTCCATCTTGACGCCACCATCTACTTCGCCATATTCATAGACATCGTCGATGACTTTATTCATCACGTCTGCGCTTCTTTCACGACGTATTCGGCTAGGAGTACGAACAGTGACTTTTACCATGTGCTTGTCGTTTAAAAACTCCTTGATTCTCTTTGACTTTTGTAAACGATCGTGATCACCGATTAAAGCTCCCATTCGGATTTCTTTAATCTTTGACTTGGTTGCAGAGCCTTTATTCTTCTTGGATTGATCATATTTAAACTTTGACCATGAAGTTATTTTGCATACGGGAGGTTTTGCTGTTGGTGCTACTTCAACCAAATCTAACTCTGCTTCTTGAGCTTTTTTTAATGCTTCTGCGAGAGGTACTATTCCTAGTGGCTCACCATCGGTATCGACTAAACGTACTTCAGAAGCGATAATAGCTTCATTTCTTTTATACTTTTGAGCTAACGGGTCAAAAACTGGTCTTCTTGGTTTCAATATCTAAAAGTTTTAATTATTTTTAATTTTAACACACACTGAAGTTTTGTTTCAATCCGTAAGGGTATTTAAGGGTTGAAGACGGCAATATGCTATAATTACACGGTAAAAGTTTCATATAATTTTAAAATTATTGCTAAAACAAGGAGAAAATGGATATGAAAGGTTCGTCTATTTTGTCTAAAGTGGATGGGAAAAAAATCGGAGATGTGGAATTTTTATCTTTTGATGGATTTTCGAGGGTTATCGATGCTCATACGGAAAGCTTTATTCCAGGTTCAATTTTAGAATCTTTAAAAAATATTCTTATTACTAGCGAAAAAGAACTTATCAATTTGATGTCTCATGAATTCGGCAAGCCGGCCTGGCAATGTAAGGATGAAATTAAAAGATCCGTCGAATTTATTATGGATTACTTTGAAACCTATAGTCAGGAAAATGCATCTCCTGGTTCAGATACAATTTTTGTTTTGGGATCTGTTGCCATGCCGATATTTCAATTCACTAAGAATCTATGTGAAAACGTAGGTTTGTACAAAAAATATATTTTTAAGCCATCAACGAAAACCGCTGTTACAATGCAGTTTATTTCACTAGAACTAATGCAAAAAATTGAGCCTAACTTTGTAGCGATTGTATCTATATCGAATGAAACTTTGGACGAAATATTGCTAAAATATTCTTTTTCAAAAATCATTAAGTATTTCAGTGGTCAATTGGATATAAAAATTTCTAATTTAGTAGATTTATCTGAAAAAGATACGGTTATGGTTATTGGCGAAGATAGTGATATCGAGATGAGTAGCGGAATAATCTCACAAAATATTTTTTCATTTGAAAAATTTAACCAATCTAGAATTCAGCATATTTTCGTTGATGAAAAAATTTCCGATGAATTTTGTTCTAAACTTTCTCAAAAAATTGAGCTAACTTTATCTTCCGGCGATGCTGATGTCCCTGGAGTAAATTTTACTGATACTTTCAAACTATATAAACGTAAGGGGCTGAATAAGTTTATTTTAGAAATGGTATCGATGGGAGCCGATCTAATTTCCGGTAGCATTCAAGATAAAATATCCTCACCCATACTGATAAAATCAACGTTAGCCTTATCAGATTATTATGAAAGAGATTTTTGGGCTCCAATTATTTTCATTATTCCATACAAAAAGGTGACGCAGCTTCCTACGCTTTTGAAGCCTTTTGTTAAAAATAAACGTCTAATGGCAATGATAAAGTCTATAGATTTGGATTTTATCAAAAAAAGATTACCGATTGATTTGATTTAAATTTCGTAAACGACGGTGTAGATTACTTTACTGGCTGAGATTTCGGCTATATTCGAGTCAGATTGCGAAATCACGGTTAATTTTTTTCCATTTTTAGAGTATGCTGCATGGTAGATGCTATCAAAAAATCCGGTGTTGCATGTGTCAGCAATCCAGCCGGAATTAACTAATTTTTGTGAAATATTATCAGAAAATGAGCTTTTGTCGCTGTTTGTGGCAAATGATGCGGAAGCTAAGACTAAACTTCCTTGATTCTCGCAATCTCTCCAAGATATCTCTGCGGATACTGGAGATGACCAAGAGGCCAGAGAATTTAATAAAAAATATGGACTGTTAGACTCTGGATTTACTCCTATAGAAGTTGAAATTGGTTTTTGAGTCGTGTGTACTTTTGGCGTTGCTGTAACATTTTTTTCAATTGGTATCGTCGTGACTGTTGTAGTAGCTTGACGAACATCTGATGCACCCTCTACTTTTTCTTCTAATTTAGCAGTATTTTTGCCAGGAGAAAAAATAATCACATACGCGACGCTCGTCACTATCAGCAAAATTATAATGGGCAGTACAAATTGCCTAGGTTTCATAGCGATAATTACTCAGTAGAATCAGGTGTGGTACTTTCTGGTTCGGATGTAGTTTCTTCTGTAGATGTTGGTTCTGCAGCAGGAGCGCTTTCTTTCTTTGCTTCGTTTGCCTTTTGTAACATTTCGAGATTTTTATTCTTTAATTCTTGAGCTTTGGTACGTACGTCATCGAGTAAAGCTGCAGGATTTTTGACTAATTCCTCAGTTGCGGCACTCAACTCAATTAATGTTTTTTTGTCTTCATCACTTAGTAATTTATCATGTTCTTCAATTATCTTTTTTGTAGCAAAAACTTCTTGCTCTGCATCATTTTTAGCTTCCACCATTGTTTTTTTAGCTTCATCTTCTGCAGCATGTATCTCTGCATCTTTGATTAGTTTTTCTACTTCTTCGTCGCTCAGATTACTAGACGCCTGGATAGTAATATCTTTTTCTTTACCATTTTTCTTATCTTTTGCTGTCACTTTCAATATTCCGTTAGCATCAATATCAAATGTTACTTCTATCTGTGATGCGCCTCGTGGTGCGGGATCAATTCCTTCCAGAGTAAATGTTCCAAGAATTTTATTGTCATCAAACATTGGACGTTCACCTTGAGCAATTCGGATATCTACCGCTGGTTGATTATCCGCTGCTGTAGTGAATATTTGAGATTTTGCTGCTGGAATAGTCGTATTTTTTTCAATCATTTTTGTCAAAATCTTCCCTTCTGTTTCCAACCCAATTGATAATGGAATTACGTCGAGTAGAGTAATGTCATGGACATCTCCGGTAATCACGCCACCTTGTACTGCTGCACCAAGAGCTACGACTTCATCAGGATTTACAGTCAAATTGGGTTCTTTGCCAAAAAAATCTTTCACAGTCTGCAAAACTTTTGGCATACGTGTCATACCACCTACCATTACGACTTCATTAATCTGTGAAACTGTTTTACCGGCGTCGGAAAGAGCTTTTTTTACAGGCTCAATAGTTTGTTTTATTAAAGGATCCACTAATTCTTCCAATTTAGCTCGGGTCAAATTCATGTTTAAATGTTTTGGACCGTTGGCATCGGCTGTAATATACGGCAAATTTATAAGCGTCTGAGAAACCGATGAAAGCTCAATTTTAGCTTTTTCACCAGCTTCTTTTAATCTTTGCAAAGCAGAAGTGTCATCACGAAGATCGATTCCATTTGTCTTTTTAAATTCATCGGCAAGATAATTTATCAAAACTTGGTCAAAGTCGTCACCACCCAGATGCGTGTCACCATTTGTAGCTAAAACCTCAAAAACCCCGTCTCCGATATCTAAAATCGTAATATCAAATGTGCCACCACCAAGATCGTAAACAGCGATAGTTTCATCTTTTTTCTTATCCAATCCATATGCTAGAGATGCTGCTGTTGGCTCGTTAATAATCCTTTCTACTTCGAGTCCGGCGATTTTACCGGCGTTTTTCGTAGCTTGACGTTGGCTATCATCAAAATATGCTGGAACTGTGATAACAGCTTTATCTACTTTTTCACCAAGATAAGCCTCAGCATCTGACTTCAGTTTAGCTAACACCATTGCAGATATTGCTTCTGGAGCCATCCAACCATCTTCACCATCACTGAATTTTACTTCAATACCACCAGTTTTGGACTTTCGTACTTCATAAGGGACTAATTTGATATCACGTTGTACTTCAACATCATCAAAATTACGACCGATAAATCTTTTTATAGAAAAAAATGTTTGTGTTGGATTCATCACAGCCTGATTTTTTGCACTAGCACCTACTGCTCGACCACCATCTGGAAGCTGTGCGATGACAGATGGTGTAGTGTTGTTACCTTCACGATTTGCAATGATTTGTGGTCCTGTAGCAGACATATAAGCCATTGCGCTGTTGGTTGTACCTAAATCGATACCGATAATTCGTCCCATAAGATTTATTTTAAAAAGTAAAAAGTTTAAAAGTTTGACAGCACCGACACTTGAAAAAATGAACGGATTGCTTTAGCAGAGTTTATGATAGATTGCTAAAAATATCAATAGGGAAAATGTAAAAATTATAAAAATTTATAATAAAATAATTAAAATATGACAGCAATGAAGAATATACAGATTACAGCAAATACTATATCCAGATATTGATAGCGTAGCCTGTGCAATGGCCCATGCGGATTTTCTTTCTCAGACTAATTCTGAAAACAAATATCTCGCTAAATTCGCAAAAGATACTCATATTGAAGCTAAATTCGTTCTTAAAATCTTGGTCTAAAATATGGATTGATAGATGATGGTGATGCACATGATGAATTTATTATTGTCGATATGTCTAGAAAAGAAGGTCTGCGTCCAGTTATTAATCTACAAAAAGTTGTAGAGGTTATTGATCATAGATCGCCGAGTTTTTTTATTTTGAAAAAGTTAAATTAAATCCTCAACTTGCCCAGTTACTACTTTGCGCGATTTATTCGAATGCCATGAATTTTAAAGCTGCTGTGACAACATTTCGAGATTTTTGTATGAAAGATTGGTTAAAAACAAGTTGAAAACGTAGAATTATTCAATAAAATGTTTGTCTATAAAACTAAATATACTTTGGAAAATTTAGAGGAAGTTATGATTTCTGATGCTGGTGAATTCTCTTTTCCAAAAATAGGTCGAGCAGGAAGTATTCAGTTAGAAATGTTTAATCCTATGGATGTTATAAAACAGAAGAATATTAAGGAATTGATGGCTAAAGTTTATCCAGGAGTAGAGAATACTTTTTTGATACTTCAAGATTTAAAAGAAGCAACGACTACAATATTTTCGGAGTCTGATAAATTACTTGAATTATTAAAAAATTCTGGTATTCCAGGCGAAAGAGAAGGGAACTATTGGAAAATTGATCATATTATGATGCGAAAAAGTATTATTCCTTATTTGAAAAAATGAAGAATGTTAAGGGTTTCGAATTACGGGTTGATGGTTGGAAAAATTGTAATGATTCAAGACTTACTTTTTCTTAGGAAGGCTAGAATATTATTTGTAATGATCGCTATTATAAGTATTGCTATTGAAATTCCTGCAATTATTGTTTCTATAATTTTGATGTCGTAAAAGTCTTGAGTAGTAGGTTCAAAAATGGCTAAAAGATATGAGCCGATTCCAACAAGAAATAGGAAGATATAAAATAGATCTATTTTTCTGAATTTCATAATAAAAATGAATTTGATTAATTTTTATTATTCTGACATTAACACCAAGATATTTCAAATTATGTAATAGTTATAAAGCTAAAATCCCCGTTTTCACGGGGGATTTTTATAGAATAGCTACGGGAAAAGAGACAAGAAAAATCCTCTTGCGTCTCCTTTCCAAAAAGGAGATAGCTTCTTATTTTTCTTCCGCAGATTCGGTTTCACCCTCGTCTTTCTTCTTTTCCTTTGTTGCTTCAGCTGGGACGAATGCTTCAGGCTCAGCGTTCACTTCTGGCTCTGGTTCTTCGGCTGCTTTCTGCGTAATCAATACGACAACTTGAGAAAGTAGATTTTCATCCTCGGTAGCAAATTTAACTTTAGCTGGTAATTTCAAATCTTCTAATTTGATACCTTCACCTTCTAGTCGCAAATTCTCTACATCTACATCAATATGAGAAGGAATATCATTTGGTAGAGCTAATACTTCGACTTCAGATATATTTTGTACCAAAATACCGCCATCGTCTTTCACGCCCATACACAATTCTTCATTGATTATATGTAACGGAACTACAGCATTGATTTCTTCTTTCAAATTAACTTCACGCAGAGTAGCGTGGATTGGTAACCGTGTGACTGGATGATTGTGCACGTGATCGATCAGGATATTATGCTCTTTTCCCTCAACTTCGACTTTAACGACGCCGGTATGACCTTTTTCTAAATACATCTTTTCGAAGTCTGTGAGAGGCATTTCGACAGAAATGTTAGTGTCTTTGTCATAAATAACTGCAGGCATCATCCCAAGCTTTCTAGAAGCTTTTAACTTTTTTCCGAAAACGGTTCTTTTTGTTACTTTCATTGTAAAATTCTAAAAATTAGCACCTGGATTTTAACATTTATCAGACGAAAAGCAAAGTTTATGAGT
>Ga0123336_10002926_pt1 | contig 14593 bp, 16 predicted proteins | sample SSSSmetaG_FD_96466 | JGI IMG/M metagenome (GOLD analysis project Ga0123336, IMG submission 96466) | Glacier valley bacterial and archeal communities from Borup Fiord, Nunavut, Canada, to study Microbial Dark Matter (Phase II) - ​SSSS metaG | ecosystem: Environmental > Aquatic > Freshwater > Ice... | reverse complement strand
TATCCAAGAACGAGTCGATCCTGGCGCAGGCAAAGGCGAGTGACCAATGGGCCTACTACCAGGCCAAGAACATCAAGATGTCCCTCTACGAGGTGCAGCTCGAGACGGTGACGAACGAACAAAACGTCTCGAAATTCCGCGCCCAGCGCGACAAGTACGACCACGAGCGACGGGAGATCGAGAAAGAGGCGCTCGCGCTCGAGAAGGAGTCCGAACAGCGCGGCAAGGCCGGCGAGGAGCACTTCCATCGCCACCATCGCTTCGCGCTCGCGGTCACCATCTTCCAGGTCTCGATCGCGCTCGCGGCGATCGCCGCCCTCGCGCGACGGCGCCAACTCTGGCTCGCCAGCCTTGCTGTCGGCATGGGCGGACTCTTCTATTTCATCAAGGGCTTTGGGTTCCTCGGAGGATGAGCACGGACGACGCTGACCTGAGAGCGGGGCCGAGCGACAACCGCCTTTTCGTACGTTTTGAGCCGGCGGTCGGTGGCCTTGGCGTTCACGCAGCCGCGACGTCGTCAGAGCTGACGGCATTCCAGCGCTGCGTGGGGTGAACGATCTTTGCTCATGCGGAGGGATGCATTCATCTTCGTCGGTCCCGGCAAGGTGGAGGGGTGCCGAGGGGCGCCGCGAAGCGGACGCAGCAGCGTCTTGTCGGAGGCGAGGGTGCTGGGTTAGCGTTTAGGCGCTTGCCCACTCCGCTGACTGTTGGCGTGCGTGTGCGGGTTCGTCGCGGCTTCCCGGGAGCCGTCGACGCGAAGCGCGATCACGGATGGGTGAAGCGGCTGGACGCGCGCGGAGCGCTGGTGATGCTGGACGACGGAACTCAGATCCTCGTTGAGCCGTTGCTCGTCATCGTCGTCGACTGGACGGGGTGACGGGGGGCGTGCTGGTCGACACGCGGTCAATCCGCAGACTTCGCGCCGGTGACCCCTTACCGCGAAGTTCGCGGCCGCGTGGCGGTGTCGCGAGGCCCTTGCGGCGAGTCCGCTCCGCTCGGCGGTTTTCTTCTGGCGGAGCAGCGCGCGCACGCGCGCCTGCGAGACGGGGTCCCATCATCCGTCGTCGGTCTCGAACGTGGGCCGCTCCTGGTGCGGAAGCCGTTGCACGACGAAGAGCGCAAGCTCCGCGGGGTGCAACGTTGCGTTGACTCGCAGGACGCTCTTGAAGCGATCGTTGAGAACGTGCAGGTCCCACGGTGGCAGCAGGTCGTCGACGATGACGAGATCGGGGCGCGTGCGCTCCGCGGCGACGCACGCGCCTGACACATGCTTCGCCTCGGCGAACGTGACCTCGTGTCCGCGGAGATGCGCAAGGACCTCCGTCGCGGTGGCCTTCGTTCGGACGAGCAGCACGTGCGTGCGTGGCACGCGACGGGGACTCCGCATCGCGCTTTTGTAGATCCGGGCCCACGTTGGTGCAAGACGGGCGAGTCCGCGCCGCTCGGCAGTCTTCTGTCGGAGCAGCGCGCGCACGCGCGCCTGCGAGACGCGGCGTGGCGCGGGCGTGGCCGGGCGGCGGGGCGAGCGCCGCTGGCGCGGAGACGCGCTCGGCGGCGGGGGCCACGTCGAGGTCGGCGCCCTTGGCGACGGCACGAATGAGCTTCCGCATGACGCTGGAGAGCGAGACCTCGACGCCAAGGTCGTCGAGGTGTGACCTTCGAACGCCGTCGCTCATCAGTAGCGCTGCGAAGCGGGGGCCACCGTCTTCTTCGCATACACGGCAAACGAAAGGTGCTGTGCCACCTCGGACCCGAAACCATTGCGTGCGCCCGCCGACGTCATGGGGACGATCACCTCACCGCCAAACGCGCACGCCTTCGGCCTTAGCTCCTTCTTGACTTCGTCATCCGTCGCCTGCGCCCCGACCCTCGCGGTCACGACGACGGATCCCACCATCTCGTGCGTGTTCATGTACTTCCCGCCGGGTCCGAGGTCGCTGAGCGAGGCGAGCATCAGCTCGCAGTTGGGTGCGCGGGGGGGGCGCGGCGAACCGAATGCGGAGGTTACGGTGGGGGGCGCGCAGCCGGCGACAATCCATCCCATGAGCGCCGCGACCCCGAAGACAGCGATTGTTTGCATCGGAGGCAAAGAGCCGCCGTCGGCGCTAAGTTCGCCGAAAATCGTCGTCCTGATCCGGTTCGCGACTCGGCGTACGTCGCTGCTTCACTGCTCCTTCGCTACTGGAGAACGAGGCGGAGGACCGGGCCGTGGCCCCCCCCCGCGGCGTTGGACAAGGTTCCAGTACCAGCGGAACGCCGACCTGTCTGGCGAGGAGACAGCACATCTGACCGGCGCCTTCGGCGTGATAGGCGACGGTCCGAGTAGCGGTACAGGGTTGACACGGAGACGCCGAGCGTATTCGCGATGTCGCGCGGCGCATTCTTCGGGTCCGCGTGGAGCGACCGCGCGAGTTCGAGACGCTTCCCGTCGAGCACACGTCGTCGGCCACCGAGACGTCTTCGCGCGCGTGCAGCGGCCAGGTCCGCGTTCGTGCGTTCGCGAATGAGGTCGCGCTCGACCTCCGCGAGGGACGCGAAGACGTGGACGACGAGACGTCCGCCGCTCGTCGTCGTGTCGATCGACTCCTGCAAGCTGCGGAAGCAGACCTTGCGCGCCTTCAGCTCGTTGACGCTCTCGATCTGTTCCCGAAGCGAGCAGCCGAAGCGATCGAACTTCCAGACCACGATCGTGTCGCCGCGGCGAGCGTACTTGAGCGCGTCGGCGAGGCCAGGGCGTTCCGCCTTCACGCCGGACGCCACGTCGACGAAGAACTTGCGGCACCCCGCCATCCGGAGGGCTTCCTTCTGGAGGTCGAGCTTCTGGTCGTGCGTGGAGACGCGCGCGTAGCCGAGCTCGGGCAGGGGCGCAGAAGCGCGAGAATCAGAGCGTTAGCTTCGTTTTCCGCTCTTCCCACGTTGCGATCAGAAACATCGACATGATGCCCGCGATGTTCACAGCGAGCTCGGCGTGCCTGACGGGAGGCCGCACGGACTTCGATCCCTGGCCGTGCGCATCGCTCAGCCGGTTGCGCATCGTCGCTAGCCCGTGCACCACGGTCTGGCAGCCGCCGAGGATCGCGGACCGGCCGTCTCGTGACGATCGAACGCCGCTGCCCCCCACGCTAGCTGCGACGGCCACCACACCGGTGCAGGTGAAGGACGCCCCATCCTCAATGAGACGCAACGGAGATGCCTGGGTTTTCGTCTCCGGCGTCACTACGTGCCCAACGTTACTGGTTGTAGTGTCGCCGTTGGCGACGACGGAGTTGTCGTGAACAAAGCTCGTTTCGGTTTCTTCCTCACCGGCTCATCATGCCTCGCATGCGTCGCGATCTGGACCCTCGGCGCTTGCGGCAGTGACACGGGACCGACGAGTTCGTCGAACCCCACGTCCCCTCCGCCTTCGCCGAGCTCACCTCCGACCGCGGACAAGTCGTCGGGATCCTCGCCGGGTACGCCCTCGTCGACCGACGCGGGGACCCCGCCCGCCGACGCAGGCTCCGACTGCGGCAAGCCCGCGAAGCTCTTTCCCCCAAAGGCCGACGGAGGGCTCTTTTGCCCCTTCAGCGCGACAGGCGCCGGAGGCAAGGACATCTACTGCCCGCAGGGCGACCAATGTTGCCAGGCGCCGAAGGGAACGCCCTCGACCTGTGTGGCCAAGGGCGCGGCATGCCCGGTCGCGGCTTCGACCATCTGGGAGTGCGCCGACCGCGCCGAGTGCCCGACCGGCCAGCAATGCTGCGCGCACAGCTCGGCCCCCGGGACGGCCGTGACGGTGTCGACGGACACGTGCGGCGCCTATCTCTCCAAGTTTGCGGGGACTCGGTGCGCGGCTTCTTGCACGAAGGAGGAGCTGGTCGTCTGCGAAGAGCCGGCAGGTTGCACCCAGGGTGCGTGCACGGCGGTCAAACCCAAAGGAAACGATATCGGAGTATGCAAATGAGAGCTCTCACCAGCGTCGTTCTGGTGTGGATTGGAGTCGCCGCTCTCACGCTCGCTTGTGGCTCGACCGATCGCGGCCTTTCGAGCACGGTGGACCCGACGCCTCCCGAAGGGGCCGACGGAGGACCGCAAGGAACGCTCGGCAGTTCGGGCGGTCCAGGCGATTCAGGGGCGAAGGCGACGCCGGGTACAATGCTCCTCTATGCCCACACGGACACGACGCTCTATCAGGTTGACCCCGAGCACCTCGACCAGCCGCCACAGACCGTCGGTGATTTCGACTGCATCGGGAAAAGTGGCAAAGCCGCAACCTCGATGACCGATCTCGCGGTCTCGAAGGATGGCAAGCTCTTCGGCGTGAGCGAAGGCGCGGCGTTTCCGCTCGAAGTGATGGGAAGCAGGGTTCACTGCGGAGCGACCTGGTCGTTGCCGATGACGAGGTTCTATGGCCTCACCTTCGCGCCCGAAAACACGTTGGCGGCAGCGGAGGTTCTCATCGGCGCGGATGGTGAGGGAGGTCTTTGGCAGATCGATCCCACCAGCGGAACGCCTACGCAGGTCGGTACTCTCGGCGTCGACAAAAAAACAGGAAAGCCCTGGGCGCTCTCAGGCGACATCGTCTTTCTGGCCAACGCCGGCTCGCCTGTCGGATTTGCCACGGTGCGCACCTGCGCCTCGAGCGGCACGTCGTGCTCGCCCAACGACACGCTCATCGAGGTCGACGTAAAGGCGGTGAAGCCTGGCAAGCAGAGTGTTCTTAAGGCGATCCGTGGTCCCGTGACGAAGGGCGCTTGGTGTACCAACGCCGATTCGCCGAAATCCTTCGGCGGCATGTTTGGAATCGTCGCGTACAAGGACAAGGTGTTCGGATTTTCGCGCGCCGGAGACATTGTCGAGATTCATAACAACGACGGTAGCGGGTGCCTCATCAGTGCGGACCCTGCCAAGAAGTTTGCCGGCGCTGGCGTGACGACGACGGCTCCGGTCGTTGCGCCCCCTCCGGTCGTCAACTGACCTTCATCATGAGTGTCCCCGCGTCGCGATCGCTCGTTTTCGCTGTCGTATTGGCCGCTTGCGGTGGCTCGTCACCCGTCACGTCGAGCGATTCTCCGACGCCGCCAGGCGCTGTTGGGGTTGGGCCCGACGGCGGGCTCGATCACGTAGACCCCGCCGTGGACGACGCAGGACGCCCGACCGAGGCTTCGACCGTTTCGACCGATAGCGTCGAGATCCTCGCAGAGCCAAGCGATCGAGCAAGTCGCCTTCTCGGCGCGATCAATGGCGCCAAGACTTCGATTCATGTCACGATGTACTTGCTCGGTGACAAACGCTTCATCGACGCGCTCGTGGCTCAGACGCGGGCCGGCCTCGATGTGAAGGTCGTACTCAACAAGAGCTTTCCGCCGGGCGGTGGCACGGGGAATCAACCCGCGTTCGATACACTCACGGCCGCCGGAGTCAGCGTCAAGTGGGCCCCGGTTGGCTTTACACTCACACACGAAAAGTGCGTGCTCGTCGACCGGAAGCAGGCCTGGATCATGACGATGAACCTCGAGTCGAGCTCGTCGCAGAACCGCGAATTTCTTGCGATTGATACCCACCCGGCCGACGTCGACGAAGCGGAGGCCGTTTTCGCTGGCGATTATGCGAATATGCCGGTTGTGCCAACGGGCGCACTCCTCGTCGCTCCCGTCAATGCGCGAGACCGTCTCGTCGCGCTCATTCAAAGCGCCAAGACGTCGGTCGACGTGGAGGGCGAGGAGATGAGCGACACCAAGATCGTAGGGGCCCTCGTCGCTGCAAAGAAAGCGGGGTTCGCGGTTCGTGTGGTTCTCCCCAAGCCGACGCGTCCCGCGTCGAGCGCGCAGGGTGCGGCGGTGCGTGACCTCACCGCCGCGGGCGTTGTCGTAGTCTCTGTCGCCACGCCCTACATTCATGCCAAAGCCATCGTCGTCGACGGTGCGCGCGCGTACGTCGGCTCCGAGAACTACACGACCGGATCGCTTCAGTACAATCGCGAGCTCGGCCTGATTACGGACAACGCGGCGGCGGTCGCTGTCGTCGCGAGCACGATCACGAAGGATGCTGCGTCGGGCGTGCCGTATTGAACGGAGCGCGAGTAGCCCGCGTACTGGGCCCACGCGCACGGCTCTGTCGGCGTTGGCGAGCCCGCGAATGGAATGGTCACGACGTGCCGAGGAGCTGCCGGAACTGGACGTGGAGCGGCACGCCGTGATTGACTCGCAAGCACGCAACGTCGTGATGCGCGGAGCGTTCCCGCCGTGAGCGACGAGCAAGCAGCGCACCCTGGTCCTCCCGCGCATCTCCCACCTCCGAACGCGACCCGCGGGAGGACGACTCGGAGCCACGCGGCCCTCCTCGATCGTGTCTCTGCGCCGACGCGGGACTCCGGCATCAGGCTCATCGCGGCGTACAAGTTCATCAAAGGCGGGCTCGGTCTTGCACTCTCGCTCACGCTCTTCATCCTCCTCGGGGTAGGCGCAGCGCCCTCTCTGCAGGTGCTAGCCGCGGGCGTGCCTCACCACTTCGCCGGTGCCTGGAGCATCCAAGTCTCCAAGCTGCTCTTCAGCGTGACCCAGCCGCACCATCTGCTCATCGTCGCCTTGGCGCTCGGACTCGACGGGCTGTTCACAGTGGTCGAAGGATGGGCGCTCCGGCACGGCCACTGGTGGGGCCCCTGGCTCGTGATCGTCACGACCTCCTCGCTCTTGCCCTTCGAAGTGTTCGCGCTCATGCATCACGTGCACGCCGCCCGCGTGGTCGTGCTCACCGTGAACCTCGCGATCGTAGCCTACCTCGTTTGGCGTCGCCTCGCGCTGCGGGTCCGCATGCGCTGAGCGCGCGGGCGGGCGGCAAGCAGGACGTCCGTCGGCGTGCGGAGTTTGTGCGTTTGTGCGAACAGCGGACTCGCTCGTCCGAGATGAGCGCTCCAGTAATGACACCAAGGAGATCGCGGACCATGCTGACGACCACGAACACGACCCAGAGCACCGATCAGGTTGATTTCGACGTGATCCCGAGAAGTTAGGGTCGAGCGAAAATCATCGTTATTCGAAGGTGGCAGTAGTAGTTGGGAGTGCTCGAGATCGCAGCCTCGCAACCGCTGGATTTCACACGGGGTTCAACCTGTTCGGTGCTCTAGGCCACGTAAACGAACGCGGACGCTACTCACGCGGCTTTCCATGAAAATGGTAGGCACGCGATGACGACGACCATCGAACCAAAGGACGAGCACGACTCCATATCTGTTATCAGCTTACCAATGCACTTTCGCCAAGAGATTCCGTTTTTCGAAAGACAGCAACCTGGCGGGGGAAGTGCGAATAGGTCGCGCAAGCGGTCAAGGCGAAAGCCGAGATAAGACGTAACACACCTTCCGTCGAGGTGCGCGACCTCACATCAGCTGAGGCGCGTGTGCTCATCTACTCGCTGGACCACCCCGAAGTTCGATCACAGTGCCCCGTCGAGCCGCTGGCCTGGTCGAAGCGGCCTCCGGGTCCGCCATCGACGGCGGCTCGGCCGCTTCTACGATGGCGGGCTTGCAGCGCCAAGCGGCGAAGCTCGGCGCGAGTGCCGTCATCGTCACCCAGCAGCACTCGTACTTATGGATTGGGCAGGCTGTTCGCTGCATTTCTCAGCCGGCACCGAAATGAACTCACTGGTCCCGGCCGGCCGGCCTCTGGAAGAGGCCCCGGCAAGAGCGCGCCCGGGGATGATGAGCGGCATCGACGCGAGGCGTCGCGACGACAGGCGGGACAGCTGTTCAGGCGGTGCGGCCTGCTGCAAATGCTGCGCGCGTCGCGGCGGTGCTCAGCGAGCTTCTGAAGGGCCGCGAGGCCATCGCGCTTCTCTCGAGGCTCGGCGGGGCCCAGAGCCGAGCAGTGTAGCGGAGGTCCCGCTCTTCCTCTGCTATCGCGTACAGGTCGCGCTAAACGTGCGCTTTTCTGCGATATCGCGATCGTGCACGAGCAAGAATTCACCCGCCATGCGCGGGTACGCCGCTCGGAAATTCACGAGAGCGTAGTAACTCGAACCCGGAATATCAATCGACCCTTGCGAGCCCCCCCCTCGTGGGGAGAGGACGATCTGCTGATCCCACCCGGCATGAAGCGGCGTGAACGCATCGACGATGAGGTTGTTCGCAGACTGATTCCCTCGAATGTCTTGGAACGCGCCGAAGGCCTCCGTGTTGGCCGTGGTGAAGGACGCCGAACCTGCAAGGCTCACCTCGTACCGCGACCGGCCCGCCGAACTCCCAAAACCTTCGCTTTCGTTGACCGTGAAGACGAACCTCCCCGTCGCGCCCTTATCCGTCACAAACTGACACGTTTGGCGGGTCTGGCGGACGAACTTGAAGGGGATCGAGTACGCGGACTGGTCGGTCTGCACTCCGGGTCGTCGGTCGGACCTGCGCACCCCATCATGAGGACAGATGAGGCCAGGGTAGTGAGTGCGAGGGATGCGAGCAACTTGTTCATGACGTGCGTAGTACCGCGCAAGAGTGAATCGACGAGCAGACAAGTCGGCAACGGAGGCTGTCCGATGCGGAAAGGTTCTTGCCGCGTAAGCCTGTCGCCGAGCACGAGACGGAACACCGCGTCTTTAGACTTCAGTATCGATTTGCGTGCGTGCACGCGACAGCGTCGAATGATCCGGATATTTGTAGAACCAGTGTCCCTGAGACCGAGACAGATCCGACGGCGGGACCCACATCGGCGTCTTCTGACCAGTCCTGCACCACATCGACATGACCGCGACGTATCCATGCCAAGCCCCGGCGTCGTGACGTTTCGGCCGTTTATTCAACGGGCTGCTTGCTAAATTAGAGAGCTAGTCCCGCTGGTCCTTCGCCTTCGTGGACAAGAGCGCGCCGGTCTTTGCGTTCAGCTTGACTTCCCAAAGTTGCTTAGAAGCGTCCCGGACGTAGAACTCCCAGACGTCAGTAACGACATTGATCTCCCAACCTTCAACGTCGCCCTGCTTCGTGGCGAGCGCCATGGGCTGCGCCGCCCTGTACGTGAGAAGACCTGGAGCTGCAGACGGAACTTCGTAATCAAAGGGGCCAGACTCGCCTTTCAATTCATCGAGCCTCCCGTCCGATTTATCGATCTCGACGAGCGATTCTCCGCCTGTACGCATGGTCATCGAAACCGCCCAGCGATGCTCGTCGGCCGTCTCGATCGAGGAAACGATGGTGGGCGTGCCCTGCAGATAGGCAGTCGCTCTTTGTCTGGCGTCACTTTCGGATATCGAGCTCCGCGCGTCCGGACTAGACGTGCAGCCTCCAAGGGCCACCGCCAGGGTCGCGAGAGTTCGGCGCACGATCTTCTCCACGGATTCAGTGGAACCACACGCGCTAATGAAAGTCAAATTCAAAGCGGCGCTGAAAGAAGGTCGGGACGGGCGTGTTCGCGGCGTTCACCATCAGGCAGCCGCGCGGCGTCCTTGGACTGCTCCGTGGCCGCCGTAGCCGATTTGCTATGACGACGAACCAACACTCGAGGTATAGAGGGGATCGTCGCGAGTCTGATCTGAGGTTTCATGAGCTCGCTCGCCTCTTGGAGCTGGGACGCATTCTTATCAAGGCACATTCGCGATCTCTCGATCTGCTGCGAGGCGCACTGGGCCATACGGAGTGGCGCGACCCGCGCGCGGTGGGCGCGCGCGCGGTGTCCATACGCCGCCCTCCGAGGAGAGCGGACGCCACTCGTAGTTCTCGTGCAAAGCCTCGCTGATCACGAGGCCATCGACGAGCTCGCATTGTTCCGGAAGGATGATGGCCTCGAACTTTCCCGTCGCAACTACTTCCGCCGACGACCGCTGGAGCGCCGCGCGTATCGCCGTATCGCCACCCTTCAAGACATCCATTAACGGCGCCCAGTGTGCGTGTGAAGGATGTGACTGGTTAAGGTCGATCTGGATGCGCGCGGGGATCCATACATCCTCTCCTGGGAGGGTCGACACCACCTGCTCGTTCGCCAAGTCGCGACGTGGCAGCGCGTCGAGTGGGTTGTAGAGGAGAAGGGCGAACTGGGCGATGACACACGCGTAGCCCAAGGTTTCGCGCGATTCCCGTTGCGTCGCTGGGACTTCGCGGACCCGCCGCTGGAATGAAGCGAGCACGAACCCCGCCATCACCGATGCAGCCAGACAGGCCGGGAGAAATACGTTGCGCGCGGCGCCTGCGTGAAACCACGAGACCCAGGACGTGGCCACGAGGCCGCTTCCTGCGGTCAACCACAGCCTTCGGCCCTCTCGCTCGCCCGCGGAGGTGGAGCTAGCCGGGAGCCTCCACGTCCACCCGGCGAGCACGAGGGAGGGCGCGAACCAAGGGACGAAGTCGAACAGCCAGAACATCAGGATCCGGTCGTTCGCATATGGGTGCTGGGCCGGCAGCTCGAACACGTAGTAGCGATACCATCCGCCGCGATCGAGAAGGCTGACCGCCGCAGCCGTGATTAACACGAGGATTCCCACGAACCAGCGACCGCGAGCGCGCCCCACTAGCAGCTGGTGAACGACGACGGGCGCGAGCGCGACAAGCGCAGCTTGCTTGGCCTGAATGGCGAGCGCGCCGAGGAGGCCCGCCACGACCGCAGACTTATGTGACCTATTAAAACGGAGGAGATAGAGACAAGAGGAGGTCAGGACCACGAAAAACGCATCGACTCGACCGAGATCGAGCCAGAAGTCGACCAGTCCGTAGCTCGCAAGAAACAGCCCCGAGGCCACGATCGCTGAGAGGCGATCTCGCGTCTCGCGCTCCACTCCGCGGAGCACCAACACCGCGACGACGCTCGATGACAGGAGCGAGACCAGCCGCATTGGCGCGAAGCCCGCCACTCCGATCATCTTCGATACGAGCGCACAGACGTAGTAGTAGAGGGGCGTGTAGATGCACGGCACAAAGTCGAGCGAGGGCTCGACGTAGAGCGCTTGTCCCCGCAGAACGCGCGTCACGTGGTCCTGGAGCGCAACCTCCACCCACTCAAGAGCAACGGGACAGTTCAGCCTCGCCGCGGCAAGAACGAAGAACGAAACCGCAAAGGCAACGCTTAGCCCCACGAGGCAACGTCTTGCCGTGGCAGGTCTTCCTCCGCGGCCGTCTCCGTTCAATCGACGGTCCCACATCCGAAGATGCACACATGCACGGCATGTGCCCACACTATAATCGGGTGCCGTTCGATGTTTTTCGCATCGTGAGGTCTCGGAACTAGTCGCGCACTAGATCGCTTGATCCACGACGGGTCATCGTGCGCGCGATGTGCGGCTGCCTCGCGAGCTCGACTGATGGTCGCCGAGCGCCGGTGCTCGGTTAGCCTCGTCAAAACGATCCGTAAAGCTCGCATGGTTCCGCGGCCGATCCGCAAAGCTCGCATCGTGCGGCCAATTTGTCCAATAATTTCGTTAGTTTACATAACGTCGCTTATGCGAATTTTGCCCGCGCCTTGCTTTTGCCTTGAAAACTAATCGTTTTCGGCCGTCGGGCCGCCGCGACCGAGGCTGTAGACCGTCGCCCGCCGTTCGCCCTGCTTGGTGATGGCACCTGTTTCAAGACCGATGCGGAGCTGCCGACGAAGCTCTCGCACGTCGCCACCAACGGCCTCTCGAATGTGCTCGGCGCGGAGCCCCGCAGGATGCTCTTCGAGGACCTTCGCGACGGTGTCGACCGTCAACTCGACGTGCGACCCGCGACGCGAAGAAGACGGGGCCCGCGACCCACGACGTCGCTTCGTGCCGCTGGCGTGGGCCGCGACATCCGGGTCTTGCCCCGATGGCCTGCGAGGAGCGTGCCCCTCGATCTCGAGGATAGAAGCGCTGCGGAGCGCTGCAAAGATGTCGTCCGCGAACTTCGCCGCAAGAGATTCGAGCCGTGACTTCAGGGCCATGGACGAAATTACGGTGAGCAAGACCGGTAAGGCAAGGTCTGAACGCGGACAGTAGATGCAGCTGGCCTTTTGCGACGCCGTTCATGCAGCGACCCCGTCCGTGTCGCGCTCGAGCGCCATAGCTGCCGCGACGCCGAGCGGTGCGGCGGCGGTAAGCCACTCCGCGACGGGCGCCGTACTCCGCGAGACCTCGCGCGTCCGAGGTGCCGGAACGGCTGCGATGTGCGTTGTGGCGGCCTGACGGGCGCGAACGCGCGCCTCCTCGTGCCGCCATCGCTGGATGTGCGCTGTCAGGTGTCTCGTATTCGCAAAGACAAAATCAATGCTTGGGTCGCCCTTCGAAACCAAACATGCTCCCCGGTAGGCACCGATGAGAAGCTCGACCTCCCCTCCCCGCTCCCGCAGCGCCCTACGGACAGTCGCGATTTCCGCCGGCGTGCCGGGAGCCGAGACGAGAACGATCTCTGGGCATGCCACGCGGTAGCAACCCGCGATGACCTCGTGAGCCTTGGCGCTCTCGCGGTCCTCAGTCGCGTGATCCTTCGTGTGATCCGCTACCAAAACTTCTTCTTCGGGTGCCGCCTCGGGCGTGCTGCTGTCGTCGGGCGGATCCAACTCGGGTAGGTCTGAACGCGAAGAAGAAAGGTTCTCTTGATCTGAAGAGAGTTCAGAGGCGGATCGTAGATCCGCTGTGCGCAGCTGTTCAGCGGATCCAAACGCTGACTCCGGTCGCGGCGTGGCGTGGCAAAGCCCCGGCGTTCGTGCGGGCCGGTCCCAGTCGCGCGGATAGCGCGCGTCGTACTGCGCGAGGCCTGCAAGCGTCGTCTCGCCGAGCGCGTACGTGATGTGCGTCTTGCCATCGGCGCCGCGAAAGCGGTTCACCTCGTTGAGAAGCCCGAGTTCGAGCAGCTTCCGCATGTGCGTGCGAACACTGCGCACGGTGACGTGGTTGACGCGAGCGAGAATGCTCTGCGCGATGCGGACCTCCGGATGGCGGCGCAAGCGCACCGCCACCATGACGAACAGGGCCCACCCGACCAGGCCGACGGCCATCGCTGGCGGATAGAACTCGCGCATCGTTGCGAGCGCGTACGAGTCACAAAGCCTACTGGCGAGCCGCCGCCGGTCGGTGCCTTCGCCTTCGCCCGCGGGCATCGGCTCGCCCTTGGTCAACAAAAAATCGTGCGGCGTGCCCACGCCGTCGCGCGCTGGGGGTGGTTGGACGCGAGGCAAGGCCTCGCGGGCTTGAAATGACATGGTCATCCCTCGGTCGGGATCAGCCCGGCCTATGCCGCCGTGCCCAAAGCGCGGCGGCTGGTAAACTGCGAGCCGCCAGCTGCGGGCGGAATTAACGAGCCTGCGAAGGCGGAGCACGCTCGGAACCTGTCCAAGCGCTGCGCGTCACTTTCGCGGGCGAACTGTTGCCCCTTGCGTGAGGCAACACGATCCCCTACGCTCGTCACCAATTCGCCGGGTAAGCGAAAGAGGGTCGAGCTTCCTGGCCAAACCAGGCACCGTTAGTAGCGGTGACAAGCTCGGCCCTCTCGGTTTTGTACGTGCTTAGTTCGTCGGCTTCCCTTCCCTCCCCCCGGTGACGGCTAGGCAGCCTGTCGTAGGGCGCGGGCCTCGCGTTGGATTTCCGAGACGACGTGGTGGAGCGGGATGGTCACGTGGACCATCATGCGCTGACCGCTCGGTACGTGAATCGTAGCCTCGTCGGCCACCTCGTAGACGCGCTGACCGTCCGTCACGAGGTGCGTGCGCGAGAGGACATCGGTCGCCGAGAGGCCGTCTCGAGCCCGCAGATAGTCGACGACCCTACGCAGCAGCTGCAGGCTGATCCCGGCCTCTCGCAGCTCGGCCGCCACGCGGAGTGCGACTACGTCGCGGAACGTGTATCGACGACTCACGCCGCGGCGCTTGGCAGGAACAGACGCTGGGATGAACCCGTCGTGATTCCAATCGGTGAGGCGCTGGACCAAAACCCCAGCGAGCTTGGCAGCTTCCTCAGTCGAAAAGTCCGCGACGGCGTTTGTCATGAAGTCTTCACTTCATGTAACTCCATCGCCTCGAGGAATGGAGCAAATTCGTCCACGTACGTTCAGTGGCTTCGCTCTTCCCCGCCATTTTTTCGGAGCTATGGCACTGCGCATGTGACCACGCGTGATCGATTGTCCCCGCGCCCATCGGGCGGCGGGCGCCTCGCCGCCCTGATCGATGGCGGCGCTCGAGAGCCCCGCCGACTGCAGGTCAGCTACCTGCGGGCTGGCCTGCCAGCCTGCCGACTGCCGAAGCGATCCACCTGCCGGCGCGTCGGCCCGTTTACAGTCCAGCACGTTGGCGGGTCAGCCCGTCTTCCTGCCCAGTGGCTGAGCGCTTGGCGAGTCGACACGCTGGCGCGCGAGCACGCGCGCTGGCCAGCGCGTGGGCCCGTTCACGGTCCAGCACGTTGGTGGGTCAACCCGTCTGCCTGCCCAGTGACTGAGCGCTTGGCGAGTCGACACGCTGGCGCGCGAGCACGCGCGCGGGCCGGCGCGTGGGCCCGCTCACGGTCCAGCACGTTGGCGTGTCAGCCCGTCTTCCTGCCCAGTGGCTGAGCGCTTGGCGAGTCGACACGCTGGCGCGCGAGCACGCGCGCTGGCCGGCGCGTGGGCCCGTTCACGGTCCAGCACGTTGGTGGGTCAGCCCGTCTTCCTGCCCAGTGGCTGAGCGCTTGGCGAGTCGACACGCTGGCGCGCGAG
>Ga0123336_10002923_pt1 | contig 14601 bp, 10 predicted proteins | sample SSSSmetaG_FD_96466 | JGI IMG/M metagenome (GOLD analysis project Ga0123336, IMG submission 96466) | Glacier valley bacterial and archeal communities from Borup Fiord, Nunavut, Canada, to study Microbial Dark Matter (Phase II) - ​SSSS metaG | ecosystem: Environmental > Aquatic > Freshwater > Ice... | reverse complement strand
TTGCAAAATGAAACGAAAGGCGAGAAGAAGACTCGGGAACCGGAGCCGCGCGGTGTGATTGCGGAATGGACCGTCACCATCATTCTGCTGCTGTTCGGTACCACAACTCTGGTCCAGGCTTTTGTGATCCCGACCGGCTCCATGGAAGATACCCTGCTGGTGGGTGACCATCTGCTGGTCGATAAGCTTGCGTTTGCGCCCCCGGGCAAGCTGACCGGCGCACTGTTGCCCTATAGCGACGTGAAGCGTGGCGACATTATTGTTTTTCGTTATCCCATCGATATTCGCCAGACCTACGTGAAGCGCGCGATGGGTGTTCCCGGCGACCGGCTCCATCTGGAAAACAAGAAGCTATTCCTGAACGGTCATCAACTCAATGAGCCGTACGCGGTCCACAAAACCGAGTACATCGATTCGTATCGCGATAATTTTCCGGTGGACCCGAATGTGCCTCTTACGCCCCCTGCTCAGGCCATGCTCGAAAAAAACATCGTCAACAAGGAAGTAGTAGTTCCCCAAGGCTACGTTTTCGCCATGGGTGACAACCGTGATTCTTCCTGGGACAGCCGCTACTGGGGGTTTGTTCCGCGGGAAAACATTATCGGAAAACCGCTGGTAATTTATTGGTCTTATGCGGCATCCACGGAAGATCTGTCGAACCCGGCAATCGGTGTGGACCACATCCTTGATCTGGCGCAGCACTTCTTTACGAAGACCCGCTGGAAGCGAACGCTGAATTTTGTTCACAGTTACCCGGTCCAGTAAATGAATCGATACGGGTTGATCCTCGCGGGAGGCCGTGGCACGCGGTTCTGGCCGCAAAGCCGGAAGCGGCACGCCAAGCAGGTTCTGAATATCACTGGCGAGCGAACCATGATTCAGGCTACGGTGGACCGCCTGAAACCGCTTCTTCCGCCCGAACGAATCTGGATCCTGACGAACCCGCTTCTTCGCGATGAAATTGTTCGCCAGTTACCGGAAGTTCCGAAACAGCAAATCCTGGCCGAGCCGGAACAGCGCAATACCGCACCTGCCATTGCCCTGGCGGCCCACATTCTTCATTCTGTCGACCCGGATGCGGTAATGGGCGTCTTCCCGTCTGATCATGTAATCGAGCGCCCCAAGCGCTACCTGAAAACGGTAAAAGCCGCGTTTGCGGCGGCTGCCAAGGGAAAAATCGCCGTTCTGGGAATTGCACCACGCTGGCCGGAGACGGGCTACGGCTATATCGAACTTCCGAAAGCAGCTGAAGCCGGGTCCAATGAATCGTCTCCGGTGAAGAGCTTCCGCGAAAAGCCCGATCTTAAAAACGCTAAGAAGTATGTGGCCAAAGGAAATTTTTACTGGAACGCCGGGATGTTTTTCTGGCGCGCTCAGACGGTGCTCGATGCCGTGCGGACGCATCTCCCCAAGACTGCCACGCTGATTTCGAGTTTGCCCGCATTTTCAGATCGTTCGTTTCCGGCGAAATTGAAACAGGTGTTTCCGCTCTGTGAAGATATCTCGATCGATTACGGAGTACTTGAAAAAGCAGATGACGTTGTAGGTTTTGCGTGCGGGGAAATTGGTTGGAACGATGTCGGTAGCTGGAACGCGGTCTACGATTTGTTGCCTAAGGACGAAGACCGCAATGTGACCCGTTCCGTGCTGGTCGCACTCGGGAGCAGGGGGAATTTTGTGGACGCGGGCAAGAAGCTGGTCGCGCTTGTCGATATTCAAGATTTGATTGTGGTGGATACGCCGGACGCGCTGTTAATCGCGGACCGGCATCAGGCGCAGAAGGTGGCGGACTTGGTCAAGCTGCTGGAAAAGCGCGGCTCCGAAGAATTGCTTTAGATCAAGGAGGATCTGCTGTAGATCATTCCGGATCGTACACGCGGTGCAGCACAGCTTTCAAATCTTCCCACGCCTCACGTTTTGCGTTTTGGTTGTACGGGCGTAGCAGGTAAGACGGGTGAAACGTCACCATCAAGGGAATGCCATTCCACTGGTGCCATCTGCCCCGTAGCTTGGTCACGCCGTCTTTCCCGCCGATCAACGCTTTGGCGGCTGTGGAGCCCAGGGCGCAGATGGCCTTCGGCTTCAGCGTGGAAAGCTGCCTAAAGAGAAATTGCCCGCAAGTGGCCATTTCGTCTGGTTCCGGCGTGCGGTTTTCGGGTGGGCGGCATTTCACCACGTTGCAGATATAGACATCGGAACGTGTGATGGCGAGGCCTTCCTTCTTCGCGGTGCCATCGATCATTTGGGTCAACAACTGCCCAGCGCGGCCCACGAACGGAACACCCTGTTCATCTTCGTCCGCTCCCGGACCTTCACCGACGAATACAAGCCGCGCACTTTCACTGCCCGATCCGAAAACGATTTTCTTCCGGCCGATATGCAAGCGGCACCTGCGGCAATCGCCGATATCGGCGGAAATCATGGCGAGCGAATCGTTCACGGGTGCCATGGAAGGCAACACGATCTCACCCTTGGCCGGCGCAGCGGGAACGGGCTCGGTCAACGCCGGGTTTGCCGCTTCGCGCCCGTAAATCTGCTCGAAACCCAGATCTCGGAAATACTCGAGCTGCCGTCGTAAATCATCAGCCGACATGCACGCTCACCGGTCTGTTCCGCAGCATTCCGGACAGTTCTTGCCAGATGGAACGTGCGATTTCTTTCTTCGAAGCACGGGGCAGTTCCCGAAATTCACCTGACCGGAATGCCAAGAGCACTTCGTTCGAATCCGCTTCGAAGCCGGTATCCTGAGCACCCACAAGATTGCCCACCACCATGTCACAATTTTTGGCCACCAGCTTCCGGGAGGTCTCTTCCCGCAGGTTTCCTGTTTCGGCGGCGAATCCAACCAGCAGACGGTTTCCCTTCCGCTGCCCCAATTCCGCCAGAATGTCGGGAGTCGCCTCCATCTCAAGGGACTTCGAAGCCGCGGATTTCTTGATCTTGCTCGAATCCGGATGAGTTGGCCGAAAATCCGCAACAGCCGCGCATTTTACAATCACGGTTGCTTTATCCAGATGGGCGAGAACCTGATCCCGCATTTCCGCGCCCGTCCGTACAGAAACCCGGGTCACTCCGCGTGGCACATCAAGAGCGACTGGCCCCGAAATCAGTGTCACGGCAGCTCCACGCGCGGCTGCTTCCGCCGCCAGGGCATAACCCATTTTCCCGCTCGACCGGTTGGAAACATACCTGACGGCATCAATAGGTTCCTGCGTGGGGCCAGCAGTAATCAGCACAGTCTCACCTTGTAGATCATGTTGTGCTGGGCTAAGGGCGGCCACGATTTCAGCAGGTTCCGCCAACCGCCCGGGACCGACAGATCCGCACGCAAGATAGCCTTCACCAGGCGAAATGACGCGCGCTCCCCGCTCTTCCAGAATTTGCAGGTTGCGCTGTGTGGCGGCATGGCGCCACATATTGTCGTTCATCGAAGGCGCGAGTAGCACTTCCCCGGTGAACGCCAGATACAAAGTAGAAAGGAAATCGTCCGCCAAGCCATTGGCGAGTTTGCCAAGGATTCCGGCGGTAGCAGGCGCAATCAACAATAGATCGTGCTGGCGCGCGGCCTCAATATGCTCCACGTAACTTGAAGCTTCGAACAGGTCGGTGATTACCCGGTGCCCGGTTAGCGTCGCGAAGGTGAGAGGCCGGATGAACTCCTGCGCAGCGGCGGTCATCACCACCTGCACGTCGTCACCGCGTTTGATCAGCAGGCGAGCTAATTCCGCTGATTTATAAGCCGCTATGCCGCCGCCCACCGCCAGAATGATCTTCATCGAACGCCTGAAAAGGCAGGATGATTTCTAAATGCTAAACGCCGAGGGTGCCTTCGGGAAGCGCTTCCTCCACCACAATCGGCGGCAGAATTTCGTATTGCACCAACCCGCGGCGCACTTCTTCGGCCGCGATCACGGTCGCCTTCTTGGACGAAGTGGGCAGCGCGGGACGTGCGCCCCCCTGCAACTGCCGGGCGCGCTTCGCGGCGACAATGATGAAGCGGTACGTGCTCTGTTCAGCGTCATCCGGAATGGTGCAGTGTGCGTTATTGCGTGGCGTATCCATCGTTTAGTTTTCCTTCCGTACTCTTACAAAAACCTGGCCGACTCTAATCTTCTTCAAACGTCTTCAGAATCGGCAGGATCTGATCCAGAATCCGAATTCTCCGTGCCCGCTCTGCCAGAACGATTCCAGCAAGCGTCTGGGCGGAACGGTCCAAATCGTCATTGATCACCACATAATCGTAGCGATCGTAATTTCGAATCTCGGCCGCGGCCTCATGAAGGCGCCGCGTAATCACCGCATCCGGATCTTCGCTTCTCAATCGTAAGCGCTGTTCCAGAATGCTGCGGCTGGGTGCTAGCACAAAAATGGTAACTGCGTCGGGAAGACCTTTCCTTAATTGTGCCGCACCTTGGACGTCTATGTCGAGCACCAGATCTTCGCCGGCCTGCCGTGCGCTCTCCAGAATGCCGCTGTGGGTGCCGTAATAGTTGCCGAAAACCTTGGCATGTTCCAGAAATTCGCCTCGTTCCAGGCGTTCTTCGAATTCCTCGCGGCTAATGAAATGGTAGTCTTTTCCCTCCTGCTCCGCCCCGCGGCGCTCCCGCGTGGTATACGAAACCGAGAAGCGCAGCGCAGGAACCTGCTGAAACAGCCTGGTTACCAGCGTCGATTTTCCAGATCCGGAAGGCGCTGAAATAATGAACACCGTGGTCATCGGCGCGTCTCCGCTATTCAAGATTCAGCGCCTGTTCGCGGATTTTATCGATTTCAGACTTCGCGCTCAGCGCCGCGTCCGTAATCCGCAGGCCGATTTCACCCAGGCCTCCGGTTTTCGAAAGGATGGTATTAGTCTCGCGATTCATTTCTTGCAAAAGGAAATCAATTTTCTTTGCTGCTTCCGTTTGGGATTGTAGAAGCACACACAATTGTGCGGTATGCGCGCGCAAACGGACTAATTCTTCAGAGACATCGCTCTTCTCCGTTAAGAGCGCTGCTTCGAGCGCCAGCCGTTGCGGTTCGACTGCCGCGCCCAGCAGCTCGTTCAATCTGGTTGTCAGCCGCTGGTGGAAAGCCGCCGACGCGCCTCCCCGCAGTTGTTCAATGTCGTTCACAACCCGCTCGACCGCACCTGCGCGGTTCAGCAGTTCTTCGGTAAGGATTGCCCCTTCGCGATCACGAAATACGTTCCACTCCAGCAGCGCCGCCCGCAAGAGTGGCATCAGGTCCGGCAACTCGCCTTCCGGTGTGGACGAAGCCTCGAACATGCCCGGTAAGCGCAGAGCTGCATTCAGGTCCGGTTCAGTAGCCAGATTCAATTCACTCGCCGCTTCGCGAAATGTCGTAAGCCAGGCCTGTAGCAATTCGCGATTCAACCCGGTTTTCCGCTCTGTCGCCCAACTGACACGAACCTGCACAGTGCCGCGTGAAACCGATTCGCGAAGTACCTTGCGCAACTCCGGTTCGGCAGCATCGAATGCGGCGGGCAAATGGAGATGCAAATCCAGTGCCTTGTGATTCACCGACTTAACGGAGAGGGTAACGTCTCTTGCGGTCACGGAAGCAAAACCAGTCATGCTCCTCACCGCCCGGCCTCCATGAATTGCAGTTCGTGCAGACGCTGATAAATGCCGCCCCGAATCACCAATTGTTCGTGCGTGCCCACTTCCGCAATCTGCCCTGCATCCACCACCACAATGCGGTCCGCACGCCGGATCGTCGAAATGCGATGCGCAATCACAATCACCGTGCGGTCCACCATCAGATTGGCTAGCGCGCGTTGAACCAGCATCTCGCTTTCGGTATCCAGGTGACTGGTGGCTTCGTCCAAGATCAGAATCGGTGCATTTTTCAACATGGCCCTAGCAATAGCCAGACGTTGACGCTGTCCACCGCTCAATCGCACTCCGCGCTCGCCCACCAGCGTGCTGTAACCATCCGGCAGGCGTTCAATGAATTCGTCAGCCAGCGCGTGCCGGGCCGCTTCGCGAATACGCCGCGGCTCAATATCGCTGCGGCCATACGCAATATTCCGCTCAATGGAATCGTTGAACAAAAACGTATCCTGCGCCACCAATCCGACCTTGTTCCGCAAAGAGGCCACTTGCAAATCGCGCACGTCGTGGCCATCCACCGTCACCCGCCCGGCGGAGACATCGTGAAAGCGGGGCAGCAGATTGGCAAGCGTAGTTTTCCCCGCGCCGCTTGGCCCCACCAGCGCCACAACTTCACCTGCTTTCACCTCCAGGTCGATCCCGCGAAGCTGGTAATGATCCGGAGTGTTCGGGTAGCGGAAACTGACATTCTCAAACCGGATGGCGCTGCTGAAACTCTTGAGCGGGGTCGCCCTGGGCGCATCCTGAATTTCGTCCTCATAATCCAGATACTCGAATACCTTCTGTGAGGCGCCGATCGCCTGCTGAAAGATGTTATGTAATCCGGTCAACCGCTTCACCGGCTCATAAAGCATCAGCAGTGCGACAACGAAGCTCATGAACTGCCCGGCCGTCAGATCTCCGGTCTTGATCTCATTGCGAGCCAGAGTGATCAAGCCGACGATTGTTATGGCCCCGCAGATCTCAATCAAGGGCGAAGCCAGCGCCTGCTGCAGAACGTAGCGGAGATTTGTATTGCGGAGCCGGCGGGCGGCGGCACGGAAGCGGTTCATCTCATATTGTTCTGCCCCAAAGGCATGGACAACCGTGTGGCCGGAGATGGTCTCCTGCAAAATCTGTGACATCTCCGCGGTATGCTCCTGCGTGTTGCGGCTGGTTCGGCGGATCCGCCGCCCAATGCGCGAAGTGGGGATGAGCACCACAGGCAAGACAGTCAGCGCGACCAACGCTAAGCGCCAATTTGTCTGCATCACGACAAAGAGCAGACCCAGGCCAACAAAAATCTGCCGGAGCAGATCCACCAGCATGCTGGAGGTGGCCACTTGTATTTTTTCGATGTCGTTCATTACGCCTGACATCACGCGGCCTGTGGAATTGCTCTCGAAGAATGCTGCTCCATGGCCCAGAACTTTGCCGAAGACAGCGTTTCGAAGATCGGTCACGGCGGAAAGTCCAACGCGGCTAATCAAATAGTTCGCAATGTAATCCGCGATTCCCTTGGTGATGAACACCATCACAATCGCAAACGCCACCATCGTCAGGATATTGTGAATCCCCGAAGGTACAATCTGTTGCAGGTAAATCTTGTATCCCAGGATTGGGACAGTAGCCAGCAGCACCGGTTGGTTCGGCACGGTGGGTTGCAGAACCAGATCGATAACCGGGCGGATTAATAAAGCTATCGCGCCTTGCGAAAGCCCCACCACGATCATCAGCACCACGGAGGCAACCAGCAGCGCCGTATAGCGCTTGGCGTAGCCCAGCAGCCGCAGCCAGTCCCTCATGCGTTGGCACCTGCTGTTACCAGTTGCATCACGGATTGGATCGCCTGCGCGGTAGTGATGTTACCGATCGGGTTGGCCCGAAGAACGTTAGATTTTGTTCGCCAAGGTCCCCAGATGGCTGGGTCCGAAGGCCCGAACAGAATTGTGCAAGGCACTCCAAAAGCCGCAGCCAGATGCGCCGGGCCGGAATCGTTCCCGATAAAGAAGGCAGCTCCCGCGATCAGGGATTTGGTTTCAGCCAGCGTTTGGCCCTGCGCCACTTGGTATTGTTCAAACTCGCTTAGGTCGTCTGCTGGTGCCCCTACGAACACGGGCAGCATCCCCGCTTCGTTTTGCAAAAATTGAGCGATGGCCAAAAAGTTCGCAGCCGCCCACGTCTTCGCGGGCTCCGACGCCACCGGGTGAATCACGGCGTATGGCGTCCGTTGCGGCGTGGCACCGGCGAAAAGACGCGCCCGCGGTATCTCCCGCACCGGCACACCTAAAGCAAATATTGCCGACGCCGCATGTTCCGCCGTGTGAACCGTGCGGCTCACACGCAAGGTCTCCTGCGCCCGAGGAATGTGAACGTTGTACAAAAACTGGTGCCGAAAGTGATCGAATCCTGCCCGAAAGAGCGAGCAGGAGAGGGCCGTCAATTTTGCGCTGGTGGTTCCGCCATGCAGATTCAGAATCAATTGCGGTTTCCAAGCGCGAATCTCTCTCAGCGACGGTGTAAGGATCGCGGTCAAATCAGAAGAATTTTCATAAACCGCCGCCCAGACGGGATCCACAACAACGCCGAGCTGCAGATCGGGCCGGGCTGCCTTCAACAAGGAGATTGCGGGCGTGGAAAGCACGCAATCTCCTAAGGAGCGTAGCCGGAGGATTGCGACGCGCGCCCCTTGGGGCACTTCGTCCAACACAGGCCTCATTCGACTCGAGCTTCGTCGATTAGCATCACCGGAATTTCATCCCGAATTGGGTACACACGGTGGCATTGGACGCACTTCAAACCGCTGCGGTCCGTTTTTAACTCCACCTTCGCACGGCAGGCGGGGCACACCAGAATTTCAAGCAGTTCCGCGCTGATTGCCATAGTAATCAATTTTACTATGTTGTCAGCGCGGAGCGGCAGTATTCGTAGCACCGGCGTACTTCGGCTACCGGGTCAGCGCCGTTGTATTCGTATTCGATGTTGGCCGGAATCTTCCATTTGTTTTTCTTAAGCAACTGCAAAACCGGCTTGATCGGGGTATCGCCTTCCCCGAAAACCACGTTCTCGCCCTGGTTTTTCTTGCGGTCTTTGATATGTAACGTCACGATCCGGTCATGGTGTTTTTCCAGGTAATCCACCGGGTCGAAGCCCGCCGCCGTGAAGTGGCCGATGTCCAGGTTGATCATGATGTACTTCGATCTTCCCGCCATCGCTTTTGCAAAGCTTTCCGGCGTGTTGTATTCGTTCTCCTTCATGTTGGAGTGGTTGTGCATGCCGCAGAAAACTTTGTACTTCGGAGCGAACTTGTCGTAGCGCGCGGCAGATGTCACCGTGGAACTGGCAGTGATGCGGCTGACGCCCATGGCTTTGACCATCTCAAAACCGCGCTCGAACTCCTCGTCCGTCGCGCTGTCTTTCAGGCTGTAATTGTAGGCATAGAGCGTGATGCCCGCGGCGTCGAACTTCTTTCGCACGTCCTTAAAAGTATCGAGCGAAACCGTCTTCCGCCAGTCCGAAAGTTCCGGACCCTTCAATTTTGGCTCGACGTGCCCCTGCCAGAGTTCGCATTCGCTCAAGCCCACCTCGGCCATGGCTTTGATAGCCGCATCGAGAGGGCGATCGCGAAAACTATACGATTGAGCGCCAATCTGGACGCCGTCCACTACGGAGTTCGGCTTGGCGAAAAGCGGGTAAGCGGCCAACGCGCCCAGCGTTGCCTGATGAAAAGTTCTACGTGTGATCACGGGCAACAGTTTATCTCACTACTGCGCTGCTTTTACATTCCGGATTGGGTATAGCGCGTAATTTTGACCGCCGTCGCTGACAGCGGATCCGAAAGGCCAGTAGATTCAAGTACCGAACCCAAAGGGGCTTTGGCGGCCCGTAACTGCAAGGCCGTCGGTATAAGTCAGCGCTTTAAGAACATGCGAAGCCAAATCTTGGGATCGAACACAGCAGCCCATAAGGGGGTTACGATGTAGGGTCTGCACCGACTCCAATCGTTAAGTCGATCGACGTGTGCGGCGATTGAGTTCTCCTGCGTGCGGAATTTTCCACTTCGCCTTCCGCTTTAAAGGAACTGACTTTATCTATTCCCAACAGCTGCGATAGCGACCAGTCTGCTTGCATGTAGCGCGTGCAAGACTATTTACCTCAAAGGTGCGTCTCGGCAAACTGCTGCAAAAGGTTGTACTTGCCGCTGCCGATCAGCCAGACTACGAACATACAAGAGACACGAAGTATACTCCGCATTTTATTCCTACAGTACAACGATGCTCACTGTCGCCTTAATCTTTGTTGCGCTCTTTGACAAGTAACATAACGATCTGGTCTAAATTTCGGATCTCATTTTCCCGCGACACACTTTGCGTCGCCGGTTGTAAAACGGAACCAAACGTGATCCAATTAGAAGGTCGCTACCGGGCTTGTGGCGCGCACACCCCCGTCGCGTTTTCGCTGGATTAGCTTGGGCACGTGATCTGAGGTGTTATGCATGCTGCAACGGTCTACCGCAAGTTTTTCACTCTCTCTTTGGTTTCTTTCTTCCGCACTGCTGCACGCTGCGGCACCCCCAAACACGCCTGAATTTTTCGAAACGAAAGTTCGCCCGATCTTAGCTGTTAACTGCCTGCCGTGCCACACCAACTCGCAACTGGGTGGCTTGCGCCTGGATTCGCGGGACGCCGTTTTGAAGGGCGGTAAGAGCGGGCCCTCCGTTGTTCCTGGTTCACCCGAAAAGAGCCCGCTGATCTTGGGCATCCTGCAAACGGGGGAGCTGAAGATGCCCAAGGGGGGCAAGCTGAGTAAGGAAGATATTGACGATCTCACCACTTGGGTGAAAGCCGGCGCCGTTTGGGGTGCCAGCGCGCCTGTTCAAACAGCGGCCGCGAAGGGCAAGTACGTAATCACCCCGGAACAGCGCGCCTTCTGGTCCCTGCAGCCGCTGAAGCCGCCAACCGTGCCCGCCGTGAAAACGCCGGAATGGGCGAAGACGCAAATCGACCGGTTCGTTTTAGCTAAACTCGAAAAAAATGGCCTGACGCCTGTTCGGGCCGCCGACCGCCGCAGTTTGATTCGCCGCGCCTCCTTCGATCTGATCGGTTTGCCCCCCTCCCCGGAAGAAACCGAAGCTTTCGAAAAAGATCAATCTCCCGAAGCCTTCGCTAAGGTTGTCGATCGTCTGCTCTCGTCACCGCACTACGGCGAGCGCTGGGGCCGGGTCTGGCTCGATGTTGCCCGATATGGTGAGGACGATTACCGGAGCCTTGACCCCATGCGCCGCGGTTACAACCCTTATCCGAACGCTTACCTCTATCGCGACTGGGTCTTCCAAAGTTTCAATAACGATTTGCCGTTCGATCAATTTGTGAAAGCCCAGCTCGCGGCCGATCAGTTGGATGAAAAGTCCCGCTCTCATATGCTTCCCGCCCTTGGCTTTCTCGGTCAGGGTCCCTGGTATTACGACAACGGCGCGGTAGAAGTAACTCATGCCGATGAACGGCATGACCGCGTGGACGTGGTCACCCGCGGCTTCCTCGGCCTTACCGTTGCCTGCGCGCGATGCCACGATCATAAGTACGATCCCATTCCCACGAAGGATTACTATTCGCTCGCGGGCGTCTTCGCCAACACCCATTACACGGAGTATCCGCGCATGCCGAAAGAACTGGTCGCGGATTATGACGAGAAAGAAAAGAAAATCGAAAGCCGCAGCAAACTGTTAGGGGAAATTCAGCAGAACGAAAGCTCCCACCTGGCTGAGACGCTGGCCATCCAGATATCGAAGTACATGCAGGCAGCCTGGCGCGTCACCGGGGAGCCGAAAGACAAGCTCGATCGCGTGGTCAACGATGAAAAGCTCGATTATGAATTGCTGGACCACTACGTCCGCTTCCTGGCTAAACCACCTAAGTTCTACCCGTACCTGGAAAAGTGGCAAGCGATGGTCAAGCAGGGTGGCACTCCGGCGAAAGCAAAAAAGATGGCGGACGAATTCCAGGCGCTAGTTCTTCAAATCATGTTCGAAAAGCGTGAACTGAAAGAAGAAAATGAAGTCATCGCGGCCAAAGCCTTGCCCGGTACCAAACCCAAAGAATACAAGAACAAGCCGAGCGATTTCGTCACCAACGAAGATTTCTGCCCCGGCTGTTCGCTCGAACTAAAAACCATTCCGCTTGAGCGCATGAATCTATGGACCGATATCTTCCGCCGGGATATGAATCCGGAAGTGGACGAGATGGGCGACCCCCGCAAGTTGCTGCCTGGATTGCTTGTCTTCCGCGGCTGGGGCCTGGAACGGCAGTTAAGCGCGGAACGCCTGGCCTATCTCGATATGCTCCGGAAAGATATCGAGACAGCTAAAAAGGCTCTCCCCGCCAAGTATCCTTTCGTGCACGGAGTGGTTGACGCCGATAAGCCGGTTGATCTGAAAGTGAGCCTGCGCGGCAGCCCCTATAATTTGGGCGATGTAGAACCCAGGCATTTTCTCTCCATTCTCACCGATGGCCGTCCGGAACCCTTCATCAAAGGCAGTGGACGCATAGAACTCGCGGAAAATATCGTCCGCCAGCCTATCGCCATGCGCGTCTATGTGAACCGCATCTGGAAGTCTCACTTCGGTTCCGGCATCGTCGATACGCCGAGCAACTTCGGATTCGCCGGCGAACGTCCCGTCAATCCGGAACTTCTCGAGTTCCTGGCGCAATCATTCGTTGAGAACGGAATGTCCACCAAGAAGCTGCATCGCGAAATTATGCTGAGCGCGGTCTATCAACTCAGCACGGACAATAACGAAGCTAACTTTGCAAAAGATTCCGGCAACCGCTTCTACTGGCGCTACAACCGGCATCGAATGGATGCCGAACAGATTCGCGACTCTCTATTGATGGTCAGCGGCAATATCGATCTGAAGCTCTATGGGCCCTCTAGTGAGCTCACACCGGACTTCAAACGCCGTACCGCCTACGGCAAGGTCAGCCGCTACAAGCTGGATGAATATCTCTCGCTCTTCGATTTCCCCAGTCCCGCCATCTCAGCCGAAAAGCGCTTCTCGACCAACGTTCCCTTGCAGCGCTTGTTCTTTATGAATAGCGACTTCGTTCAGCAGCAGGGCGAACTGCTGGCAAGGCGCGTGGCTGACGCCCCCGATACTGCGGCCAAAGTTCAGAAGTCCTATCGCATACTTTTTAATCGGGATGCTACGCAGGCTGAGTTACAAGCCGGTCTCGAGTATCTGCGCGCCGAACCTCTCCGCGAATACGAAGAGCGAAAACAGGCTGCTCTTGAGAAGAAAGCGAAAGCAAAGAAGGCGGACAAGGAGCACTCTGACAAGCCGGAGGCGTTGAAGGCTGACGATGAAGAAGAGACCGCGGATGCCGCTGCTCCCGCCAAGTCAGCAGACGATGCCACGGCGGCCGATATGGGCGATGGCATGATGGCTGGCATGAAACCTTCCCGTCCGGGCGCAAAATCGGGCGATTCCGCCAAAGCCGCGCTGCCCACAACCGTTTGGGGCCGCTATGAAAAAATTCTCCTCAGTTCCACCGAGTTCACCTTCATCAATTAGGACTTGATCCATGTCACTTCATAAATTAGGAATTCCTCCGACCCGCCGCGAAGCGCTCCGGCGCATGGGCGGTGGTTTCGGCATGATGGCGTTCGCCGGGCTGGTGAATGAATCGCTCGCGCGCGCTGGCGTGACGGAAGACGGCGTGCCCTTGCGCAAGCTCGATCACGAGCCGAAAGCGAAACGCGTCATCTTCCTGTTCATGAATGGCGGGCTAAGCCAAGTGGACAGTTTCGATCCCAAACCCGCGCTTGATAAGTACCATGGGCAGCCGTTACCGGGTGGCACCGTGGCCACGGAACGCAAAACCGGAACACTGATGCGCTCGCCCTTCCAGTTCAAAAAGTATGGAAAGTGCGGAATGGAAGTGAGTGAACTCTTCCCTCACGTAGGGGAGTGCGCTGACGATATCTGCTTCATCCGCTCCGTTTATACCGATATTCCGAATCATGAGCCGTCCATGCTGATGATGAATACCGGCTTCAGTCAAGCGGGACGCCCCGGCTTGGGTTCCTGGCTCACCTACGGACTGGGTACCGAAAACAAGAATCTTCCCGGCTTCGTGGTCCTCTGCCCGGATGTTCCCACCACAGTGGGGCCGCCCCTGTGGGACTCTGCTTTTCTTCCCGCGATTCACCAGGGTTCCTATATTTCGGACAAGATCATCGAAAAGCAGACTGATGAAAAGCTGGTCGATCCGAAATACGATCCGCAAAAGCTGATCAGCTTCCTGCACAGCGACAAGTTCACACTGCCGGAACAGCGCCGCGAAATGAATCTGCTGGAAAAGCTGAACAGCCTGGAGCAGACACGCGATCCACAGGTGGAAGCCACCATTCAATCCATGGAAGTCGCCTACCGCATGCAAACCGAGGCTCCGGAGGTGTTTGATATCCGCAAGGAAAGCATGAGCACGCTGAAAATGTATGGGCAGGGGAGCACTGCCCGCGGCTGTTTAACCGCCGTGCGCCTGGCCGAACGGGGAGTCCGCATGACGCAGGTATACTATGCGAAAGGCGACCCGTGGGACGCTCACGTCGATATCCAGGTACACCGTAAAAACGCCAAGGATTCAGACCAGCCGTTTGCGGCGGTCATCAAAGACCTGAAGCAGCGTGGCCTCTTCAAAGACACACTCGTCATCTGCGGCTCCGAGTTCGGCCGCACCCCCGTTATGGAAACCGGCGGTGGCGGCGACCGCATCCAGAACGGCCGGGACCATAATCCGTTCGGCTTCACCATGTGGTTAGCTGGGGGCGGGGTGAAGGGCGGAACCGTCTACGGTTCAACCGATGAATTCGGCTTCAAAGCGCAGGAGAACCCGGTCCATGTTCACGACCTTCACGCCACCATTCTGCATCTTATGGGCATCGATCACACCAAGCTCACCTACCGCTACAGCGGGCGCGATTTCCGCCTGACGGACGTCTCTGGCAAGGT
>Ga0123336_10002914_pt1 | contig 14625 bp, 11 predicted proteins | sample SSSSmetaG_FD_96466 | JGI IMG/M metagenome (GOLD analysis project Ga0123336, IMG submission 96466) | Glacier valley bacterial and archeal communities from Borup Fiord, Nunavut, Canada, to study Microbial Dark Matter (Phase II) - ​SSSS metaG | ecosystem: Environmental > Aquatic > Freshwater > Ice... | reverse complement strand
CATTATACGTGTTCGAAAAACTCCCATGTCTCGCGCGCGCAACGTTCCCAACGGAAGTGTTGCGCGCGTGCAAGCCCCAAGTTTCGCAGCCGCTCCCGCAGACTGGGCATAGTGATAAGCTCTTGAAGCGCCGCGCCGATTTCCGTGGTGCTGAGCGGATCCACCAGGCGCGCCGAACCAGCCGTGATCTCCGGCAGCGAAGACACATTTGAGGTGAGCACCGCCGTGCCCGCCGCCATCGCCTGAGCCACCGGAAAGCCAAAGCCTTCATACAGCGAGGGGTACGCGAACACTGTGGCGCCGGCCGTTAAACCAGGCAGCAGTGTTTCCGGTACATAACCCAAAGTGCGGATGCCCGCGGGCTTCGCCTCCAGTCTGGCCATGGTCTGTTCACTGCGCCATCCGCGCGGCCCCGCAATCACAAGATCGAATTCCTCGCGCACGGAAACAGGCAACTTTTCATAAGCGTCCAGCAGGCGGTCCAGGTTCTTGCGCGGCTCAATGGTGCTCACAAACAGGATGTAAGGCTTGGCCAGCGAGTAAGCTTCGCCAGCCGCTGCCATCGCGCTTTCCGGAACCTGGAAATATGTTTCCGCCACACCGTGATGGATGGCGCGAACACGCTCCGGCGGCAGGTTCAGCCAGCGGATCGCGTCGGCGCGAGTGGCCTCGCTTGGTGTAATCACGCCATCGGCGCGACGCACCGTTCGTTCCGCCCAACGCTTATCGTTGGCCACCGTTGCAGCCGTGTGCAATTCCGGATGCGACCATGCCGTCATATCGTGAACGGTGGTGGTGAGCTTGCAAAAGCGCGGCGGATTGCGTACCTGGTTTGAGGCATGGAACACATCGAAGTGGCTGCCCAGTACATCCAGGACGGGGTTGCGGCCCGTGTTCGCGAAGAGCACCAGCGCGAATCGCCATGCCGTCCCAAACGGCCCCAGCAGCGACCCCTCATGGTGCAGTGCCAATTCTTCATCGAGAAACGGGAAAGCGCTTAGTCGGTTGCTGCCCGCAGTACGCAGCAAGTGCCTATGCAATTCGAAGAGATATGCCTTCACGCCGGCGCTGCGCACCAGAAAAGGGAAGCAATCCAGGCAAACGCGTATCACTTTCGCGCCGCCTCTTTGATTACAGCCAGTGTTGCTTTTGCCGCGGCATGCCAGCTGAATTCCGCCGCTTGTTTTGGACCGGCAACTCGCAAGCTCTCCCGCTCCGCATCATCGCAGCAGAGCGTTTCAAGGCATGTCGCCAACGCCTGCGCATCGTCCGGATCAAACAGCAGCGCGGCGCCGCCCGCAATGCCGGCCATGGGCTCTACATTCGCGCAGGCGGTGGGCAAGCCCGCAGCCAAGGCTTCCAGAATCGGCATGCCAAAACCTTCAAAGCGGGAAGGATACACAAAGGCGCGCGCACCGGCGAACAGCGCATACAACTCCTCGCGCGGAATCCAGCCGGTGAAGGTGACGGCGTCCGTAAGACCCAGCGCATCGCGAAGCTCTTCCAGCGCCACGGTATGAAAGCCCTTCAGGCCCGCCACCACCAACCGATACTCCGGGTGCCGCCGCGAAAATTCACGGAACGCTGTCAGCAAGCCATCCAAATTTTTATGCGGATGCAGAGTGGACACGGCCAGCAGATAGGGCGATGCCGCCGGCTCCGCACGCAGCCTGAAGAACTCGGCATCCACGCCATGCGGCACCACCCGGACCTTCTCCCTCGGTATCGAATAGAAGCGATGCAGGTCTTCCCGCGTTGCCTCTGATACCGCCAACAGCAGCTTTGACCGGTGCACCGAGCTGAACAGCAGCGCGCGCCAAAATGGCAGATCGAACCAGCGAAAATATTCAGGGTGCCGCTTATGCTGCAGATCGTGAAATACCGTCACCTGCGGACATGCGCAGAACACGGGCGCGGTGAACCCTGGGTTGAACAGCACGTCCAGCTTCTGTGCCGCGGCAGCAAGCGGCAGCCCCGTCTGTTCCCATAAAATGCGCGCCGGCCTGTTGCGCGCGCGCACCGAGCTTACCAGCACTTTGAAATTACGCGCACCGGCGGGCGGCAAACTTTCGCCCGTCTCACGATTCGTCCAGATCAGATATTCATTCTCGCCGTCGAGTTCGGCTAGCGCCTGTAACAGACTGCGCAGATAAATTTCAGTGCCTCCCACGCCACCGGGAATCAGATACAGCGCATTGATCCCGATCCGCAAACTAGTGAAGTTGCCCCTGCAACTGCCGCATCAGCAACTGCGCGGATTCGTCCGTCGGCTGCGTCTCCACAATCACCTTCACATTCTGAATCGCCTCCGGAATGCGGTTCATCGCCTGCAAAATACGCGCGCGATAGAGGTACGTCACCATATAGGTCGGGTCCATCACCTGCGCTTTCATCAGCGCATCCATCGCCTCCGGCACCTTGTTCTGCCGCGCATACAGCACGCCCATCGAAGCCCACGCTTGGGCCGTCGGCTTATCGCGAATCGACGCTTCCATCTTGGCGACGGCTTCATCCGGCCGATGGTCGCACTCTAAAGCCAGCGACCAATCCATTAATACCGTGTAATCGGGCTTCTCAATTTCAGACGCCTTGCGATAGCTCTCCACCGCATCCCGGCAACGCCCCGTGCGAAACTGCGCCACCGCCAAACCGAACTGCACGCGCTGCTTATTTGGCGATTTTTCAGCCGCATCCTCCCAAAGATTAATGGACGACGTCCACACATGATTGCGCGCCCACGTAGCGCCTGCCAGCGCGGGCACCAGCGCCAGAGCCAGCACCGCGTTATAGCGGAAGCGCCGCAAAGCTTCCGCCACAATAAATAACAGCCCCACCATAGGCAGATATAAGCGGCGGTCCGCCACCACGTCTTTAATCGGAATCACGGAACTGGTGGGCAGCAGAATCAACACGAACAACAGGAAGCCGAATGAGGCTAGCGGATGCCGCTTGCGAAACACCCACGCCAGTGCGATCAGCCCCACGATAGCAACCAACGCGAACACCGCGCCATGATCCAGCAACGAACGGCTGACCGAGAAATCATGATCCACCGTTTGCCAAATCGGCAACAAGAACTGCGCCACGTAAAAAAAGAACACGCGGCATTGCGTGAAGAAGTATTGGTACCACGTGAACTCCTTCATGTTGAAGCCAATGCTCACCGGGTCGCGACTGATGTACCGGATGACAAAAATACTTCCGAGCGCCCCGAAGATAACGATAGGCGCATACAAACGCCAGTTCCGCCGTATGCCCCTCAGCCCCGGCGTTTCCGGATGAAAGAAAAAATCAGTCAACAGCAGCACGGCGGGTAGCGTGATGGTGTGCTCCTTCGTAGCCACTGCCGCTCCGTAGAGCGCCAGCACACCCGCTGCCACCGGCCACGAAACATCAGCCCGCTTGCGATACAGGAACAGCGCCCACGCAGCGAAGAAGAAAATCGCGCCCATGCTTTCGCCGCGTTGCGCCACATAAGAGACAGCTTCGGTTTGCAGGGGATGCAACAGAAACACCACCGTGCACAATGCCGCCGCCCCGTGTTGACCCGCGCGCGGAAACGAAGCCAACTGCAGAATCTTCCGCACCACCAGGAACAACAGCGCCGCCGCCACAAGATGAAACAACAGATTCACCACGTGATACGAAAACGGTTCTAACCCGCCAGTCTGCAAATTCAGCCAGTAAGTGGACATCAGCAGCGGCCGCACCTTCAGCCACTCGCGAAACGGAATCGCAATCGCGCCGGGCTGTAAAAATGGCAAGTGCAAATCGTCGAAGACAAACTCGCCATGCAGCGCGGGCGTGTATGCCCAGATGGCTGCCAGAACCGCAAGCACCGCGAAACCCCCGCCCCACCATGCCGCACCCAAGCCCGGCTTAACTTCCGCAACAATGACTTTGGCCGCCTTACGATCCTTCACGGCCGCCCGCTTCATTGGCTGGGGCCCTTACCGTTCTGCAAATAAAATTCCAGAATCGCCAAGCGCTGCGCCAGCGCAATATTGTCGTCTTTCAACTTCGAAATAATCACTGAGATTCTAAAAAACACCAGCAGAAAAACAGCGCCCGCGATCAGCACCAAAGCCACTGGCGCATAACTCAGCCCCAGCACACTCGCCGCGTACTCCAGCCCCATCGGGCTCAGCGAAATTCCCAACAATGCCACCGACGCCAGCAGCCACGCCACCGAATATTCCACTCGAATGTGGGCTCGCCGCACAGACCCCAGCACCAGCAGAATCAGCAGGACGCTCAAGCCGGTCGTCCAATGTAAGAGGCGCTCCAATGCGGCGTTAATCCTTCGTTTGCGGCCTGGGCATCCGTCTGCCGCCACCTTCGTATTTCAACACATTGATCAAGACGCCCAGCAGCACGTGAACAATGTAATAGACGCTCTTCAGCGCCGTAATCGAACTCCGCCCTGTCAGGCGCGGCAGCATGCGGCACGGCACTTCAATGAACCGGAAAGCACGGCGCTGCAAGACTACCAGCGTTTCAATTTCTGGATACTCCAGCGGGAAGCTTTTACTGAAAACCGCCAGCGCGCGCCGGTTCACGCCTACAAAGCCCGACGTCGGGTCATGCACGGGTTTCCCTAAAATCGGTCTCAACACGGCGCGGAAGAAAATGATCCCCAGCGACCGCGCCGAGCTGGTATGCTCGCTCGATTTCTCCACGAAGCGCGACCCAATCACCATCTCGCAGCCCGAACTACGCAACGTCTCCAGAATCATCGGGATGTACCTTGCATCGTGCTGCCCATCGCCATCCACGCGGATCACGAATTCATACCCCAGCTCATAGGCCAGCTTGTAGCCGGTTTGCACGCATCCGCCAAGCCCCAGATGATGAGGCAGACTCAGCACCAAGCCGCCCGCCAGCCGCGCCTGCGCCACCGTCGAATCCACCGAACAATCGTCAATCACCACTACCGGCGCGCCGGGAATTTCGCGGTGGATCGATTGCACGACGCCGGCAATCGCCCCTTCTTCGTTGAATGCCGGAACAATCACCATCGTGTTCGCTCCGGATGCGGCAGCCGTAAGAAATTCCATCATCAGTAGCTTGCGATCTTGCGCGGCGATAGGGAATAGCGTCGCAGCACCTTACAGAATGCCGGATTTGCAACCCGCGCGCTTGCCTGTATTTTCCGGCGTTGCTTCAGCAGGCGCGGCAGATTCCTCAACAAGCCCATGTGCGCCCGCAATACCAGCACAGGCAATCGCCAACCCGCATTGCTTTCCGTGGCGAAATGAGCGGCCGCGCCTTTGCCTTGCACCATAAAAATTACATGCCATAGATACCGCAGCGCCGCCGCGAACGGCAAGTACGGCAACAGCGCCGCCGGAAAATTCTTCACCGCTACAAACAGCCGGTTTCGTTCCACGTAGTATGCCTTCAATGCCGAAACGCGCCCCGCCGAATGCGAATACCGATGCCTCACCACCGCGCTCGGCACATAGACGCTGGTCCAGCCCGCTCGCCGCGCGCGCAAACCTAAATCGGTATCCTCGCAATACAGAAAGAAATCGCCGTCGAACGCTCCTACCTGTCTCAGCATCTCGCCCCGATACAATGCCGCCGAAGCGCTGGGCAACAGCACTTCTTCCTCTTGCGCGAACCGCTCTGGCGCTTCCCCATGGCCGCGCTGCTTGCTGCTGCCATCGGCGCACAACAGCATGCCCGCGCTGTCCAGCGAATCATCCTCTAACATCACGCGCGAAGCGAACATCCCCGCTTCCGGCCGCCTCTCCGCCGTGCTCACCAACGCACTGAGCCAGCCCGCGGCAGCCACCGCGTCGTCATTCAGCGTGGCCAGATAGCGCGCGCCCGAACCCTCCCAGGCGGCATTGATCGCTGCCCCGAAACCCACATTGCACGACATCTCCATCACGCGCGCCACACCCAGAGTGGCCGCGCCCATCAGCTTCACCAAACCGCGCCCGCTGTTATCCACCACCACCACTTCAAAATCGGAAAAGTTCTGCTGCCTCAACGATTCCAGGCATTCCACCAGCGAATCGTCCGCCCCTAGCGTGGGGATCGCAACCGTCACCGTAGGAACGCGATCCGGAATGCTACACTCCCGCCGGAAGCACTGAGGCGTCATACAGCGCCGTCACTTCGCTAATGTCCCCATCCGCCATCACACAGCCCTGGTTCAGCCACAGCGCGCGATCGCAAAGCATCTTCAACATGGCACCCGAATGGGAAACGAACAGCAGCGTCTTACCGGAGTGCCGGAATTCCATAATCTTGTCCAGGCACTTCGAATAGAATGCCGCATCGCCCACCGCCAACACTTCATCCACAATCAAAATATCGGGGTCCACATGCACGGCCACGGCGAATGCCAGCCGCATCACCATGCCCGTCGAATACGTCCGCAGCGGCTGAAAAATGAAATCGCCGATACCTGAAAACTCAATGATCGAATCGAACACCTGCGCCGTCTTCTTGCGCGTCAGACCTAAGAGCGCCGCATTCAACCACAGGTTTTCCACGCCCGTCAGATCGCCGTGAAATCCCGACCCTAATTCCAGCAGCGCAGCCACTTTCCCATCGATATCCACACGGCCTTCGTTCGGCCGCGACAAGCCCGCCACCAAGCTCAACAGCGTGCTCTTCCCCGCCCCATTGCGCCCGATGATGGCAAGGCTCTCCCCATGATCGAGCGAGAACGATACGCCGCGAAGCGCATAGAACAAATTGCGCTCCCGCCTGGTCACCTTGTCGTGCATGTGGCGAAACAGAATCTTGGCGCCCGTGCCCTGCTTGAATGTTTTCGATACGTTCTCGAATTCGATCAGCGCCATAGTTAGAGATAGTCGTAAAAGCGTTTCCGCAGTGAACGGAAAACAAAGAAGCCTAAAATCAAAGTGCCAAACGAGACCGCCGAAAGCTTGATCCACAAGGACATGGGCGGCGCGCCGTGTTCCAGCAAAATTCGCCTCAGCGCAAAAACAATTGACGCGACAGGATTGTAAAGAACCATATCGCGATACTGCGCCGGAATATTGTCAAAGCTGTAGAAAATAGGAATCAGCCAGAACAGCACCGCGTTAAAAGATTCCACCAGATATCGCACATCGCGCACAAACACATTCAATGCGGAAGTGATCAACGTTAACCCGATTACGAACACAATTTCCAGCCCCCAGACAACGGGCAGCAGCAGCCAATAGCGATTCACCTTCAACCCAAACAACAGCACCATGAACAACAACAATGCAATCTGAATAATCAGATGCAGAAAGTTACTCAGCACGCTCGCGATGGGAATAATCTCGCGCGGCACCGCCACTCGCTTCACAAATGCCGTGCCGTCCACGATGGAGTTGGTCCCCACGCCCCAGGCAAAGCTGAAAAAATTAAACGGCACATATCCACACAAAAAAAACACCGGATAATTCGGCATCGGGTTGCGAAATACCTTTGTAAAAACAAAGGTCAGCACACCCATGGTGACCAGCGGATTCAGCAAGGACCAGAACACGCCTAACGACATATTGCGATAGCGGATCTTAAAATCTTTCTGCATCAGGCTGGTGAGCAAAAAGAGGTAATCGCCACCCCAGGCACGGTTGGTCATAGAATGGGAAAGAGCGGCACAGGCGGAATCTTCAAGCGTACCCAATTGAAGGCCGTAAGCGCAAACTTCCGCGCCCTTTCCCCATCGGCCTTATACTGAAAAGTTGCTTTCCCACCTGGAACATGCGGACGAATTTCTCTTGCAGGGTTGGGCTTATCAGGAAGGGTACCCCAAGAGCACCATCGCCGTAGATATCCACATCAACAACCGCTTCATTGCCCGTGTACCCGCCGGCACCTTCCGGAGCGACCTGCAAGAGCGCGGCTACGGCTCCGGCTATCACGCCTTCTTCTTCAACCCACTCGATTACCTCACCGCCCGCTCCAACCTCATTCAGGTGGTGGAAGCCTCCACTGGCCAGCTTCTCGCCCACGGAGTTCGCACCGTGGAAACGGAGTTGGCCACCAATCGCGATGCCTACAGGCGCGCCCGTGTGCGCTCTCAATTGCGCTGGCTCAATGCCGCACATGCCCCCGCCCCCCCCGATGCGCTGGAGTTTATTCATCGCCTGGAACCGGCCGCTCACTTCCATCCCCACTTACGCATCCTTGAAATCGGCTGTGGCTCGGGCTATCTATTCGAACAACTCCGCGCCCGCGAAAAGCCGTTTCATTCCTATTGGGGCCTTGACCTCTCGCGCCCCAATATCGAATCCCTCCATGCGCGCTTCGGCACCCCGGACATCCGCTTCCTCACCGGCGACGCCTCCACCTATCCCTTCCCCTGCCAATTCAATCTCGCCCTCGCCTCGGGCGTCTTCGAGGGGCTCTTTCCCTCCCTCCTCCCCATGCTGAAAAATGTCTGCCGCACACTCGTCCCCGGCGGCTTGCTGTTCTTCGATCTCATCGTTCAGGACGATCGCGCCGGCATCTCACGCGCGTCCTGGGTCGGCGACAATTGGCTGCGCCTCTATTCTCAACAGGAACTCCGCCGCCTGCTGACCGAAGCCGGAATGGAGTTGCTGGATTTCCCCATGTACGCCGTCGCCGATACCCACCACCGCATGTTGGTCAGCGCCATGAAGCTGCACCCTATGCCCGAAAATACTTTTGAAAAGTCGTAACGCTGTCTCTCTCCAAAGCACTACCTCGCATGACCACTTCAAAAGCGCTATGGCGCCTGAGCGCTATCTGCGTCGCAATCGGCGTGGGCCTGTTTCTGAACGACCTGTTCCGCTTGATTTTGTAGTTCCCGCCGACAAAGATCCAGACCGCGGATTTGTACGCGAAGTCCGGACGACCAAGGAACTTTCGCCAATCTGCCTGGTGAAAGACCGCAGCTTCGGGAAGAAGCTGCAGCGTGGCCGGCCCATGCTGCAGTCCAGTCAACTCCACAGATTTCCCCGTAGGTCAAATTTCCGTCATCCAATCGTCAAACATTCGGCTTATCCTGGCTCTATGACGGGCCCTCTTTCCCCAGAACAGCTTAATGCCATTGATGCCTACTGGCGCGCCGCCAATTACCTGTCGGTCGGGCAAATTTACCTGCTGGCCAATCCACTGTTGCGCGAACCGCTCACGCTCGAACACATCAAACCTCGGCTGCTGGGCCATTGGGGCACCACCCCCGGCCTGAATTTTGTCTACGCGCACATGAACCGTTTGATTGTGCGCGAAGACCTGAACGCTATCTATATCGCCGGTCCCGGTCACGGCGGCCCCGGCATCGTTGCCAATACGTACCTCGAAGGCACGTACAGCGAATACTATCCTCACATCTCCTGCAACACTGAAGGCATTCAGCGCCTGTTCAAACAGTTCAGCTTTCCGGGCGGTATCCCCAGCCATGTCGCGCCGGAGACTCCCGGCTCCATTCACGAAGGCGGCGAACTGGGTTACTCTCTCGCGCACGCGTTCGGCGCGGCATTCGATAACCCCGACCTTCTGGTCTGCTGCGTGGTGGGTGATGGCGAAGCCGAAACAGGCCCGCTCGCCGCAAGCTGGCACTCGAACAAATTTCTCAATCCGGTCCACGATGGCGCAGTGCTCCCCATCCTCCACCTGAATGGCTACAAGATCGCGAACCCTACCATCCTGGCGCGCATCCCGCAAGAGGAGTTGGGCGAACTTCTACGCGGCTATGGCTGGGAACCGCATTTTGTCTGCGGTCATGAGCCGGAAAACATGCACCAGGCCATGGCGGAAACTTTGGACCGTGTGCTGATACGTATCCAAAGTATTCAGAACCAGGCGCGGAGTAGCGGCTTCACCGAAAGGCCGCGCTGGCCCATGATCGTCCTCAAAACGCCGAAAGGCTGGACCGGCCCCGACAAAGTGGATGGCAAACAGATTGAGGGAACGTTCCGCGCCCATCAGGTGCCCCTTGAAAACCTTCAGTCGGAGCCCGATCACATCGGCATCCTGGAAAATTGGTTGAAGAGTTATCGTCCGGAAGAACTCTTTGACGCAGATGGCGCTCTGAAGCCAGAAATCGCTGCGCTGGCCCCCAAAGGCAAACGGCGCATGGGCGACAATCCCCACGCCAATGGCGGCCTGCTCAAGCGTGAGCTGACGATGCCTGATTTTCGCGCGTACGCCGTTGAGGTGAAGGTGCCGGGCAACTCCGAAGCCGAAGCTACGCGCGTGATGGGCACCTTCCTGCGCGACATTGTCAAAGCGAATCAAAGCGCCCGCAACTTCCGCCTGATGGCGCCCGATGAGTTCCTTTCCAACCGTTGGAACGCCGTCTTCGAAGCCACCGAAAGGCAGTTTACCGGTGAAATTGAACCCACCGATGACCACATCGCTCTCGAAGGGCGCGTGATGGAAGTGCTGAGCGAGCACCTCTGTCAAGGGTGGCTCGAAGGCTATCTGCTCACCGGCCGCCACGGCTTCTTCACCAGCTATGAAGCCTTCATCCACATTGTGGATTCCATGTTCAACCAGCACGCCAAGTGGCTGAAAACCACTCGGCACATCCCCTGGCGCAGGCCGATTGCCAGTCTGAATTACCTGTTAAGCAGCCACGTCTGGCGGCAGGATCACAACGGCTTCAGCCATCAGGACCCCGGCTTCATAGATCACGTCATGAACAAGAAGGCCGATGTGATCCGCGTCTATTTGCCGCCCGACGCCAACTGCCTTCTCTCCGTGACCGATCACTGCCTGCGCAGCAGCCAGTATGTCAACGTCGTGGTGGCCGGCAAACAGCCCGCGCTCCAATGGCTACCCATGGATGAAGCGGTGAAACACTGCACCGCCGGTCTCGGAATATGGGAATGGGCTTCGAACGATAGAGGTGCCATACCCGACGTGGTCATGGCCTGCGCGGGCGATGTCCCCACCCTCGAAACGCTCGCCGCCGTGTCCATCCTGCGGGATTACTTTCCGGATTTGAAGGTTCGCGTGGTCAATGTAGTGGACCTGATGACCCTGCAATCCGCCAGCGAACACCCGCACGGCCTCAAAGAATACGAATTCGATTCCATCTTCACTCAAGATCGGCCCGTCATCTTCGCCTATCACGGCTACCCCTGGCTGATTCACCGCCTCACTTATCGCCGCAAGAACCACGACAACATTCACGTCCGCGGCTATAAAGAGGAAGGCACCACCACCACGCCTTTCGACATGACCGTTCTGAACGACCTGGATCGCTTCCACCTGGCCGGCGATGTCATCGACCGCGTACCGGGCCTTTCCACCATCGGTGCCCACGCCAAACAGGACCTTCGAGGCAAATTAATCGATCACCGGGCCTACGTCAATCGGCACGGTGACGATATGCCGGAAATCAAAAATTGGAAGTGGACCCCGCGATAGCCAAATTCCTCTCTAAAGCTTTCGGGCAAAACGCCGATATCAGTATTGAAGAACGGATATGTCCGGTCCAATATGATCTCTGGTTCGCCCTTATCGAGGCCCGCTTGGGTAAGATTTCTAAAACTTGGCGCAGTCTTGCTCCTGTGCGTCATCGTGACTGCCGTTGTGTACTGGCGCTACGCTATGGGTCCGCGAGAGCTGCGGGTCGGGTTTAGCGAGTTCGCGCCCTACGTCATTGATGCGAACGGCAAACCGGACGGCTTTGCCACGGAGATGATTGAGCGTTCGGCGCGCCGCACCGGAGTAAAACTGAAGTGGGTGTTCGTCGCCGGCGAAATCGATCAGGCCCTTCGCTCGAAAAAAATCGATATGTACCCGCTTCTGACGCTGACGGAGGCGCGAAAAAGGGAATTCTACGTGAGCCAGCCCTGGTGGGAAAACGAGATCACGCTCATCTCACTCGAAAAGCGGGCGATCGGTTCCGCGGCCGGCACCGCCGGGAAGCGCGTCGGCATGCGCGGCATGCCCTTTGTCACACTTCTGGCGGGACATCTTTTCCCCAAGGCCCAGCTTCTCGCCATCCCTCGCCTGGAAGATATGATGAGCATGCTTTGCGCGGGCAAAACGGATGCTCTATTTTTGGATCTGCGGCTGCTGGAATCTCAGCTTCTGAAAGGTGTCCACTGCTCTGGCCAACCCATCCATGTGACTTCGGTTCCGTACGGAAGTTTTTCGCTTGCCACTCTGTCGAACGCGGACGTCGCCGGGATTGCCGATAGGATTTACGATGGTATCGCCCAGCTTTCCTCCGATGGAACGCTTTCGGAAGTCGCTTCCCGCTGGCACCTCTACAACTCGTTTCAAAGCCGGCACTTGCGCGACGCTCTCGATTCCGAACATCGCGCCGCCATGATGCGCTACGGCCTTGGCGGAATGATTGCGATTCTGATCCTGATCAGCTATCAAACCCAGCGCATTCGTCGTGCCCGTACCCTCGCGGTGTCCGCCAAAAACTTGGCTGAAGAAAGTCAACAACGCTTCGACGCGTTCATGCGCTACATGCCGGCGGTCGCCTTCATCAAGAACGCCGACGGGCAGATAGAATTTGCAAACGAAGCGTTCTGCAGACTGGTTCAACTCCCGCACGAAGAAATCATCGGCAAGTTGGATGGCGAACTTTGGGCCGCTCCACTGGCGGAATCGATGCGCCAGAATGACCGGCGAGTGATGTCGAGCCACAGAGGAGAGGAAATCCTGGAGACCGCCCCTAACGAAAGTGGCGAACTCCGGTCTTTCCTCAGCCATAAGTTCACTTTCGCCAACGGCGCCGGTGAACAACTCCTGGGCGGTGTGGCAATCGATATTACCGAGCGATTGCGGGCCGAAGAAGCACTGAAGCTCAGCCAGTTTTCGATTGATTGTTCGGACGACACAATGCTCTGGATCGGTGACGATGGGCATATTTTTAATGCCAATCGCGCCGCTTGCCGCGCGCTCGGATACTCACATATGGAGTTGATTGGCCTCCATGTTTCACAGATTGACCCACTGATCGCGCGCGAATCCTTCGCCGACTCCCGCGACCGTCTGAAAGCCGCCGGCTCGTTGATTTACGAATCCATCCACCGAAGGAAAGACGGCACCACTTATCCCGTGGAACTTCGCCAGAATTTTCTGGATTTCGAAGGTCATGAATATAGCTGCTGCATGTGCCGCGATATTACGGAACGCAAGCACGCTGAAATGGAACTCTCGCGTCAGGCGCTGCACGACGCCTTGACCGGGCTGCCAAACCGTCGCTATCTGGAACAGTGTCTCAACGCCGCCATTGAGCGCGCACGGCCCGAAAAACAAGTCGTGGGCGTGGTTTACCTCGATCTGGATGGCTTCAAGCTGGTGAACGATACGCTCGGTCATGCCGTCGGAGACCAATTGCTCAAAAAAGTGGCGGCGCGCCTCAGAGAATCGCTGCGGGATTCCGACATGCTCTTCCGTATGGGCGGCGATGAGTTCGCCCTCGTCCTGAGTGACCTCTCCGATCGCTCCAGTGTGGCGTTAATCGCCCACAAGCTGCTGGCAAACTTGCACGAGACCTTCACTGTCGAATCGAATGACCTGACCGTCACCGCCAGCGTCGGCGTCAGTCTTTTCCCCGACGATGGGGAGACCGACGGCGAGTTACTCCAGAACGCGGATGCCGCCATGTACGAATCCAAGCGTCAGGGCAAGAACCGCGTTCAGTTCTTCACCGTTCAGATGGCTGAGAAAACGCGTGAACGTTTGGATTTGGAAAATCACCTGCGTCGCGCCCTCAGCCGGAACGAACTTTCTCTGCACTACCAGCCCGAGTTCTGCATGCTAAGCGGCTGTATTGTTCGCCATGAAGCGCTCTTGCGCTGGAATCACCCCACGCTGGGGAGCATCCCGCCCGCCAAGTTCATCCCCATTGCGGAGGAGACGACGCTGATCTTGCCCATCGGCACCTGGGTCCTGGAAGAAGCCTGCAGGCGGGCCTTGGAGTGGCAGACGGATAGTGAAGGCGTAGGTGTAGCCGTGAACGTTTCCCTGCTTCAGTTTGAGCGGTCCGATTTCGTCCTCACCGTCACCGGAATTCTTCAATCGACGGGGTTGCCACCCCACCTGCTCGATCTCGAGCTCACAGAAAGCGTCGTCATCAGCGATGTAGAAGATACGGCTGAAAAGATCACTCAGCTTCGCGCGCTCGGTGTCAGCGTATCGATTGACGATTTCGGCACCGGCTACTCCTCGTTGAGTTACCTTCAGCAATTGCCGATCAACACGCTGAAGATCGACCGCTCCTTCATCCGGGAACTGGCGACCGACCCCAACGCCGCGTCCCTCACCGGAGCACTAATCTCGATGGCCCATAGCCTGAGCATGAAAGTGGTTGTCGAGGGTATCGAAACGTTAAGCCAACTGGAAGCGCTCAGGCACTTGGGCTGCGATGTCGGACAGGGATTTTTCCTCGGCCGGCCCGCCTCGGTCCCTCTCCTGATGCGGCAGAGTGTGGCCGCTTAGAGCGGTATACTGAGCGGCTTCCACGCCACCAGCGCCCAAAGCCACAGTTCCTCAACGGAGAGCGCTTCGGCGGGAACTGCTTGCCCAAGGAACCGCAAAGCCGCGGCGAGCTGACCCGCGTCGCCGCTCCGGATAGCCGGCGCTCGCGTCTGCTTGCTCAACTTTTCTCCACGGGCGTCTCTCGCGATAGGCAAATGAAGGTACCCCGGTTCGTGCAAGCCGAGCAGCCTT
>Ga0123336_10002911_pt1 | contig 14626 bp, 9 predicted proteins | sample SSSSmetaG_FD_96466 | JGI IMG/M metagenome (GOLD analysis project Ga0123336, IMG submission 96466) | Glacier valley bacterial and archeal communities from Borup Fiord, Nunavut, Canada, to study Microbial Dark Matter (Phase II) - ​SSSS metaG | ecosystem: Environmental > Aquatic > Freshwater > Ice... | reverse complement strand
TCTTAACATGGCGGATGGTTGTATTCTCCTCGTCGATGCTCAAGAAGGTCCGATGCCACAAACAAAGTTTGTATTAAAAAAGGCTCTCGAAATGGGACTTCCCGTGGTAGTTCTAATCAACAAAATTGACAAAAGATATGCAAATCCTGTGCGAGTAATCGAAAGAGTAAACGATCTTTTTCTTACATTAGCTACTGATTCTGATCAGCTGGACTTCCCTGTACTCTATGCCATCGGTCGTGAAGGCAAAGTCTTTACTACAATTCCTGACGGAGATTTATCTATTCCTAATATTACAAAAGGAAATGTAGAACCTCTTTTAGAAAAAATTGTTGACTTTATTCCTGTCCCAAAAGGTGACAAAGATCTTCCTTTCCAAATGCAGATCACGTCTCTAGAGTACGATTCTCATGTTGGTCGATATCTAATCGGTCGTATTAATAGAGGCACAGTCAACATAAATGATAGTCTTGTCGTCGTCAAACCTATGGACGAAAGTAATGAAACCAAAACTGAGGATATCGTCGCTCGTGGTAAAGTGCGCAAGATTTTAGTCCGTGAGGGATTGGCTTTTCAAGAAGTAGAAGAAGCTCACGCTGGTGAAATAATCGCAATCGTCGGAATTGATTCCACCACTATTGGTGCGACGGTTTGTATTTCGTCAGATATTGATCCTCTGCCAACGATCAAAATCATGCCGCCATCTTTAAAGATTAAATTTGAAGCAAATACTTCACCATTCGTTGGTCGTGAAGGTAAATTTGTTACGCCAAAAGTATTGCAACAGCGTCTCGAGCGAGAGCTAGAAACAAACATTAGCCTTCAGATTTCTCGTGGTGATGAAGGTAGCTATTATGTCGCTGGTCGCGGAGAACTTCAGCTTTCGATTCTTATCGAGACATTGCGTCGTGAAGGATATGAATTTCAAATCCGTAAGCCAGAAGTTGTTTTAATAGAAAAAGATGGAGTAAAAACTGAGCCTCTTGAAGAAGTGCTCATTGACACGCCACAAGAATATAGCAATGCTGTAGCAGCAATTCTCAGCACGCGAAAAGCTGAGCTAGTAAATATGGAAGTAGAAAATGATCAAGTTCGGTATACATACAAAATGTTGACTCGAAATTTACTTGGTTTGCGAAACTTACTTCTCACGGCTACGAAAGGAAATGTGATCATTAATAATTATCTTCTTGATTATGTTCCTTACACAGTACAACCAGATCAATTCCGAAAAGGTGTTCTTATCTCGTCAGAAAGTGGCACTGCGGCTGCGTATACTTTAAACACTCTTCAATACAAAGGTGAATTATTTATCGATCCAGGTGTTGAAGTCTACGAAGGTATGATTATTGGTATGAATAAATTTGAAAATGATCTAGATGTGAATCCATGTAAAGCACGACACAAATCTGGTGTTCGTGTGAGTCAGAGCTCGATTACTCATATTGCGCTAAATGAAATCACTCCTGTAACTCTAGATTTTGCTCTTCTCTTTATCGGTAGTGATGAATTGCTAGAAGTCACACCAAAAAATCTGCGTCTGAGAAAGATTTATTTGACGAAGACTGAAAGAAATATAGGAAGCAGAAAAGGGTAAATATCATTTTGTCATTGCGAGGAGTGATAACGACGTCGCAATCTCTCGCGAATGCGAGTGTTTCTGCCGTTTTCCGCTCTAGATCTGATATAATCCTCGATGTAAATTTTAAAGTAATTTTTATGGCGAAAGGGAGATTTAATGAATGGGGTGATAAAACAATAAAAATTCTGGGGGGAGATTGTAACGTGAGGTATGGTTCAAGAAGAAATCTCATGGCATTTTTTGAACCATTAACTTTTAGTTTAAATCACTCTAGGCCATACAATATTACTTATGAATTTCACTCTGTAGAAATAGAACTAAGCGAATTCTTTACTGATAGCTTAAAACTTCGTGCCGCTTTAGCAAAATTAATATTACCTCAAGAAAATAGTGTTGTAGTGAGTCAATCAAGTATACTAATCCCAAGTGCTACTCAAAGAATAGAATCCATTCGTACTGTTTCAAAGTATTTACCCATTCAATTGGGTGTATTAGATTTGGTACAAACTGATTATCGTGTAAGTCAAATGAGTGTGGCTACATTTCCCGGTATCGATAAAGATAAGATTCCTACACAAATCAATTTTAAGAAAATTGCAAAATTCTTTCCTGCAATGGATTCTATAACTAAACTTCCAACAAAGGATTTTATGGAAGTTTCAATTCTTTCAGGTATCGAAATGGTCTTTACACCAAATTCAAAATCACAAAATAAAAATTTTTTTCCTAGAATTTTTTTGCATAATGGGCGCAAAAATGAAGCTTTCCAAGGTGGTATAAAATATATAATCAAAGATATGAATAATCGAGGAAGACCAGAATATAAAGATTATGAAAGAATGAAGATGTGTTTAATGGCCTCAGATAAAATATCTTTAGGTGAAATGACAACGATGATTAAGGACAAAAAATTTTTATGGCTACGCATAATGTCATCGGCAATAAGACAAATCACTACAAATGTACAGTCTCTTAAGCTACCAGAACAATTTCTTCCAAAAGGAGATCATAATCCTTTGCCTAATCCTGATAAACCTTGGACTACGCCATATCCGAATACCTAACGCCTTCATCTCATCTTCATAATTCAATAATAAGATTTCATGAATAGAAATTTACCAATACAATAATATGAAAATACTAATTATTGAAGACGAAGTAAAAATAGCGAAATCTTTGAAAAAAGGTTTTGAAGAAGAAATGTTTACTGTCGATAGCGCATTTGATGGTGAGCAAGGATATGAGATGGCAAAAAAAGAAAACTATGATGCTATTGTTTTGGACTTAATGTTACCAAAAATGGATGGTATCGAAATACTCGAGATGCTACGCGAAAATAATATTTTTACACCTGTGATTATTCTTACTGCCAAAGATTCAGTCGCAGACAAGATAAATGGACTTGATATTGGCGCTGACGATTATCTTGCTAAGCCGTTTTCTTTTGAAGAATTATTAGCTCGTATCCGTTCACTTATTCGACGAGCTACAACTCATGAAAAAATATTAACAATAAATAATCTAGAATTGAATCCCTATACGCATATTGTTACTCGCAATCAAAATCAGATATCTCTTTCTGCTAAAGAATTTGCTATGTTGGAATATCTCATGAGACGAAAAGGTGCGATACTATCTGAGAAACAGATTTTTTCACATGTTTGGGATTACGATGCAGACGTTGATTCAAATGTGGTGGCAGCACATATTAAAAACTTGCGTCAGAAAGTAGATAAACCGTATGGTGGAAAAAATAAATTGATCAAAACAGTACGAGGTCTCGGGTATAAAATTGAATAAATTTATTCTTTATAGGATTCCATGCAACATAAAAAAGACGAATATTTAAAAATTAAATTGAAGATCACGGCTCTCTATTTTGTGATTATATTTGTCATTGTTGGATTTTTTTCATTAATAGTCATCAATGACCAGTTTCGCCAACTAGAAAGATTTAACAATATTCGTCGAAATCCCGTTACTCAGCAAACATATCCGAATATTCTGCCTGAAAATATTGAAGAAATTACTAAAACTATTAATGATATAAAAACAAGTTTAATACTAGATGTTATTATCCTTGATTTAATAATTTTATTTATTTCAGCCGTTTTATCTTTTTACCTTTCGGGAAAAACATTACGACCGATTATCCAATCATTGGACAGACAAAAGCGATTTGTAGCGGACGCTTCTCATGAGATAAAAACTCCTTTGACGACGATGAATACAGAGGCTCAAGTTTTAGCAAGGTCAAAAAAGGTATCACAAGAAGAATATAAAGATTTTTTGCAAAGTGTTATAGAAGAAGTCGGACATCTCACTAATTTGACAAATGATATGTTGGTTCTAGCAAAATCGGATAATACTCCTACTCTAGATATGAAAAAAGTTAATGTAAAAAACGAAATTGACTCCTGTGTAAACAAATTTACTCCAATTGCTAAAGATAAAAATATTTTAATAAATATTGATTTTAAAATAGAAAATCCTGAGATCACCACGGATAAAGAAAAATTTCATCGCCTAATCTGTATTCTTGTCGATAATGCTATTAAATATAATAAAAACGATGGAAATATAAGCATAATTATCGCACAAGAATCTAATGAAAAAATTTCAATCTCTGTAGCCGATACCGGTGTCGGAATAGCTAAAGATAAAATGAGCAAAATCTTTGATCGATTTTACCGCGTGTCGGAAGATCGCAATGTCAAAGGATTTGGTCTAGGATTATCTATCGCTAAAGAATTGGCACACCAGCTTAGGGTAGAAATACATGTAGTGAGTAAACAGAATGAGGGAACGACATTTAAAATGATTTTTCCTAAATAATTTTATTCTTGTTATTTGTCATTCTCGACGCGATGGCGATCGGGAATCCAGGTCTCTGTCTCTCTGGTGTAGGGTCAAATTAAATCTTATTAGATAGTATTTCCTTTAGTTACTTTTCTCTTGAAAGAGTAACTCCCTAACGGGACTAAATACAAAAGTTCAAGAATACAAAAAGAATCGCTATTAATAATCCGGAGACGCGATTCATATATTCCTTAGAAAAAACTTCATCAAGTTCCAAAGTAATAGATTATTAAAATTACTGGTCAATCACCCTATTCCGAAGGATCGGTTCAGAAAATGTTATTAATAATATTTATGGGTATGAAAATCTTTCCTTACAGGACTAGTCGTGCGTCGGGATCTAGGATGACATATCTAATATTTTACCGCTCTCGACGTGTATTATTCTTTCGCAGCGTTCTGCGATGGATTGATCATGAGTAACTAGTACAACTGTGGTTTTAAATTCTTTATTTAAAGATAAAATTAAATCCAAGACAGATTCTGAATTTTTTCTATCTAGATTTCCAGTAGGTTCGTCGGCCCATATTACTTTTGGATTTGAGACAAGTGCTCGAGCAATAGCAACGCGTTGTTTTTGACCTCCGGATAATTCGGAAGGTAGATTTTTTGCTTTGTCCTCTATGCCGACACTTTTTAAAACTTGTAAAGCTTTTTCTCTAGCAATTTTTGGCTTTACATGTGTCATCAACAGTGGCAATTCTACGTTTTCAACAGCGTTTAACACGGGAATTAGATTAAAGGTCTGAAAAATAAATCCCATATTTTCCGCTCTATACAATGTTTTTTTATTATCATTCATCTTTCCTAGATCTTGTCCATCTACTATTATCTGACCACTCGATAATTTATCAATACCCGACAAACAATTTAATAAAGTAGTTTTTCCAGATCCAGATTGACCTATGACAGCAACCATTTCCCCTTCTTTAATGTTAATAGAGACATTATCAAGAGCGTAAAATTCAATAGGAGTTTTAGCATTATAAATTTTGGTCGCATCAATAGCTTGAATTATAAAATCGCTGTGTATTTTTTTATTTTTCATTGTTTTTTTACGACAAAAAAAGTATATCAAAATATTTTACGTGTTGTTTAATCATAATTTAATTAGTATTTAAAGAGGGAATTAATGAAAATAAAAGACTTAATCATAAATTAATTTTAAATTTCAAATTGTCTTACAGACCAGCAGCAATAGTACCAGTAACAATATTAAGATCTGATCTATCTACAGTACCATCACCGTTGAAGTCAGGGAATATGTTGGATGGTATAGATCCTCCAGTTACATATCTTAAATACCATAAGTAATCTGTATATGTTACATACTGTGTCTTTCCTGTTGTTGGATCTACTGTTCCTAGTCCATCGGCATCTCCATGGTTTACATAGCTTCTTGTACAGACTGCATTCTTATCTGTTTGTGTTTGATCTGCAACACCTGTAATAGATGATCTAGAACACCTAACACTTGTTGGATTGGCTGAATTTGCAAAGCTACATGATGTCGAGCACATCCCATTTCCTCCACACAAACATCCAGGATTCACGGTCGTTGTTATTTGTGTCGTAGGCACTAGCGTTGTCGTTATAGCTGTAGTTGCATTAATAGGTGTGCATGTATAAGTCACACACGTAGATCCACCTGTTGGTGTAATGGTTGTACTTGTTTCATTTAGTTTACAGATGGGAGGAGACGAACAAATAGGAGTTTTGGTTATTGTTGACGCGGTGGTCGATGACACTGGAACCGTTGTGGTTGACACAGTAGTTGTGGCAATAGTGGTCGTTACAGGTGTTGTCGTTGTTTGAGTATATGACCCTGTTTGAGCAGAATTTATAACATAAGAATTAGTAGAAATATTTCCAACAAATTGTGAATTTGTTACATCTATTGCAACGGAACCATTTCCGGCAGCTGTACTCAATACAGTAACTTGGAATGTCAACTCAGTAGGCAAAGTAGAATTAGCCGGCGGATTGGCTGTGCTACCACTGACAACAGCTACGATTCTGGCAGTAGTTGGATTAATAATAGTTCTTGATATTTCTACAAAATCATTGGATGAAGTATTTCCGATTGCACGTATAGATCCCACTGATTGGATCTGTAATCCACCAGAGGTTGTTATTGTGATATCCGCACCGGAGATTCGATCCGTAGTTATTGCCAGGGGAGTCGCTCTAAAATTTAGTAATTGAGTTTGACCGACAATAATTGATCCAGTGGATGGACCGACAGTAATATTCAAGCTTGCCGCGGCAGCTTTAGTATTACTAGAAAGATTTCGTGAATTTAATAAAATTATTGTAGCGACGAAAACTAATATTAATAAAATAATTCCGAGCACAGCAAGTAATCTTTTGCGATTTTGTATGATCTTAATTTTATCGAAATAATTTTTCAACTTTATCATAATTTATTTATTGTATATCATTGATAAAAATTTAATATTTGTCAATAGAGATTTTTTTTATTTTCTACTTATTATTATTTTTCCAGATTATATAATCCTGCGTGTCGACAGCACTATCTAAGTTAAAATCGCTAAGTTTAAATGATGATACATTTGTAGATTCCTTTCTCCATATTTCAAAATCAATAATATTTATAATTCCGTCACAGTTTGCATCACCGGTTGGCTTAGCAGGACAGGGATTTACCGTTGGAGTAGGTATTCCTGTCACTCCCGCATAACCACTTTGAGGAAAAATTTTTACGGCTACATCCTTGTTTGTCACACTTGATGGAATTGTTAATGACATCACTCCACCAGTATGATTTCTCATCTCTGTTCCGAGTACATTTCCAGTATTAGTATCCCAATATTCTACGGTATAAGTTCTCGCAGGTAGTCCATCAAATGTCACTTGTTTTCCACCCATGGAATTTCCCGCATTTTGATTTTGCCATGTGTAATTTTTATCATAAATCCAAAATTGCGCCGCACCATTAGTCACATCTTTTTGACCCCAACCCAAAATCCCAGTCGGCAAAGTCATAATAATATCTTTAAATTTTCCATTGTTTAGGGGAATTTTTTTATTTACAATATCGAAAGATTGACCCTCTAAGAATTTTCTGTAAATACCAAATTGAGGATAGAGATTGTACTTCACAATATTATTATCATACCAATAAATAAAATACATTCCTCCGGAATTCATCTGTGACCAAATAAATTGATGTAGCCAAACGCCTTTAGAGTCCGAGTCCGTATCTCCTAAAGTATTCGCACCGTTAATGATTCCGGCCTCACCCATTATTATTGGTTTATTGTTACCAGCATTATTTTTTAGCGCGTCGATGCTGTGAGCAGGTGCAAAAATGGCAGAATCAGTAGTCATATTTATTCCGGTCATCGGATCTGTTGTTCCAAGCCAGCTAGTAGTAGATTGTGAGTTCACTGGACCTCCCACATTCACATAAGAGTGTGTGTCGGCATAATCTTGAAACAATCCAAGACTGGTAGACCACACGGATTGTCCAGCATTTAAATAACAACAAACGAATGAAGTCGTAGTCATTTGTTTACTTGGATCATTGGAATCAAAATATTTTGCCATTTGATCAGCCAAGGATAAATTTCCTAAATAATCCTCATTCACGTATTCAAAAGAATGCACGGCACGTGAATATCCGTATCTAGCAATCAGATATCTCCAATAAAATTCTTGATATTTTTGACTAGCTCCACCGACAATCTGCATCCTATTTCCGGGAGCGTAGCCATATCCGTATGGCGAAATATGATTATAAGAAAAATCTTCTTTTTCTGTAATTACTATTTTTTCGTACTCTCCTCTCTTTGCGAATTCATCTAGACCATAATCCCAGTTCCAGCTTGGTTCTTGAGAAAACTGATCAACAGAATTAAAACTTGATCGAGGCATTACCTCTGGTCCGAAATTCCCATTTCCTAGATCTTCGCGAATAGAAACTTCATCTAGATAGACTTTCCCAGCCGTCACATTTTCCATTGTTAGCATAGTGTATCCAACAAATTGATTATTTCCACTATTCCAAGTACCTGTGACCGTAAGCCAGTCAGTATTGCCTATGATATATGGAATAGTGAGTGGTTGAGCAGCAAATTTGTTGCATGTATCAGGATAACCATTGCCATTGATCGGAGTTGGCGCAGGTCGGACAGTAAATCCACCAGTCCCTGTCACACCCACAGTCTTCACACGCACAAGGACCCTGTAATTTGTGTTTTGTTTTAATGATGCATTTACGCCTTGTCTTTGATAAAAAGTGCACTGTTGACCACTTTCTTTACTTGGCAAAGCCATGGAATAAACGTGATTTCTGTATGCTTCATCAGTAGTTAAACTCGCAGAGGGGAAATTTCCAGTATAGCCAAATTTCCCTGTCCATGGTGCCCAAGACGATCCAGCTACATTATCTCCGCTCATCCATGTTCTGCTTAAGTTTGAATTATCATTTCCTACATTAGCAATCGAATTATCTGTATCAAAACTAGTATTCAAAACTGGTCCGGGACCGACACCGATGTACGGAGTGCCATCTGAAAATTGAAAATATCTTGTATCCAAATTTGATGCTGATAAAAATCCATGATTATTTTTATTTGTAGCTGGGACAACATTAAATTTCAATTTTGTATTATCTGTTACTACTGTATTCCCAGAGCCATCCTTCAACAAAATTTTATAAGTCCAAGAACCTAATTCTTGTGCTGAGAATCTCATCTTCCAAACCGGATTTCCTATAGCGAGCAACTGTTTTGTAGTCGTATTTCTTGTGAAATTTTGATAAATAAATCCTGGCTGAGTATAGTTTTTTCCACTTGGGGAAGTGAAAATACCATCAATACTTATTCCAGTTCCATTTCCCATGTTTCCTGGCAAATTTGTCGCATAAGGTATGTTTAAATTTGATGCAGTAGTATCTTGAATATTAAATGTAGCTTCGAATTTATCATAAATTTCTACATTAGTTGAATTTGCTACAACTCCACTCGCGCCGTTAATAATGTTAACTTTACTTGTAGGATTATACGTAATATCAAAATCTTTTCTTGCGATTTTTCCATTAGCGCTGGTTATATTTACCATGAATTTATTCACGCCACCATAATTTGTCAAATCTGTTGTAAAATTCCAGCTACTAGTTCCTGTCGCTGTTCCTGCTAAACCTCTATCTGTTGACCAAGTAACTTTTGAAATACTTGTTCCGTTTCCCGCACTGGCAGTGCCATTTATCGTTAAAGTTGGAGATGTAATAACCGATGGGAAATTGTCTAACGAAATACTTGGATAAATAGGATCATTAATAGTTATATTTTTAGAATCGGATGAAAATCCACCACTATCATCGTAAACGATTAATTTTGCTACGAAAGTACCATTTGAAATATAAGTATGGGAATCATTTGCGTTATTTGAATGTCCGCCATCACCAAAATCCCAGAAATAATAATTAATACTTCCGTCTGGATCATCGCCGGCTGAGATGAAACTAATTGTTGCTGGAATAGTTGAGGCACTTAAAGTACCTGACGTGATAGATATTGTTGGTAAAGTATTTACCGTTGACACTTGAAAAAGCTTCACATCATCAACCAGAACATCCCAATTCCAGCCGGCTCCACTATATGGTGAAATATTTATTTGACCATTTGCCTGGGTTCCCGTCGTGAAATTAAATGATTCTTTAAACCATACTCCCACAGTTCGTGTCGACGGAGTTAATAAATCCAAAGTACCAACATCTGCCGGCGTAGTTCCGGACCAATTATCTAGTTTTGGCCGGAATCCTCCCCAACATTCGGAACCAGCGGGACAGTTTGTTGCAGGATTTATTTTGATCCACATTGTCACTTTGTATTGCGTATTTGCCTTGGCGTTTATATTTTGTACAATTTGAGCGGCACTTTTGACACCTGTCAGATGTGCAGTTTTGACTCCACTTCGTATATCCGAGGTAATGATCGAAGCTCCAGATCCTGCCTGCCACCCAGTAAAATTATTTGCAAAATCTCCATTTTGTAATAAATTCACGACTTGAGCAAAAATTTTATTCAAATCAAAAATGAAGAATGAAGAAATCATTAAAAAAATTATTCCCAAAATCAATAATTTATTTGTAAAAAATTTAACCCTCATTTTCCAATAATTCTTTTATGGCACCGAGATAATAATCTTTCCATCCATTTTTTAAATCCTTCTCTTCTTTTATAGGAAAATTTGTATGAGTTAATTTTACCGTTGTGATATTTTTAGTCGACGTTAAAACAAATTTTACTAATGATGGCTTTTCCCAATCTGGTTGAGACCATTCTTGCTTCAGTAATTTTTTTTTCTTTACTTCGATATTTTTTCCTATGATATCTCCGCCCCATAATGAGAATTTGAATCCTATTTTTTCAGACATTTTTGCTGGTCCTGCTCCCCATTTTTTTATTATTTTTGGATCTACTAAGGCTTGCCAAATTTCTTCTACATCAGCTTTTATTTTATATGTTTGTAATATTTTATTCATTTTATTTAAAATTTAATTTCCAAATATTGTAATCATTGATATTTATGGCTCCATCAGAATTAAAATCACTTACTTTTGTAATCAGACTTCCTGTAGATTCTTTTCTCCACAGTTCAAAATCTGCCATAGATATTTTTCTATCGCAATCGGCATCCCCCGTATTTTTTAAAGGACATGGATTCATAGTGGTGGTCGCAATAGTTATAGTAGGAGTTTGTGTGGTTCCAGTCAAACAGTTTTGAGTATTTGTTTGTATGTTTTGCCAACATTCCAACGAGGAAGACTCGATTGTTCGGGTCATATTTTGCATGTAATAATAGTCACCAATCAATGCGTCAGGCACATCAAGATATTTTCTTAATTGCGTAACAGGTAATTTTTGTACCCAATTTTTAATAGGAAAAATCATAGATTTAGTATCTGGTGGAGTTCCTGATCCTTCTCCGAAATACACTGTATCAGCAGGTCCCTGCGCCATGTACCATAATGGATAAAAATATTCTCCGCGACTGAGAGAATAAGTGTCTATTATTTTTGTACCTAGTACAGCAGATTTTAGCGTCGCATCATCTATAAAGTATCTACCAATCTCCGGAGAAATATCCATGAATTGAAATCCAGTATAAGTGAAACGTCGTGAATACGTATCCCAATTCTCTCCACTGTTAAATTTATAAGCTTGCTCTGTTTGAGGTCCAAAACCTGTACCATAGTCCGAAGTATTTGTTGTTGTAGGCGGAGTATAAAAACTTTTCCCATTCGTTAATCCTGTATTAATTGTTGTCGAAACAGAATTAACAGTGGCAATATCTTGAGGAGATTTTTGATATGCCATACGGGCTAAACCTACAGCACCGGCAATGCTAGTGTAATATTTTGCCACTTCTCCACTATTTCTACCATAAAATGCCGTAATGTTTAACCAATTATTTTGTATATATGACCAATCTCCAGTATTCTGCGCATAAAGCCATAAACTATATAAAGCGAATATTTTTGGTCTTGAAGAATATCCAGGCAGTGTTGTTTCCAAATCTGCCGTTGATAAAATATCTGGTTGACGTTTGGTTCCTGTCGTTGTGCTCAAGAAATTATCACTCCACAGCGGGTAATTTTGCATTTCTGTTTGCATATATGTTTTGACACTATTCTGAGTTCCCGTCGTTAAATATGGATATGCAAGGCTCAAAGTATAAATAGTGTCATAGCTGTGATACCAATAAAATTGTGCCCCAGCATCTCGACCTTCACCATAAAGAGCTCGGAATGGTGATAAATGTCCAGCAGCTACTACTTTCAAAACTTCACTTTCCAACTTAGTTTTTAAATCACTTGCATCAGAAATAGTGCCACCCGGTTTTAAATATTCCCAAATATATTTACTCGATACAGTTTGTGCCTGTACTTTTCCAGAAAAAGAAAATATAAAAGTATTTATTAATAAAATAAATAATAAAATTGTTTTGAGAAATTTGGTCATTATTTTAAATATGCTTTACTCCTGTAATCCCATTAATATCTCTTTCGTTGATGTAGAGCATTCCTGTACCATTATTTGCACCTATTGCTACTCCCGAAAAACCGTCTGCGGCATTGTATATTCTATCTGGTATAGGATCTGGAGGTTGAGGATTGCAAACAGATGTCGAGACTCCATCATCGCCATAATAAATTATTTGAAAACCACGAGCTCGTTCATTTCCACAGTCCCAGACCGCTCTTGGTCGTGTCATCCATGTCAGAGCGCCTGTATCCAAATTTACTACAGCTGTACCTCGAAAATGATTATGGAAATATAAGAGATTTCCTCCTACGGTAAGTTGAAATCCATTATCAAGTTCTGGAGCAATTTTTAAAGATGAATTATTAGTTAGTTTTACTCGATCACCCGTCGCAGGATCCATAGCACTGATGTCTGGACAATATTTTGTACCAAAACAAGCATTTGATGCCGATGAAATAAACGAAGCATCTCGTACACGCCAGTAACTCAATATTCGATTCGAATTATCTACTACAGTCGAATGCGGTGGAAAATTATTTCCAGTCACTCTACCCATTGCTACTTGATAAGGTTCATAGCCATTATTTACATCAAATGTATACATGATTTTTTGTTCTGGATTCGTAGCAAGCCAATTTAAAATTACATTTTTTTGAGTTGTCCAATCTGTGTTTGCAGATAAACCATCGAGTTGTGTTTCCATTGTATATTCTGAACCTTGAAGAGAAGACATCGTCCGCGTAATTACGAGATTCCCTTTTACCGTTGGCCACGTGTAAAGAAAACTTTGACCGACTACTTTTTTTGGAGTCCATTTTTCTGTTCCATTAGTTGCGTTCAATGCGTAAAAATTCATATTCTCTGCACCAAAAAAAATCGTTGATCCATCTTCACTGACAGCTGCAGATCCGACAATCGGCGCATTATTAAATGCAGAATTTCCTCCGACATCTCGTGTGGAATATTTCCATATTTGAGCTCCCGTCACGGCATTTATAGCATAAAAGGAACCATCTCGAGATCCGAGGTAGACATTATTTCCCACAATTGCTGGAGCAGTCATTACGCCAGATTTAGTAGTAAAAGTCCATTTTAGACTACCATCTGTTTCATTCAACCCATAAATATTCCCATCCATTGAGCCGAAAATAATCACACCATTTGTATATCCTGCAGTATTTAATATTGGTCCTCCAGATGTATAATCCCAGCGATTATCACCTGTCACCGAATCGACCGCATACATTGTGCCATTCATTGCACCAAAAAATGTCCTTCCATTCGCAACAACTGGTTGCATCATTCCAGAAAAAACGATAGTGGATTTGAAGCCAGCTTCAAAATTATCATTTATGCTTTTAAACGGAGTCGATGTGAAATTTTTCACAATATGAGTTTTATCTATCCACGTCCATGCGGATCCATAATTTGGATCTACTTTTGCGGTAGATCTTCCTGTTTTTTGCGCATCACCCTGGAGCTGCGTCCAATTTACATACGTTGTGGTCTGAGCTTGTGCAAAAAATAACTTTGCACCAAAAAAATCAATTCCTAGAATTACACTGAGTATTAAAATGAAGGTTAAAATATTTCGTGGATATGTTTTTATTTTTTGCATTAAATAGCATAAATACAATCTAATTTAATATAAATTTAAATACATTTCAATTTTGAGTATTATTTCTTTTTTATGTCATTCTCGAGAAGTCGAGAATTCATTTTTGTTTCTCATGATGTCATTGCGAGGAGTTGTAAAACGACGTCGCAATCTCTCGCCAATGCAAGCTCTTTTGGATTCTTCCACTGCTATTTCCACTCCGCTTACCCTTTTAATCCTCTGTTATCATTCCCGTGAAGACGGGAATCCATTTCTGTCTCTTAAACCTGTCATCCTGAGCGCATGCGAAGGATCTATCCTCCCTTTATTGTCATTCCCGACGCGATAGCGATAGGGAATCCAGGCCTTGTCTCTTCCCTTTCCTGTTGTTATCCCTGAGGAGGCAGGGATCTTTCCCTTATTATGCTTAGTGTTCCTGTCTCTCTGGTGTAGGGTCAAATTAAATCTTATTAGATAGTATTTTCTTTAGTTACTTTTCTCTTGAAAGAGTAACTCCCTAACGGGACTAAATACAAAAGTTCAAGAATACCGAAAGAATCGCTATTACTAATC
>Ga0123336_10002910_pt1 | contig 14630 bp, 14 predicted proteins | sample SSSSmetaG_FD_96466 | JGI IMG/M metagenome (GOLD analysis project Ga0123336, IMG submission 96466) | Glacier valley bacterial and archeal communities from Borup Fiord, Nunavut, Canada, to study Microbial Dark Matter (Phase II) - ​SSSS metaG | ecosystem: Environmental > Aquatic > Freshwater > Ice... | reverse complement strand
CGCCGGCGCGCGCCGGGCCGCCGGATATTGGCGCGTCGAGAAGGTCGATGGCGTGCTGCGCGAGCCGGTCGCGAAAGCGCTCGATGTCCTCGGCGGCGATGGTCGAGCAGAGCATCACGGTGAGCCGGTCGCCCAGCGCGCGCGGCGGGGCGGCGATGACGCCGTCGACGCCGAACAGGACGTCGTCGATCTGCGCCGCGTCGACCACGACGACGATCAGCACGTCGCTGCGCACGGCGAGCGCCGCCGGCGATTCGCAGGCGTCGAGGCCGAGCGCCGCGGCAGCGGCGACGGCCGCAGGATCGATGTCGCGCACCGCGAGCAGATGGCCTCGCCGCTGCAGGTTGCGCGCGATCGGCAGCCCCATCACGCCGATGCCGACGATGCCGATGCGCGTCGGCCCGCTCATGGCACGCGTCCGGTCATCGGTCGGCGCACAGTTGCCAGTGATCGGCGAGATGCATCACGTGCGCCTGCGTGAACTGCGGCTTGTCGAGCGGCTGGCCCTCGGCGATGTCGGGCGCGCCGGGGATCGGCGCATCAAGGCCGTGGCTCATGCGGCCCCGCCGCGCGAAGACGGCGAAGGCCATAGGCCCGACGCTCAGCCGGAACCACGTGGGCTTGAGCTGCGGCAAGCCGATCATCGAGTACTCGACGCTCTGCGCGAAGTGATGGAGCACATGCGCCACGTCCAGGGCGCCGGTGTTTCGCACGGTGCCGCCGCGCAGCTGCTCGATGCCGCTGCGCGTTGCGGCAATGGAATCGAAGGGCGGCAATGCCATGACAGGGAGCTCGAAGACTGGAAATCGCGACCCCCAGTGTGCCAGCGTGGCCAGCGCGAAGTCTCCGGAATCCGAGCGTTGACAGCGCCGGCCCGCATGACTATGTGCCCTGTCTTCACGACGGGGAGACGCGACAAGAACGGTGGCCCATGTCTGGCTGACCGCCGCGGCGACGGTGCTCGCGAGCGCCTGCACGACCGTGACGCCGAAGATGGCGGCGGACGACTTCAAGGAGTGCGCCGAGATGGTCGTCGGCGGCCTGCGCCCGCTCGCCGCCGATCGCGACCAGCGTTTCAACGGCAAGGTCGGCGACGAGGTCGCGCGCTGCCGCGGCAGCGACAAGGCCACCGCGTTCAGGAAGACGCCGTACGTCGCTGCGTCGCGCGCGCGCGGTGCAACCAGCCGAGCCCGCTCGATGTCGGACCGGCCGGCCGGTACTCGCAGCCGATCCAGCCGTCGTAGCGGAGCTCGTCGATCACGTCGAAGAGATACGGATAGTTGAGCTCGCCGACGTCGGGCTCGTGGCGCAGCGGCACGCCGGCGATCTGCAGGTGGCCGACGCGGCCGGTCGGCAGGTAGTGGCGCAGCTTCATCGCGACGTCGCCCTCGACGATCTGGCAGTGGTAGAGATCCATCTGCACCTTGAGGCGCGACGACCCCACCTCGGCGATCACGGCATGCGCTTCATCCTGGCGGTTGAGGAAGTAGCCCGGGATGTCGCGCGTGTTGATCGGCTCGATCAGGACGTCGACCTTCGCATCGTCCGCACGGCGCGCGGCCCAGTCGAGGTTCTTGAGGTAGACCGGACCCATCGACTCGCGCGCCGTGCCCGCGGGCACGAGGCCGGCCATCACGTGCACGCGCGGACACGCGAGCGCGGCGGCGTACTCGAGCGCGCGCTCGAAGCCGCTCCTGAACTCGGCCTCGCGGCCCGGCAGCCCGCCGATCCCGCGCTCCCCCTTGGCGAAGTCGCCCGGCCACGCGTTGAAGAGCACCTGTTGCAGCTTGTGCTCGGCGAGCAGAGCGGCAAGCGTCGCCGCCGGCCACTCGTACGGGAACAGGAACTCGACAGCGTCGAAGCCGTCCTGCGCCGCGGCGGCGAAGCGTTCGAGGAACGGCAGCTCGGCGTACATCATGCTGAGGTTGGCGGCGAAGCGCGGCATGGAAGTCCTCGGTGTCACCAGCGCGCGCCGAGATGGCCGCGCAAGTCGTCGATAGCCGCCGGGGACAGCGGAGCGGGTGTCGGGTCGGCGGTCAGCCAGAGTCGCGCCGTCTCCTCGAGCTCTTCGAGCACGGCCATCGCCGCGGCCGGCGTGCGATGCCAGACGTTGGGGCCGAGACGAGAGAGCATCACGGCGCGGATCGGCGCGCCCGCTTTCCTGGCGCGCTCGATCGCGGCGACGACGCGATCGCCGACCGCCGGATCGCCCGGACGCCCGTAAGCGACGAGCGGGACGTGGCCGACCTTCATCACGAAGTACGGCGTGATCGGCGGCAGGAAGTCGTCGCGCGACGCATCGACCGGCATCGCGAGGCTGGCGCGCACGAGATGGTGCGAATGCGTGTGGACGATGCAGCGCGCGTCGGGTTCAGCGGCGTACATGCGCAGGTGCAGGGCCAGCGTCTTGCTCGGCCGCGCGTCCGCGGTCACAGGGCGGCCGTCGGCATCGACCTCGACGATGGCCGCGTCGTCGAGCGCGCCGAGGCACGCGTCGGTCGCAGTGATCAGGTAGCCGTCGTCGAGCCGCGCGCTCAGGTTGCCGGTCGTGCCGTGCACGTAGCCGCGCTGGTAGAGCGACCGGCCGACGCGGACGAGCTCGGCGCGCAGCGCGGCGTCGCTCATGTCGGGGCGGCGAAGGCGCGGCTGAAGAAGTCGACCGCGCCGAAGTTGCCCGACTTGAGCGCCAGGTGCATGCCGTCGGCGGCGATCCCGGGCGCGGCGTGGCACCAGGGAACGCCGGGATCGATCTGCACGCCGATGCGCAAGCGCCGAATGCCGAGCGCCTGGACCGCGGCGCCCGAAGTCTCGCCGCCGGCGACGACGAGTCGGCGCGCGCCGGCCTCGACCAGCGCCCGCGTCACCGACGCGAGCAGCGCCTCGAGTCGCGCGCCCGTGTCGTGCGCGCCGAGCCGCGCCTGCGCCGCGGCGACGGCTTGCGCCGGCGCCGTGCTGTAGACCAGCACCGGACGCTCCGCCGCTGCAGCCCATTGCGCCGCGGCCCAATTCGCGATGTCGCGGACGAGCGCAACGTCGTCGCCCGCAGCCAGCTCGAGCGGATCGACGCGCCTGGCCGCTCCGCCCGACTGCAGGAACGCCGCGACCTGCGCGTTGGTCGCCTCGGAGCAGCTGCCCGAGACGATCGCGGCCGGCCCCCGCACGGTCGGCAGCGACACGGCGTCGCGACGGCACGAGGCCGAAGTTGCCCGGCAGCCCGATCGCCAGGCCCGAGCCGGCGCAGACCAGCGCCATGTCCTTGACGGCCACGCCGAGGCGCAGCAGGTCCTCGTTGTCGACGGCGTCGGCGATGGCGATGGCGACGCCTTGCGCCTCGAGTGCCTCGAATCGCGCCATCACCGCCTCGGGCGACATGCCGGTCGCGCGATGCTCCACGAGCCCGACCCGTCGCGGCGCCCTGCCCGACCGCGGCGCCGTCGCGATCTGCGCCTGCAGCACGCGCACGAGATTGGCGTCGGTCATCGGCGTCAGCGGGTGGTGGCGCATGCCGCTGTCGGAGAGGAGCACGTCGCCGACGAAGAGATGGCCCTTGAACACCGTGCGGCCGTTGTCGGGAAAGGCCGGCGTGGCGATCGTGAAGCGGCAGTCGAGCTCGTCCATCAGCGCCTCGAGCACCGGGCCGATGTTGCCGCGCGGCGTCGAGTCGAAGGTCGAGCAGACCTTGAAGTAGATCTGGGTCGCGCCCGCCGCCTGGAGCCAGCGGCACGCCGCCAGCGACTGCGCCACCGCATCGGCCGGATCGATGGTGCGCGACTTGAGCGCGACCACGACGCCGTCGGCATCGACCAGCGCGTCGTCGGCGCGCGGCACGCCGATCGTCTGCACCGTGCGCATGCCCGCGCGCACCAGCGTGTTTGCCAGGTCGGTCGCGCCGGTGAAGTCGTCGGCGATGCAGCCGAGCTTGAGCGTCATGCCTTGGCGCCAGGCAGCGTGATGCCGGGGAAGATCTTGATCACCGCCGAGTCGTCTTCCTTGGCGAAGCCGGCCGTCGATGCCTGCATGAACATCTGGTGCGCGGTGCTCGCGAGCGGCAGCGGAAACTTGGTGGCGCGCGCCGTGTCGAGGACGAGACCAAGGTCCTTCACAAAGATGTCGACGGCCGAGAGCGGCGTGTAGTCCGCCTTCAGCACGTGCGCCATCCGGTTCTCGAACATCCAGCTGTTGCCGGCACTGTGGGTGATGACGTCGTAAAGCGCCGCCGGATCGACGCCTTCGCGCAGGCCGAGCGCCATCGCCTCGGCCGCGGCTGCGATGTGCACGCCGGCGAGGAGCTGGTTGATGATCTTCACCTTGCTGCCGTTGCCGGCGCGATCGCCGAGCCGGTAGACCTTGGCGGCCATCGCGTGGAGCAGAGGCTCGGCCTTGGCCCAGGCCGCGTCGCGTGCCGCGCCCATCACCGTCATCTCGCCCGACGCCGCCTTCGCCGCGCCGCCGGAGATCGGCGCGTCGACGTAGAGAAGACCCATCGCCTCGAGCCGTCCTTCGAACGCAATCGAGACGTTCGGATCGACGGTCGAGCACATCACGAAGACGCTCCCCGGCGGCATCGCGGCGGCCACGCCGCCGTCGCCGAACAGCACCGACTCGGTCTGCGCCGCGTTGACGACGACCGAGACGACGACGTCGCAGGCCGCGGCGAGCGCGGCCGGCGTCGCATCGGCCGTGCCACCCTTCGCGGCGAAGGCGACCGCGACACCGTCGCGGACGTCGCAGACATGCAGGTCGCAGCCCGCGCGACGCAGCGAGCCGGCCATGCCCGCGCCCATGGCGCCGAGGCCGATCACGCCGACGCTGCGGCCGCTCGCGGAAGAGTCGTTCATCGGCGTTCCTGTGGACTGACGGGAATCATAGGACGTCGCCGTCGCGGCAACGCGCTCGCCGCGCTGCGATCAGGCCTTCTTCGCGACGCCGCCGCCGAGGTACGCGGCGCGGACGGCGTCGTTCGACCACAGCTCGGCGGGCTTGCCCGTGACGGCGAGCCGCCCGGTTTCCAGCACGTAGCCTCGGTCGGCCACCGAGAGCGCCATGCGAGCGTTCTGCTCGACGAGCAGCACCGTCGTGCCGCGGCGCCGAATCTCCGCGATGATCGAAAACACCTTCTGCACGATCACCGGCGCCAAGCCGAGCGACGGCTCGTCGAGGAGCAGGAGGCGCGGCTTGGCCATCAGGCCGCGCGCGACCGCGACCATCTGCTGCTGGCCACCGGACAGGGTCCAGCCAAGCGCGTCGGCGAACGGGCGGATGTCGGGGAAGAGGTCGAACATCTCGTCCGACTCCTTGACCAGCTGCGCCTTCGCGATCCGGCCGCGGTTCGAGGCGCCGAGCATGATGTTCTCGCGCGCCGACAGGCCCGGAAAGATGCGCCGGCCTTCGGGCACGTGCGCGATGCCGAGCCTGACGATCGCCTCGGGACCGAGCGCGACGATCGAGCGGCCGTCGAAGACGATCTCGCCGGCCGCGGCCCTCGTCAGACCCGAGATCGCGCGCAGCGTCGTCGACTTGCCGGCGCCGTTGCCCCCCAGCAGCGTGACGACCTCGCCCGCCTCGACCGAGAGCGAGATGCCGTGCACGGCCTCGATCTCGCCGTAGCGGACGGTCAGACCGTCAAGCGAAATCAGCGGCATCGGGTTCGCTTCCGAGATAGGCGGCGATCACATCTGGCTGGCGCAGCACGTCGGCGGCGACGCCGTCGGCGATGTGCCGGCCGAAGTTGAGCACGGTGATGCGATCGGCGACCTCGGTCACCAGCGTCATGTCGTGGTCGATGATGAGGATCGTCAGGCCGGTCGCGGCGATGCGCTTGAGCAGATCGCGCAGGCCGAGCTTCTCGCTCGAGTTGAGGCCGGCAGCGGGCTCGTCGAGAAGCAGCAGCGTCGGGTTGCCGGCGAGCGCACGGGCGATCTCGATCAGCCGCTGGTGGCCGTACGAGAAGCCGGTGACCATCTCCTGCGCGCGCGCCTCGAGGCCGACGAAGGCGAGCGCCGAGCGGGCACGTTCGACCAGGGCTGCGTGGTCGGAGCCGACGTCGTTGCCGGCATGCTCGGCGCCGATGACGACGTTCTCGAGCGCCGTCATCGAGCGGAACAGGCGGATGTTCTGGAACGTGCGGCCCATGCCGGCGGCGGTGCGCGCGTGCGGCGGCAGCGTCGTGACGTCGCGACCGGCGAGGACGACGCGGCCCGAGGTGGCGACGTAGAGCCCCGAGAGCACGTTGAGCGTCGTCGTCTTGCCCGATCCGTTCGGGCCGATGAGTGCGTGGACAGCGCCGCGCTTGACGGAGAACGAGACGTCGTCGACCGCCTTCAGCCCGCCGAAGTGCTTGCTGAGCGATTGCACCTCGAGCGCCATCGGCGCGTCGGAAGCGGCCGGTGCAAGCGTCAATTCCGACGGGGGGTTCGTGAACGGCGCCGGCGCGAACCAGCGCCGCACGCGCTGCTGCCAGAAGCCCCAGATGCCGTCGGGCATGTAGCGGATGATGAGAATGATCGACAGGCCGTAGATCGCGAGGTACAGGCCCGGCACGCTCTTCAGGAAGCGCAGGCTCTCGGGCAGCACGATCAGGAGCCCCGTGCCGATCAGCGCGCCGACCGGCGAGGCGACGCCGCCGAGCAGCGTCATCGTGATGAAGACGATCGACTCAGCAAAGCTGAACTGGTCGGGGCTGACGTACGCGAAGCCGCCCGCGAAGAGCCCGCCGCCGATGCCGCCCAGCAGCGCCGAGAGCGCGAACGCCGCGACCTTGGTGCGATAGACGTTGATGCCGGCGACGCCAGCCGCGAGTTCGTTGTCGCGCACGGCGCGCATCGAGCGGCCGAGCGGCGTCTGCGGCAGTCGCCAGACGAGATAGCCGATCAGCGCCATCGCGAAGACGCAGAGCGCCAGGAACGCGTGCGCCGACTCGAAGCCCGGTGGCCGCTTGATGTTGCCGACGCCGTCGGGGCCGTGCGTCACCGGAATCCAGTTGACCATGATGAGCGTGACGATCTGCTGGAAGCTGATCGTCACCATCGCCAGGTAGTGGCCGCCGAGCTTGAGCGTCGTCATGCCGAGAAACGCGCCCATGACGATCGCGATGACGAGACCGATCGAGAGCGCGACCCAGAAGTTCAGGTGCAGGTCGGTCGTGCCGATGCCGACGGCGTAAGCGCCGAAGCCGAAGAAGGCGGCCTGCGCGAGATTGATCTGGCCGCACAGGCCCAGCACCACCGTGAGGCCGAACACCGCGATCGCATAGCTCGCCGTCTGCACCAGGATGTGGATCGTGTAGTCCTGCATCGGCAGGAGCGCGACGGTGGCGACGGCCACGGCCGCCAGCGCGGCATAGGCGATCGTGCCGGTCGTGCGTCTGGCGTTCGGTAGATGATTGGCCACGCTCAGGCCTTCTCCGCGACGCGTTCGCCGAAGATGCCTTGCGGCCGGAAGATCAGGAACGCGACGAGGACGAGGAAGGCGAAGCCGTCCTTGTACGGCACCGACACGTAGGCGGCGCCGAAGGTCTCGATCACGCCGAGCGCGAGGCCGCCGATGATCGCGCCCTTGACGTCGCCGAAGCCGCCGATGATGGTCGCGGCGAAGGCCTTGAGCGCGATCGTCGAGCCCATCTGGATCGAGACGAAGAGGATTGGCGCGACCAGGATGCCGGCGACGCCGGCGAGCAACGCCGAGTAGACGAAGGTGAGCATGATCATCGTCGCCACCGGGATGCCGAGCAGCGACGCCATCTCCTTGTCCTGCGACGTCGCCTGCAGCTTCTTGCCGAGCATCGTCTTCTCGAAGAACCAGAAGTTGAAGGCGACGAGGACGAGCGTCAGCGCCAGGATCAGCAGGTATTGGGTGTCCAGGTACACCGGCCCGATCTGCAGCCCCTGCGTTTCGAACCACGGCGCGAGCACCTGCGGCTGCGGGCCGTAGAGCGCGAGCACGGCGTTGGCGAGGAAGATCGACGCGCCGATCGTCGCGATGATCACAGGCAGGAAGGTGCGGTGGCGCAGCGGGTAGTAGACGCCGAGGTTGAAGACGACGCCGAGCAGCGCCATGCCGACGAGCGCTGCGACGAACGCCCAGCCGTACGGCCAGTGCAGGTCGACCGCGAACACGACCATCAGATAGGCGCCGACCATCGCGAACTCGCCCTGCGCGAAGTTGACGACGTTGGTGGCGCGAAAGATCAGCACGAAGCCGAGCGCGACCAGCGCGTAGACCGCGCCGATGCCGAGACCGGTGAAGAAGAGCTGGAGCGCGAGATCCATCGGGCGCTTAAGGCAATCGTCGTCCGACCGGCCGTTCGGGCCGGCGCGCGCTCATCGCGGCGCGCAGATCAGCCCGCCGGGTCGATGTGCTTGTCGAAGACGATCGTGCCCTTCTCGTTGCGCACGATGTTGTAGCCATGGAGGCCGTCGCCGTTGGCGTCGAAGTTGTATTCGCCTTCCGCGCCTTGGTGCTTCTTGATCGACAGGATCGCGTCGCGGATCGCCACCGGATCGGTCTTGCCCGCTTTCTTGATCGCCATGCAGAGCACGGTGATCGCGTCGTAGGTCCACGACGACTGGTTGTCGGGTGCGACCTTGGCGACGTCGCGGTAGAGCTTGCCGAAGGCGCGCGACGCGTCGCTCGATTCCTCGGCGTAGTCGGCGACGCCGAAGGTGCCGTAGAGCGCCGGGCCGGCGAGCTTGGTCGCGGTGACGTTGACGATCGAGGGCGAGCCGACGTAGGGGATGTTGACGCCGAGCTGGCGCAGCTGGCGCGCGAACACACCGAGGTCGTTCTCGAACGTGAAGTAGGAGCCGAGGATGTCGGCACCTGACTGCTTGATCGCGAGCACGACCGGCGTGAAGTCCTGGCTCTGGTTGGCGTAGCCCTGGTCGAGCGCGACGGTCGTGCCGTCGAGGGCACCCAGGGCCGCGGTCAGTGCCTTGCCGCCGGCGGTGCCGAAGGCGTCGGTCGAGTGGACGATGGCCCACTTCTTCTTGCCCAGGGTCTTCACGCCGTACTCGGCGATGACCTTGCCCGAGTACGAGTCGTTCGGGCGGAAGCGGAAAAGCCACTGGTTGCCCATGTGCGTGAGCGCAGGGTCGGTGCCGCCGATCATCACCGGCTTGCCGATCTTCAGCACGTCGGGCGCCATCGCGTGCACCTGGGTCGAGCGGATCGAGCCGAGGAAGGCGACCATGTCGGCCTGCGACGAGAGCTTCGAGAACGCGAGGACGATGCCCGGGTTCGTCGTCTGGTCGTCCTCGACGATCAGCTCGACCTGCTTGCCGAGCACGCCACCGGCCTTGTTGACCGCATCGAGCGCGAGCCTGGCGCCGATCTGCGCGTATTTGCCCGACTCGGCCGCGGGCCCGGTGACCGGCGAGCACATGCCGATCTTCATCGTCGCGCTCTGCGCGTTGACGGAGCCGACCAGCGACGGCAGCGCGATGCTCGCGGACAGGCCAGCGGAAAACTTGCGGCGGGAAATGGTCATGTCGACTCCAACGGTTCAGGCTAAAAGCGAGCCGAGTTTAGGTGCGGCGGCGCATCGTGTGAGCGCGTCGAGGTCAGGGTTTGCCCGCCGACACCGAAGCGGTGCATGGCAGCGCGACAGGCTTCTGCACGATCATTCCTCGCGCTCATTCGTGGCCGAGCACGGGATGCGGCACGTACGGCGCCTCGAGTTCGGCGATGTCGTCCTTCGAGAGCACCAGCGACAGCGCGGCGACGGCGTCGTCGAGCTGCTCGAGGCGCGTCGCGCCGACGATCGGCGCGGCGACCTCGCTCTTCGCCAGCACCCACGCGAGCGCGACCTGCGCGCGCGGCCGGCCGAGCCGCGTGGCGACGGCAGCGAGCGCCTCGGCGACCTTGCGATCAGCGTCGGCCGTCTTCGCGTAGAGCGTGCGGCCGAAGCCGTCGGTCTCCGAGCGCGCGCTCGACGCGTCCCAGTCGCGCGTCAGCCGGCCGCGCGCGAGCGGGCTCCACGGGATCACGCCGACGCCTTCGGCCTTGCAGAGCGGCAGCATCTCGCGCTCTTCCTCGCGGTAGAGCAGGTTGACGTAGTTCTGCATCGTCTGGAAGCGCGCCCAGCCGTGCTTGTCGGAGAGATGCAGCGCCTTCGCGAACTGCCACGCGAACATCGACGACGCGCCAATGTGCAGTGCCTTGCCGGCGCGCACGACGTCGTTGAGCGCCTCGAGCGTCTCCTCGATCGGCACCGTGTGGTCCCAGCGATGGATCTGGTACAGGTCGACGTAGTCGGTGCCGAGGCGCTTCAGGCTGGCGTCGATCTCCGCGAAGATCGCCTTCCTCGACAGGCCCGCGCCGTTCGGCCCCTTGTGCATCCGGCCGTTGACCTTGGTCGCGAGCACGACCTCGCCGCGGCGCGCGTACTCGAGCAACGCGCGGCCGGTGATCTCCTCGCTCGAACCGTCGGAATAGACGTTGGCGGTGTCGAAGAAGTTGATGCCGAGGTCGAGCGCCTTTCTGAAGAACGGCCGGCTGGCCGCGTCGCCGAGCGTCCAGGCGTGCGGGCCGCGATCGGGCTCGCCGTAGCTCATGCAGCCGAGGCAGATGCGCGAGACGTCGAGGCCGGTGCGGCCGAGCTTGATGGTCTGCATGGAGTCTTTCGTAACGTTCAGGCTGCGAGGTTCAGCAGCCGCCGCGCGTCGTCGCCGAGGATCGCGACGCGATCGGCGGCGCTCAGGCTCGGCGTGTTGAGGACGCGGTCGACCGGATGGTCTTCCCACAGGATCGGATGGTCCGTGACGAGCACGACCTGACGCACGCCGACCTGCGCGACGAGGTGGCGCAGGGCTTCGGGCATGAAGACGAGCGCGTCGAACCAGATCTGGCTCGCGTATTCCGAGGGCTTCTTCTTCAGCACGACGGTCGCGTCGCAGTTCTGCGGCGAGACGAAGCAGCTGCGATCGCGGCGCACCGCGTTCGACGGCAGGAAGCCGCCGCCGTGCGCGGCGCAGATCTTCAGCGTCGGGAAGCGGTCGAGCGTGCCTTCGAAGATCATGTGCTGGAGCGCGATCGTCGTGTCGAGCGGATTGTCGATCACGTTCGAGAGCCAGCCGTTGCCCTTGAAGCGATTCGCGAGCTCGGGCGTGCTGTGCGGATGGATGAAGAGCGTCGTGCCGAGCTCCTCGGCCTTGGCCCAGACCGGGAAGAACCGGGGATCGGAGAACTCGACGGCGCAGAGCGTGGCCATCTTTTCGTTCTTCACGCGCACGATGCGCTTCGAGAGCGCCCGTTCGACGATGAAGTGCTCCTTGACCGGGGGAAGCACGCCGTTGGCGTCGGCGCCGAGGAGCGCGAGCGCCTCCGAGACGTCGCAGTGGGCGTGGATGTCGACCGTGCGCACGCGCTCTGCGTCGAGCAGCATTGGGCCCGGCGACGAGTACGTTTCGGGCGCGACGATGGGATCGGCGACGCTTTGTCGGCGTGCGGTATCGAGCACGATGCAGCCGGCGAGCGTGATGCCGCCGACGACGCCGGCACCGTGCCGCAGAAGCGCTATGCGCGAGATCGTCATGCCGCTACTCCGCCTTGATGTTGTTCTTCCTGATCAGCGCCGCGTACTTTGCGAGCTGCGCCTTGGTCGCGCGGTCGAGCTCCTCGGCGCTCGAGCCGCGCGGCGTGAGGCCTTGCGCGATCAACTGCTCGCGCACGGCCGGATCGGCGACCGCCTTGACGATCTCGGCGTTGAGCTTCGCGACGATCTCGGCCGGCGTGCCGGCAGGCGCCAGCACGGCGAACCACGAGTTGAACTCGAAGCCGGGCAGGCCCGACTCGGAGACCGTCGGCACGTCCGGATACTGCGGCATGCGCTTCGGCGTCGAGACCGCGACCAGCTTGACCTTGTTGCTGCGGATCAGCGAGTTCACCGTCGACAGCCCCTGGAACGCGACCGGCACCTCGGCGCCGGCGACGCCGACCGCCGCCTGCGTCGCGCCCTTGTACGGGACGTGGTTCATGACGACGTTGGCCTCCGACGCGAAGAGGGCCATCGCGATGTGCTGCGGGCTGCCGATGCCGCCCGAGCCGTAGTCGATCTTGCCGGGCGCCGCCTTCGCCGCCGCGATCAATCCGGCCGGCGTGCTGAAGGCCGCCGACGGGTTCATCACCATGCCCCACTCCACCGTCGCGACCAGCGACACCGGCGCGAAGTCGCGCACGATGTTCCACGGCATCTTCGCCTGCAGGGCCGGCACCATCGTCATGATGCTGTCGTTGAAGCCGCCGATCGTGTAGCCGTCGGGCGCAGCTTTGGCGACGCGGTCGGCGCCGACGACCCCGGCGGCGCCCGGCAGGTTCTCGATCACGATCGACTGGCCCATCGAGATCGACATCTGCTGCGCGACGATGCGCGCCGCGACGTCGACGGCGCTGCCCGCGGCGAGCGGCACGACGAGGTGGATCGGCTTGTTCGGATAGGCGCTCTGTGCCGGCGCCATCGCCGGCAGCAGCAGCGCAGCGGTCGCGAGAGTGGCGAGGCTGACGACAACGCGCGATCGGATCATGAACATGGAGGTAATGCCCTTTCGGTCGTTGGACTTGCGGTTCTCTTCGCGTCCGATCACGCCAGCGGCGCGATGCCGAGATCGGCGGCGACGCCATCGAGCGCGGCGCGCAGCGCAGCCGCGATCGGGATGCCGTCGCGCTCGTGCGCGCTCCGCTTCGCGTGACTCTGCTCGCCCGGCAGCCAGATGCGGTCGATCGCCGGCATGCGCTTGGCTGCACGCAGGTCGCGAACGAGCACGTCGACGCGCTGCTTGAACGCCGCCGGATCGCCGAACGCGGCGAGGTCGATCATCGCCACCGCCTGGCCGGTGTTGGTCGTCGTCTCGAAGTCATGGTTGAAGTCGAGCACGGCCTTTCCCATCGCCGCGCCGTTGAGCGTGCCGGCGAGCAGGCCGACGATGAGCGAGAGGCCGTAGCCCTTGTAGCCGCCGATCGGCAGCAGGAAGCCTTCTTCGGCACGCTTCGGGTCGAGCAGCGGCCGGCCCTGCCGATCGATCATCCAGCCCTCGGGCATCTGCTCGCCGCGCTGCGCCTTGGCCTTGACCTTGCCGTAGGCGGCGACGGTCGTCGCCATGTCGAGCACGACCGGCGCCTCGTCGCCTGCGGGCACGGCGACGGCGATGGGATTGGTCGACAGCAGCATGTCGAGCCCGCCCCACGGCGGCAGATGGTTGGCGTTGCCGACCGCGAAGTAGAGGCCGATCATGTCGCGCGGCAAGGCCATGCGCGCGTAGAGAGACGCGGGCCCCGCGTGGTTGCTGAAGCGCGCGCCGGCCCAGCCGATACCGGCGAGCCTGGCCTTGTCGCCGGCGATCTGCGCGGCGCGCGACATCACGAGGTGGCCCATGCCGTTGTCGCCGTCGATCAGCGCTGTCGCGGCGCGCTCCTCGACGATGCGGATGTCGGGCGTGAGGTTGATGCCGCCGGCCTTGATCCGCTTCAGGTAGGGCGCGAGGCGGATCGCACCGTGACCGTCCGAGCCCTGCAGCTCGGCCTCGGTCATCAGGGCCGCGACCGTCGTCGCGTCGGCGTCGGGCATGCCGGCGGCGACGAATGCGCGCGCGATGAAGGCGCTCAGCGCCTCGGCGCGCACCGGCGCGGTCGACGATCCGCTCACCTCACCGGCCCGCCGTGATCGTCGTCCACGGTGACACGCCGCCGTAGCGCGTCACCGCGGCCTCGTCGAAGCCGAAGCCGAGACCCGGCGTCTGGTGCAGCATCACGAAACCGTCCTCGTGCTCGAGCTGGCGGTCGATCAGGCGCCGGAAGTTGAGCACCTGATCGTCGGTGAAGAACTCGACGTAGCGCGCGTTCGGCGTGGCGGCGACGAGCGGCGCGTGCAGATCGTGGAACCAGTGCGGGCTGACCGTGACGCCGCAGCTGTCGGCATGGGCCGCGATCCGGCGCCACTCCGAGATGCCGCCGCACACCGCCGCGTCCGCCTGCAGGATCTCGGCGCCGCCGGCAGAGACCAGCTCGCGGAAGCGCCAGCGGCCAGTCTCGATCTCGCCGGTTGCGATCGTCATCGACGTGAGCTTGGCGAGCCGCGCGTGCAGGTCGATCGCATCGGGCAGGAACGGCTCCTCCAGCCAGTAAGGATCGTGGGCCTCGAAGCGTCGCGTGTACTCGAGGGCCGTCGGCAGATCGGCCCAGCCGTTGTTGACGTCGAGCATCAGCACGATGTCGGGGCCGATCGCAGCGCGCGCCGCGGCGACGCGCGTCTCTTCTTCCGCCGGCGACAAGCGCCCGGTCTTCATCTTCACCGCCTTGAAGCCGAGAGCGACGTAGCCCGCCATCTCGCGGCCGAGGTCGGCCGGCGTCTTGCCGTCGACGTAGTAGCCGCCGCTCGCATACGCCATCACCTTCTCGCGATTCATGCAGCCGAGATAGTCGTGCAGCGGCAGCTTCGCGCTGCGCGCGTTGAGGTCCCAGATCGCCGTGTCGAGGATCGAGATGGCGCGCATCACGCTGCCGGCGCGGCCTTGCAGCAAGGCCTCGCGGTACATCTCGCTCCAGAGGCCCTCGCTGCGCAGCGAGTCCTGCCCGAGCAGCACTGGCGCGAGCAACTGCTCGACCGCGACCTTCGCGATCCCGCCCGCGCCGCTGCCGAT
>Ga0123336_10002908_pt1 | contig 14638 bp, 14 predicted proteins | sample SSSSmetaG_FD_96466 | JGI IMG/M metagenome (GOLD analysis project Ga0123336, IMG submission 96466) | Glacier valley bacterial and archeal communities from Borup Fiord, Nunavut, Canada, to study Microbial Dark Matter (Phase II) - ​SSSS metaG | ecosystem: Environmental > Aquatic > Freshwater > Ice... | reverse complement strand
AGCGCTTGCTGGCAGCTGCCGTGTCGCTGCAACTGGTGGAACGCCGCAGCGGTGGTCGCTACGGCTTGGGCGCACTGGGTGCACCCATGGTGGGCGACACCGCCATCAGCGCCATGATCGAACACCACGCGACCTTGTACGTCGACTTGGCCGACCCGGTGGCACTGCTGCGCGGCCAAGCCAAATCGACCGCCCTGTCTGCTTACTGGCCTTATGCGGCGTATGACCAGCCCGGTGCCGCAGTTGGAGATTTGGGCGCAGAAAAAGTCAGCGAATACTCAGCGCTCATGTCGGCATCGCAGCCGATGATTGCCGAGCAAGTCCTTGCTTCCTACCCACTCACCAAACACCGTGTGCTGTTGGACGTCGGCGGCGGTGAAGGCACGTTTCTGAAGGCAGTGGCACCGTCGGCGCCGCATTTGCGCTTGATGATGTTCGATTTGCCCGCAGTGGCAGAGCGCGCACGCCTCAGCTTGAACGATGCCGGGTTGAGCCACCGAGCCACCGCGTTTGGGGGCAGCTTCTTCGACGACGCTTTGCCGAAAGGTGCCGACATCGTCACCTTGGTGAGGGTGTTGTTCGACCACAGCGATGAACGCGCCCTGATGATTTTGAAAGCCGCAAGAGCCGCGCTTCCCGTGGGCGGCACGCTGCTGATTGCCGAGCCCATGGCCGGCACGCGCGGAGCCGAGGCCATGGGCGACGCTTATTTTGGTTTTTACCTTCTGGCCATGGGCAAAGGCCGCTCGCGCAGCGCAGCCGATTTGACCACGCTGTTGCACGCCGCAGGCTTCAGCTACGTCAGGTTGCTGGCCAACGACATGCCGCTGCAAACGCAGGTGCTGGTAGCGCGCCCGTCAGCGCATTGAGCTGCTCAGCGTAAACCCCAAGTCATAATAGTGTAAATTTCAATTGACACTTTGAACAGTCAGCTTAAGATGACACCATGTTGTGCAGTAAATCCTTTCTCTCTCCAGCGGTGGTTGTCGTTCAGCGCCAATCTGGTTACAAAGGGTTGAAAGCATGAGCACGCTGGCCGTCGTGATGGAAGCGCCTGAGAAGCTGGTCTTGAGCCGCTTGACCCTCACACCCGCTACCGATGAAGACGTCACTGTCGACATCGAGTGGAGCGGCATCAGCACCGGCACCGAGCGTTTGTTGTGGACAGGCCGCATGCCCAACTTTCCCGGCATGGGCTACCCGCTGGTGCCAGGGTATGAATCAGTCGGCCGCGTTTCAGCCGCAGGCTCACGTTCAGGCGGCACCGTTGGCGACCGCGTGTTTGTGCCTGGTGCCAAATGCTTCGGCGACGTGAAAGGCCTGTTTGGCGGTGCTGCAGCCCGAGTCATCTTGCCCGGCGCGCGCACCATCAAATTTGACGAACAACTCGGCGAACAAGGCGTGCTGCTTGCACTGGCCGCAACCGCTTATCACGCCCATTCCATGCCTGGCCTGCGCCAGCCCGACCTCATCATCGGCCACGGCGTGCTCGGTCGCATGATTGCCCGCTTGGCAGTCGCCGCAGGCGCATCGCCCACGGTCTGGGAAACCAACGCCACACGGCGCACCGGCGCTGTCGGCTATGAGGTGGTCGATCCCGCCACCGACACCCGCCGCGACTACCAGTGCATCTGCGATGTCAGCGGCGACGGCAAATTGCTCGACACCTTGATTTCCCGCTTGGCCCCTGGCGGCGAAGTGGTGCTGGCCGGTTTTTACGACGAGCCGCTGAGCTTTGTATTCCCACCGGCCTTCATGCGCGAAGCGCGCATCCGCATTGCCGCTCAGTGGCTGCCACAAGACCTGGTGGCGGTGCGCGATTTGATCGACTCAGGCCGCTTGTCACTCGACGGCCTGATCACCCACCGGGTTGACGCCACGCAGGCAGACCAGGCTTACCGCACTGCGTTCAGCGACCCCGCTTGTTTGAAGATGATTTTGGATTGGAGAGCCTGCTCATGAACACCGTATCCACCGGCGCGACCACAACGCTCAGCAAGGGCACGCCCGTGACCATCATGATGAAAGACCTGCGCGCCGAGGCAGCAGTCGAGCCCGCGCCCGTGTCCACCAGCGGCGTCACCAAAGAAACCCAGATCATTGCCATTTACGGCAAAGGCGGCATCGGTAAAAGCTTCACGCTGGCCAACCTCAGCTACATGATGGCGCAGCAAGGCAAGAAGGTTTTGCTGATTGGCTGCGACCCGAAAAGCGACACCACCAGCTTGCTGTTTGGCGGCAAGGCTTGCCCCACCATCATCGAGACGTCGTCGAAGAAAAAGCTCGCGGGTGAAGCGGTGGCCATCGGCGACGTGTGCTTCAAGCGCGACGGCGTTTACGCGATGGAACTCGGCGGCCCTGAAGTCGGTCGCGGCTGCGGCGGTCGCGGCATCATCCATGGCTTCGAGCTGCTGGAAAAGCTGGGCTTCCACGACTGGGGCTTCGACTACGTGCTGCTGGACTTTTTGGGCGACGTGGTGTGCGGCGGCTTCGGCCTGCCAATTGCCCGCGACATGTGCCAAAAGGTCATCGTCGTGGCCAGCAACGACCTGCAAAGCTTGTACGTCGCCAATAACGTGTGCTCGGCCGTGGAGTACTTCCGCAAGCTCGGTGGCAACGTCGGCGTGGCTGGCATGGTCATCAATCGCGACGACGGCACTGGCGAAGCCAAAGCCTTCGCCGAGCAAGTCGGCATCCCGGTGTTGTCGGTCATTCCCGCCAACGACGATATCCGTCGCAAGAGCGCCAGCTACGAAATCATTGGCCGCCCTGAATCGGTCTGGGGCCCGATGTTTGCCGAGCTGGCTGAGAACGTCGGCACCTCGCTGCCGATTCGTCCGAAACCCATGACACAAGACCAACTGCTGGGCTTGTTCTCTGCCGACACCGTCGGTCGCAACGTGGTGCTGGAACCCGCTACGCAGTTCGACATGTGCGGCAAAAAAGAAGTCGTCAAAGAAACCCTCGAAGTGGTTTACGACGCTGCCTGAATCTGAATCTGCACCTTACAAAAACACACGCGCGCCGACCATGAATTCCATCATCCCCATTGTTCCCGTCAAAGTGCCCACCGCACTCGAAGGCGACGGCATGGGCTGCCACTCTGGCGGCGAGGCGATGCTGGCAGCCGCCAAATCGGCAGGCAAATCAGACGTGCTCGACCAGTACGCGGTTGACTATCCAAAAGACCCCAAAGCGGGCCCGCACGATCAACCACAAAGCATGTGCCCCGCCTTCGGTTCACTGCGTGTGGGCTTGCGCATGCGCCGCACCATGACGATTTTGTCGGGCTCGGCCTGCTGCGTTTACGGTCTCACTTTCACTTCGCATTTCTACGGGGCGCGGCGCAGCGTCGGCTACGTGCCCTTCAACTCCGAGTCATTGGTGACCGGCAAGTTGTTTGAAGACATTCGCGAAGCGGTGCACCAACAAGCCGACCCCGCCAAGTTCGACGCCATCGTCATCATCAATTTGTGCGTGCCCACCGCCAGTGGTGTGCCACTGCAAATCTTGCCGAAAGAGATCAACGGCGTGCGGATCATTGGCATCGACGTGCCGGGTTTTGGTGTGCCCACGCACGCTGAAGCGAAAGACGTTTTGGCCGGTGCTATGTTGAAGTACGCACGCACCGAAGTCATGGCCGGTCCGGTTCAAGCGCCGCGCAACTTCGATGCTGCGGCGCGCGCTGCGAAGCCGAAAATTGCCCTGCTCGGCGAGATGTTCCCTGCCGATCCGATGATCATCGGCATGCTGCTGGAGCCCATGGGCCTGGCCGCTGGCCCCGTGGTGCCCACGCGCGAATGGCGTGAGTTGTATGCAGCGCTCGACTGCGCAGCGGTAGCCGCCATCCATCCGTTCTACACCGCCAGCGTGCGCGAGTTCGACGCTGCAGGCCGCACGATTATTGGCTCGGCTCCAGTCGGCCACGACGGCACCGAAGCGTGGTTGCAAGCCATCGGCCAGTCGGTGGGCATTTCGCAAGACAAGATCGACGCCGCAAAGAACAAGTTTCTGCCCGCCATCAAAGGCGCGCTGGCCAAGTCGCCGATCAAAGGTCGCATCACGCTCAGTGGGTACGAAGGTTCGGAGCTGTTGGTCGGTCGCTTGTTGGTGGAAAGCGGTGCCGATTTGCGTTACGTGGGCAGCGCCTGCCCGCGCACCCCGTGGAACGAAGCCGATTGCCAGTGGCTGCAATCCAAAGGCGTGAAGGTTCAGTTCCGCGCATCGCTGGAACAAGACCTGAGTGCAGTGCATGAGTTCCAACCCGACCTGGCCATCGGCACCACGCCGATCGTCCAGGCCGCTAAAGAGCTGCGCATTCCGTCGCTGTACTTCACGAATTTGATTTCTGCGCGGCCGCTGATGGGCCCCGCTGGTGCAGGCTCACTGGCCACCGTCATCAACGCAGCCATCGGCAACAAGGCGCGCTTCGAGACCATGAGCGAGTTCTTCGGTAACGCCGGAACCGGCCACGCATCGGGTGTGTGGGAGGCGGCCAACGGCGTGCCGCAAGACCGTCCTGAATTCAAGGCCGACCAACGCCGCATGGCCATCAAATTGGCCAAGAAGCGCAAAGCCGAGGAGATGGTCTGATGCTCGTACTTGACCATGATCGTGCAGGCGGCTATTGGGGCGCGGTGTATGTTTTCACCGCCATCAAAGGCTTGCAAGTCGTCATCGACGGGCCTGTGGGTTGCGAGAACTTGCCGGTCACTTCGGTGCTGCATTACACCGACGCCTTGCCTCCGCATGAGTTGCCCATCGTCGTCACCGGTTTGGCCGAAGAGCAGCTGGGCCGCGAAGGCACCGAAGGCTCGATGCGCCGCGCGCACGCCGCCCTTGATCCTGATCTGCCATCGGTCGTCGTCACTGGCTCCATCGCTGAAATGATCGGTGGCGGCGTCACCCCTTCGGGCACCAACCTGCAGCGTTTTTTGCCCCGCACCATCGACGAAGACCAATGGCAATGCGCCAACCGCGCGATGTTCTGGTTGTGGTCTGAGTACGGCATGAAGAAAGTGCCCGCTCGCAAACCGTATGCAGAGCGTCCAGCAGGGGAAAAACCACGCGTTAACATCATCGGCCCCAGTTACGGCACCTTCAATTCGCCGAGCGACCTGGCCGAAATTCGCCGCATGGTGCAAGGCATAGGTGCCGACATCAACATGGTGTTCCCGTTGGGCAGCCATCTGGCAGATGTGTCACGTTTGGTGGAAGCCGACGTGAACATTTGCATGTACCGAGAGTTCGGCCGCATGCTGTGTGAAGCGCTGGAGCGGCCTTACTTGCAAGCGCCTATCGGCCTGCACAGCACCACAAAGTTTTTGCGCAAATTGGGCGAGCTGTTGGGCCTGGACCCCGAGCCCTTCATCGAGCGCGAGAAGCACACCACCATCAAACCGATCTGGGACCTGTGGCGCTCGGTGACACAAGACTTTTTTGCCACTGCCAGCTTTGCGGTCGTGGCGAATGAAACCTACACCCGCGGCATCCGTCACTTCATGGAAGACGAGATGGGCATGCCTTGCAACTTCGCGATTTCGCGCAAGCCGGGCGAGAAAACCGACAACGACGAAGTGCGTCGCTTGGTCAAAGAAAAAACGCCCCTGGTCATGTACGGCAGCTACAACGAGCGCATGTACTTGGCCGAGTGCAGCGCCGGCATGATGCGGCCCACTTTTATTCCGGCATCGTTTCCGCTACCCATCATTCGCCGCCACACCGGCACGCCTTTCATGGGTTACTCGGGCGCCACTTACTTGGTGCAAGAGTTTTGCAACGCGCTGTTCGATGCGCTGTTTCACATCCTGCCGCAAGCCGCTGAGATGGACGCGATTGAATCGACGCCAAGTCGCGTTGGGACGGCGGATTTGCAAGCCGTGACATGGGATGGCGACGCCCATGCCCAGCTCGAAGATTTGATCGACGCCCAGCCTGTGCTGGTGCGAATTTCCGCCGCCAAGCGCATGCGTGACCAAGCTGAGCGCGCTGCGCGTTCGCAGGGCCTCACCCAAGTCACGGCCGCTCAAGTCACCACGTTGTTTGGCCGCGCACCGGCCACCGCAAATTCATGAACGCGCTCGCATTTGCCCACGCAAACGCATCAGCGTCGTTCTGCCCAAATCGCTCAATTGCATTGAGTGACCGTCCATGGCTGCAAGGTTGCAGTGATGGGTTAGCCCGTGTCGCATGTTGCGCCACGGTTTCTGCCGCAAGGCAAGTTTGGAGGACTTTCAAACATGGCTGAGAAAGTAAATCCGTCAGGACTGACGGACGACGAGTGCCAAGAGTTCCACAAGTACTACATCCAAGGGTACTTGCTGTGGGCCGTGGGTGCGCTTTTTGCCCACAGCTTGGTCTGGATTTGGCGTCCTTGGTTCTGAACTAAATAGCAGGAGAACTCTATGGCTCTTCAACTCACTCAGGCGCACGAAGCAAAGACTCAAGGCTCTCTAGAGGGCTCACGCAGTATTTTCGTGGTGATCTTTTTTGCCTTTTTGGTGATGGCCATGGTTTACCTGCTGTGTGGCCAGAACTGGCGTACCCAACTGCCAGGGGCAGAGGGCACGAATTCGGTGTTCAACGGCGTCAAAACCGCTGCGTACACCGTGATGTCTGAACTGTTTTAAACGAGAGGAATACAACATGTGGCGTTTCTGGCAAATTGTCGATCCCCGCAAGGCGATCGTCGGTACCGGTCTCATGATCGCTATCGTTTCGACGAGCATCCATCTGATTCAGGTCAGTGGCGATCGATACAACATCAATACATGGCATCCCGACACGGTGAAAACCGCGAAGGCAGCGCAAAACGCTGCATTGCCACCATCGAAATAACAGCTTCGGCTGTTCTATAGGCGGGCGTGCACGGGCCGACTCGGACGGTGCGCCTGCCAACTTTCAAACAAGACTTCATTCACCCTAGAACTGTCGCCGTCGGCACAAAAACGGTCGGACGGTCGGAGTAAACAACATGGCCATGCTGAGCTTTGAGCGCAAATACCGAGTGCGCGGAGGCACCCTCGTAGGAGGCGACTTATTCGACTTCTGGTTAGGCCCGTTCTATGTTGGATTCTTCGGCGTGACCACCGCGTTCTTCGCGATTCTGGGCACCGCCATGATTCTCTGGAGTGCGGCCATGGGCCCCACTTGGAACTTATGGCAAATCAGCATTGCGCCGCCAGACCTTTCTTACGGTTTGCGCTTCGCGCCCATGATGGAAGGCGGGCTGTGGCAAATCATCACGGTAAGCGCCGTCGGGGCATTTGTGTCATGGGCGCTTCGTGAGGTAGAGATCTGCCGCAAGTTGGGCATGGGATATCACGTGCCCGTAGCCTTCGGCTTTGCCATCCTGGCCTACGTCACTTTGCAAATCATTCGACCCATTTTGATGGGCGCCTGGGGCAACGCGTTTCCCTACGGCATCTACAGCCACCTCGACTGGGTCAGCAACACTGGGTACCAATACCTGCACTTTCACTACAACCCCGCGCACATGATTGCGGTGACGCTGTTCTTCGCGACCACGTTGGCGTTGTCCATGCACGGCGGCCTGGTGTTGTCAGCAACCAATCCCGGCCGAGGCGAAGTGGTCAAGACACCTGAGCATGAAGACACTTTCTTTCGTGACTTCATCGGCTACTCAGTCGGCACTTTGGGCATCCACCGCCTGGGTTTGTTCTTGGCGCTGGCGGCAGTTTGGTTTTCTGCACTGTGCATCGTCATCAGCGGACCGTTCTGGACCGGAGGTTGGCCCGAGTGGTGGGGCTGGTGGTTGAACATGCCGATTTGGGGCAAGTAAGCAAGACAAGACAGACGTGTTGTTGCTGCGTGACCTGCGGGCTATCCCAGCAACGACCTTCCCTCGGTGAGCCGATGCGAGGAGCATCACAGGGCTCAAAGGAGACACATAGATGGCTGAGTATCAAAACCTCTTTACAGACGTGCAACCAGTGGGTCCGGTGCATGACGGAATTGCCTTGCCGCGCGGCGACTGGAAACGCAGTGGCAAGCCCTTTTTGGTTCATCTGTTCGGCCGTCTTGGCAATGCGCAAGTGGGTCCTGTCTACCTGGGCGGCTTGGGCGTGGCGTCAATCTGCTTCGGCGCCCTGGCCTTCAACATCATGGGCATGAACATGCTCGCTTCCGTGGACTGGAACCTGTTGCAGTTCGTGCGCCAATTGTTCTGGCTGGCCCTGGAGCCACCGGCACCGGCGTTTGGTTTGAACATCGCACCGCTGGCGCAGGGCGGATGGTGGAATATCGCCGGCTTGTTCCTCACCATCTCACTGATCCTGTGGTGGGTTCGCACTTACCGCCGCGCCCGCCAATTGGGATTGGGGACGCATGTTGCCTGGGCTTTCGCCGCGGCGATCTGGCTGTATCTGGTGTGCGGTTTCTTCCGGCCTGTTTTGATGGGCAGCTGGTCAGAGTCAGTGCCTTTTGGAATCTTTCCTCACCTCGACTGGACAGCAGCCATCTCGCTTCGTTATGGCAACTTGTTCTACAACCCTTTCCATGCACTTTCCATCGTGTTCTTGTACGGATCAGTGTTGCTCTTCGCGATGCACGGCGCCACGATTTTGGCGGTCGGCCGCTACGGGGGGGAGCGTGAGATTGAACAGATCATCGACCGCGGTACTGCCTCTGAACGTGCTGGTTTGTTCTGGCGCTGGACGATGGGCTTCAACGCCACGATGGAATCGGTTCACCGCTGGGCTTGGTGGTTTGCAGTGCTCTGCCCGCTGGTCGGCGGTGTGGGCATCTTGCTCACTGGAACTGTCGTGGACAACTGGTATTTGTGGTCGGTCAAACACCACGTGGTGCCAGGTTACCCCGCCATCTTGCCGGTGGGAATTGACCCAACCCTGTTGATTGGAGCCAAGCCATGAGCTCGACCATGAAACTGATCCAAGTTCTGCGCGCTGCGGGAACGGCCGCTGTCTGTGCCGCTGTGCTGTCGGGCTGCGAGCGCCCACCCATTGAGGTGGTGCAAACGGGTTACCGCGGCACTGCCATGCAGCAGATCTACAACCCTCGTCAACTGGCAACCCAAGTGGCGGTGAATACGGCGCCGGTCGCATTGGAAGCCGCCAGCGACGATGGGCCGCGCGCGAAAGACGTCTACCAAAATGTGAAAGTGCTGGGCAATTTGAGTGTGGGTGCTTTCACTCGCCACATGCTGTCGATCACACAGTGGGTGTCTCCTGAAGCGGGTTGCACTTATTGCCACAACGCGCAAAATTTTGCCGACGACGGCAAGTACACCAAAGTGGTGGCTCGCCGAATGATCCAAATGACGCAAAACGTTAACGGCAATTGGCAAAGCCACGTGGGCAAGACCGGCGTGACTTGCTACACCTGCCACAGGGGCAATCCAGTGCCAGCTCAGTATTGGTACGCGCCGACGCCGAGCAAGTACACGGGCGGCAGCCTGGCTGACAAGTCGGGTCAAAACCAGCCCATGAAAACCGTCGGCTACAGCTCGCTTCCCTACGATCCGTTCACGCCTTATTTGCTGAACAACCAACAGATTCTGGTCAATGGAAATAACGCGTTGGCCATGACAGGGGACAAAGCCAATCGCAGTTCGGTGAAGCAGGCCGAGCACACCTACGGGCTGATGATGCATATGTCCAGCTCCTTGGGCGTGAACTGCACTTATTGCCACAACACCGAAAACTGGCAGTCTTGGGCCCGACCTCAGCGTGGCAAAGCGCACTACGGAATTCAGATGGCGCGCCAAACGAACACCGAGTACATGGTGTCGCTGACCGATGTCTTCCCGGCCAACCGCAAGGGGCCTGAGGGCGACGTGGCGAAGGTCAACTGCGCAACGTGCCACCAAGGCGCATACAAGCCGCTGTATGGCGCGCAAATGGCGAAAGACTATCCAGAGTTGCTGTCGTTGGCACCTGTTGCCATGACCGGCATGTTGCCTGCACCTGTGGCTGAAACCATGCGCTCGGTGCTGTACTTCGACGTTGCTTCACCGCTGTTGAAGGCCGACCAGCAGGCCGGTTTGGCGCAGGTGATTGCATCATTGGCTGCCGCCCCCGCCAGCAAGGCGATCATCTCGGGCTACTACTCAGCCTCCGGCACCTTGGAGCAAAACCAAGACTTGGCCAAGCAACGCGCCGCCATGGTTCGCGATGCGTTGGTGGCAGGTGGCATCGACGCCAACCGCGCCGTGTTGGAGAAGCCTCAAGCGGTGGAAGCCGACGTGGCCGGGGAAGACGCGAAAGCGCGTCGCGTCGAAGTGACTGTCAAGTAGGCGCTGGCGTCGAACGCAGCACCAAGCCGAATCGGCAACCCAGTAAAAGCGGTGTTGTGAACATGTTGCACAACACCGCTTCTTCCGTTTTTGAGCTGGATGAACAGGCATCCGCAAACCTTGCCGCCGCAGCACCGGTCGTTCAAGTGCTGCTTTCTCGGCCACGAGGCTTCTGGGAGGGGGTGGTTCGGGCCATCGAAATCGCCGAGCGAGCACTTGAATTGCACGGCGGACCCATTTTCATATTCCCCGAAATTGTTCACAACGCAGATGTGGTCGCCGATTTGCGAGAGCGAGGCGTGGTGTTCGTGAATGAACTGCGCGAGGTGCCCAGTGGCGCGGTGACGGTATTCAGCGCGCACGGCGTGTCGTTGGCAGTGGTGCGAGAAGCTCAGATTCGCGGCCTCAACGTCATCGATGCGACCTGCCCCTTGGTCAGTAAGGTGCATCAGCAAGCGCAACGATACGGCCGCTCTGGTCATACGCTCATCGTCATCGGGCATGCGGGACATGAAGAGGTCGAAGGCACCGTGGGCCGCGTCAACACGCCAGTTCACTTGGTGAGTAACCATACCGAGGTGGCGAGCCTGAACTTGCCCTCCAACACGCTTCTGGCTTACGTCACACAAACCACTCTCAGCGTGGACGACACACGCGACATCATCGCCGCGCTGGCCCTGCGCTTTCCGCACATCAAAGGTCCGAGCACCAACGACATTTGCTACGCCACACAAAACCGCCAAAACGCGGTTCGTGAGTTGGCCACACAGGTCGAACTGGTCCTCGTGGTGGGCTCGCGCAACAGTTCCAACGCGGCACGCTTGCGCGAAGTCGCATCTCAGCAAGGTGTAGCTGCGCACTTGGTCCAAGACGAAAGCGAAATCAACCCGCAGTGGCTGACTGGCCTTCACCGCATCGGCGTCACGGCGGGCGCCTCTACACCTGAAGTTCTGGTGCAACGGGTGGCTCAGCGCCTGAGCCAGTTGAGCGCCGTCGAGGTCTTGCAAACCGATGTACTCGACAACCATCGCCTCGAAGAAGGCATCGTCTTCCGATTGCCAGTGGCTTTGCTGCGGCGCGCAGCGTGAACTCCCCCGCGTCCTCGCGCAGCGCAGCCGCTGACTCGCGTGACCGTGGATCGGCCGAAATGCGACCGCTCACCGCAGGCACTCGAAGTGCCGGCAGCGTGGTGGTGGTGGTGCTGGTCGACTTCAAGCCCGAGGCGACCTGGTGGGGCTGGTCCCGGTTGGTGATGCAGCGCTGGCCGCTGCGCAGGATTTCCGGTTTAGAGTTTTCCAAAGTGCTGGGCAGCGGCTTTGAAGGCGGCTTTGGCCTGCGCCCCAGCCGCACTCGGCAAGGTTTGTTTTTGGGGTTTGAAAGCGAAGCCTCCGCGCGCGATTTCGTCAATGCGTCGCCTCTTCTGACGGGTTACCGTGCACATGCGCGCGAGCTGTGTGTGGTGATGCTGCGCGTGTGCTCATGTCGCGGCAGTTGGTCGGGTGCCAGCCTGGAAGTCACGGCCGAATTGCCCGCCGACGGGCCGGTGGTATCACTGACGCGCGCATCCATACGCCCTTCTCGTGCGCGCCAGTTTTGGCGCATGCAGCCAGCGTCCGAGTTGTCGCTGCATTCGGCGCCTGGCGTCCTGATGGCCACTGGCGTGGGCGAGGCGCCATTGCTGCGACAAGCCACTTTCACGCTTTGGGAAAGTGTTGCTGCGATGAATGCTTACGCGCGCTCGGGTGCGCATCAAGAAGCGATTCAAGCGGCCTACGGTGGCGGTTATTTTTCAGAGTCGATGTTTGCTCGATTCGTGCCAATGCAAATCAAAGGCACGTGGCAAGGACGGCACTATGTCTGATGCAGCCAAGCTTGCGACACCACACGTCGTCGTGATTGGCGCAGGCATCGGCGGCCTGGTCAGCGCCTTGCTGCTGTCGCACCGGGGCTTGCGCGTTACGCTGGTGGAGGCCGCGGCCACACCCGGAGGCAAGATGCGCCGCGTGATCGTGGGTGCAGAGGTGGGAGGCCAGCCTGTGGATTCAGGCCCCACCGTGTTCACCATGCGTTGGGTGTTTGAGCAAATTTTTGCCAGCGTCGGTGCCTCCCTTGGCAGCCACGTGCAGCTCAGCCCGCTGCACATCCTGGCACGACACGCCTGGCGTCACTCCGATCAACGCTTGGACCTTCACGCGGACATCGAAAAGTCCACCGACGCGATCGCGCAGTTCAGCTCGGTGGCCGAAGCGCGGCGCTTCACCGAATTTTGTGCCCAGGCCAAGCGCATCTATCAACACCTCGAAGGCCCCTACATCCGCTCGTCGCGACCCAACATGATGAACATGGGAGCTGACCTGGGCCCTGCCGGCTTGGCTGCTTTGGCCAGCTTGGGACCGTTTGCATCGCTGTGGACCTCGCTGGGCAAATACTTTCACGACCCGCGCTTACAGCAACTGTTTGGCCGCTACGCCACTTACTGCGGCGCCTCGCCGTGGTTGGCCCCGGCCACGCTCATGCTGGTGGCGCATGTGGAGTTGGACGGCGTTTACTCAGTGAACGGTGGCATGAACGCCCTAGCCGTCGCGATTGCCAACCTGGCGCAGGCGCAAGGTGCCCTGCTGCGCTACGGCTGCGCGGTCAACCGCATCCTCACCAGCAGCGGCAAGGCATCTGGCGTCGAGTTGACCAACGGTGAGCAACTACAGGCCGATGCGGTGATCTTCAACGGCGACGCGAGCGCGCTTGGACAAGGCCTGCTCGGCAACGCTGCCGGTGTGCGCGAAGCCGCCGCTCAAACGCCCCGCAAAAACCGCTCACTCTCAGCCGTGACATGGTCAGTCACCGCACGCACCAGCGGCTTCCCTTTGGTGCGCCACAACGTGTTTTTTGAAGACGATTACCGAAGCGAATTCACCGACATATTCCAGCGCCGCCGCTTGCCCCGGCAAGGCACGGTGTATGTGTGCGCGCAAGATCGAGATGACACGGCCGAATTTCACAACCGTGCACACAACAGCGCCCCCGAAGGCACCGAGCGCTTGCTGTTGCTGGTCAATGCGCCGCCCGACGGCGACCTCCATAACTTCGACCCCACCGAGACCCAAGCATGCCAAGACCGCAGCCTGCAGCTTTTGGCCCACTGTGGCCTGAACCTCGACATGAGCACGGCGCACACAGTGCAGACGACACCGAGCGATTTCAACCGCCTGTTTCCGGGCACGGGCGGGGCGTTGTACGGCCAGGCCTCGCACGGATGGATGACGCCGTTTCAGCGCTCGGGCGCAGCCAGCAAGCTGCCGGGGCTGTACCTGGCCGGGGGCAGCGTGCACCCGGGGCCGGGCGTGCCGATGGCGGCGCTGTCGGGCCAACTGGCGGCCGAGACGCTGATGGCACACCTCGTTTCGACCAAGCCGTTGGGCCGGGTGCGTATCTCTGGTGGTACGTCGACGCCATCAGCGACGACGGCCAACACGCGCTCAGCCTCATCGCTTTTGTAGGCAGCGTGTTCTCGCCCTACTACGCCGCCGCTTTCAAAAAGCAAGGGCTGCAAGTCGACCCCGAAAACCACTGTGCGCTTAACGTGGCACTTTACGGCGCGGCCGGTAAACGCTGGACCATGACCGAGCGCGGCGCACGCCACATCCACCGCGACCGCAGCCAATTCAACATTGGACCCAGCCGCTTGGAGTGGCGCGGCGACCATTTGCAAATCGACATCATTGAGGTGGCCATGCCCCTGCCCCGCCGCGTGCGCGGCAGCATCCGCGTGTACCCACAAGCCCTGTGCACTTACAACGCCGCACTGGACGACCAAGGTCGCCACCGCTGGGGCCCCATCGCCCCCTGCGCCCGCATTGAGGTGGCCATGGACAGCCCCGCAGCCAGTTGGAAAGGCCAGGCATATCTGGACAGCAACGAAGGCGACGAACCCGTCAGCGGCCCCTTCAAAGTGTGGGACTGGTCACGCGCCGCCATGAAGGACGGGAGCACCGCCGTCATTTACGACGTGCAGTTGCAAAACGGAGCCAACCGCTTGCTGGCAGAACGCTTCAAACCCAACGGTGAAGTCAAAGCGTTCGAACCCCCGCCACGCCAGACCTTGCCCACCACGATGTGGCAGGTCAACCGCAGCATGCGCAGCGAAACTGGCGCGCAAGCCAGCGTCAATGAAACCCTAGAAGACACGCCTTTCTACGCAAGAAGTTTGGTCAAAGCCAAGCTGCTCGGCGAGCAAATCACCGCCGTCCACGAAACCCTGCAACCCCAACGCTTGAAAGCTTGGCCCATGCCATTGATGCTGCCCTTCCGCATGCCGCGCAGGAGCTGACGCGTGCCAGCCCTGCAAGAACACGTTCGCCCTGAGGT
>Ga0123336_10002906_pt1 | contig 14654 bp, 8 predicted proteins | sample SSSSmetaG_FD_96466 | JGI IMG/M metagenome (GOLD analysis project Ga0123336, IMG submission 96466) | Glacier valley bacterial and archeal communities from Borup Fiord, Nunavut, Canada, to study Microbial Dark Matter (Phase II) - ​SSSS metaG | ecosystem: Environmental > Aquatic > Freshwater > Ice... | reverse complement strand
GTTCAGCTGCGCGCTGCCGCGGGCGACCGCGCGCACCATCACCAGCTCGGCGCGCGCTTCGAAGCTCGCTCGCCCGCGGGCGAGCCGCACATCGCTCTCACGCGGCAGGTAGTGGCCGACCAGCGCTTCGTCGAGGACGTCGAGCCGCGGCGCCTCGAGCTGCGCCGTGAAGGAGCGCAGCGGATCAGCGACGTCGAGGCTGTCGGACGACGCCGAGGCCGAGAGCCCGGTCGCCTCGACGGCCGGACGGTCCTTCGCGGCGACGCGGGCGACGGAGCCGGAGGCGATCGCGAGCTTCGCGGAGGCGCCGTCGAGGTAGCCGAGCTCCCAGTGCCACGACGCCACCGCGGCCTCCGCCGTCGCCTCGGCGCGCAAGCGCGCCGGGCCGACACGCAGGTCGAGGTCACCGGCATCGAGCCGCGCCTGCGCGCTGGCGCGACGGTCCGCGTACCAGAGCTCGCCCTTCGCGCGCACCTGCAGGTGGCCGCCAGAGGCGGACAGCGTGCTGCGCATCTCCCGGGGCAGGTAGTGCTCGAGCCGCCGGAGATCGGCGACCGCCGCGTCGGGCAGGCTCGCGGTGACGTGGAGGTCGCCCAAGGGATCGGCGAGGTCGAGCGACCGCGCGTCGCCCGAGATCTCGAGCAGCGGGACGCTCGCGAGCTCGCCCGCCTCGCCGACGCGTGCCAGGGCGAGGGCGCGAGCGCGGAAGAGGAACGTGAGCTGCGGGCCGGCATCGTCGACGGTGTCGGCCACGAACGAGAGCGCGCCGGTCGCGCGATGCCCGGCCGTCTCCGCCGACGCTCCGGGGACGGCGACGTCGACGTGCGAGCCGCTCACGAGCTTGCCGTCGACCACGCGCAGCACGACCTGATGCAGATCCACGGCGCCCGCGAGCGCCAGCGGCTCCACGAAGGAGGGCGGCCAGCTCGCGAGGTCGGGCACGCGGCCGTGCACGTCGGTCCGGAGCGAGATGCGGTGTACGAGCTCGCCGAGCGGGATGGTGCGCGGGTCGAACGCGGCGATGCCGAGGTCGATTGTTCCCGCGATCGGCTCGACCACCACGTGCTGGAGAACGGTGACCTTGCCGGGCACGCCTTCGCGCAGCGTCAGGTGGATGTCGTCGACGTGCGCCTCGCGGAACGCCTTCAGGTAGAAGCCGCCCGTGATGTGGGCCTGGCCGGTCCAGCGCATGGTGTCGACCGCGACCTCGCGCACGTCGTCGGCGACGACGTTCTCGAGCCGCACCGAGAAGAGGTGCCAGTAGCGGTCGTCCCAGCGCTCCAGGAGGTTCGGTAGCGTCTGCACGGGGAGCGGCAGGCGCTCGAAGCCCGCGATCACCGGGAGCGACTCGACCACCTCCGGCGTGAGGCTCGGCGACGGCGCGCGCTGACGCGCATGGAAGGTGATGCCCGACCCGTTCACGCGCGTGACGTGGAACGTCTTCTGGAGCGCGAGGTCGAGCGGCGAGAACGTGAAGTCGCAGCTGTCGATCCGGAGGATGAACTGCACGCAGCTGTCGCTGCTGCGGATCACGAGCTTCCGCGCGTGAACGCGCCCGGGCCAGAGCGACCAGCCGCGCTCGAACGAGATGAAGATCGTGCCCGGGTCCGCGTTCAGCGCCTTGCCGAAGAGCGAGGTCGACAGGAACACGTTCATGGCGACGAGGAACACGACGTACGACGACAAAAGCGCCACAGCCAGCCAGGTGGCGAGGCGCCGCACGCCAGGTTTCCCGTGCGGTGCTGCGCTCTTGTCCGCCACGGAGGGCGCTGCTGCACGCTCCGGGCCCGCGTGGCTGGGCTCAGCCCGCGACGGCGCGGACGACGAGAGCGACGTGCGTGAAGAGGAAGCCGCTCGCGAGCACGACGAGGAGATGGAAGATCTCGTGGTAGCCGAAGACGCGTGGCCAGGGGTTCGGCCGCTTCAGCGCGTACACGACGGCGCCGACGGTGTACGTGATGCCGGCGGCGGTGAGCAGCCCGACGCACGTGCTGCCGACCACCGGCGTGCGGCCCATCACCTGCCCGATGACCATCCAGCCGATCACGACGCACACGAGCGCGGTGAGCCACTTCGGCGCCTTGGGCCACGCGAGCGATTTGACGACGCCGACCGCGGCGCCGATCCAGATCGCCACGAGCGCGCCGTGGCCGCCGTTGGGGTTCGCGACGAGCGCGAAGAGCGGCGTGTAGCCTCCGCCGATCAGCAGGAAGATCGCGGCGTGGTCCATGCGGCGCATGCGCGCGCGCGCGATCGGCGACCAGTCGACGCGGTGGTACATCGCGCTCGTCCCGAAGAGCAGGATGAGCGACGCGCCGAAGACCGCCGAGGCGACCGCTCCCTCGCGGGTCGCGCATGCGCGCACGAGCAGCGCGGTGGCCACGAGCGCCACGAAGAAGAAGACCTGATGCGAGACGCCGCGCAGCAGCGGCTTCACGGCGCCCGGCGGAAGGCTCGCGCGGGCGAGCTCGGTCTCCTGCGCAGCGGGCTGTTCGGCCAGGGCATGCGTGTTCATCGGGCCGGCGGTCTACCCCGGCTTCGACTCGCGCGCGACCGGATCCGACGTACACTGGAGGGGGTGACAGGACCGTGACACTTCCCTCACGAATCTCGCGGATTTTCCCGCTCCTGGCGGGCCTCGGGCTCGTCGCCGCCGCGGCCTGCGGGAGCAGCAGCGGCACCGGAGGGCCGGCCGACGGAGGCGCCGCGGAAGGCGGCACGCTCCCCGGCGACGACGCCGCGACCGACGATCCGCACGACCCGCACGACCCGCTGAACGGGGTCGACGCGGGGTGCCCGGTGAGGTCCGACGGGCCGCGTGCCGGCCAGATCGCGGCGAGCGTTCCGCGCGCCGGGGCCGCCGGGATCGCGTGGGCGAGGCCCGAGAGCGCGCGCGATCTCGACGGGCAGCTCGCGCGCGTCACGCTCGATCTCGGGCAGTCGAGCGAGCACCTGCGCATCACGGACTTCGGGTTCGCCATCCCGGCCTCGGCCACCATCAAGGGCGTGGAGGTCGAATTAAAGCGGCAGGCTGGAGACACGGGCATCGGCGACGGCAACGTCGAGCTCTGGCTCGACGGCGCGCCCTCCGATCGCCCGAAGTTCGTTGCCACCTCGTGGCCGCGCGTCATCGTCGGCACGCATCACTACGGCCAGGCCGTCGACACCTGGGGCAACGACCTCACGGCCGCCCTCGTGGGCAAGCCGGGCTTCGGCGTCGAGATCTACGCGGTCCGCCAGGGAGACGCCGGCGGCGCGGCGATCGAGGCGCGCGTCGAGTCGATGCGCATGACCATCTTCTACTGCGAGTAGCTCGGGATCCTCTCGATCCCGTCAGCGCGAGCGGCGTTGGTAGGGCGCGTAGCTCGGCTGCCACATCTTCGCGGCGATGCGCGCGTCGATCTGCGCGTCGCTGAGCGCGTCGCAGAGGCCCTCCTCGCGGGCCGCCCGCGCGACGGCGCGCGCCACCACCACGGCCACCTCGCGCAGCTCGGTGACCGGCGCGAGCAGGTGCAGCGGCGGCGGCTCGCTCGGCTCGTACGGCTCGTACGAGGCGTGCGGGCGCGCCGGTGAGCACTCGGCGAGCGTCCGCGCCGCCACCTCGAACATGCGATCGGTGACGCGCCGCGCGCCCACGGCGAGCACGCCGAGCCCCACGCCAGGGAAGATGTACGTGTTGTTCGTCTGGTCGACCTTCCAGCGATTGCCGTTGCGCATCACCGGCGTGAACGGGCTGCCCGTGCCGACGATGGCGCGGCCCTCCGTCCAGTCGAGGAGGTCCTGCGGTGACGCCTCGGCGCGCGCCGTGGGGTTCGAGAGCGGGAAGATCACCGGCCGCGCGGTGTGGCGCGCCATCGCGCGCACGATCGACTCGCTGAACGCGCCGGGTTGGCCCGTGACCCCGATGAGCGTGGTGGCCCGGGCGTTGTTCATCACGTCGAGCAGGCTGATGATGCCCGGCTGCTGGAGCGTCCAGCCGCCGACCCGCGCGCGCGACTGCGCGAACGGCCGCTGGAAAGGCTGGAGATCCGGCATGTCGTCGACGAGGAGGCCCTGCTGATCGACGGCGTAGAAGTGCATGCGCGCCTCGGGCTCGCTCATGCCGCTCGCCACCATGATCTGGAGGAGGAGCTTCGCGATCCCCGAGCCCGCGGTGCCGGCGCCGAACACCACGATGCGCTGGTCGGCCATCGAGCCGCCGGTCGCGGCGATGGCGGCGAGGAGCGTCCCGGCCGCCACGGCGGCGGTGCCCTGGACGTCGTCGTTGAACGTGCACAGGCGATCGCGGTAGCGCTCGAGCAGCCGGCTCGCGTTCTGCCGCGCGAAGTCCTCCCACTGGAGGAGCACGTTCGGCCACCGCTTCGTGACCGCGCGCACGAAGAGCTCGATGAAGTCGTCGTACTCCTGGCCGCGGATCCGCGCGTGTCGCCAGCCGACGTAGAGCGGGTCGGCGAGCCGCGCCTCGTTGTCGGTGCCGACGTCGAGCAAGATGGGCAGCGTGGTCCGCGGATGGAGTCCGGCGCACGCGGTGTAGAGCGACAGCTTGCCGATGGGGATGCCCATGCCCCCGGCGCCCTGGTCGCCGAGGCCGAGGATGCGCTCGCCGTCACTCACGACGATCACCTCGGTCGGATCGAGCCGCGGATCCTCGAAGATCTGCTCGATCCGCGCGCGGTGCGGCCAGCTGAGGAAGAGGCCGCGCGGCTTCGTGAAGACGTCGCTGAAGCGCTCGCACCCCTCCCCCACCGTCGGCGTGTAGACGACGGGCAGGAGCTCCTCGAGGTTCGCTCCGAGCAGCGCGTAGAAGAGCGTCTCGTTGAGGTCCTGGAGACCGCGGAGGAAGAGATACTTCTCGAGCGCGGTGGGCATGGCCCGCAGCGCCTTGAGGCGGCGAGCGATCTGCCCTTCGAGCGACCCGACGTGCGGCGGCAGGAGACCGTGGAGGCCGAGCTCGTCGCGCTCGGCGTCGGTGAACGCCGTGCCCTTGTTGAGCAGCGGATCACGCAGGAGATCGGGCCCGGACGCATCGACCTCGACGGGCGCGAGGCGCGCAGGCATGTCCATCGTCGGCTTCATCGAGCGTGATCCCTGGAGGGCGCCCAGCCGAAGCGGGCGCGGACGTCGTGCATGGCCTGCGTGTGCGTACCGTCGGCGTTGCGCACCACGAACGGTTCGTCCCACGCTTCCTCGGGCGCGCCCACGACGGCGCGGCACGAGAACACCGAGAAGAGCGCGGGCAGGCCCTCCCGCGGGACGACGTCGCGGTGCGCGATGCGCGTGAACCCCTCGGCGCGCAGCGCGGCGAGGGCGCGCTCCTTCTGCGCGAACGGAAAGCAGAGGACGAAGAGACCCTGCTCCTCGAGGTGCAGCCGCGCCGCGCGCGCGTAGTCACGAATGTCCCCCCGGAGCTCGAAGCGCGCGTGCGCCTTCTGCGAGTCAGCGGGGACGATGCCGGCGCTCACGTCGAAGTAAGGAGGGCTGCCGGTGACGAGCGGAAAGCGCTCCTCCAGCGCGAGCTCGCGGAGATCGCCGTGGCGCGCATCGACGCGCGCCTCGAGGCCATTGCCGCGGATGTTCTCGCCGAGGAAGCGGAAGCTCACGTCCTGCGCCTCGATGCACGTGAGCCGCATGCCCTCCGGCATGCCGGCGAGCACGAGCAGGCCCACGGTGCCGATGCCGGTGCCGAGATCGAGCGCGCGCATGACCGGCGGGCTCTTCTCGAGCGCGTACCACGCGGTCAGGAGGTCGTCGGTGGAGTGACGATGTCCCTTCTTGCGCTGGAAGATGCGGAAGTCCGCGCTCAGGCCGTCGAGGGTGATGGGCTCGCCGAGCTCGGCCTCGAGCTCCTGGCGGCGCGCTTCGAATTGCTCGGTGGTCAGCATCGGTCCGCACCCACGAGGAGCGGACCGGCAGGATACTCCTTCAGGGCTTCGGGATGCGGAACGTGCTGACCATGAGCGCCCCGCTGACGACGTACATCAGGGAGAGCGGGTGCAGGTTCCACGGCCCGAGCGCCAGGGTCCCGCCCCAGATCGCGTCGCCCACGGAGTACTTGCCGAACGCGATGCCGAGCACCAGCACCAGCGCGAGGCTCGTGGGGATCGGCGTGCCCTCGTAGTACTTCACCTTGCCGCTCTCGTCGGCGAGCGCGGCAGCGGTCACGTTGTAGCGTGCCAGCCGGCTGATGCCGCACGCAACGAAGAAACACAGGCCAATCGCGTCCCAGCCGCCACGCAAGCCAAGCGCGAACCCGAGCGCGGCCGGCGCCACGCCGAACGAGACGATGTCGGCGAGCGAGTCGAGATCCGCCCCCAGCGGCGAGGACTTGCGACGCCAGCGTGCCACGGCGCCGTCCAGGGCGTCACACACGAGCGCGAGCGGCAGCAGCACGAGGGCCGCCCAGATGGCCGTTCGATCGTTCGTGGCCACGTAGCTCATGCTCGCGAGCACGGCCCCGGTGCCGCAGAACGCGTTGCCCAGCGTGATGAGATCCGCGAGCACGAAGGTGCGGACCATCGAGAAGGGCACCTTCTTGACGACCGGCAGCTTGGGCGTGCTCGCCTTCTCGGGGGTCTCGGATTCGGCGGGGAACGTCATCTCGTGGTCGGACCGGGTGATCACGAGCCTATCCCGCTGCACATCCGGGACCAACCCTTCATCATCCGCGCGCGAGGATGATGGCGCCGAGCGGCGGCAACGTGACCATCACCGAGGAGGGCCGCCCGTTCCAGGGATAGGGCACCGCCTCGACGCCCCCCAGGTTGCCGTGCCCGCTGCCCCCGTAGATGGTGGCGTCGCTGCTGAGGACCTCGCGCCACGCGCCGCCGCGCGGGACCCCGATGCGGTACTGGAGCCGGGGCACCGGCGTGAAGTTGCAGGCCACGAGGACGACGTCCTCGTCGCCGCGCCCGCGCCGGAGGAATGTCATCACGCTCATCGCCGCGTTCGAGCCGTCGATCCATTCGAAGCCGCCTTCGCTCGCATCGCCGGCGTGAAGCGCGGGCAGCTCGCGGTAGAGGCGGTTCAGGTCGCCGACGAGCCGCGCGATCCCGGCATGCGCCGGCTCGTGCGCGAGATGCCAGTCGAGGCTCCGATCATGGTGCCACGGCTGCTCCTGACCGAACTCGTTGCCCATGAACAAGAGCTTCTTGCCGGGCTCGGCCCAGACCGTCGTGTAAAGGAGGCGGAGGTTCGCGAAGCGCTGCCAGGCATCGCCGTGCATCTGGCCGACGAGCGAGCCGCCCCGCTCGGCGATGACGTCGTCGTGGGAGAGCGGGATCACGTAGCTCTCCTTCGCCTGGTAGACGGAGCGGAACGTGAGCACGTCCTGGTGGTGCGAGCGCTCGATGGGATCGCGCGCGAGGTAGCGACGGAGATCGTGGGCGAGGCCCATGTCCCACTTCAGATCGAAGCCGAGGCCGCCCTCGCTCACCGGCCGCGTGACGCCGGGAAAGCTCGACGAGTCCTCGGCGGCGAGCACCGCCGCGGGCTGCTCCGTCTTCAGCGTGCTCGTGAGCTGCCGGAGGAACGCGACGCCGGCCTCGTTCAACGGGCCGCTCGCGTGGTTCGCGTAGAGGATGCTCTCCACGCCGTCCACGCGCAGGCCATCGGCGTGGAACGTCTCGATCCAGAAGGTGGCGCTCGAGAGGAGGAAGCTACGTACCTCGGGCCTCGCGAAGTCGAAGAGGCCGGTCTCCCAGGTGGGATGAACGGCCTGCGCGGGGTCGTCGGGCTCGAAGGTCGGCGCGCCGTCGAAGCGCGCGAGGCCGTGCAGATCGCGCGCGAAGTGCGCCGGCACCCAGTCGAAGATGACGCCGAGCCCGGCCTGGTGGAGCGTGTCGACGAGGAACATGAGGTCGCAGGGCGAGCCGTACCGGCTGGTCGCGGCGAAGAAGCCGGTCACGCCGTAGCCCCAGGAGCCATAGAAAGGGTGCTCGAGCACCGGCATGAGCTCGACGTGCGTGAAGCCCAGGTCCTTGGCATGCTGCGCGAGCGGCGCGGCGATCTCGCGGTAGGAGAGCGGGCGGCTCCCCTCCTCCCCCTGGCGTCGCCACGAACCGAGGTGCACCTCGTAGATGCTCATCGGGCGATCGAGGCGAGCCCCCTGGAAGCGATCTTCCATCCAGCGGCTGTCCCCCCACGCGTACGCGAGCACGGTGATCACCGATGCCGTGCCGGGTGACGGCTCGCCGGCGACGGCGAATGGATCGGCCTTGTCGAAGGGCTCACCGCCACCGGCCGGCGCGATGCGGTACGCGTAGCGCTGGCCGGCCCGCGCGCCCGGGACGCGGCCGGCGAAGAGCCCCGGCCGGACCTCCTCCAGAACCGCTCCTTCGTTCCACGCGTCGAAGTCGCCGACCACCGAGACCTCGGCCGCGTGCGGCGCCCACACCGCGAAATCAGTCGCGCCGTCCTGGTTGGGATGGGCCCCGAACAGCGTGTGTGCGTGGGTCGCCGTGCCCGCGAAGAACGCGGCCACCGCGGGCGAGCTCGCGTCGATCGGGCTCGCCGCCACCGGGATGCGCGAGTTCCGCACGTCACCGTCGTGGCTGACGATCTCGCGCAGGCCCTCGAGCGGGATGTCGACCCAGTCGGGTCGGTTGTTCAGCTCGTAGTGCACCTCGTAGATTCCCTTCTCGAGCAAGAAGAGACCGAGCAGCGCGCGGGTGACGTCGAGCTCCGCGGGCAGCACCACTGACCCTCGCACGCTCGCGAGCCAGCCGCGCACGAACGAGGCGGCGACCACGCGGTGCCAGAGCGCAGCCCACGGCGCGAGCGCCGCGCGCGAGCCCTCGGGACGTGCGCGGAGCGCAACCACCGAGGCGTAGTGGAACGAGCGGAGCATGCCGGCGACGTCGACGAGCGGCGAGCGCTTGGCGCGGCGCTCCTCGAGCGAGCGCGCGGGCTCGCCCTCGAAGTCGATGATGACGAAGTCGTCACCGGTGAAGAGCACCTGACCGAGATGGAGGTCGCCGTGGACGCGCATCCGCACGCCGGCGTCGGGCTGCGTCTCGAGGCCTCCGAGGCGCGCGGCGAAGCTCTTCACGCGCCTCCGCACCGCGGCGAGCGAGGTGCGTGCGGCATCGGGCAAGGCGCCGCCGTGCGCACCGACGGCGTCGAGGCCGCGCGCGAGATCGCGGCGCACCGCCTCCACGATGCCGGCGCGCGTCTCCGCGTCGAGCGGCTCGGGGGCAAACACGGGATCCGCGGGCCGCGAGGCCAGCGCGACGTGCATCGCGCCCACGCGCTGGCCGAGCTTCTCGGCGAGGCCCGCGTAGGGGCCGACCGCGCTGAGGGCCTCGGCCTCGATGGGCTGCGAGGCGCGCGTGACCACGTCGACGTGCGCGATCTCCGGCGCCGCGCCGCGCGACGTCGCCGCCGCCAGCCACGGGTCGAGCACGCGGAGGACATGCGTCCACGAATCGCCCTGGTTCGCGACGAAGCCATGCAGGAGCCCGAGCGTCCCCGCGGGCCCTTCGCCGGCGCGCACGTCGACGAAGCCGGCGAGCGGCGGCGTGTGCCGATAGCCGACCGCGGTGAGGAAGCGGCCGAGCTCGAGGTCCGGGCTCTCGCCGGCCTCGAGCTTGCGCACCACCTTTCCCACGAAGCGCTCGCCGTAGAGGATGCTCGAGTTCGTCTGCTCACCGGTGGCGAGTCGGGCCGGCAGCGCGGCCGCGCCTTCGACGCCGGGCAGCGGATGGAACGCGAGCACCTGCTCGCCGTCGGTGACCGTCTCACCCGTCACGATCGCGCGCAGGAATCCCTGGAGCACGGCCTCGACGGCGAGCCCGTCGACCAGCAGCCCCTCGGGCGTGGGCATGATCACCGCCTGCGGCCGCTCCTCGCGGAAGCGCGCCGCCGCGGCGCCGTGCAGCAAGGCGAGTGGCAGGACGTACGTCGCGACCTCGCCGTCGGCCAGCGCGAGCTCCACCAGCGCGATGCGCGCCGAGGCCTCCTTCAGGACGAAGCTCGCCACGATGCGTGCGCTCTGCACGTGCTTCGTCTTCGTGCGGTACCAGCGCCGCGCGGCGATCCATCGCGGGAGGATGCGCTCGAGATCGTCGTTCATAGGAAGTACTCGAAGTCGTGCTCGGAGCGCACCTTGCGCCGCACGACGAAAAGGCTGACGGGAAAGACCTTGGGGTCGAGCGAGACGTAGTTGCGCGCGCCGCTCCAGAGGAGGCGCGCATCGGCGAAGAGATCGTGGACCTGGAAGCTCTCGCCCGGGCGGATGCCGAGCTCCGCGAGATCGAGGTCGATCCAGCCTCCGTGCGCGTGCGCAGGATCGAGGTTCGCGACCACGAGCACGACGTTCCCGTGGTCGTCGGTGGCCTTGCTGTAGGCAAGCAACGCGTCGTTGTCGGTGGCGTGGAACGTGATGCGCTCCGTCTGCTGGAGCGCGGGGTTCGCGCGGCGAGCGCGGTTGACGAGCGTGATGACGTCCCGCAGGGAGCGCGGGTCGTCGAGGTTCCAGGTGCGGAGCTGGAACTTCTCGTTGTCGAGGTACTCCTCGCTGCCGGGCCGCGGCACGTGCTCCATCAGCTCGAAGGCGGGGCCGTACATTCCGTAGTTGCTGGAGAGCGTGGCGGCGAGCGCCAGGCGCAGCAGGAACATGGGCGGTCCGCCGTGCTGGAGGTGCTCGGGCAGGATGTCGGGCGTGTTGGGCCAGAAGCTCGGGCGGTAGAACTCGTTCACCGGCGCGGCGGTGATCTCGCGGAGGTAGGTCTCGAGCTCGGCCTTCGTGCTGCGCCAGGTGAAGTACGTGTACGACTGCGAGAAGCCGCCCTTCGCGAGCGCGTACATCAGCTTCGGGCGCGTGAACGCCTCGGCGAGGAACAGCACGTCGGGGTGGCGCGCCTTCAGCTCGCCGATGCACCACTCCCAGAAGCGCAGCGCCTTGGTGTGTGGGTTGTCGACGCGGAACACGCGCACGCCGTGCTCGATCCAGAACGCGAACACGTCGTAGAGCTCGAGCCACAGTCCTTGCCAGTCTTCGCACTCGAAGTCGAAGGGATAGACGTCCTGGTACTTCTTGGGCGGGTTCTCGGCATACTGGATGGTGCCGTCGGGGCGCTGCACGAACCAGTCGGGGTGCTCCTTCACGTACGGGTGGTCCGGAGAGACCTGGAACGCGATGTCGAGCGCGATCGCGAGGTCGAGCCCCTTCGCCGTGGCGACGAGGCGATCGAAGTCGGCGAGCGTGCCCAGCTGCTCGTGCACCGCCTTGTGACCGCCGCTCGCCGCGCCGATGGCCCAGGGACTGCCGACGTCCTCGCGGCCGGCGGTGAGCGTGTTGTTCGGGCCCTTGCGGAAGCTCTTGCCGATGGGATGGATGGGAGGAACGTAGAGGATGTCGAACCCCATCGCAGCGACGTACGGCAGGCGCTTCTCGACGTCGGCGAAGGTGCCGTGCTGGCCGGCCTCCCCGCAGGACCGAGGAAACAGCTCGTACCAGGCGCTGAAGCGCGCGAGCTCGGGGTCGACCGTGAGCCGCAGCACGCGGTCGTAGCGGGTGCTGCGCGCGAGGTCGGGCGCGCCGTCCATCGCGCGCACCACCAGCTCTCCGGTGGCGGCGAGGAGGCGATCGACGTTGGGCCGCGTGGCGTCGCGCGCCTTCCGCGCCGCGTCCTCGAGGAGCGCCGCGACGGCCGCCTCCGCGCCCTTCACCCGGCGCGCCGCGTCTTCGAGGAGAGCCGCCCCCACGAGCAGCTCGACGGCGATGTCCTGGCCGGCCTTCTCCTTCTTCCGCGTGCCGCTGCGCCAGGTGTTGAACGCGTCGATCCAGGCCTCGAACGTGAGCTCCCAGACGCCCAACCGATCGACGACGAACGAAGCGGCCCAGCGATCGTTCCCGAGCGGCGCAAGTGAGGCACTACGCCACTCTTCGGCCCCGACGTGGCGAAAGAGGACACGGCCGGCGAGCGCGTCGTGCCCGTCCGAGATCAGGTCGACCGCGGCGCGCACGGTGTCGCCCACGATGCGCTTGGCCGGGTAGCGGCCGCCATCGACCTCGGGGCTGGCCCCCTCGATGATGACGCGGCGCTGGCCACCCTCCGCGAGGCGCGGCCGTTCTCTGTTCTCCTTGGTGGGCAACATGGGTCTCCGTGATGGCCAGCGGCGGCTCCGCGTATGCGAGTCCCACGCCACGCTCTCGACCGCGACCTCGCGCCGTGGTCGGATGGTGGCGACGTGGAATCGCAACACGAGCTCACGATAGCCGCACTTCAGGCGCTCGGGATCGAGCGACTCGTTCTCGCCATCCACGACGTGAGCTTTCCCGGGCGCCCCGGCGAAGACGTCGGGCGCGGCTCGCCGTACACGCGCGGCGGCCATGATCTGCTGTCGTTCGTGCGCGAGCTCGGGTTCGACGGCGTGCAGCTCGGGCCGCAGGGGCAGACCTCGCCGGGGAACGCCTCGCCGTACGACGGGTCCGTGTTCTCGAAGAACGTGCTGTCGATCGCGATCGCGGAGCTGGCGACGGAACGGTTCGCGAGCCTGCTCGACGCCGGCGAGGTGGCGCGGGCCGCCGCCGAGGCGCCGCATGGCGACCTACGTGCACACTACGACTATGCGTATCGCGTGCAGACACGCGCGCTCGCCGTCGCCGCCGCGAACCTGGCGACCCGCGAAGATCCACCGGCGCGCGCCCTGAAGGACGAGATCGCGGCCTTCACGACGCGCGCGCCGTGGCTCGCGCACGATGCGCGCTTCGAGGCCTTCGCGGCGCTGCACGGCACCGATGACTGGCGCACGTGGCCGGCCGCGGATCGCGAGCCCTCGGCGGCGCGGCTCGCGGAGGTCGAGGCCGCGCAGGCCGCGGTGATCACCACGTACGTGCTCGGGCAGTACGTGCTCGACGTGCAGCATAAGGCCCTCCGCGCGCGCGCCGCCGCGCTCGGCGTTCGGCTCTACGGCGATCTCCAGGTGGGCCTCTCGCTGCGAGACCGGTGGACGCGCGGGCACCTGTTCCTCGATCGCTACCGCATGGGCGCGCCGCCGAGCCGCACGAACCCGGAGGGGCAGCCCTGGGGCTATCCGGTGCTGGATCCTCGTCAGTACCTGCGGCGCTTCGTGGGCGACGAGGCGCCCTCCCCTCCCCTCGCCTTCGTGCGCGCGCGGATCACGAAGCTGTTCGCCGAGCTCGACGGCGTGCGCATCGATCACCCGCACGGCCTCGTCTGCCCGTGGGTCTACGACGGCGCAGCGCCAGATCCGATGATCGCGGTGGTCGAAGGCGCGAGGCTGTTCGAGACGCCGGCCTCGGCTGCACACCCGGCGCTCGCGGCGCTCGCGCTGGCGCGGACCGACCAGATCGACGACCGCGTGCCCGCCTACGACGACGACCACGTCCACGGCCTCACGCCGCCGCAGGTCGCAGAGTACGCGCGCATGTTCGACGTGATCATGGACGCGGCGCGGGCCGCGGGCCGGAGCGCGAACGACGTCCTGTGCGAGGTGCTGAGCACGTGCCCCGAGCCTCTGGCATGCGTGATGGACAAGCACGGCTTCGGGCGCTTCCGGGTCACGCAGAAGGCGAGCCTGGTCGATCCTGGAGATGGATATCGCGGCGAGAATGCCGACTCCCGCGACTGGACGATGATTGGCAATCACGACACCGAGCCGCTGCTGGCGGTGGTCGCGCGGTGGGAGCGGCTCGGCACGCTCGCCGCGCGGGCCGACTATCTCGCGCTGCGCCTCGAGCCCGCGCGCTCGCGGCGGGCGACGTTCGCGGCGGGCCTCCTCGCCGCGCCGGGCGCGCTCGCGCAGGCGATGTTTGCAGAGCTGTTCGTGGGTCCGGCGGCGAACGTGCTCGTGTTCTTCGCGGATCTCTTCGGCGAGCGCGAGACCTACAACACACCGGGGCTCGTGAGCGACCGCAACTGGTCGATGCGCGTCCCCCAGGCGTTCCGCGAGGTCTACGAGGAGCGGCGCGTGCGCGGCGAGGCGCTCGACATTCCGCGCGCCCTCGCGCTCGCGATGCGCGCCCGCGGGGCCGCGTTCGTGGCGGTGCACGCCGAGCTGCTGGCGGCGCTCACGGCTGCAGGTGGCTCGCCTCGCGGCGCGTGAAGCCCCACCACGGGTACGTCTTGCCGGCGCGCACACGCGGACCCGCGGATCCTCGCGGAACGCGGGCGGTCCGGCGGCCGCTAAGCGCCGAGGTAGGTGCGGCGTGGCGGAGCCGCTAATCTCGGGCCGTGCTCGCGAGCGCAGCCTTCAAGATACCGATCGCGGCGACGACCGCCGGACGCCTCGTCGCGCCCGAGGACGCGGAGCGCGGCGTGAGGTACGGCTGCCCGTCGTGCAGCGGTGCGGTCACGCTCCATGCCGGAGAGCGCAAGGCGCGCCACTTCCACCATCGGCGGTCGGCGTGCTCGGTCGAGACCGTCCTTCACGTGTCCGCAAAGCGTCTGATCGTCCAGGCGGTGGAGGCGTGGAAGGCCGGAGGTCCGGCGCCGGTGTTCGTGCGCGCGTGCGCCGAGCCGGGCTGCGAGGCCACGACGAACCAGCCGATGCCGCGGAAGATCGTGCGCGCGGCGGAGGAGCTGGCGGTGCGCTCGGGGCACGTCGTCGACGTCGGCCTGGTCGGGCTCGCCGACCTCCCGGTGGCGGCGATCGAGGTCCTCGTCACGCACGCGGTCGACGAGGCCAAGGCG
>Ga0123336_10002900_pt1 | contig 14681 bp, 9 predicted proteins | sample SSSSmetaG_FD_96466 | JGI IMG/M metagenome (GOLD analysis project Ga0123336, IMG submission 96466) | Glacier valley bacterial and archeal communities from Borup Fiord, Nunavut, Canada, to study Microbial Dark Matter (Phase II) - ​SSSS metaG | ecosystem: Environmental > Aquatic > Freshwater > Ice... | reverse complement strand
GCGCTTGATGACGAACTCGGGGTTGGTGAAGCTGGCGTTGCCGGCGGGGTTGCCGCCGGTCACGTGGAAGTCGGAGAAGCCGGCGTTCTGGTTCACGTAGATGCCGCCGGTGAGGTTGAAGCTGACGGGCGTGCCGGCCAGGCTCATCTCGTCCATAATCTGCTCCTTGACGGCCGCGTCGGTGGTGTAGGCGCCGCACGAAATGGCGCCGTGCTCGCGGGCCAGCGTGGCCGCCAGCCGGATGCTTTCCTGGGTGCTCTTGGTTTTAATCACCAGCATGATGGGCCCGAACAGCTCCTGGCTGAACTGCTCCACCTTGTCGGAGCTGATTTCGTGGATGCTCGGCGAGCAGGTGCGCGCGTTCTGGAACAGCGGGTTATCGACCGTGCCGTGGGCCAGGATGCTGCGGCCGCCGTCGAAGGCCAGCTGCTTCACCCGCTCGTGGGTGGCGGGGTTCTGGATGGCGCCGAACACGTGCGGGCCGGCCTTGGGGTTGGTGGCCAGGCCGGTCACGGCGGCCGACAGTTTCTGCACCACGTTCTCGTAGGGCACCATGTCCTCGCCCACGCGCACGCCGGTTTCGGGGATGAAGAAGTTCTGGGGCGCGGTGCACATCTGGCCCGAGTACAGGCTCACAGAGAAGGCCAGGTTCTGGGCCACCTTGTCGAGGTCGTCGCAGCTGTCGAGAATGATGCTGTTGACGCCGGTTTTTTCGGTGAACACGGTTTTGCCTTTCAGCCCTTCCACGTACTCGCCGAACTGCGAGCCGCCGGTGTAGTCAATCAGCTTTACGGCCGGGTTTTCGGCCAGCTCTTTGGCGATGAGGCGGTCGTCGGCGTCCACGGCGAGCTGGCAGATGCAGGGGTTCAGGCCGTGCTCGGCCAGCACTTTCTGCACCTCGGCGATGACGATGGCAATGGGCAGCACGGCCTTGGGGTGGGGCTTGATGATGGTGGGGTTGCCCGTCACGAGCGAGGCGAACATGCCCGGCACGGTGTTCCAGGTGGGGAAGGTGGAGCAGCCGATGACCAGGGCCAGGCCCTTGGGCACGGCGCGCCAGGTCTTGTGCAGGGCGATGCTGTACTTGCCCATCGGCTTCTCCCAGCGGGTGTCTTCGGGGAAGCGGGTCTGCTCCTCGTAGCCGGCGGCGATGGCCTCCAGGGCGCGGTCGGCGGCGTGGGGGCCGCTGGCCTGGAACGACATCATGTAGGCCTGCCCCGTGGTGTGCATGGTGGCGTAGGCAATCTCGAAGAAGCGGCTTTTCATGCCTTCGAGCGCCTCGGTGAGCAGGGCCGCGCGCAGGGCGGGCTTGAGCTTGCGCCACTCGCCGAAAGCCCCCTGGGCATTGGCAATCAGGGTTTCGGGGGCATAGAAAGGGTATTTAATGTTGAGCGGCTGCTGCTCGTAGGGCGACTCTTCCTGGCCGGCCCAGCCCTGGGGCGCGCCCTGCTGCAGCTCCTGGAAGTGCTGGCCGCGCAGGGCGGCGAATTTGGCGCGGCCCTGGGCGTCGGCGTCGGCCCCGTAAATCTCGGGGGAGGGATTTTCGGGGAAGGCGGCGAAGAACGTGCGCCCGTGCAGGGCCTGCACGGCGGCGTCGAGGGTGGCCTGGTGCTTGTTAATCATCTGGTTCATCGGAAATGCATGGGAATGCTGCAAGTTACGGCACTTCGGCGGGGAGTGCAGCGACTTATGCGGCACTTTTGCCTGCTCAATGGGCACTTTCGCGTCCTCAATGGCCACTTTTGCTTACTCAACAGGCACTTTTGCTTGCTCAAAGGCACCACGGGCTTGCTCATGGGCACAAAGTGCCTGCTCAAGGGCGCCACGGTTTGGGGCGACCCCGGCAGCGGGTTGGATTGAACCCAGAAGGCCGCCGCCGCATTACGTATCTTTTACTGGTAGGTATTCACTTTTGCCCGGTTGTTATGATTACTCCTTTACGCTTGCTGTTTTTGGGAATGCTGCTGCTCGCCGGCCGGCCCCTGTGGGCCGCGCCGCCCACCGTGCCGGGCCGCCTGGTGCTGAAGCTGCGGCCCGGCCAGACGCCCGCCGCCGTGGAAGCGGCGCTGCGCGCGCTGGGTGCCGGCCATGTGCGCCAGCAGTTCCCGTGGGCGCTGGCCCCGGATGCCGAAAAGCCGGGCAGCATGGAGCTGCGCGGCATCTACCAGTTTCAGCTTGCCCCCACCGTGCCGCTGGGCCGGGCCCGCGCCGTGCTGCTGGGCACCGGCGCGGTGGAGTACGTGGAGCCGCTATACATCCGCCAGCCGCAGTACCAGCCCACCGACCCGCTGGCCGACTCCGCCATCAGCAGCCCGACGGCCGGCCAGTTTTACCTCAAGCAAATCCGGGCCTACCGGGCCTGGGACGTGACCCGCGGCGACAGCAGCATCGTCATCGGCATCACCGACGGCGGGGCCCGGCTTACCCACGAGGACCTGCGCCCCCAGCTCAAGCACAACTACGCCGACCCCATCAACGGCATTGACGACGATGGTGACGGCTACGTGGACAACTTCACCGGCTGGGACCTGGCCAACAACGACAACGACGCGGGCTACGACCCCGCCATCGTGCACGGCTCGCTGGTGGCGGGCGTGGCCGCGGGCCGCGCCGACAACGGCCGCGGCATTGCCGGGGTGGGCAACCGGTGCCGGTTCCTGCCGCTGAACATTTACCCCAACACGCCCACCGGCGTGTTTGCCGGCGCGGAGGCCGTGGTGTACGCCGCCGACCACGGCTGCCGGGTCATCAACATGAGCTGGGGCGCCATCGGCGGCTACTCGCGCTACGAGCAGGACGCGATGACCTACGCCGCCGTGAACCGCGACGCCGTGCTGGTGGCCGCGGCCGGCAACAGCGGCACCAACGTGCTGTTCTACCCCGCCTCCTACGACCACGTGCTGGCGGTGTCGGGCGTGGAAAGCACCGACATCAAAAGCGCGAACGGCACCTTCAACCACCGCATCGACCTAGTTGCGCCCGACATCGACATCCTCACCACCTACGGCTACCGCCTGGCCACGCCGGGCGGGCCGGCCGATGCCGACTACATTGCCGTGGGCGGCACCTCGTTTGCCGCGCCGCAGGTGGCGGCGGCGGCGGCGCTGGTGCGCTGGCGCTTCCCGCAGCTCAGCGCCGCCCAGGTGGGCGCCCAGCTGCGCCAAACCACCGACAACATCGACAACCTGCCCGGCAACGCGCCCTGGGCGGGGCTGCTGGGCACCGGCCGCCTCAACATGGCCCAGGCCCTCACCCAACCCAACCACCAGGAAGCCCGGGTGGTGGCCAGCGCCTTTGCCCCGGCCCGCGCCGCCTACGCCCCCGGCGACACCCTGCGCCTGGCCGTGGAGGTGCAGAACCTGCTGCAGCCGGTGGCCGGGCTCACGGTGACGCTCACCTCGCTCTCGCCCTACCTCACGGTGCGCCAGGGCCGCTTTGCGGTGGGCGGCCTGGCCACGCTGGGCCGGGCCGGCAACGGGGCCGCGCCCTTCCGGCTGGCGGTGGCCGCCGCCGGCATTCCGCTGAACACAACGGCCACGCTGCGCTACCGCCTCGCGGCCAGCGGCGGCTTCCAGCTCGACCAGTTCGTGGACGTGGTGCTGAACCCCGACTACGTGGTGCTCGACGCCAACGACTTGGCCCTGACGATTACCAGCCGCGGCAATTTGGGGTTTGACAACTTAGACGGCAGCCTCGGGGCGGGCCTCACGTACCGCACCGGCGGCAACCTGCTCAGCGAAGGCGGGCTGCTGCTGGCCACCAGCCCCACCCGGGTGGCGGACCGGCTGCGCACCAGCGGCGGGCAGTCGCGGCAGTCGTTCTTCAGCCTGCGCCAGGCCACGCGCCAGCAGCCCGGCCCGCGCGCCGACCAGGAAGCCCGCGCGGCGTTTCAGGACACCATTCCGGGGGCGGGCGGCCGCGTGCGCAGCGTGGGCGTGGCCGTGCGCCAGCGGGCCTACGCCTGGGCCACGCCGGGCCGCCGCGACTTCGTGCTGCTGGAGTATTCGCTCCGCAACCTCACCGCCGACACCCTCAAGCCCCTGCTCGCCGGCTTGTTCATGGACTGGGACCTGCCCTTTCCGGACGGCGGGGCGCGCAACGCGGCCGACTGGGACAGCACCCGCGCTCTGGGCTATTGCTACGCGCTGAGCCCCACCAACGGACCCGCCCTGCCCGGCCGCTACGCCGGCGTGCGGCTGCTGCGCGGCGCAGCGCCGGCGGTGTACTCCATCGACAACGGCGCCCCGGCCGGCAGCCCGGTGCGCCTGGCCGACGGTTTCTCGCCGGCCGAGAAATTTCTGACCCTGAGCAGCGGCACGGCCCGCGCCCAGCGCCGCGCCGGCCTGCCCACCGGCGCCGACGTGTCGCAGGTGGTGGGCACGCGCCTGCTTCGGCTGGCGCCGGGCGACTCGGCCACCGTCGCGTTTGCCGTGCTGGCGGCCCCCACCTTGTCGCAGCTGCAAGCCGCCGCCGACGCCGCGGCGCTGGCCTACGCCCCGCTGCTGCCCGCCCGGCCGGCGGCCCCGGTGGCGGGCTTCGACGTGTTTCCCAACCCCACGGCCGGTCCGCTGCGGGTGGCCGTGCCCGCGGGCTTCGGGCTGCGCGAAGTGCAGGTGCTGGACGCCCTGGGCCGGGTGGTGCGGCGCCGGGCCACCAGCGGCCCGGCCGCCGACTTGCGCCTCGCCGGCTTGGCGCCCGGCTGGTACTTGGTGCGCGCCGTGGGGGCCGCGCAGGTGCTGACCCGAGCCGTGGCGGTGGAATAAGTCCACACGCCCCTCGCGGCCCCGCCCCCTTGTCTTCTTCGCCTACTTTTGTTTTTCCGGCTGGGCTCGTGCGCAGCGGTTTTTTCACCTCTACTTATTTCTGGATGAAACGCCTCTTTACCCTTCTATCTACCCTGTTGCTGATTTGTGGGGCCGGCTGGCTGCCGGTACGGGCCCAAGCGCTGGACCCTGGCTTCCAGGCCACCGCGCTGAAAGCTCCTTACCAGGGCGGCCTGCAAACCGGGGTGCAGCTGCTGGCCGTGCAGCCCGACGGGAAAATCCTGGTGGCGGGCGGCTTCGACTTCGCGAACGGCACGCTGACCGGCAAGATTGCGCGGCTGAACCCCGACGGCACCACCGATGCCGCCTTCAACCCCGGCGGCGTGGGGGCCAACGGCTTCATTGGGGCGATGGCGCTGCAGCCCGACGGCAAGATTGTCGTCGTGGGCGGCTTCACGGCTTACAACGGCACCCCCGTTCTGGCCCAGGCCCGCCTGAACGCCAACGGCACGCTCGACCCTAGCTTTGCCGGGCTGGCCCCCACCAGCGCGGTGCGCCAGCTCAACACCCTGGCCCTGCAGCCCGACGGCAAGCTGCTGGTGGGCGGCGGCCTCAGCTTCACCCCCGGCCAAGCAAACGCCCTGGTGCGCCTGAACCCCGACGGCACCCCCGATGCTTCCTTCACTACCAGTCCTGGCGTGGCCGGCGACTTCGTGCGGAGCCTGCTGGTGCAGGCCGACGGCAAAATCCTGGTGGGCGGCACGTTTTTCACGCCCGGCGGCCAGTTATACGGCCTGGTACGCCTCAACGCCAACGGCAGCGCCGACGGCACCTTCGGCATCGGAACGGGCGCCAACTTCACGGTGTCCGGCCTAGCGCAGCAGCCCGATGGCAAACTGCTGGTGGCGGGCTCCTTCACCCAAATCAACGGACAACCCGCGCCGGGCGTGGCCCGGCTGCTGCTCGACGGCACCTTTGACAACTCCTTTACGCCGGGCACCGGCGTGACGACGGCCACCGGCACACCTAGCTCGGTGCGTTCTCTTGTGCTTTTGGGCAACGGCAACATTCTACTGGGCGGCTCCTTTCAGCAGTACAACGGGGTAGCCCGCGGACGCGTGGCCCGGCTGCTGCCTGACGGCACGCTGGACGCCGGCTTCGCGGCGGGCAGCACGGGCGCCAACAACACGGTTCTCGCTTTGGCAGAACTGCCGGGCGGCCAGGTGCTGGCCGGCGGGTTTCTGACTGATTTTGATGGCACCGCCAAAACCGGCTTGGCCCGGCTCACCGTCGCCGGCGCCGACGACGCGGCGTTTGCCCCGCTGGTGGAACGGCGCGGCACGCTGAGCGTCGCCGTGCCGCTGCCCACCGGGCAGGTGCTGGTGCAGGGCACCTTCACCACATACAACGGCGCGGCCCTGCCGGGCCCGGCCAGCCTGGTGCGGCGCCTGAACGCCAACGGCACGCTGGACGCGGCGTATGCCTCGCCCTTTGCCGGCGGGCTGTACGGCGCCCGGCCCGATGGCAGCTTCTACTCGTTCACCATCGTAGGCAACCAGTTCCAGCTTCAGCGCGCGCTGCCCTCGGGGGCCAACGATAACGCCTTCGTTAACCTGCCGTTCGGGTCAACCTCCACCGGGGGCTTCGCGGTGCCGCAGGGCGTGACGGTGCAGCCCGACGGCCGCCTGCTGGTTTTCGGCAACTTCACCACTTACGGCGGTGCGACCCGCACCGGCATCGCGCGGCTGAACGCCGACGGCACGCTGGACGCCTCCTTCACGCCTCCCGGCAGCACCGTGCAGCGCACGGTAACTAATGCCGTCGTGCAGGCCAGCGGCAAGGTTGTGCTCACCTACCGGGAATTGGGCAACGGCGCCGTGAGCGGCAGCCCGCTCATTCGCCTCAATGCCAACGGCACGCCCGACAACACCTTCGCCCCCGGGGGCGGGGCGGGCCTCAACGCCCTGGTTACGGTGCTGCCGCAGCCCGACGGCAAACTGCTCATCAACGGGGGCTTTTCCAGCTTCAACGGGCAGCCCACGCCCTACGGCAACGTGCGCGTCGACGCGGACGGGGCTACCGACAACACCTTCAACGGCCTGACCAGCAGCTACACCTTCCGCACCGTGCAGCCCAACGGGCGCATTCTGGCCACAACGTCCTACCTGGGCACCCCCGCCAGCGCCCTCGTGCGCCTGAATGCCAACGGCAGCCCGGACAATACGTTCGCGCCCGTCACCATTCCGCAGCCGATTTTCTTGGGCGACGACGGGGTGGCGGGCGTGGTTCTGCAGCCCACCGACGGCAAAATTATCGTGTACGGGGCCCTGCGCACCGTGGCCGGCCAGGTCCGCTTCGGCCTCGCCCGCCTCACCAACGTGGGCCTGGCCACCCGCGCCGCGGCCGTGGCCCTGCCGTTGGAAGTATACCCCAACCCCGCCAGCCAGCGCCTGACCGTGCTCCTGCCCGCCTCGACGGCCTCCCTGCAAGCTACGCTGCTCGACCTGACCGGCCGCGCCGTCCGTCGCTGGGCCTTGCCCGCGCACCAGCCCGAAGCCGGGTTGGATGTGAGCACCGTGGCCCCCGGCGTGTACGTGCTGCGCATCCCCGCCGCAGCCGGCGTGTACCAGCAGAAAGTGGTGGTAACGCACTAATCCCGTTCACCTTGAGCAAAAAAAGCCGCGGCATTGAATGCCGCGGCTTTTTTGTTGACCACGTCGGAAGCTTGCCGGTGCTCAAACCGTCCACAGCTCGTGCCAGGCGGTGGTATAGAGCGGCGAGCGGTAGGCCGCCCGGCCGGCCCAGGCGGGGGGGGTTGGTTGGCCGTCGGGCTGCTTGCCCACTCCGGCCGCGGCCAGCCGCACCGTCTGCCGGCCGAAACGGGCGTTCAATTTATCCAGGGCCGTCATGAGCTGCTGGCTGCGCTGCTGGTCGGCCGCGGTGCCGGCAAACAGGCCTAGTTGGGCTTTTCCGGCCGGTTCGAGGCCGCTGAACAACACCCCGGCCCGATGATAGGCCACGCCGGGGCGTCGCAGCTGGCGCAGTCCCCGCAGGACGGCCCGCGTGAGCAAGGCCACGTCCTGGGTGGCGGTGGGCAGGCTCACCACCGCCGTGTGCGTGGCCGGACCGACGGCCGGCGCAAACCGGTCGGTGCCCAGTATCACCGTCACCAAATGAGCGGCCAGGCCGTGGCGCCGCAACTTTTCCGCCGCCTTGGCGGCGAAGGTGGCCAGGGCTTCGCGCAATGCCGCCTCTTCACGCTGCGGCCGGCCGAACGAGCGGGTGCAGGTAACGCTGTGCCGGCTGGCGGCGTCGGGGGCCAGGTGGTCGTCGTCGGCCCACTCGGCGGGGTTCCACGCCAGGCAGGGCTGGCCGTGCAGCTCGCGCCACAGGCGTTGGCCCACCACGCCGCCCAGGTGGCGCCGCAGCCACGGCTCAGGCAAATCGGCTAGCTGCTGGCCCGTCGCGATGCCCATTTCAGTGAGCTTACGGGCGTAGCGGCGGCCCACGCCCCACAGGTCGCCCACGGGCGTTTGGGCCAGCGCGGCCCGCCACTGGGCCGGGGTTTCGAGCAGCAGCACGCCGTGGGTGCCGTGCAGGCGGGCGCGGCGGTTGGCCAGCTTGGCCAACGTTTTGGTTGGGGCAATGCCCACGCAGGTCGGGATGCCGGTGGCACGCGCGATGGCTTCCCTTATGCGAATCCCGTAGGCCAGCAAGTCTTTTTCGACCAGCCGCAGGCCTCCGAAATCCAGGAAAGCCTCGTCGATGGAGTACACTTCCACGCCCGGCGTGAACCCGCTCAGCACCTGCACCACGCGCCGGCTCATGTCGCCGTACAGCGCGTAGTTCGACGAAAACACCTGCACGCGGTGCTGCTCCAGCAAGGGGCGCACGAGGTGGTAAGGCTCGCCCATTTTCAGGCCCAGTTGCTTGGCTTCGTCGGAGCGCGATATCAGGCAGCCGTCGTTGTTGGACAGCACCACCACGGGCTTCCCCGCCAGCTGCGGCGCGAACACCCGCTCGCAGGACACGTAAAAATTGTTGCAGTCGACGAGGGCAAACACAGATGTGGGGAGCGAGGGGAAAGGAATAAAAACCGCGGCCGAAACAGCGCCGTAGGGGCCCTGCCGCTAGCGGCCCGCGGCCCACGGCCCACTCCCTGCTCCTTCGGGGGCCAGGGCGTGAATGACGTGCGTGACCACGCCCCACACCGCCAGGCCCAGGTCGCGGTCGACGGCCAGCGGCGGGTAGCGGGCGTTTTCGGCCACCAGCCAGGGCAGCCCGGCCCGCAGCTGCAGGCGCTTGATGGTGTGCTCGCCCTCCACCACGGCCACTACAATGCTGCCATCGCGGGCCCGCAAGGCCCGGTCCACGGCCACGAGGTCGCCGGGGTGGATGCCGGCCCCAATCATTGAATCGCCGCTGACGCGGGCCAAAAACGTGGAGGCCGGGTGCCGAAACAGGTGCCGCGTGAGGTCGAGCGGCGCGTCGAGGTGGTCGTCGGCCGGCGAGGGAAAACCGGCCGGAATGGGGCAACCAAACAGCGGCAGCTCCCGAGTAGTCAGGTGGGCAGCGGCAATGAAACCGTGGAGTGATGCAAGCATAAGAACTTTTCCGCGTCTAGCTGATGGGTTGGGACTGCTAGTTACTAATTAATTTAGTAAATTGTTTTCCCAGACCATTGAAAACCAGCATTGGGCCGGATACGTATGTGGAGTAGGTTCCCGGGATAGTCATGCTTAAAACGAGTTATTTCCGATATTATCAGTAAAAAAGCCTAAAAAAATATTTACCAAATTTTTTAGTTCATCTCAAAATCCGTATCTTTGGGCATGTCAAACGTAAAGCTTCCTACGCCGCTGCCCATGCAGCAATTTGCTCGTTGCGTGAACGACGCGCAACGCCCGGCCGACTACGTTGGCGATTGGCCCGAAGCGGGCCGGGTGTACCCGGTGCGCGTGTTGCCGCACGTGCGCACCGGCCAGCCGCAGGTGCACGTGCTCGGCTTCTACGCCGAGCGGCCCTACGGCGCCTTCGCCGCCTACCGCTTCGAGCAAGTGGCCGATGTGTGGCTGAATTAAGCCCTCCGGGGCCGTTGGCTCGCTGCTTTCACCCCTTGTGGCCCCGTTGGCTTGACCGCCGGCGGGGCCGGTTTGTGTCCGGGGGCGCGGGCCGGCGGGCGTTAGCGGCCGTATTGGTAAAAGATTCCCTTGTCCGACGGCGTCCAGAGGCAGGCTTTTTGGCCGCAGGCTTTCAGGGCGTTGTTGGTCCAGGTGTTGCAGGTGTAGAGGAAGCTGTACACGCGGCGGGCTTCGTAGAAAGCGTCGTTCTGGCCGTAGCTGTGGCCGCGGATGTGCTGCACCCGGCCGGCCGCGTCGTAGCGGAAGCTGCGTTGGATGTAGGCCACCAGTTCGGCGTACTCGGCGCGGCTCAGGTGCAGCGGCACGGTGTCGGGGCCGGGGGCCAGGCTGTGGAAAAAAGTGGCGTGCATGGCCGAGCTCCCCAGCCAAAAGGCCGCCACGAACGCCGTGCTGAACTTGAGTTCGGCCCAGGTGGGCGTGTCGAGGTAGAAGCCTTTGTCGCCCCAGCCGAAGGCGATGTAGCGCATGGTGGTGTCGCCCGAAGGAATGTCGCTGAACAGGAGCTGGCGGCTCCAGTCCTGCTGGCGGTTTTTGATGGGCAGCACAATGTCGGTGTGCACGCCGTTGGTGTGCAGGTACACGGTTACGTCGGCCGGGGCGTCGGGCGCGGCCTTGGGCACCGGAATGTGCCACAGCACCACCGCGGCCAGCACGTACGCGCCCACCACGCCCACGAGCGCGCCGGCCGTGTAGGCAGCTATTTTCAGGCCTGTGCGCACAGGAAAAGACATAGGTTATGAATTGGTGGGAATAATCGGCGGTGCGCCCTGTACGGCGAAAGCGGCCGGGCGGTCCATCGGGGGAGGTTTAGCCCTTGTCGCCGGGGGCTAATACAGGTCGCAGTACCAAAACCCGGTGTCGAACGGTTCCGGTTCCGGGCCAGCGGCGCAGTCGTTGGCGTCGGCGTTGGCGTTGGTTTTCGGGGCGGGGGTGTAGGTGCGGTGCACGATTTCGCCTTTTTCAAACGCAATGGGCGTGTTGAACAGCGGCCCGTCGAAGACGAAGGTGTGGAACTCGCCGTTCTCGCCGCAGGGGTCGACGTGGGGCGGCAGGTCGCGCAGGAAGTCCTCGTCAATCACCCGGCCGGCAAAGCTTCGGTCCAGGTATTTCTCGTTGACGCAGGTGGTGATGGTTTTGAAGCCGAGGGCCAGAAATTCGCGGACCAGCTCCCCGGTGGGCACGCCCCACAGCGGGAACACGGCCTGCAACTCCAGCCGGGCCAATTGGGCTTCGCGGTAGCGCCGCAGGTCTTCCAGGAAAATATCACCGAAGATGGACGCCGTGGCGCCGTGGCTTTTCAGCTGCTGCAGCGCGGCGGTCAGGCGCTGCTCGTACGCTGCCATCGTGGGCGTTTCGGGCAGGAGCAGTTGGTGGCAAGGCAGTCCCAGGCTGGCGGCCTGCTGCTCGAGTAGGGCCACGCGCACGCCGTGCATGGAAATGCGCCGGTGCGGCTCACTGACGGTCGTGAGCAAGGTCTGCACGTCGTACTGCCCGCTTTGCTGCACTTTGTACAAAGCCAGGGCCGAGTCCTTGCCCCCGCTCCAGTTGAAAATGGCTGGTTGTTTCATGCAGCGGCAAAGTAACGGCCCCGGGGCGGGCGCAACGCAGTTGAAGGGCCACGGGGCAACTTTTCAGCGGCCTCGCTCGAGAAACGCACGCCATGCACTTCGCCATCATCACTCTCACCCACCAGCACCGAACGTTACTGTATTCAACTCGCGCCAGTTGAGCTTATACAGGCTACCTAGCCAGCATTTTACGCACTTCGGGGTTTACAGCCTGCGGGTTCAGCCTATCGGCAAGGGCCAGGTATTTCCGGGCGCTGTCCTTTTGCACGAAATAGCTGTAGGCACCCGCCAACTGTCCGTAAGCCCGCGCATTCGCCGGGTCTATTTTCACGCAGCTTTTCAGGGCGTCAATGCTCTTCCCTAACAGCGCCACGTCCTTGGTTTGAAAAAATAACTGACCGTAGCTCGTACTCAATCCTTCCCAGGCGTTTGCCTTTGCAGGGTTCAGCTCCAAGTATTTGACGAATAGCGGGATTGAGGCCCGAAATTGCTGTTTCATGCCCAACACGCTGGCAAACCCCCAATACACGTCGGCATTGGTACTGTCCAGCAGCCACGCTTGGTTAAACCGTTTCATAGCATCGTCAAGCTGACGCCGCTCAAAAAACCCCCATCCCACCGCCGAATGGTGCTCGGAAGCCAGTTTCCGGCTGGTAAACTGCGTATCGCAGGACGCCACAAATTCTCTGTCCGCTTCCGTTTGCTCCGGGCACTTAGGCTTGCTGCCGTACCTCGGCAGCAGGTTTATTCCTTCGGGACAATTAATTGACGCAGTGCTACACCCCACAAGCAGCAGAAATACGGAAACAACCTTCATTTTCATAGGCTGCAAATTAAGAAAATAACGGCCGCCCCAGAATCCTGAAGCGGCCGTTGTTACTGAAGCGACAAGCTAACGGACGTCACACCGCCGCGCCGCTTTCCTTGAGGCGAATCAGGTTCAGGGCCGAGCCGGCCTTAAACCAGGCAATCTGGCCCTCGTTGTAGGTGTGGTTGAGGGTGATGAGGTCGGTGTCGCCGTCGGCGTGGTGCAGGCGGGCCTGTAGGGGCTGGCCGGGGGCGAAGGTGGTCAGGCCGAGGATGTCGACGGTGTCGCCTTCCTCAATCAGGTCGTAGTCGGCCTTGGTGGCGAAGGTGAGGCCGAGCATCCCCTGCTTCTTGAGGTTGGTTTCGTGGATGCGGGCGAAGCTTTTCACAATTACGGCGCGCACGCCCAGGTGGCGGGGCTCCATGGCGGCGTGCTCGCGCGAGCTGCCTTCGCCGTAGTTCTCGTCGCCGACGACGACGGTGTCGACGCCGAGGCTCTTGTAGGCCCGGGCCGACTGCGGCACCGTGGCGTAGCTGTTGCCCTGCATGGCGAAGTTACGCACCGAATTGGCCTCGCCGTTGAAGGCGTTGGTGGCCCCAAAGAGCATGTTATTGGAAATGTTGTCGAGGTGGCCGCGGTACTTCAGCCAGGGGCCGGCCATCGAAATGTGGTCGGTCGTGCACTTGCCTTGGGCCTTGATGAGCAGGCGCAGGCCCTTCAGGTCGGTGCCTTCCCAGGGCTTGAAGGGCTCCAGGAGTTCGAGGAGGTCGGAGCTGGGGCTCACCAGCACCTGCACGCCGCGGCCGTCGGCGGCGGGGGCCTGGAAGCCGGCGTCCTCCACGGCGTAGCCCCGGGGGGGCGCTTCCACACCGCGGGGCTCGTCGAATTTCACGGGGCCGTTGATGCCGGGCAGCGTGTCGGTGAGGGGATTGAAGGTGAGGTTACCGGCAATGGCGAAGGCCGTCACGATTTCGGGCGAGGCCACGAAGGCGTGGGTGTTGGGGTTGCCGTCGTTGCGCTTGGCAAAGTTGCGGTTGAAGCTCGTGATGATGGAGTTTTTGCGCTTGGGGTCGTCGGTGTGGCGGGCCCACTGCCCAATACAAGGTCCACAAGCATTCGCCAGCACCACGCCGCCCATCTGCGAGAAGATGTCCAGCAACCCATCCCGCGCCACGGTGTAGCGCACCAGCTCCGAGCCGGGCGTGATGGTGAACTCGGCGGCCACGGTGAGGCCCTTCTCCACGGCCTGCGCGGCAATGCTGGCGGCGCGGGTGATGTCCTCGTAGCTGGAATTGGTGCACGAGCCGATGAGGCCCACTTCGAGCTTCTCGGGCCAGCCGTGCTCCTTCACGGCAGCGGCAAACTCCGAAATGGGCCAGGCCGCGTCCGGCGTGAACGGGCCGTTCACGTAAGGCTCCAGCGTGTTGAGGTCGATTTCGATGAGCTGGTCGTAGAACCGCTCGGGCTGGGTGTACACCTCGTCGTCGGCGCGCAGGTGCTGGCGCACGGCGGCAGCCGCGTCGGCGATTTCGGCCCGGCCGGTCCCGCGCAAGTAGTCGCCCATCTTCTCGTCGTAGGCAAACACCGAGGTGGTGGCCCCAATCTCGGCGCCCATGTTGCAGATGGTGCCCTTGCCGGTGGCGCTCAGGCTTTCGGCGCCCTCGCCGAAGTATTCCACGATGGCGCCGGTGCCGCCCTTCACGGTCAGGATGCCGGCCACTTTCAGGATAACGTCCTTGGCCGAAGTCCAGCCCGAGAGCTTGCCGGTGAGCTTCACGCCGATGACTTTCGGGAATTTCAATTCCCAGGCCATGCCCGCCATTACGTCCACCGCGTCGGCCCCGCCCACGCCGATGGCCACCATGCCCAGGCCGCCGGCGTTGGGGGTGTGTGAGTCGGTGCCAATCATCATGCCGCCCGGAAAGGCGTAGTTTTCCAGCACTACCTGGTGGATGATGCCCGCGCCGGGCTTCCAGAAGCCAATGCCGTATTTGTTGGACACCGAGGCCAGGAAATCATACACCTCCTTGTTTTCGGTGTTGGCTTCGGCCAGGTCTTCTGCCGCGCCTCGTTGAGCCTGGATGAGGTGGTCGCAATGCACGGTGCTGGGCACGGCAACCGTGGGTTTGCCGGCCTGCATGAACTGCAAAAGCGCCATTTGGGCGGTGGCGTCCTGCATGGCCACGCGGTCGGGGGCAAAATCGACGTAGCTCACGCCGCGCTCGAAGGCTTGCGTCACCGCGCCACCGTAGAGGTGGGCGTAGAGTATTTTCTCGGTCAGGGTGAGCGGGCGGCCCACGGCGGTGCGGGCGGCCGCGATGCGGGGGCCCATGCCGGCGTACACGGCGCGAATCATTTCCAGGTCAAAAGCCATAGGAGTGCGGGGGGTTGGGGGTGATGT
>Ga0123336_10002899_pt1 | contig 14692 bp, 7 predicted proteins | sample SSSSmetaG_FD_96466 | JGI IMG/M metagenome (GOLD analysis project Ga0123336, IMG submission 96466) | Glacier valley bacterial and archeal communities from Borup Fiord, Nunavut, Canada, to study Microbial Dark Matter (Phase II) - ​SSSS metaG | ecosystem: Environmental > Aquatic > Freshwater > Ice... | reverse complement strand
ATATTGATGGGATTGCAATACGTTTTTTGTTGGGCGTTGGCGTTTATAAAAAAGCAAATCAACAAACTGAAGAGTGTGTTTTTGAATATTATCATTTTATTGTTTTTTTTTACTGCTTTAATTATACAGCTACATTCTGTGATAAGCTGCATTATTTGTGGTTCTTCTTTTTTTGTAATTACTCCGCGTAAGGGATTGCAGTGGAGCTCTTTTTTTATCCCGTTTTTTCACGGGATAAAAAAAAGCGGGAACGAAAAGCCCGACCCGCAGTCTCGTCTTTTGGGACGAGACTGCGGGTTACGCCCAAATTAAAAAAGCACTCCCCTTTTCAGCGAATAACCTTTAATTAACTGGTTCAAAACTTATCGCTGTTCCTCCTCCGGGAGCCAAATTCAAATTGATTTTTGATTTGTTGGTAACCACAACAGTTCTTATTTTGTAAGCTATTGGATTGTTTTTCCAGTCGGCATCTTTTGCATCTTCATAAATGATTGCTTTGTATTTTTTTCCTTTGGAAAGAAAGTCCAGTTTAATTTCTGATTTTCTGGCATTTTCGTCCGTGATGGCACCAAGAAACCAAGTCTCTTTTCCTTTTGTTTTTCTGGCAACGGTCAAATAATCTCCTGGTTCTGCTTCTAGGTATTTGCTTTCATCCCAATCTACAGCAACATCTTTGATAAACTGGAAGGCATCTGGATATTTTTCATAATTTTCAGGTAAATCGGCAGTCATTTGCAAAGGCGAATACATCGTCACATAAAGTGCTAATTGTTTTGCCAAAGTGGTGTGCACTTGTTCCGTTTTGGTTTTGTCGTAATAACTCATTTTGATTTCGAAAATTCCCGGCGTGTAATCCATTGGACCTCCAAGCAATCTCGTGAAAGGCAAAATCGTTTCGTGCATAGGAGGATTTCCTGTGCTCCAAGCATTAAATTCATTGCCACGAGCAGCTTCGGCAGCGATGTAATTTGGATACGTTCTGCTGTAACCTGTTGGACGGGAACTTTCGTGAGAATTGATCATTAATTTATAATCCGCGGCGCGTCTGGCAACGAAGTTAAAATGATTGACCATTGTTTGCCCGTCGTGAAATTCGCCACGGGGAATAATTTTGCCCACATAACCTGATTTTACAGCTGGATAATCTAGTTTTTTCATCAAGTCGAAAGCACGATCTAAATGTCGTTCGTAATTGGCAACCGATCCCGAAGTTTCGTGATGCATAATCATTTTGACGTTTTTGGCTTTGGCGTAAGCCGTAACAGCATTAATGTCAAAATCGGGATAAGGCGTTACGAAGTCGAAAACTTCTTCTTTCCAATTGCCAAACCAATCTTCCCAACCGGTGTTCCAGCCTTCTACCAGAACTCCATCGAAACCGTTTTTAGCGGCAAAATCAATGTATCTTTTAGTATTTTCGGTAGTTGCACCGTGTTTTCCTGAAGGTAATAAATCTTGCGTTAAAACATTTTGTGCATTTTGAGAACCGGCATAATCCCAAGTTGATTTTCCAACGTGCATTTCCCACCAAATTCCGACGTATTTCATTGGTTTAATGAAAGAAGTATCCTCGATTTTACAAGGTTCGTTCAGGTTCAGAATCATCTTGGAACTCACAATATCTCTTGCATCATTGCTTATCATAATGGTTCTCCAAGGAGATACACAAGGCGCTTGCAAATAGGCTTTGTCTCCAATAGCGTTTGGCACTAAATTAGCTGATAATTTATAGTTTTTCACATCAGCATTCAGGTGCATAATTGGGTAATTAACAACTGCTGCTTCAAAAATATTCAGATACAATCCCGATGGCGATTTCATCATCAAAGGCGATTGAACAACATATTGACCGGCAATCGATTTTACACCGATTCCGTTGTTCAAATTTAGTTTTGTGTTATCAATTTCAGAAAATTTTGTCTCACTATACACATATTCCTGACTGTCAAAATCTCCGGGAAGCCAGAAAACATTTTGGTTTTCGGTTAAATTGAATTGGGAAACCTCATCAGAAATGATAAAATAATTCAATTCTTTTTGCTTTGGAAAATCATATCTGAAAGCGACGCCTTCGTCAAAAACCCTGAAAATAATATTCATTTTGATATTAGTTTCTTTTTGAACGAGAGAAACTAGCAGTTCGTTGTAGTGATTTACAATTGTGGATTGCTCCCCTAAAACGGGTTTCCAAGATTCATTGAAAGTGGTGTTTTTTGAAGATTCAATTTTAAAATTAGCGTCCAAAGCTACTTTGTCCTTAAGTTTTATACCTAAAGCACTTTCCAAAATGACCGGTTTATTTTTGTAATTGACCGAATAACTTGGCTGTCCTGTGGCGGATAATTTAAAATCTACCGAGATTTTATTGGACGGAGATTGAACGTTTTGCGAAAAACCAGTGTTCATCACAAGAACGAGATAAAGGGGAATAAAACGATTCATTGTATTTAGTTATTTTAATTATTAAATATAAAAAATATTAGGGTTTAGTATAACAAATGAAAATCAAAAAAAAACCCTCCAGTAATAATTGAACTGGAGGGCAATTACTAATTAAACCAACCAAATTTATTTAACCAATTCAAAATTTGCTTTTCTGTCCGTGTCGGAATTTCCGCCCACGAATGCTTCAAAATTGCCTGCTTCGGCAACGTTTTTCATATCAATATTGTAGAATTTTAAATCTTCGGATGAAATTTCGAAATAAACTGTTTTTGATTCTCCTTTTTTCAAAGAGATTTTTTCGAATCCTTTAAGTTCTTTTAGGGGTCTGGTTACTGAACCAACCAAATCACGAACGTAAAGTTGAACTACTTCCTGACCATCATAATTACCAATGTTTTTAACTTCAACGCTAACTTTAAGTTTTTCGCCAAAATTGATTTTATCTGATGAAACCTTCAGATTTGAATATTCGAAAGTTGTGTAACTTAACCCATATCCAAAAGGATACAAGGGTGCATTGGACACATCCGTATATTGCGATTTATATTTTTGTTCTGGATCAGAAAGTCCTAAATACGGTCTTCCTGTGTTTTTATGATTATAGTATAAAGGCAATTGTCCCACATTTCTTGGGAAAGTCATTGGCAATTTCCCGTTTGGATTGTTGGCTCCAAAAAGTGTTTGTGCAATAGCGTCTCCACCACGAGTTCCAGGCCACCAAGCTTCTAAGATAGCATCCATATTTTCATCTTCCCATGTAAGTGTCAAAGGTCTTCCGTTAAGAAGTACCAAAACGATTGGCTTCCCTAATTTTTTTAATTCGGCCAAAAATTCTTTTTGCAATCCTGGTAAATCGATATTAGTCTGTGAAGCTGCTTCGCCGGTCATATTTTCTCTTTCGCCCATAATGGCAACAATAACGTCGGCATTTTTAGCATTATCCAATGCTTTTTGCATCAAATCTCGTTTGTTACTTTTGATTTCGACACCTTGATCAAAAGTAATGTTTGAAACATTTTTCAAATAATTAGTCACACCTTCTTTCACGCTGACAGCGACACCATTTCGGTCTCCAAGAGCCGCCCAGGAACCAATAATATTGTATTCGTCGCTAACCAAAGGCCCAACGAAAGCAATTTTTTGGTTGTTTTTCAATGGCAAAACGTTGTTCTTGTTTTTCAATAAAACCAAAGATTTTTTGGCAATTTCCAAACTGGCTTCCAAAAATTCTGGTTTGTACATTGTTTCTTTTTCGCGTTTTTCATCTGAATAACGATAAGGATCTTCGAACAATCCCAAATCGTATTTTACATCCAAGATTCTTTTGCAAGCATCATCGATTTGAGCCAAAGTAACTTTACCTTCATCGTAAGATTGTTTCAAATAATTCATGTAGGCTGCACTAACCATGTCCATGTCGACACCAGCTCTCAAGGCTAATTCTGCAGCATGTTTATTGTCACTGGCAAATCCGTGGGCAACCAATTCATTAATACCTGTATAATCAGAAACCACAACTCCGTCAAATTTCCATTCTCCTTTCAAGATATCGCGAATCAAATATTCATTTCCAGTTGAAGGAACTCCAGATATTTCGTTGAATGCCACCATAAAGGTTTTTGCACCGGCATCAACAGTAGCTTTAAAAGCGGGTAAATAAGTATCGCGCAAAGCTCTTTCGGACATATCCACCGTATTGTAATCTCTACCTGATTCAACAGCCCCATAAGCTGCAAAATGTTTGGCACAAGCTAAAATGGTATTCGTTTTTGATAAATCATCGCCTTGAAAACCTTTCACATTGGCAATTGCCATTTGTGTTCCAAGAAAACTATCTTCACCAGAACCTTCGGAAACTCTGCTCCACCTTGCGTCTCGTGCAATATCAACCATTGGCGCAAATGTCCAGTGAACACCTGCAGAAGCGGCTTCAGTAGCGGCAATTCGAGCAGCCAATTCTACTGCTTTTGGATCCCAAGAGGAAGCCATTCCTAAATTTATTGGGAAAATAGTTTTGTAACCATGAATCACGTCATGACCAAACAACAATGGAATTTTCAATCTTGAACTTTCTAAATTGATCCGTTGAATTTCTCGAGTTTCCTTTGAACCCGTTGCATTCAAAATTGAGCCTACTTTTCCCTGCTGAATTCGGGTGATGAAATTATCACCCGATTTGGGACCAGTAACCGTTCCATCCGAAGTGAATTGTACCGATTGGTAAATTTTTTCTTCGATTGTCATTTTCGACATCAAATCGGCAACGAACTCGGATTTTGGCTTAATTTTAATGGCTTTACCTGTATTCTTCTTTTGGCTAAAGCCTAAAAAAGAAACACATAAAAGCAGTGCAATCAGTTTACTTCTCATTTTTATCTGTTTGTTTTTTCTAATTTATATAAAAATCTAACTTCAATTGACGTTAAAGCAGATTTGTATGTTCTTTATTTATATTAATTTTTTAAAATATTCTCAACTGCTTACTTATAAACAGTTGAGAATTATTGACAAAATTGTATATTACTAATTCCAAACGGTTGTATTAGAATAAGGGCTAAAATCGCTCCAATCTCCATTCGCACATTGAGATTTTACTCTAAATTTAACAAATTTATTACCTAAAATTGTACTTGTATTGGTTGTAGTTGAATATGTATTAATCATACTAGTAAAAGTACCTGATATTTGCTGCCCTGCAAGATTATATATTATATATTCTCCTTGATAATTTTGTGAATTTGTAATTGTTGACCAATTAAAAGAAACATTATTATCTGAATTATTAACAAATAAACCTGTTGGCAAAATTATTGAACAAGATGAAATATCAATATTTTTCCATTCTGAATCCCCTCCACAACCTTGCAACAATCTAAATTTAAAATTGTGATTTGTTGGAACATTATAGAAAAAATTTGAATAATTATTTGGTGTGCTAGAATATGTAATTTGTGTCACACCACCGTTATTATTAACCAAATCAAAATATTCCATAGTATATAAACTTACATTTGATGCAGGAGTAAATGATATTGTCCAAGCACCACCCCAAAGTAAGGCATTTAGATTTGTTGCTGGGACTTTCGGTGAGCACAAAGTAGTAATAGTTGTAACACTACCTGTAAGTGGATTACTTCCATAACCTGTTGAACCCGAAACACCATTGGAACAAACAGCAGCAACAAATACCATATAAGAAGTAGATGGCAACAACCCATTTAGTAAATAACTATTTTGTGAATTACTCAATGTAATATAATTCCAATTTGGCCAATTATTTGTATAACCAATAACGTATGATGATGCGCCTGAAACAAAATCCCAATTATATTTAATTGAATTTGATTGAATAGCAGAAATATTAAAATTTGGTGGAAATGGTAAATTACATGTAGGTGCTATTACATTTAAATAATTTACAGTAATTTTAATCTGTGAGGAATCTGGTTGAGAGCAACTAAAATTTGTGGAAAATTTGTAAGTAAACGATGAATTAACTGAAACCGTTTTTTTAAACTTAAATGTTATAGTTGAATTCTGTCCAGGCAGTAAATAAGTTCCATTACTATAACTTATACTCGTTAATCCACTATCAAAAACACAATAAGTTGGAGTTATTAATATAGAATTCTGTGAACTACCATAACAAGATGCTACAACAGTAACTGACACTTCTGTTCCTGAATTTGTAGAAACGGTTTGAGAAAGATTCGAATATGTTACATAATTTTGAGCAAAAAAAAGTTGCGCATTTAAGAAAAAAACCACTAACAAAAATAATTTTGATGTTTTCATATTTTATTATGCTAATAAATTTATTGATATTTTTATTTAAATAATTTAATTTTATTCTGAATATTAAAGAAAATAACTAAGTTTAATTATTCTCTTTAATATTATTTTTTATCTTTTTGTTTTTTCTAATTTATACAAAAACCTAACTTCACTATCAGTTAGAGCAATGTCATAAATTCTTAACTCATCCATTAAGCCTGTATAGGGCACCATCCAAGGTTCTGGTGTTCCCCACGGAGTACCTAAATGTTGTTGAAAACCTCCAATAATAAATTTAGAAACATCAGAATTGACTAGACCTCCTAATGGTAATCCACCGCTAGCAGGATCGCTTGCGTATCTATTTGTAAATCCATCTGGAAGATTTAATTTTTCGCCATTTACATACACCTTATATTTAGATGTTGCTGCATCATAAGTCCAAACTAAATGTTTCCAATCTCCATACATATTTACTAAAGCATTAGCTCCAACATGTTCCATCCATTGACCACTCCAAGCAGCACCAGTCTTTTGTATATGAACTTTTAAATTCATATTTCCATTACTTGAACCATCAATTAAAACAAAAATATTGCCGAAAAAATCAGATGTTCTTGGCAACATAAATAAACATTGAGCTCCCGCACCTGCTGAAGTTTTAATCCAAACAGAATTTGTAATACTTTTTAAACCAGAAAGTTTAGCATTAACCGCGCTGTAACCAGCAAAAGTTGTTGCAGTACCTTGATAAGCTTTTCCTTTTATACCTTCTACATAACTAACATTGGTAGCAACACCACCGGTAGCTCCACTAAAAGAATCATTAATATTGTCCTCAAAACCAAACTTTACAATTAAATTCGATTTTGCAATATCATCTGAATTATCATAACCTCCAACTGGAGGCAATGGCAATGGCTCATTGCTATCCACATTGTTGGTGCAACTTGCTAAGAACTGCATTGAAACTACAGCACTAAGACAGAATATTTTTATACTATTTTTCATATTTTTTATTTTTTGATAATTAATAATTAAAATCTATTTGTTTTTGGATTTACTTTAAAATCCATATTTTCCAGAATGAAATCCAAGATTAATTAAACCTTGTTTTACCTCAGGTGCATTCATAAATAAGCGCCACAATAAACCTGTTCTATAATTTTCCAACATGACTATTTGTGGTCCTTGATCAATGGCTAAATAATTTTGGGATGACCAATTAAACTGTTGGCTGTGTGCATCGTAAAATCCAGCAACACCCCACATCGTTGGTTTAAAATTTTCGTATAAATTTCGCATCAGCGCTTTAGACTCGACAGGTGTATAAACGATAGAACCTAGGGCTGCTGTTGGGGAAATAATTCCTTTGTCGTTGCTTGGCATATGAGCATCATAACCTGTAGAACCGTCTGCGTTTCTAGAATACGAAGCGGTCAGTCCCCAATAATTAGCACCATACCCTTTAAAACTTTTTGGATTGGCAACAGCATACAAATAATTGATTTTCGTATGATTGGAATTCAAATCCCAATAATTGGCATATTGATCAGTTAATTGAGTTGGATCTAAACCTAAAAAAGAATAATGTGCCCAAAATAGAGGCCCACCAAATTCTTCAGCTCCATTGTGTTTTAAAATTAATGGCAAATTGTATTTGGTTCTTGCAGAAACAATTGCGCCACTTCTTGCCCAACCTTGATGATAGGCTGCCGAAGAAATCGGATATGTTGGCGAAGCAGCTGCCATAACATAGGTTATCAAACATTCGTTGTAGCCTTCGAGCGGAAAATTCATTTGCCAATCGTAATTAGGCGACCAATGCCAATACAATTTATTTTGGTTGTTGGTGTACCATTTCCAGTCTACTCCTTTCCAAAGAACATTAAATTTTTGAGCTACAGCTTGTTCCTCTGTTGTTCCATTTTTGAAATATTCTCGAACGGTAATCATTCCTGCTACCAAAAACGAAGTTTCTACCAAGTCACCGCCATTATCCTTAGTTCCAAAGGGAATTACATTTCCGGTGGTTCCGTTTATCCAATGGGACCAAGCTCCGTGAAACCGATTAGCAGTACCCAAAAAATTAGCAATTTTATTGAGTCTTTCTACACCTTGTGCCTTAGTAATATAACCACGTGACATTGCAGAAACGATTGCCATCAAACCAAAACCAGAACCGCCAGTAGTGACAATATTTTGGTCAAAACTTGGGTCTGAAGGAATGTACCGTTCTCTGGCCATTCCCGAATTGGTTTCGGCATAGGTCCAGAAATAGTTAAAAGTCTCTTTTTGTACCACATCCATCAATTCCTCATCTGTAAGTTTAGCAACTGGTAGAACAACCACAGGCGGAACAACTACGGGTGGCACAGGAACTGGGGCTGAACTAGAAGAGTCACATCCCAAAAAGGTTAAAAACAACAATAAAGCTGAAAATTTAATCATTTTTATATTTTTTACTATCTGTAAATTAGCTTGACCAACTTTCAACCCTTCGACAAGGGTTGAGTTGGCTTTTTTCTATTTCTAATTATAACCTGGATTTTGTGTTGATTTTCCAGCAGCTTGTGTGATAAATTTTTGAGGTAAAGGAAATAATTCATGTTTCCCAACAACAAAAGTTTTTCCATTGGCAGCCATTGCAGTTTGAGCTTGGCCGCTTCTTACTAAATCAAACCATCTGTCGTGTTCAAAAGCCAATTCGTGTCTTCTTTCGTTTCTGATAGCTGTTCTCAAGGCTGCTTGACCTGTAGCTGTTGTATTGGCTAAGCCTGCTCGGTTTCTAACTTTATTCAAAGGACCTGTTACATCACCTGTTCCACTTTCGTTAGCAGCTTCCGCTTGCATCAATAATACTTCGGCATAACGCAACACACGAATGTTTTTAGTAGTTTCCCAATCGCCGTTAAAAGCTTCGGCTGTATTGCTCACATAGGCTTTTTCGTTGTACATTGGATTGGCAACAAGTGGAGAAACGATTCTTCCGTCCCACATTGTTTCACCTGCAAAAACTATGGTGGCATCTTTTCTAACATCACCAACTTCGTATGAGTTCGCCAAGTTCGAAGATGGTGTATTGAAACCCCAACCCCAGCCACTTGTTCCTCTGGCACCTTGTGAAACCATATATCCTTCTACACCTTGAGATGGATTTCCTCCGTATCCACGAATTTCGAAAATAGATTCTATACTATCTTCTCCAGCTTCTCTCCAAATTGTTGCATAATTAGACACTAAATTATATCCTGTTATCAAAGCACATTGATCTTTTACCCCTGGCCAATTGCCTTGATACAAATATACTTTTGCTAATAAAGCACGGGCAGCACCTTTTGAGGCTCTTCCTAAATCAGAAACTGCATAACCTGATTTTTCTGGAAGACCGTCAATAGCAGCTAACAAATCCGTTTGTATGAACGCGTAAACTTCTTCTTTAGATTTTCTAGTCAAAGTCATATCCGTATCTGCTTGAGAAGAAGGTACTGGAACGTGATCTACAATTGGCACACCACCGTAACATCTAACCAAATTAAAATACATTAATGCTCGCAAGAATTTAGCTTCGGCAGTCAATCTTGTTTTTAGAGTTTCGCTAGCTTTATCTAGTTTTGGAAGATATAAAAGAGCGATATTGGCTCTGCTAACTCCCTGATAATTGGCTTCGAAAACATCTTGGACTGATAATGAAGTGGCATCTAAAGTAAGTGCATCACATTTGTCTTTATCTGTTCCTGAATCACCTGGATCTGAACCTTTATCCGCATCGTCTGAGGTTATGCTTGTCAATCCATTCCAGGAAAAGGAGCTGGCATTCCAATTGAGCGAATTGCTGTAAATAGCAGTCACAAAACTTTTGGCACCCTCATCATTGTTATAAATTGTTAATAAATCTGATTCCGCAATGTTTTCAGTCGTAGGAACATCTATAAAATCATTTGCGCAACTATTAAAAAGCAATGCAATGGTTGCTATAGTCAGGGGTATAAATATTTTTTTCATCTTATTAAAATTTTAAGTTAGCACCAATAATAAATGAACTCAATGTTGGATAAGCGTCTAATTCTATTCCTTGCATTCCCATTGGATCGCCATCATTATTTAATTCTGGAGAATATCCCGTAAATTTTTGAGATATAAATGGATTAATAGCACTTGCATAGATTCGCACAGAAGATATGGTGTTGGTTACTTTAGGCAAAGTGTATCCTAACGTGATATTGTTTATTCTAAAATAAGCTCCGGATTCTAAATAATAATTTGAAGAAATTGGAACAGAATTAAAGGGAGCCGGGTTACCAGCAGTTGTGTTTGTAGTAGTCCAGAAATCGGTAGCAATGTCGGCTTCGATATTTTCGTTACCAAAACGTTGTGCTTTTTTACCATTATACACTTTATTTCCACCTACTCCGTAACCATCTACAGAGAAGTCGATGTTTTTGTATTCAATACCAAAATTTACTCCGTAATAATACGTTGGCAAAGAAGAACCAAAGAATTTTCTATCAGTCTCTACTGGAGTTGAAGTGATATTACGATCTTTGTCAAAATAGGTAAAATTACCATTGGCATCGTATCCCGCTAATTCAAATAAATAGAAACTACCTAGAGGCTGACCTTCGGCAAGTTGTTTTGTATATTGTCCATTTCCTATTCCACCACCTTGCTGTCTGATAGCTAAAGGGTTGTAAACTTTAGAAACTTCATTTTTATTGTTAGAATAATTTGCTCCAACCCAATATTTAAGAGTATCACCCACAGAATTGTCCCAACGCAATGCTACTTCATATCCAGTATTTGAAATTTCTCCAGCGTGCGCAGGCGTTGAACCAGTTCCTACAGTAAGAGGTGGTGTAACATTAAGGATTACATTTGAGGTATTTTTATCATACCAATCGAATGATCCTGATAATTTATTTTCAAACAATTTGAAGTCTATACCAGCCGAAGCTTCATCTGTGATTTCCCAACCCAAAGTCGGGTCAACAAATGAACCAATAGTAGTTCCTGAATATAGTGAACCTGCAAAATCATAGGCATAACCTGTACCTGAACTAAATGTTTGTTGATTGATAGGAACATTTTGGTTCCCTAATCTTCCCCAACCACCACGAAGTTTCAAGAAATTGATTGTTTTGCTATCTTTTAAGAAATCTTCTTTTGTAATCACCCAACCCAAACCAAATGATGGAAAATTACCCCATTGTTGATCTGATGCAAATTGTGAAGAACCATCTCTACGAATAGTTCCAGTAAAAAGGTATTTCTCCATTAAAGTATATTGAAAACGTGCAAAATAACCAATTAAGTTTCTTTGATTACCAATTCGGTGGTTAGTAACTACATTTTTAGTAGGGTCATTTGATAAATTTAAACTCCAATAATCCGAATTTTCAGGAACATTTCTTCCTCTTACTTCTAAATCTTCCTTACTTCCAGTTTCCTGGGCAGACATCCCTAACGTAAGTTCCAAGTCATGAATTTCAGCAAATTTTTTGTTGTAAGTCAAGAAATTATCAAAATTCCAATTGAAATAATCACTTCTGGCAGTTACCAATTCATTTATGGGATCTAAGGCTGAATAATTTGAAGCAACTCTCGTTGGATCTGCGGCTAACCAAATTTCTCTTGAAGGTGTATAAGCTAATTTTTTCCAGTTGTTATACTCTAAACCGACTCTTGAAGTAAATTTTAATTCGTTTATAATTTTATATTCGAGTGCCAAACTTCCTTGCAATAATAAATTTTGTTGTTCTTCAGTAAAAAACGATAATTGTGATACAGGATTTCCAACATTATTAAACAAAGCTCCCGTTGTTGATGCTTGACCATCTGCACCAATTATAGGCATTCCCCACTTTCCATTTGGATACTTCACAGGCACTAGTGGCGACTGTTTGTAGGCAGATGTAAAAGCCGATAAGGGTTTTGGAGTAGATTTTGATGTAGAAATACTCAAAGTTTGAATAATTTTTACTTTATCAGAAATTTTATAGTCATTATTATTTCTGAAGGTAAAACGGTTGTATTTTAAACCATCTAAAACTCCCTCTTCATCATAATAATTCAAACTAAATAAATAATTTATTTTTTCAGAACTTCCAGATAATGATAAATTATTCGAGGAATAATTTCCCAAATTAGTAATTTCATCAAACCAATTGGTATTGTATAATTGGTCTGTAGAAAATCTAGTATTTTGTTCAGCCACATCCGAATAGTAAGCAAAATGATTTGAACCAGACATTTTCACTGTTTTCAAGGGAGTTCTCACTCCATAAAAACCTTCGTATTCAACAGTGGTTCTGTCACCTTTACCTTTTTTTGTTGTAATAATCACAACACCATTTGCTGCCTGATTTCCATAAATGGCTAATGAAGATGCATCTTTCAAAATATCGAATGAGGCAATATCGTTAGAATTTATGTTGGTAATGTTTTTGGTTGGAACACCATCCACAACATACAAAGGAGTTCTGTCGGCTCCATAAGTACCAATTCCACGAATAATCAGCGATGGAGAACTCCCAGGAACATCGGTTCCAATAACCTGAACACCTGCAGCTTTTCCTTGAATAGCTTGGGTAGCGTTGAGGACTTTGGTTTTAGTAATGTCAGAAGTCGAAAGTTGTGAAATGGCACCGGTATTATCGGATTTTTTTCGAGTACCGTAACCAATAACAACCACTTCTTTCAATTCCATGTCTTTGGATTCTTGCATCTTAATTGACATAGTTCCCGCAGTGGCATTCACAGAAATCGGTTCAAAACCGACCATACTAATTTTTAGTGTCTCACCTACTTTGGCGTTGATACTAAAATTTCCATCAAAATCTGTATCTGCGGAAGTTCTGGAATCTGCGGCAACAACGATTGCCCCGGGAATTCCTATTCCATTCGAATCAGATACTTTCCCTTTAATTGCTTGACCAGACATATAAGCTGGCAGAAGAATTAGTGCTAAAAAGCTAAAAATAAAATTTCTCATAAATTGATTATTTGTTTGCGTTAGTGGAGCTAAATTAGACAATTACATCGTTGTAGTTGATCACATGAAGATACAACATTAATACATCATAAAATAAATAGGTGTGAAAAGTCGCTATTTACAGTTAGTAGAGAGTGATAAGATAGCTTTCTCTTCCAAAGTTTGATGTAGTAATGATGTATTGTAATTCCGTAATAATTTACGGTAAAAAGAATAGAATCCGCAAAACAAGACAACAATTATAGCGATAATAAAAATTTAGAAAGATTTTCATCCTGATTAAGCTCCAGTTTCTTTCTAAGACGATACCGATGCAATTCGACACCTCGGAAAGAAATATTCATCATTGGCGCAATTTCTTTCGAAGAAAGATTCATTTTTAAATAGATGCACAGATTGATATCCTTTGAAGTCAAATTTGGATATTTTTGGTGAAGATTGATAATAAACTTATTGTGAATTTGGTTTAAGTTATTTTCAAAAGTTTCCCATTGATGCTTGTTAACTGCATTAATTTTTATGGCTTTCTTAATTTCGCTTTTTAATTTATTGAAATCAGTTTCGTTGTCTAAAATTCCTTGAATGTTGTCGATCATCTCGCTCTGTTTGGCAATGGAAAGCGATTTTCCCGTCACCTCAGATGATTTTGCTTGAATTTCAAGTTCCAAAATATGTTTTTCATATTCTTGAACATTCACATCGTTTTGGGTTTTCAATTCCATTTCCAGCACTTTCTTTTGGTATTTTAATTCTTCTTCCCTCAATTCCAGTTTTTGAATGTATCGCATTTTATTCCATCTATAATAGAGATATAAAACCAACCCAATGGTGACTAAATACAAAAGAACCATCCAAATAGAAAAATACCAGGGTTTTGCCACACTGAACTCAAAGCTTGCCGCTTGGTTAAACAACAAGCCATCATGATTAAAAATCGTAACAGAATTTTGACGACTAGCCAAATTATTTAAAATAATCAATCCCGACTTTACAGGTTTAAAATTATTCTCATTGTTAATTTTGTAGAACAAATTTGGTTTTGAAGACCCAAAAAATCCAGATATCACATTGATTTTTAATCCCGAATTATATTCTATTTTTGATTGGTTCGCAATTAGGTTATCATTATTGAAGGCTTCAATTTTGATAGTGGCAGTTTGCGTATTTTCGTTTTTTAATGGCAGGGAAATAAAACCGTCGTCAAGATTTAAAGAATAGTTTGCCCCATTTTTTGAAATTTTAAAATTGTCGTTAATAATTTTGCCACGATAATACTTTTCTTGAATCATATTCCAAAAAAATACATTTTCATTAGCATAAATTTGATTTAAAATCCCGTTTTGAAGCACTAAAAAATGGCTGTCATCAATGGCAACTATGTCTGAAATGTTTTTGAAATTAGCATTGAACAATTCATTTTTGACCAATCGGTTTGAAATGGAATTATAGGTATACCAAGAATTGTCTATCAAAAAGAGAATT
>Ga0123336_10002898_pt1 | contig 14699 bp, 10 predicted proteins | sample SSSSmetaG_FD_96466 | JGI IMG/M metagenome (GOLD analysis project Ga0123336, IMG submission 96466) | Glacier valley bacterial and archeal communities from Borup Fiord, Nunavut, Canada, to study Microbial Dark Matter (Phase II) - ​SSSS metaG | ecosystem: Environmental > Aquatic > Freshwater > Ice... | reverse complement strand
TGGCGACGGCGCCGTCGAAGTCCGAGCCCAGTGCGACGTGGTCGGCGCCGATGAGCTTGACCGTGTAGGCGACGGCGCGGGCGATGTCGGCGGCTTTGTCGCCGCACACGGCGTTGGCGAAATAGCCGATGCCGACGACGCCGCCCATGCGGGCGATTCCGCGCAGCTCGTCGTCGGTGAGGTTGCGGTTGTTGTCGCAGGTGCCGCGGACGCCAGTATGTGAGGCGACGACCGGCTTTTTGGCCAGCGCCAGCACATCGTGGATGACGTCGTGCGACGTGTGACTGAGGTCGACCAAGATCCCGCGCCGTTCCATTTCGGCGAGCAGCGTCTTGCCGGTGTCGGTCAGCCCACCTTTGGCGACGCCGCTGGCCGATCCGCCGTAGCTGTTGTCGAAAAAGTGAGTGAACGAGATCATCCGAATGCCGGCTGCGTCGAGCTGGTCGAGCGCGCCAAGATCCGGGCCCAGCGCGTGGGCGCCTTCGATACCCAGGATGCCGGCGACCAAAGACGGATCCGAGCGACGTCGGTCGGCAAAGGCGTCCAGCTCGGCACGGGTCTTTACCAGCGTAAATTTACCGTCGCTGCGCCGCGCAAAGTCGGCCAGCCGCTCGGCCTGATACAGCGCCCGTTCCGGCAGGCTGGACCATGTTTTCGGCGGCCAGCGCTGGGCGATGGCCAGCAGCCGAATGTTGTCGGTCTGGTCGTCGTTGCGGTCGATGTTGAGGTGGCGCGGCGACTGGGTGACGATGGTGAACATCTGCACCGCGACATTGCCCTCGACGAGTCGTGGCACGTCGACATGGCCGCGGGACGAGCGTTTCAACAGATCGCGACCCCACAAGAGTGAGTCGGCATGCAGATCGACGATGGTCAGCGTGCGATGCAGCGCGGTCACCTCGGGCGCGACCACCGACGGCGGCTGGGACACTTTGTTCATCGAACGGTCGGTCAAAGCCGGTGCCGCGGTGAAGAACAGCACCACCAAGGCCGCGATGACGCCGGCAGCAAAACCGAACCGTCGACGGCGTTTGGTCATGCGAGCAGGCGCGCGTACACATCGGGCGAGACATTGCCGCCAGAGACGACGCAGACGACTTTCTTGCCGGCAAAGCGTGCCGGTTCTTGCAACAGCGCACCGACGGACAGTGCGCCGGTGGGCTCAGCTTTCAGGTTGGCGTGGCTCGACAACAAACGCACCGCAGCGACCACGTTTTCTTCCGAGACCTCCACGACACCCGCAAGACCCCGCCGCAAGATGGCGAAGTTGCGCTGGCCGAGCGACAAGGTGCGGGCGCCGTCGCACAGTGTGTCGGCTTCGTGGTCATTGTGCGAGAGGACGCCGGCGCGTAGCGAGCGGGAGGCATCGTTGCAGAGGGCCGGCTCGGCCGCCCACATCTCGGCGGTGGCGCCGCTGTGGGTGCGCGCATGGATCAGCCCCGAGCACAGCCCGCCGCCACCTACCGCCGCGATGACGATGTCCGGCTGGTCGACGGCGAAGATCTCCATGCCGAGCGAGGCGTTGCCGGCGATGACGAACGGATCGTCGAACGCCGACACCACCCGCACCCCCGGTAGCGACGACGCCAGCTGGCGAATGCGCTCTTTGCGCGCGGTGACGCGGGTGTCGACGAGGTCGACTTCTGCCCCATGTCCGCGCACCGCGTCGATCTTCAGCGTCGAGGAATCGTGCGGCATGACGATGGTGCAGCGGATGCCGAGACGTTTGCAGGCATAGGCCAGCGCCGCGCCGAAATTTCCCGACGAGCCGGCCAACAGATGCGGCCCGCCATACTGCAACGCCGCCGCCATCGCCGCCCGGAGCTTGAAGCTGCCGGTATGCTGAAAGGCCTCGGAGGCGATGAGCACCTCGGCGCCGAGCGCCGCCGATAACGGCTTCGAGTCGACCAAGGTCACCGGCCGCAGATACGGTCGCAGGGACGCCCAGACGGCTGGCTCATCGACGAGGTCTACCGGGCCAGTCGTATCGTCCGCCACGCTCATACCGTCTCCTCCGTTGCCGCCGCCACCAAGCGCAAGCCCGACGGCAGCGCGTCGCCAAACGCCAAACGTTCCTCGCGCGCTTCACGCGCCACCGGCTCCAGCACCAGCCGGGCCAGACGCGCCCCGTCGCTGGACACGGCAATGAGCCGCTCGGCAAGCCGTCGACGCAGGGCTTCGTCGAGATCGCGACCGCGATCGCCCGAGCAACGCCCGAGCTCCGCCGCCGCCAACGCCGTCGCCTCTTTCCACTCCAGCTGGAAAAGCCGCTCTAGCCATTTCTCGACGCGACGCGAGATCACCACGTCGGAAAACTGACCGTAGAGCGGCACCCGCGCGCCCAGACGGCCCAGCGCCCACATGGCGTGCTCCGGCGCTTTCTTCTTTTCGAGCTGGGTCAAAAGGACATCACCGAGCTCCGACTTCTGCTTGGCCGGCAAACGCTCCATCGACGCCAGCGTACGCCACATCTCGGCCGCTTCTTGCGGCGACGGATCGCGGCGATCGGATCGTTTGGCGAACGACGGCAGAAAATGCGGCGCCAGACGCTTGTAGATCTCGTCTTGCTGCGTGCGCGTCAGGCCCCCCGACACACGCCGCCACAAGATCCACCATTCCAGCCGACACGGCTCGTCCTTGTCGTGGACCAGGCCCGTATTGAAGAGGCGCCAGGTCTCTTTGACGCGCCAGTCGTCGAGTGGATAGCCGAACCCGGGTCGCAAGGTGTAGCCGACGAGGTTGAGCCAGCGGGCCTCGTGCTGCGGCGACTTGCCTCGCCCGCCGCGCAGATCTTTGAGCGGCTCCCACAGCGCGCGCAGTGTCGTCGTCGACCAGCCCTCTTTGCTGCCGAGCGCCTGCGAGAGTTGCTTCATCACGCTGGCTGGCGAGTCGATCAGATCGGCTCCACGTGAGGTCTCGCCGCCAGCCGCATACAGGCCACGCACGATCGCAATCCCACGCGCGATCGCCGCGCCATCGACGCTGTCGACCGCACCAGGCGCTTCGGATTTGGGACCCTCGGCCGCACGGAGATCGAACCCCAGCCGCCAGCGATCGTCGCTATTTCCCGTCGAGCGGGCGACACACTCGAGGTCGAGCGTGCCGAGCTCCGTCAGCCGCGCGTGCAACAGCACCGACAGCGCCGCATCCTGCGACGATCGCGAAAAGCGCAGCACGGTGTAGATCGGCGGCAGCTCCACCAGCGCATCGTCGGGCACGGTCAACAGCTGACCGGCCTGGTCACCGACGCGCTCACTCGACGAGAACAGCCGAAAACGCACCGGCCGATTGGTCAACAGCTCGAGCGCATGCTCGGTCAGCGTGATGTCTTTGCCCTCGAGAAGCCCGCGTGGCGTCAGCGTCAGCACCGTCAGTTGACCGGGTTTCACTTCGGCCGTGTCGACACCGAGATAGTAGGCGCGGGCGGCACCACCACCGATGCGCAGGCCGCGTCCTCGACGCGCTAGGCCGTAATACGCCGCCCCACGGGCCACGGCCAGATCCGGCGATGCGCTCTGCAAGATCTTGGGCGGCGTCGCGAGCCAGCTTCCCAAGACCTCGAGCACCCGGGCCTGGATCGCCGTCGAGTGCAGCACGCCGCCGTTCCACAACACATGGGTCGGCTTGGCGTTGTGCGCGCGCAGAAAATGCGCCAGGTGCCGCGTGATCGCCGGATCGGCCGCATACGGCAGGCTCAGCTCGCGAATGGCCGCGCCGCGCTTTTCGAAGCGCACATCGGCCGCCACCCGCGGCAAAAATCCGTCGAGAACTAGCTCCTCGACCTCGGCGCGAGATATCTCGTCGCGCAATGTCCCGCCCACCAGACGCGAGCCACGCCCAGCGACGGTCACCGTCCAGCTCTGACGGTCGGCATCGGTCAACAAGCGCTCTTTGGCCAGCCGACAAGACTGCACCAGCGCCTGAAACTGGTGCGGGTCGAGCTTGCCACCCTTGGTGAGACGCTGCTCGACACGTCTGGCCAGCGCCAGATCCATGTTGTCGCCGCCCAGAAGCAAGTGATCGCCGACCGCGGTGCGCTCGAACGATCCGTCAGCACCGACGGAGATCAACGAAAAATCGGTGGTGCCGCCGCCGACATCGAAGACCAAGACTTGATCGCCCGTCGACAAGATCTGCCGCCAGGTCTCTTGGTGATCGGCCAGCCAGGCATAAAACGCCGCCTGTGGCTCCTCGAGCAGCGTGGGCCGCAAACCCACTTGCGCGGCGGCTTGCAGCGTCAGCTCGCGCGCGGCTTCGTCGAACGACGCCGGCACACACAAGACCACGTCTTCGTCGCCGAGATCGCGCCCGGTCTGATGCCGCCACTGCGCCGCCAGCTGACCGAGATAGCGGGCCGAGGCGTCGACGGGCGAGACCTTCTTGAGCTCGGGATCGGTTTCGCCCCAGGGCAAGATCGCCGCCAGCCGGTCGACATGGGGATGGCACAGCCAGCTCTTGGCCGAGCCCACCAGGCGCCGCGGCACTTGCATGCCTTGTACGCGGGCATATTCGCCGACCAACACCGTCGCTGCGTCGTCGGCGGCGGCCCAGGGCAGGTTGCCGGCGCCGGCTGGTAGCTCGCGGGAACCGGCCAGATACAAGAACGACGGCAACGTCGGCCGCGGCGCGGTTTCGCCCGGACCTACCAGCTGCACGGCCGGATCGTCGATGATCTTGGGCGACTGCGACTCGGCGTCGATGTGCGCCAAGGCAGAGTTGGTCGTGCCGAGGTCGATGCCGACCAGCGACGGCATCAGCCTGCGTCTCGGACGTTGTATTCGAGCTTCCAGTGGCGTCCGCCGCCGCGCTCGTCGCACCACAGCTCGAGCGTGCCGACCTCGGTGACGCGTGCGCGCAGGGTCACCGGGACCTCGCTGCCAGCGGCGCCTTCTTCGGCCGCCAGCGACGTGGACACCGGCGCCAGCTCGGTCAGCTCGGCCGCATCGTCGAGGAGCACGCCAGGCTTGTCGTCGCGCCGGGTGGTCGACGACAAGAAGCGAAACTCGACTGGCTCACCGACGATGAGGCCCAGCTCGCGCCCGGGTAACGCCGTCTCGGTGCCCTCTTCCATGCCGAACGGCGCGACGCACAGCGCCTTCATGGGCGGGGTCATACCCGGCACCGCCAGCTGTGCCGACTCGATGCCGATGTAGTAGCTGCGCGCCGTGCCGCCACGAATGCGGACCCCGCGACCACGACGCACGAGGCCGTAATACGCCGCACCGTGGGCGACGGCGAGATCGAGGTCGGTGCCGCCCAGCGCCTTGAGATCGTCGTCGGGCGAATCGCTCCAGGAGTCGAGCGTCTCGAGGACCCGCTGCCGCAACACCCGGCCCTTCATGACGCCGCCGTTGAACAACACGCAGGTCGGCCGGCGACCCTGGGCGCCGAGAAACGCCGCCAGATGTTTGGTGACCGCAGCGTCGGCAGCAAAGGGCAGGCCGAGCTCGCGAAGCCCGCCCCGACGCTCCTTGGCCGGACGCGCCTCGGGACCCACGAGCGGGAAAAATCCGTCGAGCAAGATGCCGAGATCGTCGCGCAACACCTCGCCCTGCAACGATCCGCCGATCAGCTTCGAGCCCCGACCGGGGATGGTCACCGTCGCTGAAGCCTTGTCCGGATGCTCGACGAGGTCTTCCTTGGCGGCGCGGCAGGCCAGCGTCAGCGATGCCAGTTGCCAGTTGTCGAGCTGGACGCCCGTTGCTTGCAAGCGGGCCCGCGCGGCGTAGGCCAGCGCCAGATCCATGTTGTCGCCGCCGAGCAAGATATGGTCGCCGACCGCGATGCGCTCGAGGGCCAGGTGCCCGCCGTCGTCGGTGACGGCGATGAGCGAGAAGTCGGTGGTGCCGCCGCCGACGTCGCAGACCAGGACCACGTCGCCCACTTCGAGCTGCTTGCGCCAGCCTTCGCCCTGCGCTGCCAGCCACGAATAGAACGCCGCCTGCGGCTCTTCGAGCAACGTCACTTGCGGCAAGCCCGCCTGGGCCGCGGCACGCACCGTCAGGTCACGGGCGACGGCATCGAAGCTGGCCGGCACTGTGAGAAAAATGTCTTGTTGCGCCATCGGTGCGTCGGGATGTGCCGTGTCCCAGGCGCCCCGCAGCTGACCCAGATACGCGGCCGACGCCTCCACCGGCGAGACCTTGCCGACTTCATCAGGTGCCTGCCAAGGCAACAGCGGCGCCGTCCGATCGACGCCAGCATGGCACAGCCAGCTCTTGGCCGACGAAACCAGACGAATGGGCACTTTGGGCCCATGCACCCGCGCGAACTCACCGACGGCGCGACGCGGCGGGCTCGGCCACGACAGTGCAAAGGCATCGGCGGCGAACTCGCCTTCGCCGGCCAGGTACAACACCGACGGCAACGTCGGCCGCGGCTCACGCAGCCCTGGCGCCACGGTCTGCTCGACAGCAAACGCCTGCACGGTCGGATTGGTCAACCGCGTGTCGACGAAACCGATGGCGGAGTTGGTGGTGCCGAGATCGATGCCGATGATATAGGCGCTCACAGCTCGACCTCGGCCGGGGCCACCACCGACGGGTCAGCCGCCGCAGTCACCGCTGGCATGGACACCTTCCCCGTGCGCCAGCCATGGTGCCGTAAGGTGCCGGAGTAGGGCGGGTCGCCTACCACCTGACCGACGAGCCGGATGCGTGCCGGATCGAAGCCGGCGTCGATGCGGACCTTGGCGTCTTCGCCATCGAGCAGCACCGGCTCGACGGGGACATGCTCGGCCAGCGCTTTTTTGCAGCCGCGATGGACGTCGCGCACCGCGGCCCCCACCTGGGCGTCGGCGTAGCTGTCGATGTCTTCCTGCAGAAAATCGAGGAGTCGACCTTCGCGCTGGAGGAGCGCCAAGAGCTGCACCGCGCCGGGAACGCCGTCGTTTTTGGCGATCACCGGCGCAACAGCGACGGGGGACGGCAATGGCGCGGGCAGGGCCAGCGGCTCGGGCGCAGGCAGGAGGACGACCGCCTCCTTGGGAAGACGACCGGAAAACAGCACCAGAAAGAAGCAGCGGAACGCGAGAAGGAGGCGCATCGGGTTTGGCGTAGTCTGCCCGAGGCCCACTGTCAACATCACCGATAGCGAATGGCAGGGTGCTAGAGTGCCGCCGTGCGCTCTTCGTGCTGGCTTTGTCCGTCGCTTTGCCTGGCGCTTTGCGTGGCTGGGATCGCCACTGCCGAGCCGGTGTCGCCGCCGCTGCGTGTGGCTGCGGCGTCGGATCTGGCCTTGGTACTCAACGAGCTGGGCGCGGTGTGGGAGCGCAAGACCGGCCAGAAGATCATGGTCACCATCGGCGCCACCGGCATGTTGTCGCGGCAGCTCGTCGAGGGAGCACCGTTCGACGCTTTTTTGGCCGCCGACGTCGACAGCGTCGATGCGCCCGCTCGGAGTGGCCAGTGCGCCGCCGACAGCCGTCGCATCTATGCCCGCGGTCGCCTGGCCGTCTGGACCCGCCTGCCGCCGCCGCCGACGACGCTGGAGGCGCTCGCCGATCCGCAATTTCGCCGTATCGCCATCGCCAACCCGGCCCATGCGCCTTACGGCCGTGCTGCCGAGGCTGCGCTCCGCAAAGCCGGCGTTTGGGACAAGATCTCGACGCGCATCGTCCACGCCGACAATGTCCAGCGGGCGCTCGAGCTGGCGCGCACTGGCAATGTAGACGTTGCGCTGGTGGCGGCGTCGCTGGTGCAGCGTGCTGGCGGCGGCTTGTTCCTCGTCGACGACAAGCTGCATCCGCCCATCGAGCAGGCGGCCATTGCCTGTGGACGCGAGGCCCGTCTCGTCGCTGCGCGCGCCTTTGTCGAGTTTCTCGGCTCCGGCGAAGCCCAGACGACGCTCGGCACGTACGGCTTCGAGCCGCCGACGGGCGGACGCGCGCGCAAGCCGTAGATGCTGCAAGCGCTCTGGCTGTCGCTCGAGATCTCGGTGCTGGCGACGATCATTGCGCTCGGCTTGGGCGGTGCGTTGGCCTGGCTGTTGGCGACGCGGCGCTTTGTCGGGCGCGATCTTCTGGATGCCGCGATCACCACCCTCTTGGTCTTGCCACCGACGGTGCTCGGCTATTATCTGTTGACCGGCATCGGCCCGGCCAGCGCGTTTGGGCGCATGTTCGAAGGCGTCTTTCATCGGTCGATCGCCTTCACGCGGCTGGGTGCGGTGGTGGCCGCTGCCATCGGTGCATTGCCGCTGGTGGTGCGCGCGGGACGGGCGGCGTTCGAGACGGTCGATCCGACGTTGCTGGGCGTCGCACGCACGCTGGGCGCGGGTCGCTGGCGCACGCTGTGGTCGATCCATCTGCCGCTGGCGGCGCCAGGTCTCGTCGCTGCGGGCCTCCTGGCCTTCGCCCGCAGCCTCGGCGATTTCGGCATGACCATGATGGTGGCCGGCAACATGCCGGGCGAAACCCAGACCGCGGCGCTGTTCGTCTATGACGCACTCGGCACCGGCGACGACTATTTCGCCGGCGGCATGGCGGCGTTGCTCTTGGCCATCGGGCTCGGCGTGGCCTACGCCGTCATCACACTCGAGCGCCGTCGTGGCTGAGCCGGTCGAGGTCGACGTGACGATGAGCTGGCCTGGCCGACATGCTCGGCGCTTGCCGCTTCGGCTGTCGACCACCGGGCCGATCAACGTGATCATGGGCCCGTCCGGCGTCGGCAAGACGACGTTGTTGTCGTCGCTGGCGGGCCTTGTACGGCCGGCTGGACGTATTTCTGTAGGCGGCGAAGTCTGGCTCGATGACCGTTGCTGGGTGGCCCCCGAGCGACGTCGGGTGGGCCTCGTGCCACAGTCGCTGGCGCTGTTTCCACACCTCGACGCCCTCGGCAACGTTGCTTTTGGTCTCGATCGTGGCGAGCGCCAGGCGCACGCCTTGGCCATGCTCGAACGGATGCGCGTCGGACACCTGGCGCACCGCCGTCCGTCGACGTTTTCCGGCGGTGAGGCCCAGCGCGTGGCCCTGGCGCGCGCCTTTGCCCGCAAGCCGCGCCTCGTGCTCCTCGACGAGCCGTTCTCGGCGCTCGATCGCCCGCTGCGCACGGCGCTCGTCGCCGATCTGACCGCGCTCGTCGCCGAGCTCGACGCCACGCTCATCCACGTCACCCACGATGAAGACGAAGCCAGCGCGCTCGGCGGCCCCATCCATCGTCTGTGATCCTGACGCGCTGCACCGTAACAATCATCTCGACAGCAGCGACCAAGGTCTTTAGGTTACCCGCCCATGAGCGCATACGAGACCGTGCACAGAGTCGCGCGCACCGTCGACAAACGAGTTCTTTCCGAGGCGCTCTCGCGCGCGACCACCACCGGCAAGTCGGGCGTTTTGGTCTTCGATCTGGACTCGACCCTCCTCGACAACCGCCCGCGCCAGGTGGCCATCCTGCGCCAGTTCGGCGTCGCACATCACATCGCAGCACTGTCCAAATCCGAGCCCGGTCACTGGGTGAGCTGGGATCTCCGCGATGCGATGCGCAACGCCGGCGTCGACGGAGCCAGCATCGAGCGTCTGGCCGAACAGGCCAAGGACTACTGGCGCGAGCGCTTCTTCACCAGCGAATATTGCCGCCTCGACGAAGCCGTCGCCGGCGCACGCGACTACCTCCACGCCGTCAAAGCAACCGGCGCCCGCATCGCCTACTGCACCGGCCGCCACGAAGCCATGCGCCCCGGTACCGTCGACAACTTCATCCGCCTAGGCATGCCAGTGCCCGACCAGGTCAGCGTGGATTTGTTGATGAAGCCGACCTTCGCCCAGGACGACGACGACTGGAAGGTCATGGCCTACGACCGCCTGCGCGCGCTAGGCCACGTGCTCGCCGCCTTCGACAACGAGCCGACCCACATCAACGGCTACCGCGCCGCCTTCCCAGACGCGCTCATGATCCACCTGGCGACCGACCACTCCGGCCGCCCGGTGACGCTCGCCGACGGCATCGTCTCCGTCGAGGATTTCCAGATCTGACCTCGTCCTGAGTCAGCTTTTTCGTCGGCTCGGTTTGGCAAGCGCCCGGTTCTTTCTTCGAAGCTCTTGCCGATAGGGAACTTGGAGTGGGCCCGGCAGCACCGACCGTTCGATTAGTTGTTCTGCCGCGACATGCTTGGCGCGCATGTCTTCGATGGTGGCCTCGGCCTCGTCAGCTGGAATGCGGGCATGCGCGGCCAGTGCGATGAAGTCTGCATGCTGAAGGTGAAGATCACGGTCATTGATCTTCAGGGCCATTCTCTTTCCGGTGAGTTGTGGATACAGCCGGGTGCAAACAAGGTCATAGGCCAGGGAGAGTGTGTAACCACCTGAATCAGATCCGGAGAGCGACAAGTTCTTGAGGTGTAGATCGTCATTTCCGATCCAAAACGCGAGTGCGAATTGCAAGAAAAGTCGCCTCGCCGAAGTCTCTGGATCGTCGGTGAGCTTGCGAACCACCTCAATGCACTGTTCGGTCGTCGAGAGGTATTTGTCGTTTGGGTCGAGTTCGAGAAGCGAGCAGAAATCTTCTTGTAGCCGCTTGCTAGGCGGGTTCTCATCGGTGCGATCGAATCGTTTGACGATGTAGCCGATACCGCCACCCGAGAGCTCAATAAGACCAAACCGCGGAACGGCGACGCCCACCAGCTTGGCAATACTCATCGTCAGATGTTCATTCTCTGAGAGATTTGCAAAGCTCGGGCTTGGAACTTTCAGAATGTATCGCCCCCCGTCGGAAGGAAACAGGCGCCCACCATCATCGGCAAGATCGACGATCAGCTTGGACTGAACCCCGGAGATCGAGATTCGATCCGATTGAGTCGCGATGGCCTCTGGTATCGTGGTTCCCGCGAGGTCCACCGTCGGACACCGACGATGACCGAACAGCGATTCCAGACAAGTCGGGTGATATCTTGCACCCAGCTTGGTTGGTTCCAAGCATATCCAGCAGCCGGTCATGGCGGTGCCTTGTCCCAATGGATTTCGACCGCACCAATACCGTCCGATCCCGTCGCTAGAAGCACTCCAAATCGGTCATTTCGGTCTATTCTCAACCGCTGGCTGACCGTATCAAGGCGTCCTCCTTCAGGAAGGAGATTTGCAAAAAAGGGATGCAGTCCGTTCGATTCGAAGGATACGGCGTTGAGGGGCAGGGTTGGCGATATCGGGATCGCGTTTCTGCTTTCGATATAGGTCTTGTCGTAGACGAACCGGGAACCTCGATAGGTTTCTTCGAGCACTCCGACGCGCCTCCCAGCGAGTGAGACAATCGCTCGTCGTCGGTGGAGGCGGCCGAACTTCGCGTCGAGGAACCCAAGAAGACGGATCCTGGAGTCGCTGTCATCTTGATGGTGACGGCGGCGCAGTTGGTCTTCCATCGCCGCCATCGAAGCCAGATCTGGGCGCAACAGCAAAGCGGCCTCACCGACCAAGCCGTATCCCACGAGTAGAGGATCTGAAAGAAACTCCTGAACGTGTCTCGTGATGCTGACGCTCAGATGGTTCTCGGCGAAGAACTCCTTCGGCTCGTCGACACTGATATCGCTGTGACCATGCGTCCGATAGGCGACCACACCTCTGCCCGCGATGCCTTCGAGGTCAAGGTGCATCCGACACTGCGTAGACGCTGGCAGACCACACCGTTGTGCCAAGCGTTGGTAAAAAAAAGTACCCAACATCGCGATGTGGAGCAGTGAGCCGAAGTGCGTGTGCCCATTGGTGACGGACATCGCATCGTCTTCCCAAATGCGCTCGCGGTATACGAAATCCGCGCCGCGCCCAAGACACCAGTAGAACTGGGGCGGTCGCTCACGCTCGACGGGAATCGTGCCTGTCCAGCCTTGCGTGCCGAGTCCATAAACACCGCTAGGCAATCCTTCGATGGCTGGAAACCCGTGAGCGTGCTGGGCGGACGGGATCTCCGTCCCGGGAAACAAATTCGCAAACACGTCTGCTTCGATCTTAAAGGGCGAGAGCGGCACGATCGCAACCTGGCGCCAGGCGGGCAGATAGTTTCCGGCTCTCTTCCAGGTTGCGTCAGCGCTCGCGAGGATGCGCGACAGCTCGGGCGAGCTGTCGGTGCCAAACAACAAGAGGATGAGCTCCGCGGCGGGGCCTTCGCACTTGGTGTGGCCATTCTCCCAGCCCGAGATCACTGACTTGCCGCCCCGGAGGCCGAGCCGAGCGGCAAACTCGTCCTGGGAAAGACCGAGTCGGGCGCGGATCTCTTTGACGACGGTGGGTGGCAATGGGTCGCCGGTTTGGCGAGTGGTCGGTCGTCGCGTCATCAGCTGCCTCGCAGGGTATGTTTGCCGAACAGTGAGGTATGTTAAACGCAACCTGCCTCCGCAGCAACCGATGCGGATGGATTTTCGCGGCTAGATGGCGCGACCTCGGTTCCTCGGCCGCTCAAGAGATAATGACGCGCGCCAGCTGCTCACTTTGATGCTGCTCTGCGGTTGTGATGCTCGATCCTCGCCAGTCGAGTGTTACCGCGACGGCAGGGGCGGGGGACATCCTCGTCGTCGAAAAAACGAGCCTTGAACTGGTCGGAGGACACCTTGGTCGTCGGCCGAGCCACCAGCACCGACCGTGGTAGGTGGTCCAGTCTTAGGGGTCCACTTCAGTCGCGAATGCGGAGCGTTACGTGCTCCGCAACCACGCCAAATGCGATCGGCGGCAGGGGCGTTTGTCCTGCGCTGGGTGTCGAAGACGGCCTGCACATGCCGCCACGGACGTATTTATTTGCGAAGGAGCGTCTTACTTGAGGCGCGTGCCGGCGATCGTGACCTCTTCGCGGTCGTGGTAGAGCTGGCGCGCGCGTAGGTCTTTCCAGCCGCCGTCCTCGAGAATGTCGCGGATGCGGAAGAGATATTCGGCTTTCTTCTTCATCGGCAGCTTGAAGTTGGCGATGAACAGACGCGCCCAGCTTCGACGGCACCAGCGGGCCAGGAGGCCGGCGACCTCGAGCGGGCGATAGGCCATGTCGCAAAGCAGCCAATCGACCGGCTCTTCCGGCTCCAGCTTGAAGGCGTCGGAGCGGACATGGGTGAGTCGCTTGTTGCGGGAGACAATCGGCGTCAATGACCCGGGATCGATCGCCAAGACATGCGCGCCACGCTCGAGGGCCACCCAGCTCCAGCCACCAGGTGCCGCGCCAAAGTCGACACACATCTCGCCCGGACCCGGAGCGCGATCGAGCCAGGCAAAGGCCTCGAGCAGCTTGGCGGCGGCGCGTGACGGCGCGTGCTCCGGCAGCTTGACGCGCAGACGTCCGCCTGGAGCCAGGCTGATCGCATCGCGGGACCATTGCGCACCGACGAGCGCGCGATCACCTTCGAGGAGACAGACCTCGACGAGCGCGCCGTTTTGCAGATGGGCCTGACGCGGATCGTCGACTTCGCGCTCCGGCCAGCTCGGGTCGAGATGCACCAGCGCCGCGCGCGTCTCTTCGTACAGCACCGACGCCTGGCCAGCCAACGGATTGGTCTCGTCGTTGTCCGGCACCCACACCGACACCGACACCGGCGATGGCGCGTTCTTGCCCGGCAGGGCCTTGAGCGCCTCACGCGCCGCGACGGCGACCTCGAGCCCGCGCGCTGGCACGATGGCGTGCAGCGGAAACCCGTGACGCGCGAACGCCGGAAAATAACGATCGCCGTGTACCCGAATCGGCGCCTTGGCCACCACCAGCGACGGGCCAGCCGCCCGGCCCGCCGATTTCTGATCGATGAAGAACAGCTCGTCGAGAAGATCGTGCTCCGCGCCTGGACGCGTGGTCAACACCCACTCACCGACGCGAGGTGGCCCAGGCGGTGCCAACACCACTTCGGGAAAGACCCGCCGTTGTGGCTGCGTACGCGCCTCGCCAGCCGGTTCTTCCGTCTCTGGCGGCGCCACAGCGGCCTTGCCACGCGCCGAGCGCGGCGCGCGGTCGTACTTCACTTTGTCCTTCTTGGTCCCAGCCGTAGACGACTTCTTCTCGGCTGCCGGCTTTTTGTCGCCGCCGAAGGAGCCACGGGGCTTGTCGCTGAACGACTTTCGCTCACCGCCGAAGGAGCCGCGGGGCTTGTCGCTGAAGGACTTTCGCTCACCGCCGGAGGAGCCACGGGGCTTGTCGCTGAAGGACTTCTTATCGCCGAATGAGCCGCCGGGCTTGTCGCTGAACGATTTTCGCTCACCGCCGAAGGAGCCACGCGGCTTGTCGCTGACGGATTTCTTGTCGCCGAAGGATCCACGCGGCTTGTCGCTGAATGACTTTCGCTCACCGCCGAAGGAGCCACGCGGCTTGTCGCTAAAGGATTTCTTGTCGCCGAAGGAGCCACGCGGCTTGTCGCTAAAAGATTTCTTGTCGCCGAAGGAGCCACGCGGCTTGTCGCTGAACGACTTCTTATCGCCAAATGAACCGCGCGGCTTGTCGCTGAAGGACTTTCGCTCACCGCCGAAGGAGCCACGCGGCTTGTCGCTGAACGACTTCTTATCGCCGAAGGAGCCACGCGGCTTGTCGCCGAACGACTTCTTATCGCCGAATGAGCCACGCGGCTTGTCGCCGAACGACTTCTTGTCGCCGAAGGAGCCACGCGGCTTGTCGCCGAACGACTTCTTGTCGCCGAAGGAGCCACGCGGCTTGTCGCTGAACGACTTCTTATCGCCGAAGGAGCCACGCGGCTTGTCGCTGAACGACTTCTTATCGCCGAAGGAGCCACGCGGCTTGTCGCCGAACGACTTC
>Ga0123336_10002893_pt1 | contig 14710 bp, 20 predicted proteins | sample SSSSmetaG_FD_96466 | JGI IMG/M metagenome (GOLD analysis project Ga0123336, IMG submission 96466) | Glacier valley bacterial and archeal communities from Borup Fiord, Nunavut, Canada, to study Microbial Dark Matter (Phase II) - ​SSSS metaG | ecosystem: Environmental > Aquatic > Freshwater > Ice... | reverse complement strand
TCAGGAATTTGCAAGTACACAGAAACAGTCAGAAGGAATTACCGATATGGTTTTACAGCTTGGAAACGTTTGTAGTCAGGCCTGTGAAGAATTAGAAGAAGAGCTATTAGAATTAAAAGAACAAAATCATGAGTAACGAGAAAATAAAACTTTTTTTGGTCGATGACGACGCCGTATTTTTAAAATCATTAGAAATTGATTTTCTTGATCGCGCTGATTTTATCATCGAAACCTTTGCGACAGGCGAACTTTGCATGGCTAATTTATCGCACGACCCTGATGTGATCATCCTTGATTATTTTCTCGACGGAATAGAAGCCACCGCGATGAACGGAATAGAGACATTGGATAAGATAAAAGCTTTTAACCAGGATATCCCTGTTGTAATACTCTCATCGCAGGATAAAATTGAGGTAGCGGTCAACTGTATGCATCACCGGGCTTTCGATTACGTTGTGAAAAGTGAAACAGCCTTTGTGCGTTTGCAACAAATCATTACAAACATTTTCAGGTACAAGAAAATGGAAAAGGAATTGAGCTGGTATATGCAAAGGATGTAATTGTGTGATACTTCTTTTGTCGATACAGAAGAAATCAAAACACAAAGGAGGCTGCCGAAAGGTTAGCCTCCTTTGTGTTAAAAACCCTTCGAGCGTGTTAAAAACCCTTCGAGCGGTCGATAGATCCCTCGAAGGGTTTTTAACGTATCCCCTTCGAGGGTTTTCAACCGCTCGAAGGGGCTTACACCATCCCTTCGAGCAGTCGGCAGACCCTCGAAGGTATGGTTCACTTTCCAAATATAAAAGTATAATTAATTTACACGGCACTAACTGCTAAGTATGATTCAGAAGCGTAAATATCAAAATAGATAGATTAAGGGCTACGTTTTCAACACATTGAATTTTAATATTTGCGGTGATTAATATTTTACATTAATGAAAGAAAAGTGTAAAAGGTGTGAATTTTGCAAGTATTTTCCAGAATTATGCAATATTTGGCTTAATTGATTGGCTCATATTTGTGTCGTGATAATAATGTCACAAACTAAGAAGAAAAATCAATGAAACTGAAAAAAGTATCACCAATCATAGCAATGCTATTGGTTGTTTTGGTGACCGGTTGTAGTAAAGATCTGGGTTCAAATGGATCTAACGGAATGTCTTCTGATGCATCTGCGGTACAAAAATCCGCTGAGTTGCCTTCGACAAGTGGGTCTTTGGCAGGTGTAAATCTTGGAGTTGCTGGTGATTTCGCCATTCTCTCAAAAACAGGAGTTACAGATGTTTATAAATCTACGATTACCGGAGATGTTGGAGCAAGTCCAATAACTGGAGCAGCTATACATGTAAAATGCAATGAAGTTGTTGGTACTATTTTTACAGTTGATGCTGCTGGTCCACTTCCATGCAGGGTAACGAACGCAACCAGGTTAGGTATTGCAGTATTGAATATGCAGGCTGCCTATACCGATGCTGCCGGACGTGTTAAGCCTGATTTTCTGAACTTAGGTGCTGGAAATATTGGTGGAAAAACGCTTACACCAGGTCTTTATAAATGGTCGACTTCACTTGTCATCCCAACAGATATTACCATTTCGGGTAGTCCGACTGATGTTTGGATTTTCCAGGTTGCAGGAACGCTTAAAATGAGTTCTGCAGTAAGGATTACGCTTGCAGGAGGTGCACAGGCTAAGAATATTTTCTGGGTAGTATCCGATGCTGTTACTTTGGGAACGACTACTCATTTCGAAGGAAATATTTTAGGACAAACAGGTATTAATATGCAGACAGGTGCTACCATCAATGGTAGAATGCTTGCTCAAACGGCCGTAACGCTTCAAATGAATTCAGTTACAAAGCCATAATATATTAATAGGAATCAATACTCACAAAAGAGGCTGCCGAAAGGTTAGCCTCTTTTGTTTTTAACGTTTCCCCTTCGAGCGGTTGAAAACCCTCGAAGGGGCTTACACTACCTCTCCCTTCGAGCGGTTGAAAACCCTTCGAGCGGTCGGCATACCCTCGAAGGGGCTTACAACTATCCCTTCGAGCGGTCGGCAGACCCTCGAAGGGATGGTTTCCTTTCCAATACGGATGATTAAATATTTTACACAATACACACAAATAAATTGGATCTGGAAGCGTAAATGTAAATAATAAGTAGTTAAAGAATTTATATACAGTGTCTAATAACTCGTTGTTTGCATTGATGAATATTTTACGTCTGTTAAAATAAGTGTAAAAGGTGTGAATTTTGCAAATATTTTCGAAAGTTTTGCAACATTTGGGCGAATTAAAGGGCTCATCTTTGTGGTGTGATAATGATGTCACAAATTAAGAAATAAAGATAGTGAAACTAAAAAAAGGACTTCCAATCGTAGCAATGCTATTGATTGCTTTAGTATCAGGTTGTAGTAAAGAACTTGATAATAATTCTTCCCTAACTGCATCTTCGGCTGATTTGGCCTTGAAATCAGGTAAACATCAAACAACAAGTGGATCTTTGAAGGCCGTAAATCTTGGAGTTGCCGGCGATTTTGTGATTCTTTCCAAGTCAGGAATTACGGATGTTTATAAATCAGCTGTTACTGGAGATATTGGAACAAGTCCAATAACTGGTGCTTCTATCAAATTAACTTGCGCAGAGGTTTCAGGTGCGATTTACAGCGTTGATGCAGCAGGTCCACTTCCCTGCAGAATTACAAATGCTTCGAGGTTAACTACCGCTGTTGGTAACATGCAAACTGCATACACTGACGCAGCAGGCCGTTCAAATCCTAATTTCTTGAATTTAGGTGCTGGGAATATCGGTGGCAAAACACTTACTGCTGGTCTTTACAAATTTACAACCGCAGTTGTAATCCCAACAAATATTACAATTAAAGGTAGTTCTACCGATGTTTGGATCTTCCAAATCGCCGGAACACTTAAAATGAGTTCAGCTGTAAGAATTACCCTTACAGGTGGTGCACAGGCAAAAAACATTTTCTGGCAGGCATCTGGTGCCGTTACCTTAGGTACGACCAGTCACTTCGAAGGAAATATCTTAGGACAAACTGCCATTAATATGCAGACTGGCGCTACCATCAACGGTAGGATGCTTGCTCAAACTGCAGTAACTCTTCAGATGAACACTGTTGTAAAACCATAATATAATTCAGGGTTTCAAAACCGTAAAAGAGGCTGCCGAAAGGTTAGCCTCTTTTGCGTTTAATGTACCCCCTTCGAGCGGTTGAAAACCCTCGAAGGGGCTTACTACCTCTCCCTTCGAGGGCTATTTAACGTATCCCCTTCGAGGGTTTTCAACCGCTCGAAGGGGCTTACAACCATCCCTTCGAGCGGTCGGCAGACCCTCGAAGGGATGGTGCACTTTCCAAATAGGAATGATTAAAAATTTTGTATAAAGTGTTTATTATTTCTTTATATATCTGGAGGTGTGAATTATGAAACATTTCCCAAAAGTTTTGCAACAACTGCCAAAATGAAAGGCCTCATCTTTGACCTGTGATAATAAAGTCACAATTTTAGATGATAAATATATGAATTTAAAAAAATCGTTACCAATCTTAGCAATGCTATTGGTTGTATTAATGCCCGGATGTAAAAAAGATGATTCAGTAGATGGTGGTGGTAAATCAAAACTGGCAGTTGTAGATCTTGGGGCTTCAGTTAATTATGTGATTCTGGCAAAAACTGCCATCAATAATGTTGCAACATCTGCTATTACAGGCGATTTGGGTCTTAGTCCTGCCGCCACATCGTATGCAACTGGTTTTGCATTAATTAATTCAACCGGTTATGCAACCGCCTCACAGGTTACCGGAAGAATATACGCCGCTGATATGGTCGCTCCAACTCCTATCAATCTGACCACAGCTGTAAACAACATGATTACTGCTTATAATGATGCAGCTGGTCGTTCAACACCTGATTTCTCAGAGCTTGGCACAGGTAATATTGGTGGAAAAACACTTACACCTGGACTTTATAAATGGACGAACACTGTTACGATGCCTACCGATGTTACCATTTCGGGTGGTGCAAACGATGTATGGATTTTCCAAATTGCCGGAAACCTTACGATGGCCACAGCTGTAAAAATTACACTTACCGGAGGAGCACAGGCCAAGAATATTTTCTGGCAGGTGGCTGGTCAGGTATCTTTGGGAACAACTTCCCATTTTGAAGGAGTTATTTTATCAAAGACTGGCATTACATTTCTTGCTGGCGCATCTATGAATGGTAGGGCACTGGCGCAGACTTCGGTTGTCCTTGATAAAAATACGATCACAAAGCCATAATAAATTTTGGTAATTGTATACAACTAAAGAGGCGGTCCGCAAGGATCGCCTCTTTTTTAATATGAGAAAATCAAACTTTAGAATGTGTGAATAATACAATTAATATATAAAATTTTGTAACTTATAGCTTTTTTGAAGGCTATATCTTTGCGCACAACGAATTTCTAAAAATGGAAATTTAGAAATTCAAACTAGTATTAATTGTATAATTCAGAAACAAACATGAGAAAAGTAATTTCTTTAATGAAAGTCAATCCCAACGTGCTTAAAAGTTTGGGATATTTTGTTTTAATGGCTTTTTTGGTCACCGGATGTTCAAAGGATGTTGTGAATGATCCTTCTGTAGTCCTTTTGCCGGTTAATGCCGGAATTGCGGAAACATTTCCTGCTGATCTTGCAAATGCTGTTGCTATCGATCCGGAAATCTCTGTAACATTAAACAGTGGACTGAAATCATCAGATTTATCAGAATCCAAAATTACCTTAATGCAGGGAACCACTCCTGTTGCCGGAACTTCAAAATGTTCAGGATCAACCACAACTTTTACACCCTCGGCTGACTTGGAACCTGATAAGGAGTATACCGCAACAATTAAAAGTGGTCATATGAGCAGCACAAAAGATGGCAATAAGGATGAAAGTGAGCATTCCTGGAAATTTAAGACCGGTAAACATCATCGTGGAGATGAACCTACTGTTCTTTCAGTTATTCCTTTAAAAAACGCCATTTCGGTAGCTGTTACTATTCGACCTTCTGTTACATTCAGTGATGTAATGCAGTCATCTACGGTCGACCTAACAACGTTTACCTTAAAACAAGGAAAAACAATCGTGAAAGGTTCAGTATCGTATTTGGGAAAAACAGCTACATTTATACCAGCAGTCAGTCTGTTAGAAGGTTCAGTTTATACGATCACAATCTCCAAAAAAGTTAAAAACGAAAAGGGGATTGAAATGAAAGACAATTTTAGCTGCAGCTTTACAACTGCCGGAAGCGGAGTTGATGTTATTGCACCAACCGTTCTTTCGGTTGTTCCAGCTGACAATGCCACTTTAGTTGCCCTTAACAGCAATGCTGTTATTACATTTAGTGAGGCAATGAATCCTCTAACGATTAACGCTACTACTGTTACAGTAAAACAAGGAACAACCGTTGTCGCTGGTGCCGTTACTTATTTGGGTACGACAGCTACATTTACTCCAGCAAGTAGTCTTGTAGCCAACACTGTTTATACAGGAACGATCACTACCGGCGCTAAAGATTTGGCAGGTAATCCAATTGCAGTTAGTACTGTATGGAATTTCACAACCGGAAGTGTTGCAACACAGGGTTTGGGAGCTGTTAATCTTGGAGCTGCAGGTAATTATGTGATTTTAGCTAAATCAGCAATCACTAACATTGCGACTTCTGCAATAACGGGTGACATGGGTTTGAGTCCAGCCGCGACATCTTATATGACAGGGTTTGCGTTGACAAATGCAACAGGATATGCAACTTCTTCACAGGTAGTAGGAAAAATATTTGCAGCTGACATGGTTGCTCCGACTCCTATTAACCTGACAACAGCTGTCAACAATATGGTTACAGCTTACAACGATGCTGCCGGACGTCCAACTCCTGATTTCACCGAATTAGGTACCGGAAATATTGGCGGAAAAACGCTTACTGCCGGTCTTTATAAATGGACAAACACGGTTACTATGCCATCAGATGTTGTCATTTCGGGTGGTGCAAATGATGTATGGATCTTCCAGATTGCCGGAAATCTTCTTATGAGCAATGCTGTGAATATTACATTAACCGGAGGTGCTCAGGCTAAAAATATTTTCTGGCAGGTTGCCGGTCAGGTTACTTTAGGAACATCTGCTCACTTTGAAGGTGTTATATTGTCGAAGACTGGTATTACATTGCAAGCAGGCGCTTCTATGAATGGCAGAGCCCTTGCACAGACTGCAGTCATTCTTGACAAAAATGCGGTTACACAACCATAAGTAATTAAAAGGAATCAAAAATACAGAGGAGGCTGCCGCAAGGTTAGCCTCCTTTGCTTTTTTAATCCCATCGAGCTGATGAAAACCCATCGAGCTGATGAAAACCCTTCGAGCGGTCGATAGATCCCTCGAAGGGTTTTCATCAACTCCAAGGTGTTGTTCGCTTTCTAAATGTGATGGATTAAATATTTTACGTTTGCGATAAAAAGTGTAAAACATGTGAATTTTGCAAACATTTTCAAAAGTTTTGCAACATTTGGCCAAATTAAAGCCCTCATCTTTGCGGTGTGATAATAAAGTCACAAATAATAAGAAATAAAAATAGTGAAACTAAGAAAAGGACTTCCAATCGTAGCAATGCTATTGATTGCTTTAGTATCAGGTTGTAGTAAAGAACTTGATAACAACTCTTCCCTAACTGCATCATCGGCTGATTTAGCCTTGAAATCAGGTAAACATGAAACAAAAGGCGGAGCCTTAAAAGTAGTAAATCTTGGTGTTGCCGGCGATTTTGTGATTCTCTCTAAAACCGGAATTACGGATGTTTATAAATCTGCCGTTACAGGAAACATTGGTTCAAGTCCAATCTCTGGTTCAGCTATTTTATTAAAATGCGCAGAAGTAACCGGTACCATTTATACAGTCGATGCAGCTGGACCACTTCCTTGCCGGGTTACGAATGCTTCGAAACTGACGACTGCTGTAAGCAATATGCAAACTGCATATACTGATGCCGCTGGCCGTTCAAATCCTAATTTCTTGAATTTAGGCGCTGGAAATATCGGTGGCAAAACACTTACTGCTGGTCTTTACAAATTTACAACTGCAGTTGTAATCCCAACAAACGTAACAATTTCAGGTAGTTCTACTGATGTTTGGATCTTCCAAATTGCCGGAACACTTAAAATGAGTTCAGCCGTGAGAATTACCCTTGCTGGTGGTGCACAGGCAAAAAATATTTTCTGGCAGACATCTGGTGCTGTTACCTTAGGTACAACCAGTCATTTCGAAGGAAACATTTTAGGACAAACAGGTATTAATATGCAGACAGGTGCTACCATCAACGGTAGAATGCTTGCTCAAACAGCAGTAACTCTTCAGATGAATACTGTTGTAAAACCATAATATAATTCAAAGTTTAAAAATTGCAAAGAGGCTGCCGAAAGGTTAGCCTCTTTTGCTTTGCTGATAGTTCTCGTCTCTTTTTTGAATAGCAAGGACACTGAACTAATTTTGTTAGATTGTGGTTGTGTAAAATATATTTACTGAGTGTTGGTTTATCTTTGTTGTTTTATGTTGGATTAAATATATAATCATCAGATATATGCAACGTTTTTTGTGTTTCAACTTAAAGTGCATGTAAAAATATTAGTGTGAATTTTACAATTTATTACCTGAATTTTGTAACTTTTTAGAAACGGAAAATATCACTTTTGTTTCGTGACAATGAAGTCATAAAATATAAAGATAAAATTAATGACACTAAGAAGAGTATCACCAATCATGGCAATGCTAATGGTTGTTTTAATGTCGGGTTGTAGTAAAGATTTGGCCAATGGAGCTTCATCATTAACGGAGAAGTCAGGTCATATATCTGACGATAAGACTAAAACTGAACATTCAGGTAGTCATCAAACAACCAGTGGGTCTTTGAAGGCAGTAAATCTTGGCATTGCCGGCGATTTTGTGATTCTTTCAAAATCAGGAATTACCAATGTCTTTAAATCTGCAATTACCGGAGATATCGGTACAAGCCCTATCACTGGTGCCGCTATTTTAGTTTCATGTGCAGAAGTCTCAGGTACAATTTATAGTGTCAATGCTGCCGGACCACTTCCCTGCAGGGTTACCAACGCAACCAGGTTAACTACAGCCGTAGGAAACATGCAAACCGCGTACACTGATGCAGCCGGACGTTCAAATCCTAATTTTTTGAATCTGGGTGCTGGAAATATCGGTGGAAAAACACTTACTGCTGGTCTTTACAAATTTACGACTGCGGTTGCTATTCCAACAAATATTACAATTTCGGGTAGTTCTACCGACGTTTGGATATTCCAGGTTGCCGGAACTCTTAATGTGAGCTCTTCTGTAAAAATTACACTGGCAGGTGGAGCACAAGCTAAAAATATTTTCTGGCAGACATCTGGTGCCGTTACCTTAGGTACGACCAGTCATTTTGAAGGAAATATTTTATGCCAAACTGCTATTAATATGCAAACTGGTGCAACCATCAATGGTAGAATGTTAGCTCAAACTGCTGTTAATCTTCAGATGAATACGGTTACCCGTCCATAATAAAGTTTCAGTAATTCAAGATTTTTAAAGAGGCTGCCGAAAGGTTAGCCTCTTTTGCTTTATACAATTCTGCTTCTTTTTAAGATGCGATTATCTGTTACTCCTTCGAAATGCATGTGTGAATGATGTAACTTATTGCCGGAATTTTGTAATGCTTTTAGGGTTAAAGGTGATGATATTTGCCATCATTAAAACATATTCACAAACAGAATTTTTAAAATGATGAGATTAACCTTTTATATAGTGGCAACATTCATGTTATTGTCATTTATCCCAGCTCAATCAAATGCTGCAACAGAAACGAAGACTGTATCTGTCGCTGCAATTGCATCGGATGAAGCAGCTAAAGACAATGCAGATCTTGCCAGATTAAATGAAATCAAGGCAATGGATCTTTCAACATTGAGCCGTTCAGAAAAGAAAGAACTGAGGAAAGAAGTTCGCACGATCAAAAATGATCAGGATGGACGCGGAAGATATCACGAGAGACGCGGTGGAAGGCGTCATGAAAGTCGCGGAGGAAGTGATTATTATGGTGGTCATAGTGGCGGAACTGTCTATTTCATGGGTGGTGGCGGATTGCTCATAATAATTCTGATCCTTCTCCTGATCTGATCCTTGAGATACAAACGAATTATTTATTATTAGAATATAATTACTTATAAAAATTAATTATCATGGGAAATTTACTTTACCTCGTTGCCGTCATATTAATTATTGCATGGCTCATTGGATTTGTTGGTTATGGTACCGGCGGCATCATTCACATTTTGCTTGTTATTGCTATTGTTGCAGTATTGCTCCGGGTTATCCAGGGAAATAGAGTACTATAAAAACTTTTGCTTTTTTTTAATCAGCTCCTGTTGGTGGTAACACCAACAGGTTGTTTTTATAAATCAATTCTTCACAAAAAAGCGCTCAATCACATTTAAAAACACAAATTCATGTCAGCAAAACCATTAGGAATTGTCCTTATTATAATCGGGGCAATTATGATTATTTACACAGGGTTCAATTATGTAACAACTGAAAAAGTTGTTGACTTAGGAGTGATAAAAATTAACGCTGAAAAGAATCATCCTGTTCAGTGGTCACCAATCGTAGGCGTCGTATTACTTGTTGGTGGTATTGTTGTGATGGTTACAGGCAAAAAATCTGTTTAGATCACTTAGTCTGAATTTATAACAAATTCCGCTAAAACATAAGTGCATGTCGCTCAATAGTCAGTTGCTAATTTCAACCCAAACAATCAGTTGTTAAACACAATGAAAGCGACAAAACCATCTACTAATAAATTTGTACGGTTTTTTAAGATCCTGGGACCCGGACTTGTCACAGGTGCCAGTGATGACGATCCATCAGGTATCGCAACGTACTCGCAGGCAGGAGCTGCCTACGGATTTTCAACACTTTGGACTGCTTTGATTACATTTCCACTGATGGCTTCCATCCAGGAAATGTGTGCACGAATAGGTCTGGTTACTTCGCATGGCCTGGCAGGAACAATTAAAGCTAACTATTCAAAACCTGTTTTGTATTTGATGTTGTTGTTTAGCTTTCCAGCTATTGTTATGAATATTGGTGCCGACATTGCCGGAATGGGAGCCGTTGGCAATTTGCTATTTCCTTCAATTCACGCAACATTTTTCTGTATCGGTTTCACCGTTCTGCTTTTGGTTTCGATTATCTATTTGCCTTATCGGAAAATTTCATCTGTTCTGAAATATCTGTGCCTGGTACTTTTGGTTTACCTGATTGTTCCGTTTTTATACAAACAAGATTGGGTTGCGGTACTAAAAGCCACATTTATACCAACCATCAAATTCGACAAAGACTTTATCAGTATTCTTGTAGCCATCCTTGGAACAACCATTTCGCCCTATCTTTTTTTTTGGCAGGCGAACATGGAAGTCGAAGATAAAAAGCAAAAACACTTAGTGGTTAATAAAAGAGTCATTGATGAAATGAAAAAAGATGTCGATTTTGGAATGTTATTTTCAAATGTTGTCATGTTCTTTCTGATTCTTACAACCGGATCGGTGTTGTTTAATGGCGGCATTCATCAGATTGATACCGTAGAACAGGCTGCCCAGGCATTGAAACCGCTTGCGGGGAATTTTGCCTATTTACTCTTTGCTGTGGGAGTAATCGGCACCGGATTTTTAGCCATTCCCGTTTTAAGCGGTTCGCTTTCGTACATCTTCACCGAAACATTTGGCTGGACACAAGGACTCGACAAAAAATTCCACCAGGCTAAAGCGTTTTATATCATTATTGCCATTTCGCTGATCCTGGGATTGGCACTCAATTATATGGGATTGTCTCCAATTAAAGCGCTTATATATTCAGCCATTCTTTATGGATTGACAGCCCCGATTTTGATTGTCATTATTCTTCACATCTCGAACAACAAAAAAATAATGGGCAAACATACGAACGGGAAAATATCGAATATCCTTGGATTCGCGGCCCTTGCTCTTATGTCAGTTGCCGCGGTAGTTCTGGTGTATATGCAGCTGACTGAAAAATAGAATACCATGTTCGTAATACTTTCAAATCGTAAAAATGTCAATATTTACTTTGTCATTTTGATTATTTACATTTCTTTCCCTCATTAATTAGCTTGTAACGAATATGTGGTGGCACTATTTATTGGTATTCGTCGGTTCATTCTTTTTTGACGTCGTACCTGTTCCTTTTCCTCCAGCTTTTACAATCATGATTTTTTTGCAGATCATGTTCGACTTAAATATTTGGGGTGTTATCACTATAGGTGTTGCCGGATCAATTTTAGGAAGGTATATCCTTACTTTATACATACCGTTATTGGCAGGGAGAATTTTCAAACAGTCAAAGACAGAAGATGTCGAATTTCTTGGGAAAAAAATGAAAGAGAAAGGATGGAAAAGCCAGGTGCTAATTATTGCTTACTCTTTGTTGCCTCTTCCCACTACTCCGCTGTTTCTTGCCGCTGGTATGGCGAAAATAAAACCATTGTACATAATTCCCGCTTTTTTTATTGGTAAATTTACGAGTGATGCAATTACAGTAAATATTGGCAAATATGCAGCAGAACACACTCAAAGTATATTGGAAGAAGCATTATCCTGGAAGTCAATTATGAGTTTATCGGTGGGATTATTTCTAATCTGCATCCTTTTATTTGTTGACTGGCGTTCGCTCATACAAAAGAAGAAATTCCAGCTGAAATTTAAGATCTGGAAATGAACGGAATTGTATTATGCCCTTAACCCTTCGAGTGGTCGTAGACCCTCGAAGGGTTAAGGGCATAATATAATGTGTGAATGATGTAAGTATTTCCCCCAATTGTGTAACATATGCAGGAAGAGAAGGGGTTACCTTTGAGTCAAAATTAAAAATCATTTATATGGCACTATTAGACATTTTAATTGCAATTATAGTTGTTGGAGTCCTTTTATGGATTATCAATACATTCATCCCCATGGATCACAAAATCAAAAGAATTTTCAACCTTGTGGTAGTGATTGCCCTTATTATATGGCTTCTAAAAGTCTTTGGCCTTTTTAGCTACCTGATGAATGTCCATATTTAAAAATTGAAATTATGAATCTCAAGAGAATCTTTGGTGCGTTACTTACGCTGCTTGGAATAGGTGGATTAATTTATGCCGCCATATTATTTGTTAATTCATCAAATGGCTCGGGTGATACTAAGGCACTTATCATTTATGGCATACTCGGTCTTTTATTCTTCATTTCGGGCATTAGCCTGGTTCGTACAACAAAGGACGAGTCTTAGAATTTTCAATAAACAGCAAATAAAAACGATAAAGAGCGCCTAATGTGTGAATGTTGTAAAAATCATCTGCAATTGTGTAACGCTTTCAGGCTTCAAGAACTGCAATTTTGTAGTATGAAAATTACTTCATTATTAGAATAAAGAATATGAGCACAACGGAATTAAATAGAGGGTGGGATAAGCAAAAAAGTGAGCTTATTCAGAAATTTGCAATCCTCACAGAAAATGATCTGATATTTGAAGAAGGTGAGAAAGATGAGATGTTTAGAAAACTTCGAATCAGACTTGGCAAAACAAAGGAAGAGTTGAAAAAGATTATTGCAGCATTTTAGGATGCTTCTATCTATTGATGATTTCTTTTAATAGGTATTTGTCGAAATACTATTTCGGCCACACAATAAAATCAAAACAACTAAAGATGAAAAATGTAATAGTTATCCTTGCCCTGGCAGCACTAACGACAGTAACAATCCTATCCGGGTGCCAGTCTGAGGCTCGCAGGCTTGGTTATGAATTGACGAATGCACCGCTTGCCAATTTGGAATTAACCCCCAAAGCATCAACAGTAGTATCTGAAGCCTTAAAGAATGCAGTAAATATGCAGGATTGGAAAATATTTAAAAAATCATCTGATTTCAAAATCAGGGACAACGATATCCGTATTGCTGAATTAAAAGTAAAAATGCAACGGCGTGGAAAACTACCAGATCCGGTTTACAAAGAAAAGTTGAATGACCTTGAAAATGTAAATTTGGAGATGAAGAAAAAGATGGTAGTTTACACCGGAGATAAAAACGAATGGAATATCTATAAACGCGAATTTAATCGTGATCTGGATGCACTTGGACAAATACTTACAGCCTTAACGGTTGAAAATAAATTCAGTTCAAAGATCCCGGGTGATCTTTAATCCCCTTTTACAGCGCAATAATCCAACCGACGAAGCTGACGTTGCAATGTGTGAATGATGTAACTCTTTTGGGTAATTATGTAACACATATCATCAATAAGAAACCAACCTTTGTATATTGTAATTATTTAATCACTATAAAAATAAAAGTTATGAGTGCAGGAAAAGTATTATTAGGAGTTTTAGCTGGCGTCACTGCTGGTGCATTAGTAGGAATTTTATTTGCCCCAGCTAAAGGTTCGCGTACCAGAAGAAGAATATTGAAAAAAGGCGAAAATTATGCAGATGGATTGAAAGAAAAATTCAATGAATATGTTGATAATGTATCTGAAAAATTTGAACAGGTAAAAGAAGATGTTACTGCTTTTGCTCAAAAAGGTAAAGATAAATTAGACCAGGCTGAAAAAGAAGCAAAAACTGCTCAGCGTTGAACTGTTCGTAAAATAATTTAAGTATTGTGTCTGCTCCGAAATTTCGTTTGTAATAATTAGTGCAGCGGTTTTTGGAGCAGGCTCAATAATTCAAAATGGAATAAAAATAGCATCATGGGAAAAGTAACTTTTAAAGCCAACTATCTTTTGCAAAAGGATAATTTATCATGCAGTCCTTCATTACTCATGTTCGATTTACCAACATTGGTCGATTCGATGAAGCATAAACCAAGCTGGGTGAATGGAGAACTTAATGCAATGATACTTTTAAAAACGCCCAATAAGCAGATTATACTTACTGCGATGCACGAGGGGACAGAAATTGAATCTTTCCAATCGAATGATTCAATAACCTTCCAAATACTTGAGGGACAAGCGATTTTTCAAACCCCAAAAGAGTCTGTAATTCTTGACAAAGGTCAATTACTTACACTTCACGAAAATACAAAGTACAGCCTTACCTCTATGGAGGATACTGTACTCCTTTTAACGATTGCAAGCGGGGTCTTAGAACTATCGCAAAATTAAAACCCTGTTTTTTATATAATTATCATCAAGACTGAAGCCATGGAAGAGAATGCAAATATTATTGAATCACTGATCGAGCGAACTACAGAATACGGCAAAACAAGCTTTGAGTTGATAAAACTTAAGGCGCTTGACAAAACGTCGGAAGTTGTTTCTTCATTCGTGCCAAATTCCATTATTGCAGTCTTTTATGTATCGTTTTTGTTTTTTTGCAGTTTGGGAGTAGCACTCTGGCTCGGTGAAATTCTTGGCACAATTTATTTTGGATTCTTTGTAGTCGCCGCTTTTTATGGTATTACAGGAATTTTCATACATCTTTTTATGCATAAATGGATTAAAAGGGTTGTCGGTGATAATTTCGTTAAACAGGTGCTTAAATAAAATCACATGGAAAATATTACTTCTGTTATCGAATTAAAAAATGCAATTCAACGATTAAAAGTTGAGCAAGCCATTGATGAGCAGCTATTA
>Ga0123336_10002892_pt1 | contig 14713 bp, 12 predicted proteins | sample SSSSmetaG_FD_96466 | JGI IMG/M metagenome (GOLD analysis project Ga0123336, IMG submission 96466) | Glacier valley bacterial and archeal communities from Borup Fiord, Nunavut, Canada, to study Microbial Dark Matter (Phase II) - ​SSSS metaG | ecosystem: Environmental > Aquatic > Freshwater > Ice... | reverse complement strand
CTCTGTGTTATTGGTACGGGGTTAAAAAAAGAAGCTTTAGCAGCGTTTTTTAAGAGTTAGGAGAGATAGACTATGTTTAAAACACAAGTAGAGCTAGTAACGGGTTTTATAGGATCAGGGAAAACAACTTTTATCAGCAGTTTACTGCATGAAACTTCTGTAGATGATGAAAAAATTGTTGTGCTGCAGCTTGAAAAAGGACAAGAAGAACTTGCCGGGGAGATGACAAAAGAGGCAAATATCACCTATTTAACAAAAGAGGCAGAAAGCTTAACGCTGTCTTATCTCAGCCATGTTCTGCTCTTATATGAACCAGATAGGCTCATTATTGAGTGCAATGGTATGAGAGTACTTGATGAAATGCTCTTCTTGTTAAATGATGGCAAAGTAAAAAAAAGAGCGTTTATTACAACGGTATTTAATCTTATTGAAGCATCTAGTTTTAAGGTGTACTGGCATAATTTAAAGCCTATTTTAATGCCTGCGTTGAATATGAGTGATATGATTATTGTAACAAAAAGCCACAAGGCATCGGAAAATGAAAAAGAGGACTTAAAAAACCTGCTTGAAGAAGAGAATACCCATGCACATATTCTCTTTGCAAACGATACAGTGCATCTCAAAAAGGTTATGAATGAGTGCGCACTACTAGACTCGGGATGGTTTAAAGCTATAAGAATTAAGCTGAGCAGGCAGCTTAAAAAAATACAAGTATTTAAAGGGGAAAAGGGATGAAGTCATTTTTAATTGTATTTATGAGTGTGATACTAGAGGCTCTGCCTTTTGTGTTACTCGGCGCTTTAGTATCAGCGTGCATCCAGATCTTTGTTTCAGAAAGTCTGATAGAAAAGATCCTCCCTAAACGCAAGTGGATAGGATTTATAGTTGCAGCACTTCTGGGGCTTATTTTCCCAGTATGTGAGTGTGCGATTATCCCTATTACAAGGAGGCTCATTAAAAAAGGCGTGCCAATAGGTATGGCAACGACTTTTATGTTAGCAGTCCCTATTGTTAATCCTATTGTTTTATTGTCAACTTTTTATGCATTTAATGATAAACTCTATATGGTGTTTGCAAGAGCTGGTTTCGGGTTTTTAGCGGCCATTACCATTGGCCTATTAATAGCAATAAGTGAGGAAAAAGGGACATCTGTTTTAAAAGAAAGAAGAGAAAAAGAGGAAGCATTGTGTGATTGTGGATGCGAGTCTTCTGGAAACAGATACCATGCGCCATCTTATATAAGAAGTATTTTAGAGCATACCAATAGGGAATTTATTAATATTATGAAGTATCTTATATTTGGAGCTTTTTTATCTAGTCTATTTCAAACCTATGTGGATAAAGGCATTATGGGAGTTATAAGCGGGAACTCCTATTTAGCAGTTCTATTCATGATGGGAATGGCTTTTATATTGTCTATTTGCTCAGAAGTAGATGCTTTTATTGCGAGGACTTTTATAACGCAGTTTTCATCCGGCTCTATTCTTGTCTTTTTAATTTTTGGGCCTATGCTTGACCTTAAAAATACAATGATGTTGGCGGGACATTTTAAAACCAAGTTTGTTATAAAGCTTATGACTTATATCACCCTTGTCTGCGCACTGATAGGGTTTATAGCGAATCTGTTAATCTAGGAGGACTATTATATGAAAAGATTTAATAAAGAGAAATGGGTAGGTTTTCTTTTATTAGCAGGATGGTCGCTTTATTTGCTTTATCTCCTTACAGAAGGAGAGATCATAAGCTTTATTCACCCTAAGAGAATACCACTTATGTGGGGAGCACTTCTAGGAATGGTTATATTGACCTTTTATCAAAGCACCAAACTTTTTACAATCCCTAGCAGGAAAACGCAACTTTACAGCTATATGCCACTGGGACTTGTGCTTATGTGTGGTATATTCCTTCTGACAACTAATGAATCAGATAGATTACCCTCACGGCAAACTCAAAAACCTCTTACTATACTATCAAAAGAGAATAATGCTATAAAACCAGAAGTCATCGCAGATGAAGTCATACCTAATGATAGAAACATTAACCAAGGTGAGCCTAATAATGAACAAGATACGCCTGCTATGGCTATGGCATCGGATAAGATTGTATTAAATGATGATAATTATACAAAGACTCTAACGGATATTGAACAAAACCCTGATGTGTACATCGGAAAAAAAATACAACTAGAAGGGTTTGTTTATAGAGACGCCCAGTTTGCTCCAGATGATTTTGTAATAGCACGTATGTTTATGCTTTGTTGTGCAGCAGATGCTCAAGTTACAGGACTCATGTCCACATGGAATGAGAGTAGTACACTGGAGAATAAACAATGGCTACGTGTAGAAGGTGTGTTAAAAACTAAAACGTATGAAATGGATGGACAAAAAAGTCTTATGCCCATTATTCAAATTGAAACAGTAACTAAGCTGCCAACGCCTGATAATCAATATGTTTATTATTAATAAATGGAATATCTTGAAATATAATATATTAAGCATTTTAAATAATTAAAGAGACTATCGCTCATAGGGTTTTTAATTCTATGGGCGATAGTCTGTTTTTGCTAAAAATAATCAATGACTAAAATAGGATTTGAATTTATTGCTGTTAGTGCAAACATAAATGATAATGCATATAAAATTACCAAAAATGCGTATATTATGCAAGAAACTTATAAGCGGATTATTTTATAATATAAATATTTAAATCATTTACCAGCACTATTTATGATTTGCAGAGATTATGAGAAAGTAAAATACGATTTCTGGGCAATGATTATTGTTTCGTAGAATTTGATCCATAGAAATAAATTACTCTAGTCATATTCTGATGTTTAGGTTTTTAAGGTTTAAGGGGGCGTCTATGAGCAAAATGAGGACTATTAGGAAAAAGTTATTTATTTCATATACCAATCTTATTGTGGGAGTTATTGTGGCATTTGCAATACTTATTTTTGCTTATATTTCTCAAATACTTTCAAATCAGACTAGGGATATGATGAAATCTTTGCTTACGGCTGGGATTAATCAGACAGATATGGAAGTTAGAAGAATGGATACTGTCTCACTTAATATCTGTTACTCTGAGATTGTGAAAGGTAATTTTGAAAAGCTTATGCAAAAGACCAGTAAGGTCTATGCCTCGGATGAACGTGCAAGAGCTGTGATAGATGCACTCATTGCCATTAATGGCCCTCTTAGGCCAGTGCAGCAGATTAATATTTACAACCTGGCGGGACAGGTTCTAAGTACAGGATTTTCTAATAGATCGATTAACATCAAACTTGATTCTAAAGAGTGGTATGAGCCAACGCTTAAGTTAGATGGGAAAAAATATGTTACTTCGTTAAAGAGTGGCAAAGAGTCTTATATCTACGATATTACTGGGCGAATCAAACAGTATATAGCGCTTGATCGAGTATTTTTCAATAAATATGGACAGCAACTAGCGATATTAGAGGTAGTTACCCAAAATGACCAAATATTCAAGAGTATCCATGAAATAGAAGATGATTATAAAGAGAGTATTGTTGCATATGTATTTGATGAAAAAGGGCAAATGATATATCCGGCTAGTAATAAGGAAGACGCTATGCTCTCTTATCAAACTTTTAGTGAGTACAAGGAAGCTGGCAAAGAGGGATTTTTTAAATTCAAAGAAAAGTTAACGCAAGATAACTACAATGTTTATTATCACCAATCAGCTTATACAGGATGGACAATTATTCTTGCGCGTTCACAAAAAAGTATCATGGGTCCCATTATAACACTTGCTTTATTTATGATGCTTATAGCGAGTCTATTTATAGGCATTACATTATTATCTTCTTTTCTGATTGCAAAGGATCTAAGTAGTCCGATTAAAGAGCTCTTAACGACGATAAAAAGTACACGCCTAAAAAACTTGGATGATGTAGCGAGTCATACAATAAATACCCAAATCATAGAACTTGAAGAACTTCATACAGCCTTTTTGGATATGAGGATTAATATTAAACAGTCCACAGAAGCAAAGCTTGAGGCTCAAAGACAAGAGCTCAAAGCACGTATGCTTGCGCTGCAGTCTCAAATGAACCCACATTTTCTTTATAATACGTTAGCTAATATTAGTGTGATGGCAGAGGAAGGCTTGAATGACGGGATTGTAGAAATGTGTGACCATGTTTCATTTCTATTAAGATATTTTTCAACAGCTCAGCCTTCCTTAGTCAAGGTAAGTGATGAATTCGAATGTGCAAAAAAGTTTTTAAGTATTGTACAGATTCGCTATAGAGATCACTTAAAGTACAGTATAGAGATGGATACGGCACTTGAAAACATCCAAATACCACGCAATATTGTACAACCACTTGTGGAGAATGCGGCCAAGTATGGTATGAATGAAGAAATGGTGTGGAATATAAAAGTTGAGGGTTATTTGCAAGGATCTGGCTGGAGAATTAAGGTATCAGATAAAGGAAATGGTTTCACGGAAGAAAAAATGAAACAGCTTCAAGACAAAATAGATAAAATAAATCTGTTTAGAGAATATGTTGATCTAGAGATTAATGGGATGGGTTTTATTAATGTATTCAGCAGATTAAAGCTTACCTATGAGGACAATATGTTTTTTGAGTTTGGAAATGACCCGGATGGGGGTGCTACGATAATAATAGGGGTAAAGGAGGGAGAACTAAGCAATGTATAAAGTAATTGTCTGTGAAGATGAAGTCATGATATTAGATAATATTGTAAAAAAAATTAATCAATCTGAACTAGGTTTTGAAGTGATAGCAAAAGCTATGAATGGCAAACAAGGCTTAGAACTTATCGAAGAACATTTGCCAGATGTTGTTGTAAGTGATATCAAAATGCCTTTTATGGATGGTTTAGAACTTATTGGAAAGATAGATGTTAAGTATCCTTATATAAAAAAAATTATTATTAGTGGGTATGCTGAGTTTGAATATGCTAAAAAGGCCATGAAGTATAATGCAATTGATTATTTGCTTAAGCCAGTAAAAAGTGAGGAGCTCATTCAGACACTTATTAAACTTAAGGTGAATTTAGATGAGCAGCTCAGTGAGCTTATGGATAAAGCGGGTATCCTTAAAAATCAGGTTACCCCTTATGAAGCGGTGCAGTTTACGCAGTGGTATATAAGGGCTAATTTTGAAAAAGATATTAACTTTAACCTGATTGCTATGCGGTTTAATTATACACCGGGTTATCTTTCAAAGCTCTTTGTACAGTATGTAGGAGAAACGCCTAATAAGTATTATTTGAATTTAAAAATGGATAAAGCCAAATACCTGCTGATGCATTGTGAAAAGTTATCTATCAAACAAATCGCAGTGATGATAGGCTATGAAGATCAATCTTATTTTAGTAGGATATTCAAAAAAATAGTAGGGAAAAGTCCATTAGAATATAGGGATAATACCATAATACATTAAGGTATTATCAAAAAGTGCTAAATAATAACTTAAAAGTGCATATAAATTGGTTGTTTATAATGATAGAATTTGAATATCAAATAAAGCAACTGGCCAAACTACTAAACAAGATGTGCCGGTGCTTGTGAGAATACAATAAAACAATAAACATGAGGGGGATTTTAAAGATGAAAAAAATTTTATCCGCAGCGCTTATCCTTGCGATGAGTTTTACCCTATTTACAGGTTGTGCAAAAACACCAGAGGCAGCACCTGCTGAAAGTGCAACAGATGCAGCTCAGCCAGCAGCTACAGAAGAGGCAGATAAGGACAAAAACAAAGATGTGACTTTAACAGTCATGATGTCACAAGGTTGGGCATTTCCAGCAGAAGATATACTTACTAAAAAATTCGAAGAGGAATCAGGGATTAAAGTAGATCTTCAAGTTGTTCCAGCAGATCAATATCAGGACTTACTTAAAGCAAAACTTACAAGCGGAGAAGGCCCAGACGTATTTTATGCACAAACGAATGAGTTCCAAATTAAAACAGCGACAGTTGATCCAGAAAAATATTGTATAGATTTTACCGGTTCTGACTGGGTAAATGTTATGCCGAAAACAAGAATACCAGCTGTTTCTTATAATGATAAAGTGTATGGACTTATGGTATGGTATGATTCACCTGAATTCGTATTTGTATACAATAAGACACTTTTCAAAGAAGCAGGTATTACTGAAGTACCTAAAACTTATGCAGAGTTTAAAGCAGCTTGTGAAGCAATTAAAGCTAAAGGTATCACACCAGTCTATGAATATGGTGCAGCAGGCTGGCATCATCAACTTCCTTTCTTCCAAATTGGGGCGCGTTATGAAGAGCTAAACCCTGGTTTATACAAAGGACTTAATGATAACACTATTAAATTTGCAGACAGTAAAGAAATGATGACAGCACTAGATCAAATCAATGAATGTGTTCAAAATGGCTATTATGGAGATGACTACCTAGCTAATGATGGTTCAGATAACTATGACCGCCTAGCAACTAGAAAAGCGGCTATGATTATGGAAGGTCCTGCATTTATTGAAGCTATTAAAACAAAATACCCAGAAACAACGGATGAATATGGTTTATTCCTAGTACCTTTCCTTGATAACCAAAACTATCCAACAAATCCATCAGGTCCAGCTGCTTTTGGTTACAAAGACAGTAAAAATATAGACGCAGTTAAAGAGTACTTTGCATTCTTAGCAAAACCTGAAAATCTTCAAATTAAATTAGATAATACAGACCAATGGACTAACATTGATACAACAGCAGAGATAACACAACATTTTACAGATGCAGAAAAAACATTTAAAGAATCAATTCCAAGAGAAAAATATGAAATTGCAGCAGTACTTCAAACAGGAACAAAATATACAAATGATCAATGGATGGATGCAGGTAAAGATATGATTTCCATGTTTATGGGGGAATTAACTTCTAAACAAGTACTTGAAAACATTGATGAGAGAAGAGCTAAAATCGCTAAGAGTCAAAACGACCCAGCGTGGCAATAACAGTAAGCTAATATCATAACTTCAAACAAAAGAATTTGATAGCTTCTATCAAATTCTTTTGTTTATATCACATAGCGAGGAGCATTTGTTATGAAAGAAAAGAAATTTTATCCCATGTACTTTATTTGGCCAGCACTTATCATCTATACGTTGCTATGTATACTACCAGGGATTATAGGTATCTATTACTCCTTCACCGATTGGAGTTCATTTTCAGATAAAATACATTTTACAGGACTTGAGAACTATAAATATATTTTTACATCAGGACAAGACTATACAAAATATATCTATAATACTTTAATGTTTACCGTAGTTTCTAACGTTGTTAAACTGATACCTGCTTTATTTCTTGCACTCATGCTTAAAGAGGGATTAAAAGGACAAAATTTTTACAGAGGGATTCTTTTCTTCCCATCAGTACTACCCTATCTTGTTATTGGACTCCTTTTTAGATCCATGCTTCACCCTACAACAGGCGTTGTGAATCAAATGTTAAGAACGCTTAGTATGGATGGTTTAGCACAGCAGTGGCTTACTGATCCCAAATGGGTTTGGGGTTCTATATTTGCAGTAGATGCTTGGCGTGGAATAGGTTTGTTATGACTATCTTTATTGCAGGGCTTCAATCTATTCCAGAAAGTTACTATGAAGCGGCTAAAATTGATGGTGCAGGCTACTTCGCACTTTTAAAACATATTACGCTTCCTATGCTTATGCCTGCTATCACAATTAATGTTGTTTTTGGTCTTACTTATGGACTTAAAGTGTTTGATATTATCTATGTCCTTACAAATGGAGGACCAGGGCGCATGACTGAAGTTGTTGCAACAGGAATCTTTAAGGAATTCTCTGATGGAACATATGGTGTGGGTTCTGCATTATCTTCTATACTATTTGTATTTATGGCTGTTATTGGGATCTTGATTGTTGGAAAATTGAATGAGAAGAGGGTGGAAATGTAATGGGGAGTAAAAAGAAAATAGAGATAACACTTAAACATATTGTAGCTCTGATTCTATGTACAATTGTTATTGTACCTTTTATAATCATTTTCATTAACTCATTCAAAACGACTAAAGATGCAGCGCTTATGTCACTTGCGCTTCCAAGTAAAATTATTTGGCAGAACTATGCAACAGTTATAGAAAAAGGGAAACTTGCCCAGTCATTTGTAAACAGCTTAATTTATGCTATAGTACCTTGCATAGGTGTTGTGATGTTCTGTGGTATGGCAGCGTTTGCTCTTTCAAGAAGAGCGTCTAAGGCTAATAAATTTATTTATACATTTATGATATTAGGTATTTTTCTACCAGTTAACTATTTGGCACTTATTAAAATCATGAAGCTATTTGGGCTATATGGCACAAGAATGGGGCTCATTCTATTTTATATAGCTGCTAATATTGCTTTTTCAACCTTTATTATTTATGGCTTCGTAGATAGTGTGCCAAGAGAAGTTGATGAAGCAGCTATTCTTGATGGAGCAACGCCGCTTGAGCTCTTTTTCAAGGTCATATTTCCCTTGTTAAAACCAGTACTTGCTACAGCTTTTATTCTTATGTTCATGAATATATGGAGTGATTTTATGTCACCACTGTATCTGATTAATAAAACGTCTATGTGGCCTATGAATTTAGCAGTTTATAATTTCTTTGGAAGATTTAAATCGGATTGGAACTTAGTGTTTGCAGATATTGTTTTAACGGCTCTGCCAGTACTTATCGTTTATCTTATTGGACAAAAACAAATTATATCAGGGCTTACATCAGGCGCTGTAAAGGGTTAATTAAAGGATAGGCTAAAATCACACTAAATATTAGAAAGGACTGATGAGATGTTATATAAAGAGGATTGGGATAAAAGCAAAAAAAGGCTTGAGGCACTATGGAATAATGAAATAGTAGATAGATGCTGCATAGCGGTACAAGGAAAAAAAGATATGTGTTTTCAATATGAAGAGGCACCAAGTTCAAAAGAAGAATTAGTTAAATATTATATGGATCCAGAATGGATTCTTAGAAGAAGTATTAAAAGCCTTGAAAACACTTATTATGCAGGTGATGGTTATCCATGTATATGGTCCAATTTTGGAGCTGCGGGGCATGCTAAATATTTTAAAGGTGCAAAATATAAATTTGAAAGAGATACTGTATGGATTGGCGGAGACTATAAAGACTTTGCAGAGGATGAACTTGTGTATGATGCAACCAGCAGCATTCTTAAACAAGAACTAGAAACGGTTAAATATCTTTGTGAACAAGGCCAAGGTAAGTTTTTCGTTACAATGCCAGACAACTGTGGCATATTAGATGGACTTGCAGCGCTTCACGGCAGTGAAGATCTTGCTATGGATCTTTTTGATTATCCAGATGAGATTAAACTTGCATGTGATAAAATATTTGAAACCTATAAAGTAACAAGTGATATGTTTTTTGATGCGATTCGTAAGAATAATGATAATGGTAGCACACACGGCTGGATGTATACATGGAGTAAAGGTAAGCACGCTCAGCTCCAAGTAGATTTTTCAGTTATGATCTCTCCTGATATGTACAGAGAATATGCGCTTCCAGAGCTTGTAAAAAGCTGTGAGTGGCTTGATAATGCTATTTATCACCTAGATGGTGAGCAACAAGTAAGACATTTAGATATGATTTTATCAGTAGACAGACTCAATATGATTCAGTGGACACCGGTAGTAGGTCAGCCTAAGACAAGTAACTTTATCTCAACTTTCAAAAAAATCCAAGCAGCAGGTAAAGGACTTGTACTTTATCCAGAACTTGATGAAGTTGAAACTTTACTGACAGAATTATCATCTAAAGGACTCTATTTAATTGTCAAAGAACAAGTTTCATGTGATGAAGCAGATAGGATTGTCGATTTAGCAACTAAACTTACACACGAATAAAATGAAAAAGGTATTGGAGAGCGCTATGGAACATAAACAAGTAGATAGCCATGAAAATAGAATCAGTTTTAAACTAAAGGATAGTTATTGCCATATTCAAGGGATAACAGGCAATATAGTACGTGTGGTGTTTACGAAAGAAGACAGGCTTTATGCACCAAGTTATATGATAGAAAATAACATTTTTGATTCAAATATAAAATGTAGTGTCGTTCAGAAAGAAGAACATCTGCAAGTAATTTGCGGTGATATAAAGCTTGTGTTTGATAAAAATACAGGGGAATACAGTTGTTATGATAAAAAAGGTTCTTGTTTGTTTCATCAAACACATCAGGAACTTACTGTTTGCGACGTCAACAAATATGTAATTGAGGGCAATAAGCCTATTATTAAGACGGTAAGAACTGTAGATGGTGAAAGAAATTTCATTGAAAATGCTAAAACAGTTGTAGATAGAACAGCTTTCAAAGGTGAAATTGTCTTTGAACTTAAAGAAAATGAAAGTATCCATGGACTAGGACAACATGAAGATGGTATTTACAATTACAAAGGGCAAAGGCAATATCTTTACCAACATAATATGAAAACGCCTATTCCTTTTATGCTGTCTTCTGAAAACTATGGTATTCTTTTTGATTGCACAAGTCTTATGACGTTTGAAAGTGATGATAGAAACGCTCAAATAGATTTAGATACAGTAGAACAAATTGATTATTATATTATTCAGGGCAAACAGGTAGATGAGATAGTTGCAGGATATAGAAAACTGACAGGGAAAGCCGTGATGCTGCCACGCTGGACATTCGGCTATGTACAATCTAAAGAGCGTTATGAAACAGAAGAAGAATTATTAGAGACAGCTTTAATGTTTAGAGAAAGAAAAATCCCGCTAGATTGCATCGTACAGGACTGGAAATACTGGGAAGAAGATTTTTGGGGAAATAAAATCTTAGATAAATCTAGATTTCCTCATTTAGGTGAAGTGGTTGATAAACTGCATGATGAACACGTGAGACTTATGATTTCAGTATGGCCAAATGTTAACCGTGGCAGTGAAAATCATAATGAGTTTATGGAAAAAGGTATGCTATTAGGAGATTATTCAACTTATAATGCTTTTAGTGAAGAGGCTAGAGCTGTTTACTGGGAACAATGTAAAGAGGAATTATTTAGCAGCGGACTCGATGCTTGGTGGTGCGATTCGACAGAGCCTTTTGCAGGTCCGGATTGGTGCGGCAGTGAGAAATTACCCGAACAAAAACGCTATGAACTTGTTGGCGAGGAACATAAAAAGTTTATAGATGCAGCACATGCCAATACTTTTGCCTTGATGCATGCAAAGGGGATTTATGAGCACCAAAGAAAAGAAGATAACACCAGACGCGTTGTTAATCTTACACGTTCAGGATCTCCTTCTCAACAAAAATATGGTACAGTGCTTTGGTCTGGGGATATATCAGCCACATGGGATACGATGAAAAAGCAAATTGCAGAAGGACTTAACTTCGGCATGAGCGGTATGCCTTATTGGACTTTGGATATAGGAGGCTTTTTCACAGGTTCACTTGCGTGTTGGAGAAAATGGAAAGATGATCCTAATGCAGAGCCTGTATGGTTCTGGAATGGTGATTATGATAAAGGCGTATTGGACCTTGGGTATAGAGAACTTTATGTGAGATGGCTTCAATATGGTGCCTTTCTTCCAATGATGCGCTCTCATGGAACAGATACGCCAAGAGAACCTTGGCAATTTGGTCAGGTAGGAGATGCATTTTATGATACAATTGTAAACTTTATCCATTTAAGATATAAGTTATTGCCTTATATCTACTCTTTAGGCGCACAGGTTGCTTTGAAGGATTATACAATGTTTAGAAGTTTACTCTTTGATTTTGCAGCAGATGAGAAAGCACGCACGATCAGTGATCAGTTTATGCTCGGGGGCAGCATGCTAGTTTGCCCTGTTACAGAGCCTATGTACTATGAGGCAAACAGCAAAGTAATCTGTGACAGCAAAAAGAGCAGGGAAGTTTACCTGCCAAAAGGGACTGTGTGGTATGATTTTTGGAGTCACGATAGGTATGAAGGCGCCCAAAGTATTGTTTCAGAGGCACCAATAGAGAAAATACCTGTGTTTATTAAAGCAGGAGCAATTATTCCTACTGTAAACGACGTGCAGTGTACCGATGAAGCGAAAGGTAAACCTATCGAGGTACTTGTGTACCTGGGTGCAGATGGGGAATTTATGCTTTATGAGGATGATGGTGATAATTATAGTTATGAACAAGGAAATTATGTTTTTGTAAGACTCTTATGGAAAGATCATGAAAGAACTTTTGAGATTGAAACAGCAGAAGGAGATTATCCGTTTGAAAGAGTCTTTGAAGTAGTCCTAATAGGTGATGAAAAAAAGGCTGAAAACAAGACTATTTGCTTTAAAGGGACACGGGCAACTATACAGTTCTAATAAGGAGAACAATATGAAAGATTATAAATTAAGATTTAGACAGATTCATATGGATTTCCATACAAGTGAACATATAGCCGGCGTAGGTGAGAAATTTGATGCCAAGGAGTTTGCCGAAACGTTGGATGAAGCAAGGGTTAACTCGGTAACATGTTTTGGTAGATGTCATCATGGATGGCTTTATTATGATTCTAAAAACTATCCGGAGATGGTGCACCCTAAACTTGTGTATAAAAATTTATTAGAAGATCAGATTGAGGCGTGTCATAAAAGGGATATTCGTGTGCCTGTTTATACAACGATTCAATGGGATCATTATATTAGTTCTAGGCACCCAGAATGGGTATGTATCAATGAAGACGGCACAATGGTGGATACATGTAATCCAGAGTCAAAAGGTGTATACGAAGCTGGATTTTATAAAACATTATGTGTGAATACAGGTTATAGAAGCTATATTAAAGCACATATAAAAGATATATTTGAGTCTGTTAAAGATGTAGATGGTATCTTTTTAGATATTGTTATGGTAGTAGACTGCTCATGCAAAACATGTGTGGATGCAATGCTAAAGGAAAATTATAATCCGACTAATCGGTCAGAAAGATTGCTTTATGCCAAAAAGATGTTAGAAGGTTTTAAAAAAGATATTTCCGATTATATAAGAAGTTTTAATCCTGATGCAAGTATCTTTTATAATTCTTCACATATTGAGCCAGCACTCAGAAGTGTACAAGAGTCTTATACACACTGGGAACTTGAATCGCTGCCAAGTGGTGGATGGGGCTATGTGCATTTTCCAAACAGTATACGTTTTGCAAGAACCACAGGTCTTGACTTATTAGGCCAAACCGGTAAATTTCATACAATGTGGGGCGATTTTCACTCGTTTAAAAATAAAGAGGCACTTCAGTATGAATGTTACCGTATGCTTGCTTTTAATGCAAAATGTTTGATTGGGGATCAGCTTGATCCTGATGGTAAAATATCAAAAGAGGTCTATCAGTTAATAGGCTCTGTTTATAAAGAAGTGGAAAAGAAAGAAGCATGGTGCAAGGATGCAAAAGCCGTGTGTGATATGGCTATTTTTACGCCAGAGGCACTTGGGTTTAATTCAGGATGTGGTGGGGTTATTCCTCAATCTGTAATCGGCACGTCAACGATGCTTGAAGAGATAGGACATCAGTTTGATATTATAGATTTAGAGTCTGATTTTAATGACTATAAAGTGATACTATTTCCTGATGAGATTATCATGGGTGAAACACTTGCTCAAAAGGTAAAAAACTATATAAGCGCTGGAGGAAGTGTGATAGCTAGCTATCAGTCAGGGCTTAATCCTGAAAAAACAGCCTTTGCGTTAGAGACATTTGGCGTCAATTATTTGGGAGAAGCACCTTATAGCCCGGATTTTATTGTACCAAAAGGTGAAATTGGTAAAGGACTTGCAGAAACAGAATACGTCATGTATCAGCAAGGAACCCAAGTAGAAACAGCAGGAGATGCAGAAGTATTATGTGATGTTAATATTCCTTATTTCAATAGAACCTGGCAGCATTTTTGCTCTCATAAACATACACCTTCTTCTCACCAGTATGGTTATCCTGGTATTGTAAAGAAGGGAAAAGTTATTTATTACAGCCATCCTATCTTTACGACTTATGCACAACTTCATCCAAAGTGGTGTAAATTACTGATTAAAAATGGATTAGATATGCTATTACCTGAACCAATTTTAAGATATGAAGGGCCAACGAGCATTTTAGCATGTGTCAATGAACAGGTGTATGAAAAAAGGTATGTGCTTCATATGTTGCATTATATACCAGAAAAGCGTTGCCAAGAAATTTATACGATAGAAGATGTGATTCCGTTATATCATACTAAAGTTTCTATGAAGCTTAAGGAAGAGGCAAAAGCAGTAAGGCTTGTTCCAGAAGGGAAAGAAATAGCGTTTGAGTATGTTGAGGGAAGATTAGAGTTTGTTATAGAGAAGATAAACGGTCATGCAATGGTGGCTATTGAGTATTAAAATTGAATCCCTGTGTCCTATTGAGTGGTTGATAGGATATTGGGGATTTTTTTGTATTATATGGGATGAGATATGTTTCTAAAGTTCACAAGGGATTTCAGCATTTTCCAGATTCTTAGCGCAGCGTTTCTAAAAATCTAAGCAGTTTCTTCAGCCATTAATGAGTGAACTTCTCATTTATGGCTATGAACGCAGTAAACTCGTAAATGTTGTCGCACAACATTTGCTCAAACCTGCTAAGAAAAATCAAGTGTTTTTTTAAAAGTTTTTTATAAAAATTTATTCTAAAAAAGGGCAACTCAAATAAACCTTAAAAATGGAAATT
>Ga0123336_10002891_pt1 | contig 14715 bp, 12 predicted proteins | sample SSSSmetaG_FD_96466 | JGI IMG/M metagenome (GOLD analysis project Ga0123336, IMG submission 96466) | Glacier valley bacterial and archeal communities from Borup Fiord, Nunavut, Canada, to study Microbial Dark Matter (Phase II) - ​SSSS metaG | ecosystem: Environmental > Aquatic > Freshwater > Ice... | reverse complement strand
GGCCAGCGGTGCTTGTCCTGACGTGGGCGCACTGGCGACACTCACCGCACTACCGCTAAACAGGGCCGCAACCGCGAGCGCGATATAGCCAAAAATAACCCACGAGGTCGGCCAAAGCTTGCTCCCGCTGCGGGCAATAATCGCCCCGAAAAATAGGGTCGAGAGGGCCAATAAGCCAATGCCCACCGTATTTGTAAGAATGGCAAAAATGCTCACGAAGAGGAGCGTTGTCCCCGAAAGTGTAGCGTTAGCCGCAATGCCGTTGCTAATTGTCATAAGGTACAGTGTGCTTGCAACGGTTCCCACACTATAGGTGACTATGCCAGCTATTCCGGACCATGCCGCGATAACCGCAAAACCTTTGCCGCGCCACGCGAAAGGAGGCATCCCTACCCCTGTATCCTCATCGTCTCCCTCATCTATTGCTTCGTCGTCCTCGTCGTCTCCCTCTTCATCGCCGTCCTCTTCCGCTAATTCTTCGGCCTCGCGCTCGTCTTGTCCCATAAGTTCCTGGGCTATGATGACGCGAAACAGTGTGAACGGGAGGCTCACGAGGAGCGCGAAGGCCAGGATAATCAGGCCGCGATACAATAAAAACGAGAGAGTATGTACACCAATCCAGGCGAGGTACGCCGCGCCATTGCCCCCACTGGCGGCATTGAGGGCATTGCTATATCCCAGAGGCGATAGCACAAACGTTTGGTATGCCGGTATAACCACTAAAAGTAGTAGTGCGCCAGTACTGTAAGCTGTGCCGTTGCTGCGAAGTTTGGCTAAGAAACTGCGTTCCATGATACATGCCTTTTTTTATACGACTCTTTTAATAGAGTAGCACAAAGAGACAAGCATCAGACCTCGTTTGAACCAATCTCGACAAGTCGGCCCAGCAATTTAAGCGTGATACCCAGTGCAAGGATAACGAACGCGCTAACTCCAAGCTCTATCATCGCATTGTTGAAGGTCGCTCCCGCCTCTGTTCCAATCGAAAGTTTTGCGCCAATCGAAAGAATGCTACGTGTAGCAGAGACGATACCGATAAACAGGAACGGACGCAACGAAGTCGCGTGCGACTTGAGATAATGAATAACCGTACCCAGCACCTCCATGATAATCAGCACAAGCAAGAGACCGGAGACGAATTCGATTACCGCGCTTGCCACCTGCGGCGGCTTTCCCTCGCCCAGGGCCTTCGTTACGGTCAGGCCAAACTCCCAAAAGCTGTAGCCAAGCGCGAACAGTGCTCCCACGAGAAACGAAATACCCACAATCGCGTAAATCAACGAGTCCGCTTTATCCAACAAATTGCCGGAGAAGGTCGCCAAACGATCTTCTGGTTCTTCTTCATGATGCCCGTCCGTGTGATGTTCATTTGCTATCTTGCCGTCGTGCGGCTGTGACGACGCATCGCCCCCACCCACCCCTACTTGATATTTCGCCATAAGATGATAAATCCTTTTCTAAACAAAAATGTTTTCTTTGTAACGAATAAGTGCAACACAGATAACCAAAAGTACCGCTATCTTTTAGCTTTCTACTCTTGTACAATATGAGACAAGAATACTTTTTTGGAGGAGAAGCTCGTATGCCACGTTGGTTATATTTTTTCCTTATTTTCGCTGTGCTCGCACCCGTTCTTAATTTTTTCCACGTCCCACCACTTGTCCTTTTTATTATAGCGGCTTTGGGCATTGTTCCGCTAGCCGCACTGATTGGCACGTCAGTGGAGCAGGTCGCGGAGCATACGGGTGAGCGCATTGGTGGCTTGCTCTTCGCTACCTTTGGCAACGCAACCGAGCTTATCATTGGTATCCTTGCTTTGAGCCAGGGCCTGGTCGATGTTGTGCGTGCGTCCATTATTGGTACAATTCTTGGTAATGCGCTCCTGGTGCTGGGCGTTTCGGTCTGTGTGGGCGGCTTCAAACATGGCCGTTTGAATTTTGAGACAAAGCCCGCGAGTCAGTATGCATCGCTTTTTGCCCTGTGTGTTGGTGGCCTCCTCCTCCCCACAGTCGCGGAGCTGCTGGCTTCGCGTTCGCATCAAACGCTGATCGTAGAGCGTGGCGAACTGCTGTCCGATATCATCGCTGTCTGTCTCTTGCTTGGCTATATCGGCTCTATTCTCTTTAGCGTTTTTCACGTTGGCGACAAAGGCGACGAAGAGGTTGACCCCGTGATTGGGGCGCGTTCAGAAGTGGCAATTACGCGCCTTCTCGCCTTCCGTCATGCCGTGGCCGCCAGCGCAACGCCTCACAAGAGCGGTGTACTCAAGCAGATTGACGACACCGTGGAGACGATAAAGAGTACAGACATTCCAGACGCCAAACCACAAGCGGAAAAGCACACAGAGAAAAAGACCCCTTTGTGGCGCGCCGTGTTGCTGTTGACCGCCGCAACGGTGGGCGTGGCGATTCTCTCGGAGATATTGGTGAGCGCAATAGAACCGTTGACCGTCGTTTTACACTTGAACCCAGCTTTTGTGGGCCTCATTTTTATTCCACTCATCGGCGGTTTGCCGGAGTATTTTAATACCATCTCGATGGCACTAGATAAACGCGTCGGCATGGTTCTGGCGGCCTCTGCTGGCTCCTCTATTCAAATCGCACTCCTCATGGCGCCCGTGCTGGTACTCGTGAGCCTGTTTATGCCGAAACGTCTGGACCTTGTATTCAGCATAGTGGAGCTTGCGGTGCTGGGCATCACAACCTTTCTCTTCAGCGAGATCACCAAAGATGGCGAGTTGGTCTGGCTTGAGGGGATGTTATTGATCTTGCTCTATGCTATGATGGGTGCAACCGTGTTCATGTTTGGCTCGTAAAAAATGCGAGTTACATAACGAGAAACCCGCCCAGTGTACGGGCGTCAGAGAATGAGGCCCGTACACTGGGTGCTTTTCCCGCTTCTCCACGCACTTTCGCCAAAGCAAAAGCTCATTCCTTCTTCCCTTGCCATGTATAGAGTCTGATTTCTCATGCCCAACCCTCTCGCCCAGTACCCTATAGAGGAATGGTTAACACGTTATGGCCCTCGCGTCCGGCCTGCACGAGGTGTGAGACAAACACCTCAACCGCGAAAGGCTTTTCGTAGAGCGGGCGGCGTTGCTCATCCATAAAAAAGATATGCAGGCGTTCACGGCGTCCGCTTGGCCCCTCGGAGAGCGGCTGCATCGGAATCGTCACCTCGGCGGCGAAGCCCGCGTCTGGTACATGTACGTCTGCTTGCTGCACAATGTAAGCATAGTTTTGAAAGATTGCAGAACGAACCTCGATGTGAACAACCTCCCCATGCACAACCGCGCTCAAGCCCACAGGTTCCGCCCCCTTCTTCGCGCCATGTGGTAGGGTCGCGGTATCGCGTCCCAGCAGGTGCAGTCGAATCGTGTAAGCCTGGTTTGGCTGTATGCGTAACGGTGTCTCAATCAAGGCCGCCGCCGTTGTCATGTGGTGTTGCTCGCCAAGCAAGAAGCGTTGGAAGCGTTTGAAGAGAGAGATATCACCCTCTTTTTGTGGTGCTTGTATCGGCGCGGTTCCCGCTTGCTGCTTTGGCACACGCGGTAGCGCGGGAAGAATACCGCTAATGCGTTCGCGAAAACGCTGCATAAGCGGAATCTCGCCCGTTGTGCCGCTTGTTTCACCCATAACGCCTGTTGTACCACGTGGTATGGGCTCTGGCATTGGTTCGCTGTCAATCAAGGGGAGAATTCTTCCCGTCTCTTGACTTTCTATCGAGTCTACTGGCTGCGGTTCTTCAAACTGCGCTTTGAGCAGAGCATCGCGTATGTGCGCCGTCGAGATGGTCGGTGTGTCCGCGATTGGCCCTCTCTCTGCGCCACGCCTATCATATTCTTCTTTCGCCTGTATCTTCTCTAGTTGCCACCGCGCCAGTTGTGACTGTAGTGAGACAATCGAGATCGTCACCTCTTCCGCGTCGTCTTTTGGCTCACCCGAAGCCTCTTTTTGCACGTTCGACTTGCCTTTTTTCTGGACGGCGGAACGGATTTTGCGAGCCTCGGACGACTGTTCAAGCGCGAGTAGGAGCGACTCTTCCATCTCTTCCACCCGCTGGAAGCGCAGGGCGGGATCGGTGGAGAGTGCCCGCATCACAATCGCCTCGGTTGAGCCGGAGACGCGGGGGCTGGTGTCGCGCAGACCGCGCCAGGGACGTTGCGCGCGAACCGAGAGTTCATCGGGTGCGGAGCCGGTTAAGAGCAGGTAGAGGAGCGCGCCCAGGCTATAGATATCCGAGCGGCGTTCGGTTTTCCCATGTAGAGCTTCGGGAGCCATAAAGAGGCTCTCATTTGTGCTTCTCGATGTTGTTTGACTAAGCAAGACGCGTATTGGCAACGGTATCCACGAAACCATTAACGCAGGTGTACTATTGTATGTGTTTTCGCTGAGTACAACCGCCGACGGATCAAGGTCCCCCAGGATAATATCGAGGCCGTGCAGATGTCCCATCGCCCCGCTAAGGCGGTAAAGCCAAACAAGTGCTTTGTACTCGCCGGGGAGACCAATACCGCTTTGTAGCACATCTTGAAGTGTCGCGGTGGCGGCTTTATTGCCCCCGCTTTTAGTATCCTCCGCGAGTGGGAAAGGCCAGCCTGCAACAGCGAAGAGATGTTCCCGCGAGTAGCGTAGGTCGATGAGTGGCATAACGTCGGGGATGTGTTTGCGGCGGAGCAGATCGTACTCGCGTTGCACCGCTTCAATAGCCTGTTTTTTTGCCGCGTCGTCGAGGCTACTGATATCAATGTCGCGTACAATTACAGGGCGCTGGTGCATGGTATCGAGTGCCAGCAGCACCTGTGTAAATGTACCCCGATGTACAAGGGAGGTGATGCGATAGCGTTCGGTGATGTCCGCCCTCTCCAGTTGAGAAGCAGGGGCGTTGCGGGCATCCTTCTGTACGCGTTCGCCACAGACGCCACAAAACGTTGCTTGTGGTGGGAGAACGTTGTCACAGTTTGTACATCTCATTTCATGTATGGTGTCCTGTGTAGTGGAATGATCTATCGCGCTCATAAGCCCATTGTACCTTTTATTCTTCAAAAATAGATGTGTTATTCTGCATAAAGTATACCATAGAGAGGGGATGATACATACGGTTTGTACGTTTGGTAGGTCAAACAGGATACAGCCTTTTGTTTCATAAGCTCACTGTGTCATAAATCTTGTTAAAAACGTACTCCATATAGGAGTGATGCATGGAAAAAGCGCGGCGATTTTGTTGTTCGTTGGTGCAAATAGGGAAACTGCTCTGAATACATCCCTTTTCCCCTTGTCACAACGCATTTGTTTTGCTAAAATCGCAAGTGGAGACATGTAGGCTCATCTTTTTGATGAGGTTTTTTTGCCGTACCATGGATGGTACAATACAGTCGCGTAAACTATTCAACATGGATGTAATATTCTTCTCCTCTTTCCTATGAGACTTGAAATTACAATCTAACGTCATCTGGAGGGTATTTCATATGGACTTTGCCACCCTTGTCTTCTGGATCGTCGCGGTGATCCTGATAGGATCAGCATTGGCGGTGGTAAGCCTTCGCAACATCGTACATAGCGCCCTGTCGCTGGTCATTGTGTTCGCGATGGCTGCTGGTATCTATCTCTTGCTCAACGCGGAATTTATCGCAATTGTGCAGATTCTTATCTATGTGGGTGCGATCACCATTCTGATCCTGTTCGCCATTATGTTGACGCGTATCACAAGCGGACAGAGCACGAATCCTGTGAGTAAGCAGTGGTGGCTGGGGGCCATCATCAGCGTACTTATTGGTGTCGGCATCATTTACGCCGAAATGAACAGTTCACACGCCGTCTCCGCCACTGGCGGGTCGAGTCCGCTTCCTGGAAATGTGAGCAATGTGGTACGCATAGGACAACTGTTATATAGCCCTTCATCCTATAGCTATGTACTGCCCTTCGAGGTTGCGTCGCTCGTCCTACTGGTAGCTATCGTTGGCGCGATTGTCATTGGTCGGGAGGACTAAACGGTATGGGACTCACACTCAATCATTTTCTCGTTCTGGGTGCTATGCTTTTCTGCATTGGACTGTATGGCGCGATTGCGAAGCGTAATGCGATAGCAGTACTTATGGGTATTGAAATTATGCTAAACGCGGTCAATATTACTATGGTAGCCTTTTCTTTTTTTAACCACGTCAAGGGCAATGGTTTGGACCTTTCAAGCCTTTTGACTGGACAAATCTTCGCTATCTTCATTATCACGGTTGCGGCAGCAGAGGCGGCGGTTGCGCTGGCTATGGTTATCTCGATTTACCGCAAACGTGATACGGTGGACGTTAGCGAAATTGATATGATGAAGTGGTGAACGCAATGTATCAATATTCTGGTTTGATCTTATTCGCGCCACTCCTCTCCTTCGTGATTATCGTGTTTGGAACACGTGTCTGGGATATGTTGAGCCGCCCGAAAAAGGTGCAGCTCACAACGCACGATGGACATGGCAGTGGTGAAGGCCACGAGCAAGGGGCACACGTCGGCGTGGAACTGGCCTTTGCGAGCGTCCCCGCCGTTGCGACTGCGGCCACTGCGCGTGGGGCGAAAGATGCTACCGCACACGCCGAAGATCAGGCTGCGGCGGCACACGGGGCACATCTCGATGATCACGGTGAGGATGACGACGAAGACCCCAAGGTCGCGCATCTCTCGCAGGGCGCGGTTGTAAGCGGCTATGTTGGCGTCGGCATTATGCTGCTGGCGGCGGTCTACTCGTGGTATCTCCTGCTGTACTCCATCTTTGTGCCCGACCAAAACTTTTTGAAGAATGGCACGGATGTCTTTTCATACGATTGGTTGCGCCAGGTTGGTGGGGCCGGCGACTACGTAATCGCCTTTCATATAGACACACTTGGTCTCGCAATGCTGGTCGTGGTGACGACGGTCTCATTGCTCGTGCATTTCTACTCGCAGGGCTATATGGAAGACTCTGCGGGCTATGCGCGTTTCTATGCCTACCTTGCCCTCTTTACCTTCTCTATGCTGGTGATTGTCTTTGCCCAGAACTTCCTGGTCATCTTCATCGGCTGGGAACTGGTCGGTTTAAGTTCGTATCTGCTGATTGGCTTCTGGATCAACAAAAAGGCGAAGCCAGACGAGCAGCGGCCCTCGCCCTCGAACGCGGCGATGCAGGCGTTTGTCACAAACCGTGTTGGTGACGTTGGTTTTATCATCGGTATCATGATTCTCTTCGCCAACACCGGTACATTCGATTTCGCCACCCTGTTCGTGAAGGCCCCCCATGTGATGAGCCAGGGCCTGCTGGCGACGGCGATGATCCTGGTGTTCTGCGGTGCTGTCGGTAAATCAGCGCAAGTGCCGCTTCACGTCTGGTTGCCCTCCGCGATGGAAGGTCCTACGCCGGTGAGCGCACTCATCCATGCCGCGACAATGGTTGCGGCTGGCGTGTATATGGTGGCGCGTGTCTTCCCGCTCTTCGTGTCGGCTGGGCCTGTCGCGCTCGGCACTGTCGCGTGGGTTGGCGCAATCACGGCACTGTTCGCGGCCACAATCGCGCTCGTACAATCTGACTTCAAACGGGTGTTGGCCTTTTCAACAATCAGTCAGCTTGGCTATATGTTTGTTGGCCTGGGTATCTCTGGTTTGGGCAACTCTGACCTGACCTATGGTGCAGGCCCCGGTATGTTTCACCTGTTCACACACGCCTTCTTCAAAGCACTCCTCTTCCTCGGCGCGGGTAGTGTGTTACATTCGCTGCACCACGCCACGCATAAAGAGGTGCAGGACATGCGCCTCATGGGTGGGCTTGGGCCTAAAATGCCGATTACCGCCATCACCTGGTTGATTGCGACGCTTTCGATCTCCGGTTTCCCCTTCCTGTCCGGCTTCTATAGTAAAGATACAATTATCGGCCTGACCGCCGAGCGCGGACAATGGGGCCTCTATATCATCACGCTTGGCACGGCTGGCTTGACCGCGTTCTATATGCTCCGTGCCTTTATCCTGGCCTTTGGTGGAACCGATGGCAAGTATGGCGGACTGTGGGGCGGAACCTATCGCGGCGTCGGCGATCCGCACGAGTCACCGCGCACCATGACCATTCCGTTGGTGCTGCTGGCTATCCCCTCGATAATCGCCGGCTACTGGTTCGGTTTCTTCCAGTACCTCTCACCTAAAGCACCCATCATCAGCTTCACGGAGCTACTGACGAACCCGCTTACGTACATTGGTACGGCGGTCTCGCTGCTTGGCCTGGGCGTGGCGTACTTCATGTATGCGCGTCTGAACCAGGAAAAACTGCACAACTTTGTAGAGAACAACGCGGCTTTGCGAACAGTGCACCGCATCCTCTACAATCGCTACTATGTTGACGAATTCTACAACTGGCTCATCAAGTATGGCGTGCTTGGCCTCTCGCATGTCGAGCAAGCCTTCGACACCTACATTATTGATGGCGTCGTCAATGGCGTCGCACGACTCGTGACGACGCTTGGGCGCGACATTCGCTATACCGAAACCGGACGGGTGCAGTCGTACATGATCGGCTTCTTTGGTGGTGTCGCGGTTCTCACGGCGGTTGTACTGGTGCTGGTTACATATGTGGCGAAATAGAGGAATAAGACAGTGAATATATTCACAAACGATATAACCTGGATTCTCCTGCTGCCCGTGATCGGTGCTGTGGGAGTGTATGCGACCCCGACCAAGATCGCGCGTTGGGTTGCCCTCGCGTTCTCCGCGCTGGTGTTCGCGCTTTCTATTGTGATGTTCTTTCGCATTCTGGGCGATGGCGGTTTCAATAACTTTGGTAGCCTGAAGAGATTGCCCGACTCCATTGATCTCTCATGGATTAACTTTAACGCGGGTTCGTTCCACTTCAACATTCACTACTTTGTTGGCGTTGATGGTCTGAGCTTGCCGATGGTGGTGTTGAACGCGCTTATCACCATGCTCGCCGTAATTGGCGGTTGGGAAAAGACGCGCGTCAAGGAATACCTCGCGCTGATCCTGCTGCTTGAGGCGGGTGTAATGGGCGTCTTCGTGTCGCTCGACCTGTTCCTGTTCTTCCTGTTCTGGGAGGTGGAGCTGGCCCCGATGTTCCTGTTGATCGGTATCTGGGGCAACGATGCTATCAAGCATGGCGTCCCTGGCCGCATCTATTCGGCGTGGAAGTTCCTGCTGTATACGTTCTTCGGCAGCGTTTTTATGCTAGCGGGCTTCATCTTCGTCTACTTGCAATCAGGTCAAACCTCCGCAAAGCTAGATGATCTCTCGTCGCACCTGCTTGTCGGAAATGTACAGATTCCGCTTGTTGGCGTGACTATGAGTTTCCAACTTATCGCGTTCTTGTTGGTCTTTACGGCGTTCGCGGTGAAGATACCGATGTTCCCGCTGCACACATGGCTACCCGATGCCCACACTGATGCTCCAACCGAGGTAAGCGTGATTCTGGCTGGCGTATTGCTCAAAATGGGCGCGTATGGCCTCATTCGCTTCTGCCTGATTCTCTTCCCACAGGGCGTACACGAATTTTCGGGCGTACTGGCGGTACTGGCGGTCATCAACATCATCTATGGCGCGGGTATCTGTCTGGTACAGAGCGATATGAAGAAGTTGATCGCGTACTCAAGCGTGAGCCACATGGGTATCATCCTGCTGGGTGTCGCGGCGGCAACGGGTACGGGTGACGTGGCCTTCCGTATGGCGGCGCTCACAGGTGCGACTGTGCAAATGTTCAGTCATGGCGTGATTACGGGTCTCCTATTCTTCTGTGTCGGCGTGATTTACGACAAGGCCCACACCCGTGAGATTGCGATTTTCGGTGGTGTTGCGAAGCGGATGCCGATGCTGGCAACGATGTTTACATTCGCAGCCCTGGCCTCGCTTGGCTTGCCTGGCTTGGCGGGCTTTGTCGCGGAATACATGGTGTTCACGGGCAGCTTTCAGGTGTGGACGGCGGTTACAATCGTCTCCGTCTTCACGATGATCTTGACCGCAAGCTATCTGCTGTGGATGATCAAACGTGTCTTCTATGGCCCATTCAATAAGAAGTGGGATTGGCTGCCCGACGCAAGTCCCCGTGAATTGGTTCCACTCTTCGCGCTCGCGGCTGTGATTGTGTTTGTGGGTATTTACCCAGCGGCCCTTATTAATGTGATTACACCAAGCCTGAGCCAGCTAATGCATACGGCCCTGGCTTTTGTGAAGTAGAGATAATACTACGGTAGGGAGTACTTGTATGCTCAAGTTGTCTGATCTCTACTTACTCTCACCAGAGTTGAGCCTTACCCTGCTCGCTCTGGTGGTGATGACGGTAGACCTGTTTACCAAACGGCGCATCGTTGTGGCGGCAACGGCCCTGCTCGGCTTGATTGTGCCTGTCGCGCTAACGATTTCACAGATCTTTATTCTCGATTTCTCACATGCGAACCATGCATTTTCTAATATGCTCTCGGTTGACTCATATGCGGTCTTCTTTAAGATAATCTTCTTACTGATCGCTGTTGTAATGATTCTCGCGTCTTATGAGTACGTCAAGAAATACGTGAAGGCGGACGGCGAGTTTTACACGCTCATGCTGTTCTCCGTTGTCGGTATGATGCTGATGGCAAGCACAACCGAGCTTATCACCATCTACATCTCGCTCGAATTGACCAGCATCCCGCTGTATGTGATGGCGGGTCTTATTCGTTCCAATGAGAAGTCGGCGGAGGCGGCGGTAAAGTATGTCTTGCTCGGCTCGATGTCGTCGGCCATTCTGCTCTATGGTTTCGCGCTGCTCTACGGTCTTACAGGCACAACTGACCTCATGGGTATCGCGACACTGATTAAAAATGGTATTCATACCGCTGCCGTTGGTAGTGATGTGATTACCTCGATGCAGGGCAATCTGATGGAGCTTGTCGCGGGCGTCCTAATCCTGGCGGGTTTCGGCTTCAAGATTTCGGCTGTCCCTTTCCACATGTGGGCACCAGATATCTATGAAGGTGCGCCAACGCCTGCGACGGCGTTCTTCTCGGTTGGCTCAAAGGCGGCTGGCTTCGCGGCCCTCATCCGTGTCTTCATTGATGGTGGCCTGGGACAGGTCAACCTCACCGCACTGGTTGTTATCCTCTCAATTGTTGCCGTGCTAACGATGACGCTTGGCAACTTTGTCGCGGCGGTGCAGACCAATGCGAAGCGTATGATGGCCTATTCGAGTATCGCGCAGGCCGGCTATATTCTGGTTGGCTTCATCGCCAGTTTTGCCAGCAACAAGTCCGATGGCAACGCCGCCGTGCTGTTCTTCATTCTGATTTATGTGGTGACAAACCTGGGGGCCTTCTCCGGCATCATCGCCCTCGCTGACCTCACAGGTGGCGATAAAATCGAGGACTTCCGCGGCCTGGCGCGCCGTTCGCCGCTGCTGGCGGCATGTACGGCGGCATGTTTGGCATCGCTGGCCGGTATCCCGCCACTCGCGGGCTTTTGGAGCAAGATTATCATCTTCACCACCGCCTGGGGGCTTGGTCTACAGTGGCTGGTGATTATTGCTCTGCTCAATAGCATTATCTCGTTGGTCTATTATGGACGTATCATCAAGTCAATGTACTTCGATGCCCCGCTCAAACTTGACCGCTTGAAGATGCCGATTGGTCTCGCCACCTCAATCACCCTCGCTGCTGCGGCCCTGGTCGTACTCACCGTCGCCGCCCAGTTCATCATCAACGCGGCAACCCCTGCCGCAAGCAGCTTGTTGGCTTTCCTGTTAGGGAAATAAGAGCAATCCAGGGTAGGGGTAAAGCGGCAAGCCCCCTTATTATGGGACGGGAAAAGCCAAGATGTAGGGGAGACCCTTGCGGTCTCCCTGCACCTCTTATTGTGGGACAGGAAAAGCGGTGTTGAGTGCTGACAAATCCTTGCATTCCCCCCCACCTATCCCGTATACTGTGTGTAGCACAAGAAATTTTGAACTTTTCAACATACAAAAAAATATCTTTTCCGCTAGGGGAGCCGTTTGGCTGAGAGGCGACACGCATCATGTGTTGCTGACCCTATGAACCTGATCTGGATAAGGTTCCCTCAATATCGTTTTTTTGCGGTATCAGTTTTAACGAGCGCATTAAATCAGGCGGAGCAAGGCGTATACTGTACCTACCTTGCGGCGCGTCTACTTTGTGTATAATCACCGTCACGCCCAGGAAACGCAGCGCATCCCGTTTTTCTTGATAGGTTGCTTCCTCATTGCCTTGTTTCCTGAATTTATGGCACCATGTTACAAAAGCGCGGTATTCATTAAATACCTTTTCTTGGCTTATTATGCCCGATCGTATCGCGGCGAGTTCATTTTCTAAGTTCTCTAATAAATCCGTTTGCTTGCTCAAATCTTCCAGCAGCACAAGGCGGGCGGACTTGCTTAACCCTGTAGTTTTCAAGTCTTCCCGATATTGTTCTATCAACGCCCCGTAATCCGCTATGATTTTTACCGCCGCCTTTTCAGGGGATGAAAACATATCCACCTCCAAAGCAATATTGACCACGTTTTCAATGATCTCTAAATCTTTTATGATTTCGCATATATAATCCCACACCATAGCGTCTATTTTAGGAATTGCGATTTCCATACTAGCGTGGTTTTGCCTATCAGCCCGACTTATGGCATTGCATCTGTAATAGGGATAGCTTCCACTTACTTTCTTTTTATTGTGTACGCTCATAGATAGGCCGCATTGCCCACATTTTATGAAGCCGGAGCGTAGCAAGGAATTTTCAGGATCAGTATTATTTCGTGAAGACTCTTGTATATTAATAGCCGCAGCAGCAAGCGCGAGAAAGGCGGTTTCATCATCAATAATGCGCGGTACGGTGCCATCAGGCAATAGCAGACGTTCATTTTCCGGCCTTACCATTTTAACCGTGACGCGCTTACCGTTTCTGTATTCTTTGGTAAATTGATATTTATAGGCATAGGCAATGCCTCTATACATATCGTTAGCGCGTTCGACAATTATTCTTACCGTGCGTTCATTCCAGTTTCCGCCTGTTGGACTAGGGATATGATTTTCTATAAGGTACTTAGTGATGGCATAGGTGGCCTTTTTTTGCGCCCGCATACGCAGGATGATACGGACTGTTACCGCTTCTTCTTCATAAATGACAAGCTTATCTTTTGTTTTTTCGTTATTAAATCTATAGCCGTAAGGCGGTTTCTTTCCAGCCAGATATTGTTTTTTATTGGTAACACGCGCCATTTTCCCGTCAATAGTGCGTTGTCTTGTCGTCAATCTTTCCTGTTCATTAAAGCCCATCTGAATAGCCTGTAGCATATGTCCCATAGGGCTATCATCATATTGTTCATTAACGCAAAAGAGCCGGATGTTATTTTCTTGCATTTCCTGTGTCAGCACCAAGTAATCCGCAATTATGCGCGTGAAGCGGCTATAGGTACGCACGACCACGCCGCTAACATCACCACGCAGGTATCTTTCACGCATTTTCATGAACTCTTTACGTTCACGCCATACCGCGCCAGTGAATACATCCTTAAAAACGCCCGCAACAGTGAAGCCGTTTTGTTCACAATAGGTGCGTCCATCTATTTCTTGTTGTTCCAGGCTTGTATTATCTTCCTGATCGTCCGTTGACACGCGCAGGTAAAGAAACATGCGATTATTCAATTCGCTCACTTTTCCTTTTCGATAGTAGAACAAATCCTTACTCAAATTATACCATACTTTCCCGTAAATTCTCATACTAGCCAGTGCGATCCATGAAAATCTTAGAATACCAGTAGGAAGCATTGACTTTCCTAGTATGGCTATGGCATACTAGGATGGTAGTTAAATCTGTTTTATGGAGTGCTTAACCTATGACTATAGAAGATTATCGGGTTAGGCTAGGTTGGTCGAAAGCGAAGCTTGCCAGGGAAGCGGATATTGACCCAGGAACATTAAGCGATGCTATAGCGGGCAAAAGGATTTTTAAGGCGACAGCCGGAAAAATTGCCAACGCTTTATCACAGGGGTTAGGAGTCGAAATTACTTACAAGGACATTGAAGCACTTAACCTTGCAGACTGATTTTAGTTTGACTTTAAGGGGGTGATGCTAAGAAACGCATGAGATAACCCATGCGTTCCCGAAGACCATCTTTACACCATATGTGAACCACACGCCGTAGGAAGCTTACGCGGTTCACTCCGTTGAATGACTATCCTTTTTTCTATGCTGTTTGTCGCACAGAGGCAACAGGCGGTACGTTGTGCCGTTTTGCTGTCAGGATAGGCTAGGTCTTTGCGTATTGTCGCATTAATTGGCCTTGCCTGTCAATTCACAGGAGGAAACCATCATGCAAGGCTACGGCGATAATTTTATCGTTGTAATACCCGTAGAGGAAGGCGAGTTGTTGCATACCGCCGACTATCCTTTTTCTACCAACGTAAGGTGCTTTTGTCATGAAGATGAAGAGGAGATAGCCCGCATAAACGAAGATTACCAAAATGGATTAGTCACAGCAGAAGAGGCGACCCGCATTGTTGAGGGCAAGCAGCTATGAATGATTTTATCTTGCCTTGCGGTTTGTTGATATTCGTCTTTTTTACGGCGTTCAGCTTTTGTAGTTGGCATGTTAAACGCCGCTACATTATTCCCCTAGAACGCTGAGTACGACGGCTGAAAGGCGGAAGCATGAACTTTGACGACTTTATAATCCAGGCGTCAGAATGGGCGAAGCGTCCTTTTGCGGAGCATATCGACAGT
>Ga0123336_10002890_pt1 | contig 14717 bp, 15 predicted proteins | sample SSSSmetaG_FD_96466 | JGI IMG/M metagenome (GOLD analysis project Ga0123336, IMG submission 96466) | Glacier valley bacterial and archeal communities from Borup Fiord, Nunavut, Canada, to study Microbial Dark Matter (Phase II) - ​SSSS metaG | ecosystem: Environmental > Aquatic > Freshwater > Ice... | reverse complement strand
CGAGACCCATCTGCGCGGCGAAGACCTGTTCGCCCCCGAGGATCTCGCGCGCTGGCAACACATCTCGCCAAGCGCGGTGCGCAAACCTTAGGGCCTGTCTTCAAACTCCTCCGGTCGTGGGGCAGCCGAGCTCCGCTCGACTCGGTCCACGCGTGGCTAAAACCCGGCGAATACGGGTGCTTACTCGGGCCAGGTCGCATCTGGCGCGAGTTGACAATGACTTGGCGCCTTCACGCGCGTGACCACGCGTAAAAGACGTCCATGTCCAAGTCTTGCTGGTTCGTCGCCGTATCGTGGATGTCGTTGGCACTCCTCGTTGGTTGTGGAGGCACAGCTAGCTCTGGCGCCTGCCAGAGCCTCTATCCCGCTTCGCAGGGTTTGTCTGCGCCGTGCTGTCTCGGTTGGGGTGTCGATGCGTGCGGAGCCGGCCTGACTTGCGCCGCGCTCGACGGCCGCAGCCAGCCCACGTGCTATCCCGCGTTTTCACGTGCCGACGGGCTCGAGTGCAATACCGACGTGCAGTGTGTGAGCCACGCATGCGATACCAGCGGTGTGTGCAAATCGATGCCGGGCGCCAAGTGCACCGCCGTCATCGGGTGCGGGCCCGGCGGCCTCGACAGCCCATACTATTGTGGCAGCGGCCAACGCTGTGTGCCCTGCGAGTCCAAGTCGAACGTCGCCGCATGTCGGATGCCGGCCGGGAGCGGCGGAGCAGATCTGGCGCGGAACACGACCTGCGTCGACGACACGGGCAACTCGAAAGGTGTCGGCCAGGTGTGCAATGCGAACAGTGAGTGCGTTGATCATCAAAGCCCAAGTTGCTTCCCCACGCCGGACGGCAGCTTCTGCACCGCACCGTGTCACGCAGGCGACGACTGCGGCGAGAACGCCGAGTGTACGCAGCTCTCTCCGATGCCAGGCAAAGGATTAGATGGGCCATGTGCATCAGCGGCGACACCATGCCTCTGCCTCGCGGTGCGGTGTCCCTGAACGGGTCTTGCGGGCGTTTAGCGAAATGTTGCGACGGCTACAGGAAATCCCGGCCGGAGTTTGAAGACACGCCCTAGCTCAGACGGCTTTCTGCACCTTCGTGGCTTCGAGGCCCTTTGGTCCTTCGCTCAGCTCGAAGAGGACCCACTCGCCTTGGCACAGCGACTGCGTGACGCCGCCAGCCTCGAGCGCACTGTGATGCACGAAGACATCTGGTCCCTCCGTGCGCTGAATGAAACCGTACCCCTTGGCATCATTGAACCACTTCACCCGCCCCCGAATATTGGTCATCCACCACCTCCCCCAATAACCACGATATCCCCATCGAATACATAGTCAAGAACGCTATTTACGCGACATCGACCCGACATCGACCCGACATCGACCCGACATCGACCCACAGGGGGACCGACGTCAGTAGAGTCGCTTGGTGCTGGCGGCCCGATAATAACGTCGCAGGATGTCGCGATAGGACGCCCCGCTCTGGGCCATGCCCATGGCGCCGTCCTGACACATGCCGATGCCGTGGCCATGTCCGCCGCCCACCAGGGTCACGCTGGTGAGAAAGCCGTCGCTGTCTTGTTGCGTATGCAGGACGAACAGCGAGCTTTTGAGGATGCCACCGTCGCCGAGCGCGCGGCGAATGTCGAGCTCGCCGCGCACCTCACTGGCGCCTGCTTGTCCGCCGACCGCCAGCCGCACGGCGCGGCCAGACACGCCGCGCTCCGTGACCTCGAGAGAACGCAGTCGGCCAAGGCCAAGCCGCTTTTGCACTTTGTCCAGATCGAGCGTGGCCGTCCAGCGAAAGCCAGGCCCGCGCGCACACGACACCGGCGGCGGCGACGACAGATAGCCCGCGACCTTGGCTTCGGTGACCTTGTCCCCCGTCGCTGCATCGGGCCGACCGCGCAGCGACGGATCCGCCGTCCCACCCCAGGCTCGCTCATTGTCCTCGGTGTGCCCGCCGCACGACGCCGAATACACCGCGTCGACGAGCCCGCCGCCATCATGCATCAGCAGCTCGCCGCGCGTCGACTCCACCGCCCGCGTCGAGCGCGCATCCTCCGACCCAGCGCCGGCATAGACCTGACAATGCTGCGTCGAGCACAGGCGATAAGGATCGGTCAGATGTCGCTGGCCGAGCTTGGCCAGGAGCTCATTGCGCGCGGCCACCGCTTGCGCCTTCAGCGCCTCGAGCGGGGCCGACGCCGGCATCTCCGCAGGCACCAAACCCGCCAGGAGCTTGTCCTCCGGCACCGCATTGACCACCGCCAGCTTGCCGGCGCGGTCGACGGTGACATAGATCCGACCGAGATACCGTCGCGCTTCCTTGCCACCGCCTTCTTTGTCGATGTCGGCGACCTCCAACATGCCGCGGCCGGCCGCGAACCATAGGATGCCGTCGTTGCTGACCGAGATGCCACGCTCATCGACCGCTTCGACGAGGCCACTCGGCCGTTCCACGAGCTCAGCGTGCACGCCGGTGGTGATGTGGTATTGCGCGGCCAGTTGCTGCGCCCGCTGGGTCGCGGCCGCCTCGGTGGGCAGCGCCTCGGCAGCCACGAGAACCTTGCGGCTATCGAGCACCTCGCCGCGGATGCCGAGCACCACGCCGGTCTCGAACGTGTGCGGCGCAAAGCCGCGCTGCCGCCAGGTCTCCAGCGTCGAGCCGAGGTCCGCTGCGCCCGGCAGCAGGCGCGCCACCACCACCTGATAGCGGAGCCGACCGGGCTTGCCGTTTTTCACCCGAACCACGACGCGCAAAAGGCCACCACGGATCTCGGCGCCGCCTTCTCCGTCGGGCAACAGGCGCAGATCGTCCGCCGACAGGCGCACTTCGTCGCGGCCTTCGGCAATCCGCACGGTGACGAGTGGCAGCCCGTCCTTGGTCCAGGCGAGCTGGTTGGCATAGACCAACCTCAGCTTGTCTGCGCCGGACAGCTCGTCCGCACCGACGGCAGTCGCCGTCAGCGCCACCACCAAGGCCCACAGCTTCAAGCCCGCAGCTCGGTCTTGGCGATGTAGTGCAGGTTGAGAAAATTGATGGTGAAGTGCGCGACGATGGGGCCGCCGAGGTCGCCGAGCCACAGATACATGCCGCCCAGCACCAAGCCGACGACGAGGGACATCGCCGTCCAAGGCAGAAAACGGCGATCGCGTCGCATGTGCAGCGCGGCGAACAGGACGCTCGAGCCCACCAGGCCCACATGCGGCAACAGCGCACCGCGGAAGAACAGTTCCTCGCCCACCGACGAGGTGAGCGCCAGGATGACGATCTCCTTGGCCGACAGCTCATGGACCACGGCGTGAAATTCACGGTGAAGGACCCGCGCCCACTCCGTGCGCTGCACGGCCAGCCTCGACAGATACACCGCAAACAGGCCGACCATGAGGCCGATGACCGGGCTCGCCGCCAGCTTCGAGGTCGTCGATGCCGGGCCGCGGTAGATGTCGAAGTCGCCGCGCGCCGCGCTCCACGCCACGGCGACGATCCCCAGCGAGCCGTACACCAGCACGATGAGCTGGGCACGCGAAAGGCGTGGAGGTCGCGGGGTTGGCGCTAGACGCACGCCTTCAGTATACGTAGCGCAGCGAGCGCGGTCGAGGTACATGCTCGGCCATGCCCGATTCCGCACCAGATTCCCCTAGACCAGAGCCGGCTCGGCTCTCGGGAAAGATCGTCGTGCTGCTGTTCGTGACGGTGCTGGCATGCTTTGGCGCTTTCATCATGTGGAAACGCAGCAACGTGCGGAACAAGCTGGCCGCCGACGCCGACGCTGCCGCCAAGCTGAACCCAGCCGGTGGTGTCACCGACGGTGGTAAGCCGTCGGACGCCGGCCCGCCGAGGTAAACCTAGCTTGCGGCAGGGGTGACTCGATGCGCTGGCCGGTGCGTTGCATCGCCTCGACTGAGAACCTCAGCCCGTCGCTGTCGCCCGCGCGGTCAGTCGACGAACCAGGCCCGTCCACAGGAGGCCCAGACCCAACGCGCCAGCAGGGTAAGCCAGCACCACATAGCGATTGACGTCGAAGTAGGCCAGCTCGGGCGAGATCGCAATCTGCGTCGGCAGCCGAACGAGCGCGAGGACCACGACGGCCAGCGACGCAAAAGCCATCACCCGCAACGGCCCCCGCCCCGACACCAACAGCGCCCCCAACCCCAACGTGAACAGCGGCGACACCCACGCCAGCGACGACACGCCCGCCCGGATCCAGACCCAGCTGAGGCCAATGCGATTGGCGTGCGCCAGAATCGTCGGAAAGTCCCACACGCTGCCGAACTTCAGCCAGTCGTAGCCTAGCTGCATCACCACCGCGGGCACCAGCCCCAGCAGAAACACGCCCACCAGATCACGCCGACGCAGCACCAGCGCACAAGGCACGAACAACACCGCCTCGATCCGCACCAACACGAGCACCCCCAGCACCACCCCCGCCGCCAGCACCCGCAGCCTCGACGGCGCCACACCCAGCAGCAGCCACACGAACCCCGCCGCCAACCCAAACGCCAACCCCGTCGGATACAGCGGCGTACCCACCAGGTTGTGCATGAACACGCGAGACGAAACCAGCAACAGCGGCGCCACGAACAAAGGCCCCGCCCGCGCCGCCAGCGTCCACATCATCGCCACCAACCCACCAGCGACGGCGAACATCGTAGTCAGCGCCAGCGCCCAGATCACCGTCCAGTCCCAAACCACCCGCCCGCGCGCATCAAAAAAACGCACCCCAGCCGTATCCCACAACCAAACCACCGTCGGCGGTACCTGCCGATGCTGATAGTCATCGAACGGCAGCTCCACCCGCCGCTCCGTCACCCCAGCGGCCCGAACCACCCACCAACTCAACCACCCAACCAGCGCAAACCCCGGCTGCTTGAAATTGCTGAACCCCTCCAAAAACAAAGCCTGCCGTCGATAAGCAACCGACCCACCCACCAAGCTCTGCAACTGCACAGCATAGTGCTTGTCATCAAAATCAACATTCCCCCGCACATCGACAACGCACACCGCCAGCCAGCCCACCAGGCCGACAGCGACGACAAAGTCGAACACGCGAAGGAAACGCGACAAAGGAGGAACCAACGGAGAACGAGGCAACACGAAACCAGCAAACACAAAAAATGAGGAGAGGGATCCCCAATGAGGCGCTCCGTAGCGCAGCGTGGGCAGTGCCCACGCGGAGCGTCGGAGGTTCGGAACCCTCTCAGGGTTCCGATGACTACTGTAGTGCGAGGAGGGGGACTCGAACCCCCACAGGATTTCTCCCGCCAGCCCCTCAAGCTGGTGCGTCTACCAATTCCGCCATCCTCGCGATGACCAGCCGGGTATAGACGGCACTCAACGCACTGTCAAGAGTTGAGCCACTACCATGACTTATTTGCCGGCGAGCCCAGCGATGAGCGAAATGGCGCCCATCACGATGAGCCCGATGAACACGCGACCGGTCCCAGCCGCCGACAGCACGATGCCGCCGAGGAGCATGAGGCCGCCAATGGCGACGCGAGTGCCGTTGATACCGCCGCCGTGGGTGCTGCCGGTCAGGTTGTGCTGGCGGTCGCGAAACTCGTACTTCTCGGGTTCCTGCTGCGGTGGGGTATTCATGGCCCAACATACGGAGCCAAACGCCGAGCCTTCCACCCCTATAGGTAATGTAAATGCACGGTGTTGGCCGAGCGGCCGGAGCCGAACGGCACCGCCGTCACCAGCACCGCCAGATCGCCCGGATGACAACCACAGCGGGTGATGAGCGCCGTCGCCACCTTCTCCACCATGGCGTCGAAATTGGGCGCCTGATCGAGCAACACCGGCTGCACACCCCAGTACAGCGCCAGCCGATGATAAACCTCGCGCTGCGACGTGAAAGCCAACAGCTTCGCCGTCGGCCGATACTCGGAGATGAGCCGCGCCACGCCGCCCGACTCGGTCACGCAGGCGATCACCTGCGCCTTCATCTGCCGCGCCGCCACCGACGCTGACGCCGCCACCGCACTGGCCGTCCCGCCACCCAGCACCAGGTCCATCCGCGCCGAATGGGTGTCGTTGATCTTTTGAAACCGCGTCGACCCTTCGATCTCGCAGATGATCGCCGCCATCGTCCGCACCGCCAGCAACGGATACTTCCCCGATGCGGTCTCGCCGGACAACATCAGCGCATCCGAGCCGTCGAGGACGGCATTGGCCACGTCGCTGGCCTCGGCGCGCGTCGGCCGCGGGTTGGTGATCATCGACTCCAGCATCTGCGTGGCGGTGATGACAATCTTGCCGCGCTCGTTGGTGAGCTCGATGGCGCGCTTCTGTACCAGTGGCACTTTTTCGGCGCCGAGCTCGACGCCTAGATCGCCGCGCGCCACCATGACGCCGTCGGCCGCGTCGACGATGGCCTCCAGTGCTTCGACCGCCTCCGGCTTTTCGATCTTGGCGATGATCGGGACGCGACGTCCGTCGGGATAAGTCGCCAGACGCACGGCTTCTTCGACGTCGGCGGCCGATCGCACGAACGAAAGCGCAATGAAATCGACGCCCAGCTCGAGCCCAAAGGCCAGATCCCGTCGATCTTTGTCGCTCAGCGCCGGCGCCGACACCTTCACGCCGGGCAGGTTGATGCCTTTGTTGTTCTTCAGCGTCCCGCCGATCAACACGCGGGTGTGGACATCGCCACCGTCGACGTGGGTGACCTCCAGCGACAGCAGACCATCGTCGAGCAGCAGCACCGCACCTGGCATGACGTCGCCGGGCAGCCCCTGATACGTCGTCGAGACGATCGAATCGTCACCCGGCACGTCCCGGGTGGTGATCACGAAATCCGACCCCGGCTCGAGCTCGATCTGTCCCGACACGAAGCGCCCGACGCGGATCTTCGGCCCCTGCAGGTCCTGCAGGATGGCGACGGCGGTGTTGCGGCGGTTGGCCTCGGCCCGCACCGCGTCGAACGTCCGTCGGTGAACGTCATAATCGCCGTGCGAAAAATTGAGCCGGGCAACGTTCATGCCCTCGTCGATGAGGTGCCCGATGAAGGCCGGATCTGCCGAAGCCGGGCCCAGGGTGCAAACAATCTTCGCGCGTCTATTCATGTGCCATTCATGTTTGCTGTTGAATCTGCATCGTGGCTGGGCAGTATACACCCATGAAGCGCCGTCACCCCCGCGTCGTCATTGGCTGTTGGGCCCTTTGCATCGCGGCGGCCCCGTGGCTGGCGGGCTGCACCATCGATCGTCCCGAGCCGACGCTGGCTGGCCAAGACGTGTCGGTCACGTTCATGCACAGCTCCGACATTCACTCGCGGTTCTTCCCGTATTTCTTCGCGCCCGGCCAGATCGACAAGGGGCTCGGCCTCATCCCCAAGAACGGCCAGACCACCGCCCTCATCGGCGGTATTTCGCGCATCTCCACCATCATCAAGTGCGTCCGCGGCGTCTATACCGGGCCGCCTTGTGACTCGCTGGTCGACATCATCGGTCCGCCGGCGCAGCGCTCGTTGCACGTCGACTCCGGCGACATCTTCGAGGGTGCGCCGGTGTTCAACGTCTTCGCCGGCGAGGTCGAGATGCGCGCCATGAGCGAAGTGGGCCTGTCGGCGATGGTCATCGGCAACCACGAGTTCGACAAGGGCGCGGTCAACTTCGCGCAGCAATACCAGCGCTTTGGCGGCTTTCCGGTCATGGCGGCCAATTACGACTTCGCCGATCCCAGCGATCCCACGCAGAACAAGCTCGCCAATCTGGTCGCGCCCTACAGCTTGTTCAACGTCGGTGGGCTCAAGGTCGGCATCATCGGCATGGGCAATTTGTCGTCGATCGAGGGCCTCATCGAGGGCGGCAACAGCCTCAATATTCGACCGCTCGACGCCACCCAGGCGGTCACCTTGGTGGCGCAGACCTTGCGGCCCCAGGTCGACCTGTTGGCCGTCGTTTCCCACCTCGGCCTCGATGAGGACGAGGGCGTCGCCGCCTCGGATGTCGAGTCGCGCGACCAGAACACCCAGATTGCGCTCCAGGGCATCGACGTCATCTTCGGCGGCCACTTGCATATCGTCCTCAACCCGCCCAAAGACATCCCGCGCTACGACAACTCGGGCGCGCTCGTCGGTCACACCGTGCTGTGTCACTCGGGGGCGTTCGCCAAATATATCGGCCGCCTCGACATGGTGTTGCACATCCCGAGCGACGTCGAAAAAGCGGCTGGCGTGCGCGGCGGCATCAAGAGCTACACCTACCGCATCATCCCCATCACCGAGGCCATCCCGGTGGATCCGGCGATGGAGATGCTGCTCGAGCCCTACAAGTTCAAGATGGAACAGAACCTCAACTTGACGCAGGTGTACGCCATGACCGCCTGCGACAAGAAGCTGACGGGCGTGTGCCCCAAGGTGACCCGCAACTCCACCGACGGCGGCGACTCGCAGCTCGGTGACCTCGTCGCCACGGCCATGCGTCTTCGTCGTCGCGTCGAGGCCGATTTTGCGCTCACCAACTCGCTCGGCATCCGCGCCGACTTCGAGTCGGGGCCGCTCGACCTCGAGCAGATGTACAACGTCTTCCCGTTCGACAACACCATCGCCACCATGTTCCTGTCCGGCGTCGAGGTGCAGGAGATGCTCGACTTCACCGCCGTCAAGAGCTCCAGCCGCGGCTGCCGCACGCAGTCGCAGGTCTCGGGCATTTATTTCGACATGGTCTGCGGCAGCGACGACATGGAGTGCAACACGCGGCTCGGGTATGCGTCGCCGTGCGCCAAGAACATCTTCCTCGGCGACAAGTGCCGCAAGCCCGACGGGACCATGGATGCCGACCGCTGCAGGCCACTCGACCCGTTCGGCGAGTATCGCGTGGCGGTCAACGACTACATCGCCAACGGCGGGTCGGGCTTCGCGGTCCTCAAGCGCAACACGACCAAGTTCAACACCGGCATCAGCCTCCGCGACGCGCTCATCGACTTCATCCGCACGTTGCCCGGTCGCTGTGACCCCAATCAGTATGCGGGCCTCTACGGCGTCACCTGCCGCGACGAAAAAGGCACGCGCTACGACTGCACGCCGACATGCTGCTGCCACGACGCCGCATCGGGTCCGCTCGCTTGCTCGAAGGACTGCCCGGCCTATCAGGGGTGTCTCAATGCGACCCCGTCGATGTCGCCGTCTTCGTACGACTATTCCAACGTCGCCTGTCTCGAACAATCGGTGGAGGCGCCTGAAGGGCGCATTCGGCCCATCGCGGCGGCGGTGCATTGATGCGCCATTTCGTATGGGTGTTACCCCTTCTGGCGGCCTGCCAGACCTTGCCGTCTGAGACCGCGGACCGAGTCGACGGGCTCTCCATCGTGCTCACCCAGCCGACCAACCTTGGCACGGCGACCAACCCGGTCACGGCGCAGACGGCGACCTTCGACGTCGTCGCCCGCGACGAGCACGGGCAGCAGTGGACGAAGGACGTCGACGTCGATCTGTATGTCTCGTTCGGCGGCGTCAAGGCGGGGCTCATCACCAACTGCGGCGCCAGCTCGGACCCGCTGCAACACCTCAAGCTCACCGGCGGCGTCGCCCGCAACATCACCTTGCCGCTGCCGCAAGCCTATGGCCCCACATCGCTGTGGGTGCAACAGACCAACGGCGGGCCGGCCGGCGCCTCGGACAACATTCACTTCCGCAACCCGTACATCGCCGACATCATGAAGCCGCTCGACGTGGCCGCGCCCGAGGCTGCGTATTGCACGCCATTCAACGGCAAGTTCATCATCATCGACCAGGCACAGCCTGGCGGGAAGCTGGTGATCTCGTCGGTGTTCGGCAACGCCGTCGCCGTCAGCGACAGCGGCGCCACCGACTTCAACAGCACCTACATCTTCACGTTCGGTCGCCCGCCGGGGTCCGCCGTGCCGGGCCGTGTGGTCAACAGCTTCTCCGGCAACGTCTCCAAGTTCGTCGGCTTCACCGAGTTCAACTTTCCGCTGCTCGACCTCGCCGACGAGATCGACGTCAAGGCGATCCCCGCACCCAAAGTGCTGACCTCGACCGACCTCACCAACGTGCCCAAGCTCCTTGGCCTGTCGGCCGCGCCGGTCTCGGTCACCGGCATCATCTGTGACCCCAATCCGCCCAATCCGGCGGCCGACCCCATGGTCCAGAGCACCATCGACCAGTGGAACAAGTACTCGAGCTTCGTGCTCAGCGCCGGCAGCAACACCTGCGATTCGTTCAACAACTTCGCCATCGAGCTGCCGTCGAAGCGGGTCGGCAACTTCAACCCGCTCACCATGGTCGGCCAGACCGCGACCATCAGCGGCATGCTCAAGAACAACTCCGGCGCCAATTCGTACCTCGACACCAGCGGCAACCCCATCGCCTGCAGCGCCAGCAGTCCGTGTGCCCAAGGCATGTGTGTCACCGGCGTCTGCAAAAAGGGCGCGTTCAACTTCTGGACCGTCGTGGTCCGCACTGCCGCTGACGTTGGTCAGTAGGGTTTCGGCCCACCAGTCGTAGTCGTTTCCACCCGAGCCCGCTTCCTGTATAAAGGCCACCCCATGCGCTGGACATCCCTCTACGTCTCGCTGTTTCTCGTCGCTGCCGCCGCTTCAAGCGCCCAGGCAGGAGACTTTGTCGACACGCGCCTCAACTTCACCATCGTGAACGAAAACGTTCTCGTGAAGCCCGGCGAGACCAACCCGTCGGTGCCAGGCTGGCGCATCGGCCAGCCGACCCAGCTCGGCATCCTGTTTTTCGACAACTACGACACGCGTTACACGGGCTACGAAAACCTGACCCACCTCGTGATCCACAAGGTCATGAACACCTCGCGCGTGACGGCAGAAGGCGCCTACGTGTTGCGTCTTCTGCAGTTCACCGACGTGAACCTGTCGTCCATCGACGACGGCTCCTACATCCGCCTGCAATTCTGGTTCGATAAATCCCGCCGCAAGAAGACCAACATCGCGCTCACCGCGTTCCCGCTCAACGCCGACCGCATGCGTCTCGGCTACAGCTACCGCATCACCTGGGGCGGCTCGCCCATCTTCTTCAAGTACAACCCCGACCTGCCCATCGGCGCCTCGGCCTTCGTCACCAACACCAATCCGTCGCCGGGGCTCAAGCTGCAGCTCTCCGACGAGCGCTACTATGTCTATGTCGGCTTCAAGACCTCGGTGCTGCTCAACCGCAACCCCAACGTCAACGAGCAAGTCGCGGTCTATGGCCTCATGGGCGGCTTCGGCGTCGACCTCGTGCCGCAGCACCTCCGTCTCGAGGGCGTGGCCGGCTTCTTCGATCGCGGCACCAACCCACTGTTCTACGGCACCGCCACCGGCCCTGGCCAGGGCTTCACCGACTACCCCGTCCAAACCTTCGGCGGCACTGTCCAGCTCTCGGCGTTCTGGGGCGTTTCTCCGACGACGTCACTCGACTTGACCCTGTACAAGAACGATCAGCTCACCTCGGCCAACCGCTACTTCACGCGTCCGTCGTACACGCCCGGGCTGTCGTTCCTGGTGTCGACCGAGTTCACCGCGCTCGGCGCCACCCTGCAGAACGCCGACAAGCCCGGCTCGACGACGATCCAGAATGCCTTCGCCGGCGACGTCAACCTGCGCCTGCAGAGCGGCTACTTCCGCTTCAAGACCGATATCGAAGCCCGCTCGCTCAGCTACATCCTCATCAACCAGCCGTCGCTGGTGCCGTACCAGGACTTCCCGGGCACGGCCACGCAGACGCCGGAAATCTTCGCGTCGGCCGGCGGCGATTACTTCCTCGAGAGAGCCGGCCTCACCCTCGGTCTGTCGGCCGGCGTCATGTCTCCGGCCACGTTCACGCCACCTGCGGGCCAGCCCATCCTCGGCCAGCTCGCCGGCAACGCAGGCGGCACCACCGCCGTCTCCACCACCATCGTCGTCCGCAACGAAGGCGACCTGTCGATCTTGCCGACCGGCCAGACCGCCGCGCCCATCTTCGCCACCAAGGTCGAAATCCGCGAAGACTTCCTCGAGTGGTTCGCCGGCATCGTCCAGGTCCTCTACCAGTACGACGCCAACCAGACCATCCTCACCAAAGCCTCCGACGGCACGTCGCAGCGCGTCTTCTCGCAGCCCAACCGCCTCGGCTTCACGTTCACCCTGCAAGCGCGCTACTAACAACCCTCGCTCGGCGCGTAGCCTTCACTCGTTCGCCCCGCCTTCCACTTCGACGCGCGACACGCGATCGCGCCCGTCAAAGCAGATCCGCTTCACGTCTCGAGTGAGCATGCACGAGCCTCGGTTGTCGTCACCGTCGTTGCTGCGCGAAAGCGTGCAACACGCCTGATCGCAAGCAGCCCCCGGCGGCCAATAGGCCGTTGCGCTCAGCTCTGCGGCGAGTTGCGCGCTCGTCAGTTGCCGCGTGCTCACGCGTCCGCTCCGCCGCTCCACGATGCGCGCCGACGCTGCTACGAGGTGCCCGAGCGCGTCGGCATCGTCCTGATGCTCGCGCAGCCGGAACAGGGCGCGGTAGGTTCGTGCGTGGCGACGAAACGCGCTCGTCTTCTCGAACTGGCTCAGGAACGTGGGCAGATCCAACGAGCCTGATACTTCGGTTATCGCGGCGTGCGTTCCGAGTGAGAGCAACTCAGCATACACGCCCTCGCATACCGCAACGCTCGCCCCACAGCTCTCGTGTCGCGAGTACAGGCATCCGGCGACGCGTCCGTAGCGGATCCACGCAACCACGCTGCGTGGATGGGAATGGACGCTCGCCAGCGATCGATCCGCCACTGCGCACGCCTCCGTATCGCTGTCGGGTTCGCCGGGCGCCGGCAGCGCGCTCTGGTCGGCCTCAGCGCTGAAGCAATGAACGACCATGACCAACGCCACGCCGAGTAGGAGCTTCATCCAGCACCTCCTACGTCACGCCACCGAGCAGCCTTCCTACTTGCTTTGCAGGGCGGCGGCCAGCTCTTGGCGGATGATCTCGGCGAGGTTGGGTGGGTTGCGTTTGGGATCGTAGACCTGAACGTCGGAGCCCGGCGGCGCGGGCGCACAGGCGACAACGGTCTTCGGCGCGGGGGTCGTGCGTTCTGCGGCGGCGCCCAGGCCCGCCTTGCGGCGCGACTCCAGCAGCGACGGCAGCGCGGCAGACGGTAGCGGTCGGATGCCGCCGAGTTGGCGTGCCGTGACGGCAATGCGGGCCAGATGCTCGACGAGCTCCAGCCGCAGATACGCCTGTTCGAGATCGCGACCCCAGGCAAAGACGCCATTGCCGGCGACGAGCACGGCATCGAATCCAGCCACATACGGCGCCAACGCCTGGCAACCAGCCTCACCCGGCAGCGCAAACGGTACCAGCGGCACCGACGGGCCCAGCGACACCACCGCCTCGGCGATGAACGGCTCGTCGAGGCCAAGGCCAGCCGCGCCAAATCCGGTCGCGGTCGGCGGATGCGCGTGCACCACGGCACCGACGTCAGGCCGGTTGCGATACACCGTGAGATGCAGACCGATCTCGCCGAATGGCTTGGTGCGACCGGAGATCTTGGCCCCGCCCTCGTCGACGACCAAGAGCAGCTCCGACGTCACGTCGGCCTTGGACGTCGCCGTCGGTGTGCACAGATAGCGACCCGGCTCGAGCCGTACGCTCAGGTTGCCGTCGTGGTTGGCCACCCAGCCGCGCGCGTGCATGCGGCGGGCATAATCGGCCATCTCGGTGCGACGGGCGGACTCGCTCATGACGGGCTCATTCGGTGTCGACCCGGTCGACGATGCCGACGATGAGGCTGCGGATCGGGACTTCGTTCCCTGCCTTCAACAACATCCGATTACCGCCGCCTTCGCGATTCACCAGCACCACGTCACCAACGCCGGCCTGCACCCGATCCACCGCTAGAAACGACGTCCCGACCGGCTGGCGGTGCTCGTCGAGCGGCTGGACCACCAGCAACGTCCGCCCGTCGAAGCTCGGATGATGCGCCGTCGCGACGACACTGCCTTCGATGCGGCCGAGGATCATGGCGCGACCTTGCGCTTGGCCACGTCGATGTCGTCGACGATGCCGACGATGGCCGCATCCACCGGCACGAACCACGGATCGAGCGCCAGCGCCGCCTCGCGCGAGCCGACCAGATACACGAGGTCGCCAAGCCCGGCGCGCACCGTGTCGACGGCGACCTGATCGTCGCCGTTCTGCGCCAGATGGTGGTCGAGCGGGGTCACCAGGAGGAGCTTTTTGCCCTCCAGGCCCTCAGCCTTTTGCGTCGCCACCACCGTGCCGATCACGCGTCCCAGATACACGCTGACGTTTCTATCACATCCAGAGGTGCGCGCGCAGAGCCAAGAAATCGTCGCTGAGGCCAAAACGCAACAGCTCGTCGGCATGGGCCCGATCTCCTTCGACGTCGAGCACCGCCGCCGAGGCCTGCAGATCGCCCGAGACCACCAGGCCCGCTCGTGCCGCCGCCGTCTGCACCGCCAGGCGCCAGCGTGCCGACGAGAACTCGGTGTCGCGGAGTTGCTCGAAGAGGTCCGCCAGCCGTCGCGCGGCTTTGTACGGCAGGCGACGGCGCAGCTCGTCGGCGTCGGCCTTGCGGGTGCCGACGTGCCGCGGGTGAAACGCAGCCAGCACCTGCCCGAACAGCGTCGCGAACTGCTTGGCCGGTAGCGCCGCCGCCAGCACATATTCGGGCCGCAACAGCTCCAGCGCCCGGCCGAGCATGAAGCGCTGGGCCGCAGCCCGATGGGTCTCCGCAAAGCGCGGATGCACCAACAGCGCCGTCGG
>Ga0123336_10002889_pt1 | contig 14718 bp, 11 predicted proteins | sample SSSSmetaG_FD_96466 | JGI IMG/M metagenome (GOLD analysis project Ga0123336, IMG submission 96466) | Glacier valley bacterial and archeal communities from Borup Fiord, Nunavut, Canada, to study Microbial Dark Matter (Phase II) - ​SSSS metaG | ecosystem: Environmental > Aquatic > Freshwater > Ice... | reverse complement strand
AGTGTAAGCTCATTCAGTTTCCATAATTTATTAACCTCTTCTGATAGCCATAATAACTCGATATAAATTTTTATATATTTGGCTTGTTTCATGCTTTTAATAGTAATTAAATCAGAAGTACTTCCATTAAGTATATATTGATACTTTTTATGAACTAAAGAATATAATCCTTTAATTTCTTTATTACTAATTATATATTTGTATATATGTGCAAAATCGGTCCTTAATATTCCTACATCTTTGTAGCCCTCATTAAAGCTAACAACATGGCTACCTAATTCGTTTTTTAAACATTTAACCTTAGCAAGATAATAATCAAGTTTTAGCAAAAATAACTCTAATTCAGCCCTTTTCACATGTCCATTTTTTATTGAGCTAAGTAATTCTTTATAATCGCTCTGTTTAGTTATTAAAATAGCATTTTTACAGCTAGTTAATAATTTCTTCACCTTATCTATATCGCATTCATCAAGAATATTTAAATGCCAATCTTCAAGTTTCTCATAATATTCTTCATAAGTTTCTTTTCTTTTTACTCCGTTAAAACATTCCATATTTTGCCCTCTCCATCAAATAGTATTTTAAATATATTGTACCATATATTACCATTAATTTTTCGAAAAACAATACAACAAATACTTATAATTTATTATCTTGTTTGTTAAATATTTACTAAAATAAGGCAACTTAAATACTTAACAAGTAGAAATATGAAGATATTAAAAGAATTTTAAGGTAAAAAAAACAAGTACCAGCTGGTACTTGTTTTTTTATTTGCAGGAACCTCTTTTAATTATCAAATGGTCTAGCACTATGTGTTCTACTTCAAGAGGTTTCTTATTAATAACTTTTATAAGCATTCTCATCCCAACTGAACCCATGTCATACATCGGTTGCTCAATAGTAGTTAGTTTAGGATAAAAAATTGAAGATACATAAATATTATCAAATCCCATTACGTCAACGTCCTCAGGAACCTTAATATTACTTTCTCTTAATGCATTAATTACTCCCATAGCGAGTTCGTCACTGCTACAAAAAACGCTGTCAAACTTCGATTCACTAATTAGTTCCATCATAGTTTCATAACCATCTTTAGCCTTTAGTCCGCCAAACTTAACAACTTTTTCATCATAAGAGATACCATTCTTCTCTAATGCAGCTCTATAACCTAGATACCTATCAGAGGATGCATTAATATATTCAGGTGCAGATCCAAAGTAAGCAACCTTCTTATTTCCCTTTTCTATTAAATAATTAACAGCATCAAAAGCTGCTTTTTCATTATCAATGGTAACACTTGGGAAAGTATGATCTTTATCCCTTGTTTCAACTAATACTGTTGGTATTTGTTGATTATGCAAAAGGGTTATAATTTCTGGTTCAAGGGAATTACTCATGTAAATAACTCCATCAACCATTTTTTCTTTTAGTACTCTAATATATTCAATTTCCTTTGCTTGGTCAAGGTCAGTATTACAAAGAATTATATTATAGCCATAAATATTTGAAACATCTTCCCCGCCTCTAACAATTTCTGCATAAAACTGACTTGATATGTCCGGAATAATAATTCCAATAGTTCTAGTTCTTTGTGTTTTTAAACTTCTAGCCACTATGTTAGGCCTATAATCAAGCAATTTTATGGCCTGCACTACCTTCTCCTTAGTATCTTCATTAACTACGTCCACGTCATTTAAAACTCTTGAAACCGTGGCAATTGAAACGCCTGCTTCTCTCGCAACGTCTTTTATTGATGCCGCCATTTAATCAACTCCTATTAATATTATGTAATAATTATACTTGTAAATAATTTCGTTTACAAGTATGTTTGTGTTAATTTGCAACACTCACTGCAATGTTAATCATTTGTCCATTAATAGTACATTCAGTATACGTCTGCTCTTCATTGTAAATAATTTCTACAGTAAGGGTTTCCTTCTTTATTGTGTCCTCATATTTTTTAGCTATACCCTCAAGCATTTCATTACCACTTAAATAAAGCTTTATCTTATCTGATACTTGAAAACCACTTTCTTTTCTAAGGTTTTGAACCTTGCTAAGAATTTCTCTTACGTTACCTTGTTCTTTAAGTTCTGGAGTGATTGTAGTGTCTAAAACCACCCCTAGTTCTCCTTCTCCAGCAAAAGCAAAGCCGTCAAGTCCTTGCATTGTTACAAGTAAGTTTTCACTATTTAATCCAATTTCGATGCCTTGAACGTTAATTGTAACTGTTTCCCCAGCTTGAAGTTTTTGTGCAAGAATCATCTGGTCCATGTTAGATATTTCTTTCTTTATTCCTGGGATTAATTTACCGTAGGGTTTACCTAAAACAGGCAAATTAGGTTTTATTTCAAAATTAACATACTTAGATAAATCCGCTCCAAATTCTATTGTTTTTATGTTAAGCTCTTCTTTAATGATATACCCATAGTACTCAGGAAGAGATTTAGTACTAACAAGAATTTCAAAAAGAGGCTGCCTGTTTTTTATATTGCTAGCATTTCTTGCGCTTCTACCTAATTTAACTAAAGTGTAGGCCATTTTCATTTCTGATTCTAAATTCTTATCTACAAGTTTTTCATTGTAATTCGGCCACATACATAAATGAATACTTTCTGGAGCATTCTTATCTAAATTAACCACTAGATTTTGATATATTTCCTCAGTTACAAAAGGAATAAATGGTGCTGCAACTTGTATAACTGTCTTTAATACTTTGTACAAAGTTACATAAGCTCCTATCTTGTCATCTGTTAAGGTTTCAGTCCAGTATCTAGACCTATTCCCTCTAACATACCAATTAGATAGTTCATCTACAAAGCTTTCAGTAGCATTTGCTGCTTGTGGTATTCTATAAGTATTTAAATCATCATCTACCTGTTTAACTAAAGTGTTTAACCTAGACATAACCCATTTATCCATTACATTATCTGATATAAAGTCTTCATATTTTGTTGGGTCAAAATTATCTATTTCAGCATAAAGTACATAGAAGGAATATACATTCCATAATGTTCCTATGAACTTTCTTTGAGCCTCAATAACCGCATCTTCATAGAACCTGGATGGAAGCCATGGTGCTGAAGAGGTATAAAAATACCATCTAGTTGCATCTGCTCCTTCGTTTTCAAGCACAGTAAAGGGACTTAAAACATTTCCTTTGTGCTTTGACATCTTTAATCCATTTTTATCAAGTACATGCCCAAGGACCACACAGTTTTCAAAGGGACTTTTTTCAAATAATATTGTAGATATTGCTTGTAGTGTGTAAAACCAACCTCTCGTCTGATCTACTGCTTCTGAAATAAACTGAGCTGGAAAATTATCTTCAAATATTTGCTTGTTTTCAAATGGATAATGATGTTGTGCAAAAGGCATAGAACCTGCATCAAACCAACAGTCAATAACTTCTGAAACTCTCTTCATTTCCTTTTCACACTTAGGGCATTTTAATTTAACACTATCTATATATGGCTTGTGAAGTTCTATTCCCTCTGGTACATTTATACCCTTTTCATTTAGTTCTTCGATACTACCAATGCATTCTCTATGCCCACATTCACATTCCCATATTGGAAGTGGTGTTCCCCAGTATCTTTCTCTGGAAACACTCCAATCTATAACATTTTCTAAAAATTTACCCATCCTGCCATTTTTTATATTGTCTGGTAACCAGTTCACTGATTCATTATTCTTTAAAAGACTTTCTCTTAAAGAAGACATTTTGATAAACCAACTCTCTCTTGGATAATATAATAATGGTGTATCACACCTCCAGCAGAAAGGATATGAATGAGTGAATTTTTCTGTCATGTACATTATGTTGTTTTCCTTTAGATATTGAACTATTTTAGGATCTGCATCTTTAACAAACGTACCCTTCCACTCTGTTACACAATCTACAAATCTACCTTGAGTATCAACTAAATTGATAAGAGGTAAATCATTCTTTTTACCTACAAGGTTATCATCCTCACCAAAAGCTGGTGCAATGTGTACTACTCCTGTACCATCAGTAAGGGTAACAAAATCACCATGAATTACAAAAAAAGCTTTCTTTTCAGGAATTTCATACTTAAACATTTGCTCATATTCTTTTCCTAGAAGATCTTTCCCTTTGAATTCTTTAACTAACTGGTAGTCTCCCTCTAGCTTGCTAAGGCATGCTTTAGCAAGTATTAAATGCTCTTCCTTGTTAATTACTTCAACGTAATCATACTTTTGGTTAACACAAAGAGCCACGTTGCTTGGAAGTGTCCAAGGAGTTGTTGTCCATACTAATATACTGGCATCTTCATTTTTTAATTTAAATTTTACATAAACTGAAGTCTCTTTAACATCCTTATACCCTTGAGCTACTTCGTGGGAAGAAAGGGAAGTCCCGCATCTTGGACAGTATGGTAATATTTTATGGCCTTTATATAAGAGTTCTTTATTCCATATTTGCTTTAAAGCCCACCACACTGATTCAATATAATCATTATGATAAGTTACATAAGGATTATCCATATCAATCCAATATCCAACTTTTTCAGACATATCTTTCCATTGTGCTGAATACGTGAATACACTTTCCTTACATTTACTTACAAAATTTTCCACACCATACTTCTCTATTTCAGGTTTTCCTGAGATTTTGAGTGCTTTTTCCACTTCAAGTTCTACTGGAAGTCCGTGAGTATCCCATCCAGCTTTCCTTAGAACCTTATACCCCTTCATAACCTTATATCTAGGTATTAAATCCTTCATGACCCTAGTTATAACATGGCCTATATGAGGTGCACCATTCGCAGTTGGGGGACCATCATAAAAAGTGAAATATTCTCCATCTTCGTTCATGTCAAAATTCTTCTTAACTACATCCTTATCACCCCAAAGCTTTAATACATCTTTTTCCATCTGCACAAAACTTCTAGTATTATCAATTTTCTTGTACATTTCCTTAACCCCTTTCTATTATCAGTCAAAACTATCAAATAAAACAAAAAAACCCCATCCAAAATAGGACGAAGTTAAACTCGCAATGCCATTTATGATAATTTTTAAACACTTTTCCTATTCAAAGCCTTTATTTCCTTATAAAATATTATATTATACTAGAGTTTTATTGTCAAGATGTTTAAAGGCCTCATTTATATTCTTAAATACTTCCATTTACCCTTATTCATTCTTGATAAGTACATAAAGGACCTTATACTAAAATCGAAAAATATACCTATCATTATTCCTGTCATGCCCATTAGAAACCATTCATTTAATACATAGGATAACAATACCCTGCAAGTCCATAACCCCACAAAGGAAGTAACCATTACGTACATGATATCCCCAGCAGTTTTAAGCGTAGAAGAACATAAATTAAGAATTGCAAGCATTGGCACTAGTACTCCAAAAACTCGTATTAATCCGATAGATTGTTTTACCACCACTACATCATCAGTATATAATCTTGCCAGAGGTGTAGCAAAAATTAACATTAGTATACCTAATACAAATCCTATTAATATTGTAATTTTAAGTGCTTCATTAGAAAAATGTTCAGCCTTTTTATAATCTTTTTCACCTAAACTTTGTCCAACTAGGGTGGTATTAGCTATAGCAAATCCAAATATAGGGAAAAACGCTAAGGAGTTTACATTGAGGCCAACTTGGTAGGCTGCCATTGCTACAGTTCCCATTGTAACAACTATAACTTGAAGTATTAAAAATCCCCCCTGCATTACTGCCTGTTCAACAAAAGCTGGAATCCCTATTTTAATAATTCTTTTCATTAATTTAGTATTAACCCTATAGTCGTCTTTTAAGCTTAAATTAAGCTTAAGATTTTTCCGGTTATACAGGACTAAAATCCTTGCTATAACACCAAGTACCCTTGAAATTGTTACTGCAATAGCGGACCCAGCAACGCCTAGAGCTGGTATATGAAGTGCTTGTACTCCAAATATAAGAACACAATTTAACACAATATTTAATACATTAATCCATGCAGTTATTATCATAGGAGTTTTTGTATCCCCAGCTCCTCTCATTGCCCCAGACACAATAATATCAAGGACGAAAAACGGAAGACTTATAACAACAATATTAAAATATGTAATCCCTATATTAAATACTTGAATTTCTGTTCCACCAAAAAACAATTTAAGGATAGGCTCAGAAAAGATTCTCCCGCTAATTCCAATAACAACGCCTACAACAAGTGCCATATAAATGGATTGAATAGTAGCTTTCTTTGCTTCAGGTACATTTTTTTCTCCAGTAACCCTTGCAATTATAACTGTTGCTCCCATGGCAAGCCCTGAAAACACAGTCTGCAAAAAACCAATAAGCATGTTAACCATTCCCACAGCTGCAACTGCATCGGTTCCTATTCTCCCCATAAATATTGTGGAAACCATTCCAACCATCATTTGCAATAGTTGTTCTGTTATGGATGGCCATGCAAGTTTTATAATTTCTTTGTCTGCTTTTTTATCTAGCTTAAAACTAAACTTCTTCATAAGTAAATCCTCTTTTTCTTAAATCATAGCTAATATTTTTGTGTTTATCTGGTTGTAACCATTTATTCTCTCTTCAACTTTAAAGCTTTTTCCAATAAATAAAACTGGGCTTCCTAGCTCTTCACAGCCAGCGATAATAACTTCTCTATTTGTTAGCTCTAAGTAACTATATTTATAATCATGTTGTTTTCCACACAAGGGACATTTTATATTTAATGTAATATCCTTTTTTTTGCTGGTTTTTATTATTAAGCCTTCTGTTATTTCCTTTAAATTTACCAACTCAAATATAGAAAATTCTTTAATGTCATAACTTCCGAATGTATTTTTTAAAGCAATTGAAATACTGGTATCTATTAACATTAAATTCACCTCCTAATATATCTATATAAATATATTTCATCTTATGATTATAAATTCTATAAATATTTTAAAAATCCTTCTTTATTAATTATAAAAAAAGCTTCTTGGTCAAATGAATCTCCATTTGATCAAGAAGCTACCTTATTAATATGTTATTTATTTTCTAAAGAAGCTTTAATAAATTCTATAAATAAAGGATGTGGTTTACTTGGTCTTGATTTTAGTTCTGGGTGAAACTGAACTCCAACAAACCAAGGATGATCCTCTATTTCTACTATTTCTACTAATCTATCATCAGGGCTAGTACCAGTAAGTTTAAGACCAGCTTCTACTAATCTCTTTCTAAACTGATTATTAAACTCATACCTGTGTCTGTGCCTTTCGTATATAACCTCGTCATCATACGCTTCCATAGCCTTTGTGTTATCTGAAAGCTTACATGGGTATAATCCAAGTCTCATAGTGCCGCCTTTTTCGTCCACAGCACGTTGGTCTGGCATTAAATCTATTACAGGGTACAAAGTTTTAGGATTAATTTCTGAGCTATGTGCGTCCTCAAGTAAAAGCACGTTTCTAGCATATTCTATTACTGCGCACTGCATTCCAAGACATATCCCAAAGAAAGGAACTTTGTTTTCTCTAGCAAATTTTATAGTATCTATTTTCCCTTCAATGCCTCTGTCTCCAAATCCACCTGGTACCAAAATTCCATCAAGGCCACTAAGCATATCTTTCGCATTGTCTTTATTTACATCAACTGAGTTTATCCATTTAATTTCCACATTTGAATCATTTGCAAGTCCACCATGACTTAATGCCTCAGCAACTGAAATGTATGCATCATGAAGCTCAACATATTTTCCTACAAGGCCTATAGTAACATTTTTTTTCAAATGCTTTAAATTGTTAACCATAGATGTCCATTGAGTGTTATCGATGTCTTTACATTCTAATCTTAGCTTTTCACAAACCATGGTATCAAGGCCTTCTGCATGTAAAAGTAATGGAATCTCATAAATATTTTCTGCATCAAGATTTTGAATAACTGCTCCTTCATCTACGTTACAAAAAAGTGCTACCTTATCTTTCATTTCTTGAGAAAGAGGCTTTTCAGAACGACAAACTATTAAATCGGGCTGAATGCCTATACTCCTTAGCTCTTTTACAGAATGCTGAGTTGGCTTTGTTTTAAGTTCTCCAGCTTTTCCTAAGTATGGGACAAGAGTAACATGTATAAAGCACACATTTTCTCTACCTACATCGTATTTTATTTGCCTTATAGCCTCTAGAAAAGGAAGTGACTCTATATCTCCAACTGTTCCGCCAATTTCTGTGATTACAACATCAACATCTCTTTCCTTAGCAACTCTGTATACTCTGTCTTTAATTTCATTAGTAATATGTGGTATTACTTGAACTGTACTACCTAGATACTCACCTTTTCTCTCTTTTGTGATAACAGACCAATAAATTTTACCTGTAGTTACATTATTGTTTTGGCTCAAGTTTTCATCAATAAATCTTTCGTAATGACCTAAATCAAGGTCCGTCTCAGCACCATCGTCGGTTACAAAAACTTCTCCATGCTGATATGGGCTCATTGTACCTGGATCTATATTTAGATATGGATCAAATTTTTGGATTGAAACTTTTAAGCCTCTATTCTTTAACAATCTTCCAAGAGAAGCTGCAGTTATACCTTTCCCTAATGAAGAAACTACTCCACCGGTTACGAAAACATATTTAGTATTCATTTAAATCCTCCTAAAAAAATATTTTTTTAAATGCATTGACATATTATGCATATAATACTATAATAAAAATTACCCTAAAAAATTATAATGCTATTATTATGTTTTTAAACATATCAACTATAATATCATAGTTTCTTTTCATGTTCTACATATTTTTTTATTTTTTTAAATAATCTTACTAATTATATCTTCCACTTCAAAATATAGTTCTCTAAATTCTCTATTCACGAAAAACGTTTCTTCAGCTTTTTTGCAGCTATAATTTATGGATCTTTTACTTTCCATATTAAAATCTTCTTTTAGTTTAACTAAATCAAAGCACTTATATTTTTTTAAAAATAGGAAAAGCAAATATTTGTAATTTTTATCTTTTAAAACACTTATTAATTCAGTCCTTGTAATTCCTTTATAATTGCAAAGCACGGATAAAATTTTTTCATATTTATTTCCCATGTTTAATCACCTCATATGAATTTTATCCATTTTGTCAAATTATAAACAAAAACGCCAGAATAATTCTGACGTTTAATATGGGATGTTAATTTTTTTGAATTTTTATTTTTAAAATAGTTTTTTGTGGAGGTTGACCCATAATGTATAAAAAATAATTTAATGTTATGTCCCCTCCATCATCATCAACGTTAATCTCTAATTCCTTAGTTTCTATCTCAAGTTCTAACATTCCATAAGGAGTGTTATACAAGGATAAAGATTTAATTCCTTTCTCAAAATTCATGGTGGTTGAAGTTGTTCCCATTCTTATTAGTGAAAACTTTTTAGGATATATTTTAAATGTAGTTGTGGTGCCCTCCATACCTGATATTTCTGTTTCTTTATATTCAGCATAATAACAATTATCATCCTTGTAAAAAATCCCAGGAGTAACCACTTCAATTGGGTTCTCATCATTGAACTGCCTACTTATCACAGAGATTAGAGCATTCTTCTCCATATAATACCTTCCTTAATTCAAAATAATATAGTTAATAATATTATTTTAACATGAAAACATCTAAGAAGGAGTGAATTATTAAAAAAAACGAAAAAAGCCCCTTGTTCATTACATAGTTAGTGCTCCATTAGGTGTGTTAATAATTTCAAGTATTCTTTCTTCAATTCCAGTTTCAGAGTTTATGTAGACAAAAAAATTATCCTTTTTATAGTCTCCAAAAAACTCATAGCATAATATTTCTGTGTTATTTGACGTAGGAATAACTGCAATTCTAATATTTTTAACATTTAAATTTTTACCTATATATTTTTTTGCCTCATCTTGACTAATTTTAGGGATCTTAAAGTTTCTATTTTCTACATGTGAAATCAAGTACTTTTCAGACTCCACTCCAGTTATTTCGCCATTATCTAAGGCAATTTTAAGCTTTACTTGATCAGTGTATACTACAATCCCATTTTGCTGGTACACGTAACTAATCACAACATTGTTTCCATAGGCTAAGGTATAAGTGGGGATCATATTATTAAATCCATTTGCCTCTAAAAATTTACTTCCCATTTTACCAGCCTTTTCTATATCAAATGATGGTTCTTTAACGGTTCTACTGTCCAATAAATAAATTATCTTCCCTCCATTTTTACTTATTTCACAAGAAATATTTCCTTCATTTTTTCCCCTTCCTTTAATGGTAACGGAATAATTAAGTGACTTTATTTTAGTTTTACCGGTGTTTTTATTTTCACTTATATTAGCAACTCTATCTTTACCAATTATGTTTTTAACCTTTTCAATAGCCTCTTCATTAGATATTTCTTTTTCTGTATTAACCCTTGGTTTTATGTCTTGAACATTATCTGAAAAAGGACCATCATAAATCAATGCAGGATATTGAGATTCTTGTTTTTGAATATCTTTAAATTTTTGTGATAACATTTCCCCTCCATCTCTGTTAAATATCCCTGCTGCCCTTTTTCTTGTTTGTTCCCATTTGATTTTTCCAGAATTAACGTCTTCCATGGAACTGCTAAGATCTGTATGAAGGTCTACGGATTGCAATTTCAACTTTTCTATAGTTTCATAATCCTTGTCTTCTATAGCTTTACCTTCTGATAATTTTTGCTGAAGACTGTGGGCAAAGTCTCCCACTTGGGATAAAAATTTATTTGTATTTGCCGTAATTTGATTATCAATTGGTAGTGAGTTCAACTCATACCCGGCCATAGATGAAAATCTAAATATATCGCTATAAACTATAAAGTTCTCCTCTTTTGAACCTACAATATTAGCTTTAGTTAAACAGGACCTTATATTATCCACTGAATTTATTAATTCGTACATATTTTTATTATAACCACTTACCAGATAATTTTTATATTCTGATTTCTCAAAAGTCACCAACACCGCATAACTAATCACTATAACACAAATCAAGCTCAATATAATTATGTAAATTCTTCTGTTTTTTATACCTATCATAAAAAATCCCTCCAAATAAAAGTCTTATTTTAGTATTTGTAGTTATACAATTTGTTATTCATAGGATATAATGTAGTAGTGACGTTTTTGTTTTCTTTCAAAAGCAGTTTATTATTATTAAAATATTATAGTATTAATATCTACAAATATAATCAAAGGGTGAACGCTATGAAGGTACTTATACTTTCTATATCTGCCGGCGGTGGACATATTCATGCTGCAAGGGCAATAGAGACATATATTAAAATAAAAAACCCAAATTCAGAAGTCAAGGTAATAGATACATTAAAGTATATTAATCCGTTAATTGACAAAGTAGTTATAGGTAGCTATCTTAAAAGTATTAAGATTAGCCCTTCAATTTTCGGAAAATTATATGATTTCATTGATAGTGATGATGGTTTTGCAAATGTTAGCAATAGGTTCAATGAACTCATGGCTTTAAGAATATTTCCTTTAATTAATGAATTTGCTCCTGATATTATTATATCAACGCATTTTTTTACAACAGAAATGCTATCCATACTAAAGGTTAAAAACAAAATAAGTATCCCCTGTATCTGCCTTCTCACAGATTACTCCTCACATAGTTCTTGGATACATTCTGAAATTGATGCTTACGTGGTTTCAAATTCTGATATGATAGGGGAATTAGAAGATAAAGGTGTAGATCCAAGTATAATTCATGATTTAGGGATTCCTGTTAATCCAAATTTCATGGAAAAATACGATAAGAAGGAAACTTTAATTAATTTAGGGCTTAGTCCAAATAAATTAACCATCTTAGTAATGGGTGGAACTCTTGGCCTTGGAAAGATAAGAAACCTTTATGAAGAGCTAAAAAGGGTAGACCGAGATTTTCAAATGATAATTATTACAGGAAGTAATAAAAAACTTTATTCTGAATTAATTAAGCTTAAAGAAACATCCACAAAGGAAACTACGGTTATTGGTTTTACTGATGAAGTTAATAAATATATGCAGGCATGCGACTTGCTTTTAACAAAGCCTGGTGGCCTTACCATAACTGAAGCTTTAGTTTGTAACACCTCTCTAGGCTTGTTTTCTCCCATTCCAGGACAAGAAGAGAAAAATGCTCAATTTTTACTTCGCCATAATCTGGCAGTTAATATAGGTGATGTAAAAAATTGCAAGGAATCCGTTGAAAATTTGATTTCTGACACTATGAAGCTTAATGAAATGAGTGAGGCCTGCAAGTCCTTCGCAAAACCAAATTCTGGAGAAGACATCTACAACTTAATGAACGAGCTAATTAAGAAGTCTACTATAAACTAGTGGGCTTTTTTATTAACTCTAAAATTATTTTTATAAAATTGATTAAAAAAAAACAAACCTGTTAATAATTATAATATTGATAGGGGGATTTAGAAATGAAAAAAATAATTTTATTTATATTATCAGTTTTTATATTAATAGGTTTCGGGTTTAGCTCAAGCTCTACTAGCGTCTCAGCCAGTCAAGAATCTATTTCTAATAAAATAATTAGGTTTCATGTAATTGCAAACAGTGACACTGACGCAGATCAAGCTCTAAAGCTTAAAGTAAGAGATGGGATACTCAGTTATTTATCTTTAAAACTAAAGGATTCTAAAAGTATTGAAGAATCAAAAACAATTCTGAAAAACAATGACGCTGCAGTTTTAAAAATAGCAAAGCAGATTATTAAAGAAAACGGATACTCTTATAAAGTTATTTCGGATTTATCAAGGGAAAATTTCCCTGTTAAAAGTTATGGACCAATCACTTTACCACAAGGCAATTATCAAGCTTACCGAATTATTATAGGTTCTGGGAAAGGTCGTAATTGGTGGTGTGTAATGTTTCCACCCTTATGTTTTGTAGACATAACTAAAAGCCAAGTAGCTATAAGCAAAACTCAAGCTGACATGAAAAAAGTACTCACCGATGATGAATACAGTTTAGTAGATAACACAGTTCCATCAACTGAAAAAGAAAAGGATACATATGTTATTAAATTTAAAGTTGTAGAGTTGTTCGATGAAATATTTAAATTGTTCTAGTGATAAATACCTCTTCAAAAGTCTTTTTTAAATCTTCAAAACACCTCTGGGCCTTTAACATATCCTCAAATATTCCAAAAACTGAAGGTCCACTTCCACTCATTAATGAGCCTAACGCTCCATGATGTATCATATTTTCCTTTAGCCTTATAATTACTTTATGTCTTCTTAAGGTAACATTTTCCAATACATTTTTCATGTTCTCACTGAGAAGTTCTATATTTTGGTTTTCTATAGCCTCTAAAAGAAGTTTAGTATTTGGATGTTTCTTAATTTTAGTAATATCTAGATTGCCATAAACTTCTTTAGTTGAAACCCCAAATGCAGGTTTTACAAGCACAATTACATGTTGTTTAAAAGGTTTTAACTGTGTTATCACCTCACCTACTCCTGTACAAAGTGCAGTGCCGCCTTGAATGCAGTACGGCACATCTGCGCCTAATTCAAGTCCTAAGGCCATAAGTTCCTCGTCGCTAACATCTCTTCGGTACAAGTCTCTCATAGCTCTTAAAACAGCTGCTGCATCTGTGCTCCCCCCTGCAAGTCCTGCTGCTACAGGTATATTTTTTCTTATTTCTATAAATACACCACCGCTTATATTATACTTTTCTTTAAATAGCCTAGCCGCTTTATACGCAATATTGCGTTCATCTGTTGGTACAAATTTTTTATTGCAAAAAATATTTATACCATTTTCAATTTTTTTTACATTTAACAAATCATATAATTCTATATTTTGCATTATCATTTTTAATAAGTGGTATCCATCTTCTCTTTTTCCCACAACATCTAAAGACAAATTAATTTTCGCATAAGCTTTATATAACATAACGTTCCCCCCAATTTACAACTTAACTCATTATATCAAATTATCATATTAGATTATACATTAATATTAAGCTTTAACATATTAGTTTAAGGTAAAACTGGAAAGTAAAGTCCCTTTAGTTTAACTAAAGGGACTTTTTATTACATTATAGCTCTTCCTGGAATTATAAGTTTCTGTCCACTTACAATGCTCTCTATATCCTCAATTGAATTTACTTTAATTAAATTTTCCGTAGGTATACTGTATCTTTTAGCTATCTTCCAGATGGTATCCCCCGGTTGTACACAGTATATTGTAATGCTAGATTTTTTAGCTGGCATTACATCTATTTCTTCAACATCGATTATAAAGTCCTTGTGGCTTTCATAAAACACCTTAGTTTCTGAGCTTATTACAGCTTTAATTCCAATTGTTCCTGCCTCAACGAAGGCCTCAAGGCTTTCAAGGAATAATTTCGTGGTGCAATTCATTTCAATTTTTGCGCCAGGTACATCAGTAGTAAAGCTAAATGGGATTTCCTCTTCTATAGTACCAACATAGTTGCTCTCATCGTCTCCTTTATAAAGGACATTAACTTGTAAAAGCCCTTCTATTACTGCTTTATCTTCTACTAATTTCTTATCTGTTACACAAACCTTACCCTTTGATAAAATAACGGATTGAGGTCTGCCACTATTACTATTAACAGGTAAGTTTTCCTTAACTATTGTTTCAAAACCCCTCACTCCATGAATTACGTTAAATACATAATCTTTTTTAACCATAGTGAGTGCCATTGCTGGAGAATATGCATCTT
>Ga0123336_10002886_pt1 | contig 14730 bp, 15 predicted proteins | sample SSSSmetaG_FD_96466 | JGI IMG/M metagenome (GOLD analysis project Ga0123336, IMG submission 96466) | Glacier valley bacterial and archeal communities from Borup Fiord, Nunavut, Canada, to study Microbial Dark Matter (Phase II) - ​SSSS metaG | ecosystem: Environmental > Aquatic > Freshwater > Ice... | reverse complement strand
GGAAGAACAAGAAACTAATCGAAGCGTACATACGGGCAGGGTGATAATACCTGTCGCGTTTCCCCGAAGTATATTCAACTGGCAAAAAGCCTGGCTTGGTGATTAAATATTTTGTGGTCAGGAAAAATTTCCCTTCGTAATCGAAGAAAGATGAAATGAAATTCGCCCATAACGCGCCAAGCATTTGCCGGCGTGGAATGTCCTTTTGCCCACAATGATGGCAGAATTTATCTAATAACTTTGTCCCGCAGTTAAGACAATGGTCATTATTACTATCCTCTTTCCTGGTGGCGTTTTCTGCGTCTACCATACCTTCAGCACCCAATAATGATTCACTTAAATCATCCATCAGAATGAAAGTTTGTTGAATACTGAAACAGTTTTTTCCAACATCATGTCATCAAAATCAAGATGCGTCACCAGCCTCACCTGATTTGAACTAAACATAAGCGCCTTGATCTCATGCTCACTTATTTTATTTAAAAATTGCTGAGGTGCTACAGAAGGTATTAATTCAAAAATAATGATATTGGTATCAACAGGCATTATTGATTGAATGTAGGATTTATTTTTTAAAACATTTCCGAGCTCTTTTGCTCGCGCATGATCTTCTTTCAAACGTATTATGTGATGATCAAGTGCGTAGATCCCCGCAGCTGCTAAATAACCAGCTTGTCTCATGCCCCCACCAAATGCCTTCCGCACTCTTCGTACTTTATTCTCTAATTCTCTTTTACAAACCAGCACCGATCCGACCGGCGCGCCAAGTCCCTTTGATAAACAAATAGAAATTGTATCGAAATATTGTCCTATCTCTTTTGAATTTTCATTTGTTTCAGCAAATGCATTGAAAAGACGTGCGCCGTCAAGATGAACTTTCAAACCCTTTAATCGTGAGAATTCACTAATGCTTTTTATCTGTGGCAATGTATAATAGCTGCCTGCTTCACGAACGATTGTATTTTCAAGTGCTACAACTGCTGTTATTGCAGCATGAGGATCTGCTGCGCTATTGATATCAGATCCAATTTCTTTAACCGTCAATCTTCCTCTATCGCCCGGTAACAGCCTTACATTAACATTACTATTTCCGGCTAATCCACCACCTTCATACTTATAAATATGTGCGCCGTGGTAACAAATTATTTCCTCAAATGGCTGCGTATTAACCCTTATACCGATTTGATTCGTCATCGTTCCGGAAGGACAAAAGACTGCTGAATCCATTCCAAGAATCGCTGCACATTTCTCTTCCAGCTTCTTTACTGTTGGATCTTCTCCAAAAACGTCGTCACCAATTTCAGCCTTCCACATCGCTTCAAGCATTCCAGGAGTTGGCTTTGTGACTGTGTCACTTCGCAAGTCAATTGTCATATTCAAAAGAAACCATGAAAATACAAAGTTCTACGTGCAAAATCAGGAAGTTGAGAGCACGAAAATTATCTCAAAAAGAAAGCGACCCGTTAAGGTCGCTTCTCCGAATTTATAAACTTAAACCTGTACTAGAATAATTGAAATGTGATTGGCAAACTGTATTTAACGTCAACCGCCTTTCCTTGTTGTTTACCTGCCACCCACTTTGGCATCGTTGAAACAACACGAATTGCCTCCATTCTCAAGCTCTGATCAACGTCTCCCTCATCGGTAACTGTAACGCCCCGAACCATGCCATCTTTTGCAACAACGAAATCAACAAATACAGTTCCTTCAAGTTGGTTATCCTGAGCTTCCTTCGGATAAATTAGATTGTCTTTTAAATATTTTTCGAGTGATTGAGTTCCTCCATTGAACGTTGGCTCAACTTCAGACATGTTGTAAACAATGTTTCCGTTCTCATCTTTAAAAGTTGGACTGGTTTTGTATGTTTCTTCCCTTGAAAGTCTTCTCTTTTCAGCACGTTCGGCTTTGTCTTTTTCGATCTTTGCTCTTCTTTCTTCAGGAGTGAGTTTTGGCGCTACCATCGTTGCATCTGAAGATTCAACAGCAAGCGTTTCTTCTTTGTTTTCTTTTTTACCTCCGCAAGCCTGTAATGCAACCAGGCACACTGCTAATAGGAAAATGTTAAAGTTTTTTTTCATGGGTAATAGGTTTGAACTAACATGAGTAAAGAAGTATGCCAAACGGATGTTGATTAATTAAGATGCATATAAACCATCTCTTAAAACAATCGGGGAAAATTTTCCACAAAATACTAACAGCATTTTTTGTGCAGTCTCATTATTTATTAAATGTATTTTCTTGTAAGTATAATCCCTGTCAATACGAATACCAGAATCGAAATTCCACCGCCCATAACTCAATATTCTTGACGCTGCATCGTTGTAAAATGTTCGTGCGAGACTAGATCAGGCATCAGGTAATTGATGAGTAAAAACTTCAGTTAGTTCCAGCGCAGGACTGCTGAAAACGAAAAACCGCCAGAGAAACCCTTTCTTGGGCATACTGACGGTTCTTGTTGTAGCGGGGGTAAGACTCGAACTTACGACCTTTGGGTTATGAGCCCAACGAGCTACCAACTGCTCCACCCCGCGATATGAGTGACAAAAGTAGACCCGTGCCGACTAGAAACCAAATAGGAAATAAATAGGGATGATAATCGTGCGATGAAAGGATTAATCTCTTTCCGCAACTTTAATCATCTTGTAATACGGTGTACGGTCTTTCACCGGCTTCCATTTGCTGGAAGATGTATTGTATGTCCTAGATTCAAATGTGGAGCGTGAGCTGGAACATGAGGACAATATCAAACCACAGATAAGTAATCCCAATAGCGTTTTCATAACCTGCAATCCTTTGTTGTTAATATCCCGACCGGATTAAAGGTAAATGATGCGTAAATTGCCGCAGATTTATCAGAAATGAGCCTTTTTCAGCATAGCTACTTGCTAATGAAGGCCGTTAAAGGCCTCTCAATTTTTAACATACAATATCAATGGATTCCACCCACAAAGCAGGTTTTGTAAGCATCGTCGGTAAACCCAACGTAGGCAAATCAACCCTGATGAATAAACTGATCGGGGAGAACCTGTCGATCACAACTCCCAAAGCACAGACTACCCGCCATCGGATCATGGGCATTCTCAATGATGAAAACTACCAGATCGTATATTCCGATACTCCTGGAATTCTTGAACCCAAGTATGCTTTACACGAAGCAATGATGAATTACGTGAAAGTGTCCCTTGAAGATGCCGATGTCATTCTTTTGGTAGTAGAGTGGGGAGAGAAATTTGATGCCATAGCGTACGAGCGTTTCAAATCCGTAAAGGCGCCAATCCTTCTGTTAATCAACAAAGTTGACAAAGCGCCAAAAGCAGGACGTCAGGAGATCATAAATCATTGGAAGAATAACCTTCCGGCTAAAATGATTTTACCTGTCTCAGCGTATACGGGTGAAAACACAGACCAGATCTTTCCTGCTTTGCTGGAACTCATACCATTACATCCACCATACTTCCCGAAAGACGAACTCACAAACAGAAGTGAACGTTTCTTCGCTTCTGAAATTATTCGTGAAAAAATATTCAAAAATTATAACCAGGAAATTCCTTACAGCACTGAAGTTGGAATAGAGGATTTTAAAAACGAAGAAGCGATTTTAAAAATCCGTGCTACAATTTTTGTTGAACGTGATTCACAAAAAGGAATCGTAATTGGCAAAGCAGGAAGTTCATTAAAGAAAGTTGGTACCGAAGCACGCGTTGACATGGAATCTTTTTTCGGTAAAAAAGTTTTTCTTGAAACACACGTGAAGGTTGCTACCGATTGGAGAAAACAGAAGGACAAGCTTAGGATGTTTGGATACTTAGAATAATGTAATTGGCAATAGGTAATTTAACAGTAGGCAAAGTTCGCTCTTTGCTGGCCAGATTGTTTTACTAAATCAATTGCCCGTAATTTTTAGGCGCAAAGAATAAGTCTCAAATTTTGAATGCTCTTTGCCCACTGCACGTTGTCTACTGTCAATTGTTTTCAGCTATCAATTACTATCAAAAGCGTACCTTTGCAAACTTTTACGAGAAAATGGCAAATATCATAGCAATCGTTGGACGCCCTAATGTGGGGAAATCAACCTTTTTCAACAGGTTGATTGAAAGCCGCGAGGCTATTATGGACGATATGCCAGGAGTCACCCGCGATCGTCACTATGGGTACGCGCAATGGATCGGCAAGTACTTTACGGTGATTGATACCGGTGGGTATGTCACCGGCTCTGACGACAAATTTGAATCGCAGATACGTCGGCAGGTTGAGCTGGCCATTGATGAAGCAACCGCTGTAATCTTTATGGTTGATTGCCGCACCGGACTCACAGGTTATGATAAAGAGTTTGCCAACATTATAAGAAGATCAAAGAAGCCTGTATTTATAGCGGCGAACAAAGCAGATACACCTGACAAGGCTGACCTCGCCGCGGAATTCTATGAACTTGGAATGGGTGAAGTATATCCTATCTCTTCCGAGAATGGCGGGGGTACAGGTGAATTATTGGATGAGCTTGTAAAAGTATTCGAAGTGGAAGATGTTGAAGATCCCAACGCCGGGATTCCAAAGATTGCCATTCTCGGTCGCCCGAATGTAGGCAAATCATCTTTCCTGAATGTATTGCTCGGTGTTGAAAGAAGTATCGTAACAGATGAAGCAGGCACAACAAGAGATGCCATTCACTCACGTTACCGGATGTTTGGCAATGACTTTATACTTATTGACACTGCTGGTATCCGCAAACGAAATAAGGTACATGAAGACATTGAATTCTATTCGGTGTTGAGATCATTGCGCGCATTGGAAGAGTGCGACGTTGCCATTGTTGTGATTGATTCCGAGCGCGGAATGGAAGCACAGGACGTTAGCATTCTTTCTCTTGCCCAGAAGCAAGGCAAAGGAATTGTGATCATGATGAACAAATGGGATCTCATCGAGAAAGACAGCAAGACAGCCGATAATATTCGCAAGGAAATGATTGAACGGCTGGCCCCGATGGATTATCTCCCGATTATTTTTGCATCTGCCACCGAAAAACAAAGGATTTTTCAGGTTGTTGAAAAAGCTGTTGAGGTTTATAAGAATAAGGTTAAAAAGATTCCCACATCTCAATTGAACGATGCGTTACTTCCTGAAATCATTCATTACCCGCCTGCGGCCACAAAGGGTAAGCACATTCAAATAAAGTATGTAACACAGGTAAACGCAGCAACACCAACGTTTGCGTTCTTTTGTAATCTACCACAGTATATTCAAGAGTCCTATCAACGCTTCCTGGAAAATAAGCTCAGAGAAAATTTTGATTTTACGGGGGTGCCGCTGAGGCTATTTTTTAGAAAGAAATAATGTCTCTGGGGTTGAGGGTCATTTTTTAGCCTACTTTCCCTTAAATTCTAAATTTTTATTACCTCATGGCTTAAAATTGGCCTTTACTCGTATATTTGCACCGAATTTTAAAAAACCTGTAAACTATGAAAAAAGTATTTGGATTAATTATGGTGTGCGCATTTGCACTAGCGTTCGTCGCTTGCGGAGGCGGAAAGGCTAAAGAAGAAGCTGCTGCTAAGGCTAAGGCTGACTCTACTAAATGGGCTGACTCTGTAGCAAACGTACAAGCTATGGAAGCTGCTAAGGCGAAGGCTAAGGCTGATTCAACAATGGCTGCTGACGCTGCAAAGGCAAAGGCTGATTCTATTGCTGCTGCAAGCACAATGAAGAAAAAGAAGTAATCTCTTGACGAAGAGGTTTTCCCGGGAAAGGCTTTAGCATCTAAAGCCTTTTTTTTATTTTCTTTACTTTCCATGGAAGAGTCACGGTTTAAATTACTCCTGGAAAAACATATCCCTGCCGCTGCCATTCCATACTGCCTTCAACTATGGCAACACTATCCTTTTGATTTTAAGGTTCGAAAAAAAAGAATTTCCAAAGTCGGTGACTTCTCCTGCCGCCAGGGAAGAACCCCTGTCATTACGATCAATCATGACAGTCATCCGTATTTATTTTTGATGACATATATTCATGAGGTCGCTCACCTCATTGTACATCAACGCTACGGATGGAAACATGAAGCACATGGCGATGAGTGGAAGAATATGTTCAACCAACTAATGATACCTGTATTACGGGAAGATATTTACCCACTGTATCTCCTTACTGTTCTGCGCAAGCACATGATGGATCCAAAGGCATCAAGTTTTTCCGATTCAATGCTCACGCATGCTTTCCGCCACTTCGATGAGAATCAAAAATCAACAATACTACTTTCTGATCTTCCCGAAGGAAGTGTATTTGGGTTTCATGGAAGATGGTTTCAAAAGGGATTATTGAAACGAACCCGGGTTATCTGTAAAGAGTTAAAAACTAAACGAGATTATCTGGTGCCACAGGATGTGCCGGTTGAAGTCTCGCAGCTTTCGTTGTTATAAACATTCACTCAGAATTGGAAGGCATTAGGCATGAAGGCATTGCGAGGACACCAACATGAGCACAGTTCATTTGGGGAATCTATACCATTTGGCCGCCAGTACTTTCTAAGTTGTCTAGTCTATTTTCTTTTCGGAATAATATCACAGCTTGGGTAATCTCGCGGTGCCTAATGCCTTAATGCCTCTTTCTAAATTATGTTAAGGCCCCAGTCTTCTTACAATCAACGCACTTACTAATTCGAAAAGTCTATTCGGATGAACCGTTCTCCAATGCTCTACCTGTAACGTACCTCCCATGTTCACATACTGATCAATGTGATATCGTTTCATTTCGTCCTGAATGAATTCCGGAAAACTTACGGCTGCTATCCAACCTCCACTGTCTTCAACTTCCTCAAACCATTCTTCATAGTATGAATCATCAGAACCATGAAAATTTAAAATATTCTCACCAATCAAAATAAACTTGTTAATACCCTCTGCCATTAACACTTCAATAAAATTACGCTTGAGTAACATAATGTCATTATTGATAGCGTCATTCCATTCTCCTATGAATTCAATGATGACAAAGTTCTTTTCATAACTGGCAAACAGAACTTTCAGGTATAAAGTCTCCGATTCAAATGAATCCCATGCCGGATGAATATAGTATCCGTAGATGTTGTCTTGCAACAGATCATAGTTGTATTCTTTCCCGTAAAAAGGCGAACGCTCATCGAAAGATGAATCGTAGTACTTCAGCCAGCTATAATACGGCTCAATGTTATGCATTACTTTTTCCCCGCAATTGCTTTCCGCACTGATCCAAATTGCTTCAAAAGTTTTTCAGCTTCATATTCATTCACTCCTAATTCAGCCATGATCATGCGTGTACCGCGATCAATCAGCTTGTTATTTGTGAGTTGCATATCAACCATCTTATTTCCTTTTACATGGCCGAGTTGAATCATCACTGCCGTGGATATCATATTTAATACCAGTTTTTGTGCCGTGCCTGCCTTCATTCGGGTTGATCCTGTAACAAACTCAGGCCCAACAACAATCTCAATTGGAAAATTAACATTCTCACCAAGTTCACTTTTTGCATTACAGCTAATGCACCCTGTTATAATATTGTGAGCTCGCGCATCTTTCACGCCTCCTATCACATAAGGTGTCCTTCCGGAAGCAGCAATGCCAATTAAAACATCTTTAGAACTGATAGAAAACTTTTCAAGGTCCTTCCAAGCCTGATCTACATCATCTTCCGCATGCTCGACTGCTTTTCGAATTGCAGTATCTCCCCCGGCAATGATGCCTATCACTTGCCCTTGTTCCATTCCAAAGGTTGGCGGTATTTCTGAAGCGTCAACGACACCAAGTCTTCCGCTTGTACCAGCACCGATGTAAAATAATCTTCCTCCATCTGCCATCTTTTCTACAACGGCTTTCACAAGGGCTTCGATTGACGGAATTATTTTTTCAATCGCTACTGGAACAGCTTTGTCCTCACGATTAATATTCGCCAGCAAGTCGTGAACACTCATCTTTTCAAGATGGTCGTAATGCGAGGATGATTCAGTGGTTGACATATTATTCCATAAGATTTTGATGATAGAGTGTCAATCCGGCAATTGGTGTTTCAAGAATATTTTTTACTGTAATACCTTTATCATTCGCCACCTGACGCAACAGATCGCTGTAGTAAAATGCAATGGAGCCAACGAAATGGACTTTAAGATTCTTATAACCTTCGTAGGCCATTACATTGTTTTCATAGAATTCTGAAAAACTATCGTATACCAATTTGTAAACGTATGGTTCTTTCAAATGCTGAAAAATGAATTTTGAAAACGATGCAAGAAATGCACTTGGCTTATCCTGCTGGTAAATCTTTTCAAGGAATTCTTCTCTGGTGAACGGGAAGCGTTTTTGAAACTGATCTGCCAGCACTGAAGGAATTTTCTTTCTCAGATAATCAAATAGTAACTTTTTACCGATGGTAGATCCGGATGCTTCGTCAGCGAGGATCCATCCAAGATTGGCAACCTGGGTGGTTATTTTTTCTCCGTCGTATAAACAAGAATTGGACCCTGTACCCAAAATACACGCAATTCCCGGCTCATGGCCACATAGTGCTCTTGCCGCAGCAACCAAATCCCACGCTATATCAACGTTGGCTTCGGGAAAAAACTCAAGGAAGGCATTCCTAACGAGATCCTGATTTTTCTGCGATGAAACTCCAGTGCCATAGAAATAAATTTTATCAACTGTTTCTTTTACTATTGGAACAAGTGCGTCTCTGATGTTCATCCTCAGATCTTCAATGGGCTGATAATATGGATTGAACCCAGCACAATTTGCCTGCCCGATCTTTCCATCGGCAGCAAGCAATCGCCAATCAATCTTTGAACTTCCGCTATCCGCTATAATTATCATTTATATAAAGAGTAAGACAAACTTAATTCAACAAAATGATCTTTCGATCACAAAACAAACAATATAGAACTCAAAATTTAGAACTTAGAACCCCGATTATTTTAAACTTACGAAACACCTCTTCCGTATGGGGTGCATCTTTTAACTCAAAAGTAAGATCCTGTCCTGCCCAATGCTCATAATGTTTCCCATCACGCCACAATCTTGAAGGGGTCACTTCATACACGTTGCCTTTATACGCGATCCATATATCCGGTTTATCCTGTCCGTTTCGCAATGATAACTGAGCCAATGTAATCTCTTTGAGCTCATTCATCAGATCGATGTTAATTTCTGAAAGTCTTTGATCACAGTTGTTAGAAATCGTAAAGGTTCCAGGTCAGTTTGTATCCCAAGCAATGTTCTTATCTTTTCAGCAACAGCCATCATCGGCTGATCATTTCCGGAAGCTCGATACACTTCCATTGACCTTTGTACTAATTCAATATCATTTTCAGTAAGCTGAACGACCTGAGGAAAAGTCGGAACGTAACTAGGCTCTTGTGCTACAAAGACATCTGCCGCTGTAACATTTGTCTGGCTAATCAATTTCACAACAGTAGTACCCGCCACAAGGTCTCCAAGCCGTTGGCCCTTTTCCCCAACGGCAATTGTAAGAACGGCTATCAGTCCCGACATCAATTGAATATCCGCGAAAGCAAAGAGCCAACGCAAAATATAATCACCAACTCTGGCGGGTGTTCCATCCAGGCGAATCACCTGTATTTTAAGTATACGCTTTGCCGGGCTTTGTCCATTCATAAAAATCTCGAACAAAAGATGATATAGCAGGTAGGGTACTCCAACAGTGACGATCCATATCCACACGACATTCATGTCTATATTCACATAAATGATCACCATTACGATTATGAATAATATGACAAACACCTGGTCCAGAAGGTAAGCGAGAATACGATCTCCCAGGCTTGCGATCGGGTAATGAATAAAGACATTTTGGGTGGTGCGGACGTGAACCTGCATTCGTATTGATCCGATTAAAATCGTGGGGCTAAAAGTTCTTGTTTGTTTGCAAAAAGTAGGTAATGCAATTCGAAACTTTTTAACTTTCAGTTCTAAACCCAAACCTATGAAATTCTTCTCTATCCTTTGTCTTTCTCTTGTTCTACTTTTCACTGTTCCTGCAATGGGGCAGTCGTCAAAGGCAACGCAAAAGATGACAGAAGCTGAGATGAGAGCATTTGCTGATAAACTTGCTCACAAATATGTTATTGTGGACGGACACGTAGATCTGCCCTACCGTCTCAGGATCAAAAATTTTAAAGTGGAACGTCAATATGTTGGGATCACGATGCACTATCCTCAGGGTGATTTTGATTATGAGCGAGCGGTGAAAGGTGGACTAACGGCACCGTTTATGTCTATCTACGTTCCTTCTTCTTACCAATTGCTTCCTGATAAAGGTAAAGCAGTTGCCGATTCAATGATTAATATGGTGGCAGGCATTGTAAAAAATATCCCGGACAAATTTGCTTTGGCAAACTCAGTCGCTGACGTTGAAAAGAATTTTAAGGCAGGAAAAATTTCATTACCGATGGGAATGGAAAACGGCTCCCCTGTTGGAGACGATCTGAGAGGTCTAACGTATTTTTACGACCGTGGAATTCGATACATCACGCTTACTCACAGTAAAAACAATCAGATCTGCGATTCGTCCGGTGATACAACAAAGGCCTGGAATGGCTTGAGTCCGTTTGGAAAGGAAGTTGTTGCAGAGATGAATCGTTTGGGAATGATGATTGATATCTCTCATGTCGATGACAATACGTTTTATCAAGTGATGAAACTTTCGAAAGCACCGTGTATTGCTTCTCATTCATCAGCACGGTTCTTTGCACCAACGGTGAAGCGCGACATGACCGATGATATGATTAAGAAGCTGGGAGAAAACGGTGGAGTAATGTGCATTAATTTCTATACAGCATTTCTTAGCAATGATGTTGCTCTGCGAAACAAAGAGGTGGGCACATTGCTCCGGTCAAAAGGTTTAAAATCAGAAGATGCAGGTGCGCAGACTTTAATTGAAGCGTATACAAACGCACATCCTATTCCTAAAACAGACGCAGAGACGGTAGCAAATCACATTGATCACGTAGTGAAGTTGGCGGGGATCGATCATGTTGGCTTTGGATCTGATTATGATGGTGTTGATGGTCCGGCGAACCTGCCTAATAACCTAAAAGATGTTTCTCAATATCCCAACCTCATTTATGAATTACTGAAACGCGGATATACTGAATCCGATATACAAAAAATATGTTCTGGAAATTTTCTTAGAGTCTGGAAAAAAGTAGAAACTGTCGCTGGAAAATAATTCCAGCAATTTTGTTACGATCGACCAACATATTAGAGGCACTGGGCACTAAGGCATTGGAAGGTTGCCACACGATTAGATTATTTTATTAATTTAACGTTTTAACGTTGTTCAACCTCTCGATTTTCAAGTTTCTTTAACCATGCGTGAAGCAGCCTTCATATTACAGAATCGCCCACGCTGGGAGACGTTTGAGAAAATCGCCAATCAGGCAGGATCTGCGCCACCAGATCAGTTGGCTGAATTATTTATTCAGATAACGGATGATCTGTCATTTTCACGGACGCAATATCCCAACAGCAGGACAACACACTATCTTAACTCACTTGCCAGTAAAATTCATCTTGAGATTTATAAAAATAAGAAAGAAGAAAAGAACCGGTTCATAACATTCTGGCGCGACGAGCTTCCTGTAATTTTGTTCGAAGCGCGTAGATCGATGTTGTATGCATTTATTATTTTTTTGATTGCTGCGACGATTGGAGCAGTGTCAGCTGCTTATGATGATACATTTGTGCGACTCATCCTCGGAGATGGTTATGTAAACATGACATTGCAAAACATTAAAGAAGGGAATCCAACAGCTGTTTATTCTTCTGGCGATGAAGCTTCCTTGTTTTTTCGAATTGCCTATAATAATATCCTGGTTTCTTTTAAAATATTCGTCTTCGGAATTTTCTTTTCTCTCGGCACAGGATTTTTCCTGTTCAGCAATGGATTAATGGTCGGTGCATTTGTAACATTTTTTTATCGTGAACAGGAATTAGCACAAGCCTTTCCGGTAATCATGCTTCACGGCACCATTGAGTTATCCTCTATTGTTATTACCGCAGCCGCAGGTTTTACAATGGGAAATAGCCTTCTCTTCCCAGGAACATATTCACGATTCGATTCATTTAAGATGGGCGCAGTAAAGGGTTTAAAAATTGTTATGGGGTTGGTGCCTTTCTTCATTCTCGCTGCATTCATTGAAGGAGTGATTACCCGTTATGCATTCATGCACTGGGGGTTTAAAATATTGATCATCGCCTCTTCAGGATTATTAATAATTTACTATTTCATAATCTACCCTTACCGTTATCGACATGGCAGACTTTAGATACATAGAATTTCAACAGATGCGTGATTTTAGTGAAAAGGTGACATCAACACTTTCTTTCGTAACGCAGAATTTTAAAAGTCTTTTTAAAAGCATTCTGTACATCGCCGGACCTCCGGTATTAATAGTGAGCGTATTGATCGGGTCATTTATCGGAGATTTTTTTACGCTTTCGTTTCAGGCAGGCCGATCTGACAGCGAATCGATGACAAATTTTTTCAGCAATAGTAATTTATGGCTCCAGATCTTTCTTGTTTTTATTTTCTTCATCGTAAGTGTTGTTGTTACTACAGCAACTGTCAATAACTATCTTATTCTTTATCGTGAGAAGAAAACAAATCAAATTGAGGTCAATGATGTGTGGGTGATGGTACGAGATACTTTCTGGAAATATCTTGGCACTACGCTACTATTTGGTTTTTTTGCGATAGTGGCTTATGTTGTTCTTCTGATCCCAACTTTTATTTTAGGTGCAATAAGCCCATTCCTGATCTTCTTCGGAGTGATCTTTTTTATTGGCGGCTTTATCTATTTGTACGTTGGGGCTTCATTGGTATATATCATTCAAGCTTTTGAGAATAGGGGATTTCTTTCTGCGATTGCCAGGTCTTTTTATCTAATCCGTGGAAAGTGGTGGAGCACGGCGGCTACCTATCTTGTGCTTGCTATGCTTATTGGAATTGTATCATCCATATTTTTCATACCCGGCTATATTATTATTATGGTATCAACGCTACACAATATAAATGGAAATAATTTTCAGGGGCTAAGTGGTTTCATGGGATTTATTGTCATCGCCCTGATGACACTTTATTACTTAAGTCAAATGGTACTAACCTGTTTACCAAACATAGGCCTGGCCTTTCAATATTTTAATTTAGTGGAAATGAAAGAGGCCAAAGGTTTGTTAAGTCAGATTGATACACTCGGCCAAACTCCAACCGCACCTTCTCAAGAAGAACATTATTAAAATGCGTTTCTTTTTCTGTTCGCTGCTTTTTTTACTCGCTGGATACGATTCCATTGCTCAGGATAGTCTTGCCATACCCAAATCAGAGGATCAAAAAGATACAACCGACTATTTTACCTCGGATTATACTATCGATGATGTCAAGGGTTTGCCTGACTCGTCAAATGTTGTCGCAAGATCATTTGATCTGAAAAAACTGACCGAGCTTAAAAACAACGAAGATTTTGATTACAGGCAACCTCCTACGGTAGCCGAAAGTTTATGGGACCGATTTATGGGCTGGCTGAGAGAAATTATTAGCTGGATATTCAGAGGAGCAGCCGAAACTGCCTGGGGACGCATTATCGTTTATGCGCTAGGCATTGCTCTTGTTACGATCATCGTTATGATGCTATTAAAAGTTGATACGCTAAAGGTTTTCTTTTCAGGTGCCGATAAAGGCTCATTGAACTATGAAACGTTTCATGAGAATATCCATGAAATGAATTTCGAAAAACTTATCCAGGAAGCATTGGATAAAAAAGAATTCAGACTTGGAATCCGCCTTACGTTCCTCTACGCACTTAAACTTTTGTCAGACAAACAACACGTTGACTGGCGTCCGGGAAAAACCAATCATGATTACATTGAGGAATTAAAAAAAACAGATTTAAAAATCGGGTTCAATGAGCTTAGCTTTTATTTCAACCACGCCTGGTATGGAGAATTCACAGTGAATGAAATCATGTATCAGCGCGTACGTTTAATTTTTGATACCTGGAGAAAGAAGATCCAATGAAGAAGGACTGGAAATATATTTTATATCTCTCCCTGGCGTTCGGAATCTTTCTGCTTGTGAAGCTGACGGGTCCAAAGCAATTTGACTGGACGCCGACCTATGCACCAGAAGATAAGAATCCTTTTGGAGCATATGTATTAGGTCAACTTCTTCCTGAATTATTTAATGGAAGCAAAGTAGATATTTCAAATCAAACGATCTACGAACTGAAAGACAGTCTTACGTCGGGAGAGAACCTTATAATTTTAGCACACATGTTTTCGAGTGACAAACCTGACACCGAAGCGTTGCTGAAGCACGTTGAGGGGGGCGCAACTGTTTTTATCAGCGCGCAATCATTTTATGGAAAGCTGGCTGATACACTTAAACTCGCTACGTATGATTATTTATTTAGAAACGGTCTCAACGAACAACGTAAGGATACGTCCTTTGTAAAGTTTGTTAATCCAATACTTGATACAACATATCATTACACGTTCAAAAGAGAAAATATTCATAATTATTTTGGAAAGTTTGATAGTCTGCGAACTACCGTTATTGCCGAAAATGATTACCATCAACCGATAACAATTAAGTTGACCTGGGGAAAAGGCAGTTTTATTCTGAACTGCATTCCGATTGCATTCACAAATATTTATGCGCTTCAGGGAGATACGCATAAATTTATCGCAACCTCAT
>Ga0123336_10002885_pt1 | contig 14733 bp, 4 predicted proteins | sample SSSSmetaG_FD_96466 | JGI IMG/M metagenome (GOLD analysis project Ga0123336, IMG submission 96466) | Glacier valley bacterial and archeal communities from Borup Fiord, Nunavut, Canada, to study Microbial Dark Matter (Phase II) - ​SSSS metaG | ecosystem: Environmental > Aquatic > Freshwater > Ice... | reverse complement strand
TTACTTAAATATGTTCCAAGAAAATATTATGATTATAGCCAACCAAAAGAAATAAAAAATTTAATACCAGGTGATAATATTTCTTTAATAGCAACCGTACTTTCAATAAAAGAGAATAATGAAAAGAATTATGTTTCTATAAATGTAGAAGATAATAACGGTGATGTTCTAGAGATTCTTTGGTTTAGAGCAATGTATGTAGCAAGAATGTTAGTTATTGGACAAAAATATATTTTTTGTGGAAAAATAAATGAAAATAAATTTAACCATAAAAAACAAATGTCAAATCCTATGTTTTCTTATCAAATAGCTAAATATATGACTATATTCCCAGTATACAGCAAAGTTCAAGGAATGTCTGATGATTATCTTAAAGAAAAGATAAAAGAAGGACTAAACGCAATCAAGAATGATGAATATTTAGAATTTGGGATTCTTAATAAATATAACCTCGTGCGAACTTTTGAAATGGCACGTAGTATTCATCAACCTCGTACATTTGAAGATATAGCAAAAGCTGAACGCAGAATTATTTTTGATAATCTATTTGAGATGGCTTTTAAAATTTGTTATGATAGTACACAAAAAAGCAAAGTTACGAGTATAAATTGTCCTACCGCTAATTCGGTAAAAGAATTAATGAGTAGCTTGCCATTTTCACTTACAGATGGTGAAGGCGGACAACTTAATGTAGTTAGAAGCATATATAAGAAAATGCGTGCTAATAAACGAACTTCGTCTCTTGTACAAGGAGATGTTGGATGTGGAAAAACTATGGTGGCAATGTTACTAATGTTAATTATGGCTGAAAACGGATACCAAAGTGTTCTAATGGCACCTACAAATGTTCTTGCAAAACAACATTTTGAAGAATTCACAAACAGATTAGCTATGTTTCCGTTTATAAAAACAGTGTTCGTTAATGGTAGCATGAAGAAAAAAGAAAAAACAAAAGCTATCGAATCTATTAAAAATGGAGAAGCTAATATCATAATTGGTACTCATGCTGTTATTTCAAAAGATATCGAGTTTAAAAATCTTGCATTAAGTATAGTAGATGAAGAACATAGATTTGGAGTTGCCCAAAGACGTTTATTAAAAGAAAAAACAGCAGATTCTATTCATAATGTAACAATGTCTGCTACTCCAATACCAAGGTCTCTTGGTATGTCTATTTACGGTGAAGATACTGGTATTTATAGTATTACGCAGATGCCATCAGGAAGAAAACAAATAGTTACTGTTATAGAAACCGCAATACTTAAAAATTATGATTTTATAGAAAAAGAAGTTAACAGTGGAAGACAAGCATATATAATATGTCCATTAATTAATGAATCTGATTCTGAAAGATTAATTGGTGTAGATTCTGTTGTTGAAACTGTAAAAGAACTAACAAATTACTTCAAGGGAAAACCTAACATCAAAATTGGAGTCATTAATGGACAAATGAAACCAAATGAAGTTTCCGACGAAATTCAAAAATTTCACAACATGGAATACAATATAATCGTAGCTACAACTATTGTTGAAGTTGGTGTAAATGTACCAAATGCTACTGTAATGCTTATAAAAAATTCAGAACGTTTTGGTCTAGCACAACTTCACCAGTTACGAGGTAGAGTTGGAAGAGGTAATCATCAGTCTTATTGCTTATTGTCAACACCAAAAGAAGATGTTGAACGTCTTAAGATTATGGTAGAAACAAATAATGGATTTGTAATTGCAGAAAAAGATTTAGCACTGCGAGGTATGGGTGATTTTATAGGAACCAATCAAACAGGCGATTTTAAAAATGTAATGCTAATGCTGGCAAATAAAAGTTTATATGGAGAAATTAAAAATACAGTGTGGGAATTATTGAAAGACCCTAAAAAAAGCCATAAATACGAGTTCTTATTAACTAAAAATACAGAAGAAGAAGACGAATCATAACATAAAGTACCACTTGACTTTTAGAATTAAAGTTGGGTGGTATTTTATTGCGTTAGATAACAGCTTAAAATCGATTTTAAGGCATATTTGTAGTTGGTTATAATAGTTATCAACCAAAACGTTTTGAAGCATTCTATACATATTATATGAGCTTTTATGGTGTATATAGAAACAAAGATATCATGACAAATAAACAATGTTTAAATATCCAACATTTAAACATTTAATTTTTAAAAAGATTCTCAAAAGATTATTTTCTTAACAATATTTATTGTTAAGTTTTTTGCTAGTAAACTCGTATATACTATCAAATGCCGAACACAAAAATATTTACCAAAACAATATCAAAATATATTTTAATATTAAAAAACAACTCCCAATTAAGCGTTCTTTTTAACACCAATGGGTTTTGGGTTTAACATATTTTTTGATAAAAGCAAAAATATAACAACCCAAATTCTAAAAATGGTAAATTGACAAAAGAGCAAATAATAAAGCTTGAATTGCTTAAGATTAAGTGGAGCCTGAAGATTAAAGACAATTGGGACTCTATTTATATTTTATGTGTTAACTATTTTAATAAATTCGGAGGTTTAAACGTTCAAAGAAATTATGTTGCAAATAACATAAATCTAGGACAATGGATATATAATCAAAAACGAAAGCATAACAATCCAAGTCCTAAGAGCGGGAAACTAAAAGTTGAACAAATAAAAAAGCTAGAAGAATTAAATATTCAATGGACATAATAAGAAAGAGCTCTTAAATTAATAAGAGCTCTTTCTTATATTTGATTATTTTGTTTTAGGATGCAACCCAACCTACAAATGTTTGAAGGATTACAGGGGCATATAACACAGATGCATAAACTATCACACTCATACACATTCCCCACAGCCCTTTACCTACCATGTCTCCTCTGCCAATACTACCAATTAAAGTGATAAAAGCAGCAATTATAAAGATTATAATAGTAAATGGTTGTACAATTATTTGTAAGAAATATATAATTTCATTTCCTTTTGTTGTAGCCCATTTTAATATATCATTTGTTGAAACTACTGGCATTACATCAACGTATGAATTATATACCTTCTGAGCCTCATCAACGTTTCCTGCGAGTCCAGCATTAGTTGGTAATATTTCAGGAGCAGCTTTTGGGGCATCGGTTGCTGATAATGAACCAGATGCTGAGGACCCAGTAGGTGATACCGTACCAGATGTAGCTGTTGATGATGTTTGTGTAGTTGGACTTACCGTAGTTGGATTTACCGTATTTGTTGTTTGACTTGTAGTTGTTGGCCAAGCATTATCTGCTGCAAATATTGGCGTAGCAAGTGTAGTCAACATTATAATAGTAACTGCTATGGTAGCAATAACTTTTCTTTCTTTTTTTAATATTTGTTTGAACATAAAAAACACCTCCAATACTCGTTTTATATATTCTACTATTAATTACAACAAAATATAAACAAAACATTTAGAACAAATAAAAAAAGACTAAGAATTAGCTCTTAGTCTTTTTTACTTTTCTCAAAACAACAACAATAACAATTATAATTCCTAAAACACCAGTAGCAATTATCTTGACAACTAATGAATTTAATTCTGTTTCTGTTGGTTTTGGTTTTGAGGTTGATATTATTTCTGGTTTTTCACTTTTCGTGATGATTTGTGGAGTTGCTGGCTGCTCTTGCTTGTTATGAATTGCATCAAAGTTATTAAATCCAAGTTTAACTTCTATTGTTGGATACTCTTTACTTATAGTAAAAGAGTCTCCAGCTTTCAAATCAAATGTGCCAAATGAATCATTTTCTACTCCTCCAAGGGCCATTGAATAAGTTCCAAAAGGAAGTGAAAGTTTTTTATGATAATCATCGACATATAAAATATCATAAGTTTCGCTTTTGTTTAGTGTTTCATTCATTAAAACAATAGCGAAATTATAATTTTGAAAACCTTCTGGTTGATTTGTTTTGACATCTACTTGAATATTGATTGTGCCCATATCTTCTGCAAAAACAATAACAGACATCGACATTGCCATAAACGCTACAGCTAAAAATACCATAATCTTTTTCATATAATTATTCATCCTACCTTTTTCTTTATTTTCATTTATTATATAACTATTTTAACCTAAAAATAACATTAAAAAAGGGGGATGAATTCCCCCTTTTTTAAATTAATATCCTTTTGGAGTGTAGAACTTTGAGAATCCAGGTACATTACCAGTTACTACCCTATTTTTGCTTGAACTATCATGGACATAAACTGGATTTCCATTAGCATCTTTATATAAATATATTCCAACATGTGCATCATCAGAAAAGTTTCCAAAATCACCAGGTTGTAACTGAGTTTTAGAAATTGATTTACCAAGGTCTCTTTGTGAAGCTGCATTTCCTCCACCCATATCTACACCTGTCCCGTTATACATTGACCATCGTGTAAATCCTGAACAATCCAATCCATCCAATAATGATTTTCCTGAATTATGACTACCTGATGAAGTTACTGTTTTATAAACATGGTCCCAATCAGGATTAACGCCCTTGTAGACGGCACCATGTCCACCGCCCCAGAAGTATGGTACATTACCAACAAGAGATAGTGCTTGGCTAACAACACTTTGTCTAGCTGGAGATAGGTTTGGATATTGTTGTTTAATTGTAGTCATAATAGTTTCTATTTGTGCCGTAGTTACAGCATTACCAGTCAGATTTCCAACTGTCTTCCATGTAGTAGTTAACCAATATAATGGGTCAACATTTTTATTTTCGCTAGTATATGGTATTTCTTTCCCAGTAGTCAAATCCTTAATAATCATGTCTATTTCAAAATGTAAATTTGGAGCTGTTGACTTACCAGTACTTCCAGATAATGCAATTGGGTCTTTTATACTTATACATCTTGCACCACTTGTGATTTTAGTGCAATCATCAGACACAACATCTCCAACAGCAACTTTTAACGAAGTATTATGTGCATAAGTCGTGTATAATTTGACCACTTCATATTTTTTACCATCAGATGATGTTATCGTTGTTTTATCTGGTAATATATGTTCTATTTTAACATACCAGCCATAGTTAGCACCATCAAATGCGGCAGTAGTAACTCTTCCTGGTGCGGATGCATATATTGGAGTTCCTGTGGGAATTCCGAAATCTAAACCATTATTCATTTCTCCTGCACCAACAACACTGAGTCCAAATGGATTAATTATAGTTGCCTGACTAACAGGTTTCCCTGTTGGCGAATTCATTTGTATTAATGGAGGAATATATGCAAATATATAGTTTGCAGGTACAGTTCTTGCTGACTTTTGACCAAGAACATCTATTGTTGCACTCATTCCAACCCATGCCTGTCCAGCACCGTCTGCACCGCTTGTGTCATATACCTTTCTTTGTGTAAATAATGACATTAAATTATATTTGTTAGCATATGGGTCATATAAATCTTTTCCAAAGTTATAATTATTCATTAACAACATTTTAACATCATCTCTTCCTATTGAAAGACTAGGTTTAAATAATTCAACCCCAGAGTTTTGATAACTAAAAAGGTCTTTATTGTAATGAATTTCACCAGTCTTTAATTGGAAGCCACTGTCTAACATAGATGACAAACTAGTGCTTGTACCTGAAAATTTTAAATCGTTTGTTGATAAAGCTTTGTTATAATATCTCATAACATCATGTACATAGTTAGCCTTTTTACCATAAGCTGGACTATTTGCATAACAGTTATACCATCCACCTTCTCCACATTCTTTTACAAACCTATTTACTGTTCCTCCACCTGCGTTATAGCCTACAAGTGCCTTATAAATATCGTTATCATATATATCTAAAAGATTACTAAATTCAGCAATTGACCATTCGAAAGCTAAATCTACATTACCATATCTATCATCAATTGCTTCAAAAGCAGCCACATCTGAAATACTATTTACATGCTCTGACGGAATAGCTTCTCTAACTACAATACTTTTTCCAGTTACAGATGATTTAACTGTTCTTGTACATGTTCCACTTGTTAATTGACCTCCAGAAGATGAACCATGAACACTGCCGTTATCACAGAAATGATGTATTTGTCCAGCACCACCGCCACCATTATAATCGTGACTAAGTTTAGTACATTTTCTTGTGCCCATCATTGTATCAGTTGTTATACTGTCCCCTGAACATAGACCACTATAAGAGTTACCGTCTGATTCCTGTGTAAGAATTGCTGCCCAAACTGCGGCATCTACTTTATATTCTGGAGCAATAGAATTTATATGTCCAGCCCATTTGTTATATGTTGTTTGTCCAATGTCGGCTTTACTACCTACTTCAACACCAGTTGCATTTGCAGGAACAACTGCAACCGTGGTAAGCGTAGTTTTACTTGAAACGTCTTTAACGTAACTCATCGTCTTTGCTATAACTGTGGAGGTATACATGGATATATCTACTTTATCTGCATCAACAACCACAGAGCCAGCTGATGTTAATTCTTTTAAAGTAGCAGCAATTAACACTTTGTCATCACTGTTTGACCAATTTGAACCTTTACCCATAGTACCTGCTTGTTTAACTAACACATCTGTATATGCTTCTCCATAGAAATATGCCATAATAGCTTTTGGAGTATCTCCATATTTTCTAAGTAATTTTCCAAATTTAGAAGAAACATATTCAATAGACATTTGTCTTGTTAATCTATCATCCTTATCTGCTTTTATATTTAGAGCTACTATTTTAAAACATTCGGTATATGCCTTACCAGCTCCACATACTTGACCAGGGGCAATAGCTTCTGTGGATAAAGAAGTATTTCCAAATTGATTGTAATCATAGAAGATTGCACCTGCCCCATAGAATGGAGTATCAAATTCTTTAGAATCTCCATTTTCTAGGGTTAATTTAACCTTTCTATTAGCCACAGTAGCACTAGTATCCGTTGCACTTAATTTTAAAGCAGCTGAAATTACAGCTTGATTTTCAGAAGATGTTTTTATTTTTAAAGTAGCATCAGGAATTTTACTATTAAGTATTTTTATTGCTCTAATAGGTACATTTGACATCTGTACTTCTATTAATCCAGCAATTATTTGTGATACTGTATTTTGAGTAACTTTTCCATTACTCGCGTTGAATTTTTCTATTGTTTCTTTCCATGCAGGAGTATCTGTCAAAGTAGAAATCTCACCTGCATAAACACTTGTAATGGTTGCGTCACTTGTTGTAGAAACATCAGTAGAATTGTATGCTTCTCTACCTCTTGACATTAAGTCATAATCGGATTTTACATCAAAAGGAACATATGTTTCAAAATTAGTGATGTATCCATATAGGTAATTTTGAAGGTTATATTTTTCATTGTCAACATAAGCCATCTTAGCTACTGAACTATCAGTAGTTATTACTAGTCTCGTTTGCCAACTTTCTAAGGTTTCACCATTAAAATATGAACCTTTTTGTCTTGGCAATATTTCTCTTTCAGCACCTGAGAAATGTCTAAATAAAGGAATAGGATATCCGTAAGCTTCTCTGTTTGCAATTAATAATCCAACACCAATGTTATCCGCCGTATCACTTAATTGTATTCCAGTTTTTATATTTACACTTCCGCTTCCTGTACTAAAGTTTGTAGCTTTTACTTTTTTTGCATCAACTTTTTTAGCAGTTTCCAGTATTGTAGTCAAATCCGAAGCCGTCATTTTTACAGGGGCTTGTGCTCCACTATCATAATTTATATCCATATTCAAATCGTCTGGAAGATTTTTGCCATCTACCAATGATTTATCTGCACTGTTTACAGTATAACCTGTTCTGTTACCTATGTTGCTATTAACAGCTTTTAATGAAGTATAATGATTGTCATTGTCTCCTGAATAATAAGCTCCACTTACATAATTCGCGTCATAATCATGCGTTAACTTCGTTTTAAAATCAGTTGACTGATTTGAATTTATAGACCATGACCAATCAGATAATGAATCATAAACTTTCATTTGAAGCATTACTCTATTTCTTAATGTAGCATCGCTTGAATTTGCTAACAAAGTGCTAATTTCAAGAGGGGTATCGAGTCTCATTGCGTCTGAACCATCTGTTACATTTTCGATTTTTCTTCCTACAGATGCAACTTCATCATATTGAAGCCTATATCTATAACAAGTACTACAACCACCTTTTGGAGTACAACCACAAGAATATGATTCTGTAGTTGGTTTACATTTCACAGTCGTGTCAGCAATTTCAAGTTTGGTATCAAGCCAAGTAAATGGGTTATACCATGTTTTTCCATTATAATGACTTTCCGCATCACTTGCCACTGTTGCAGCACTTGGACAAGTTGGTGGACTACTTACCCATCCGCTATCAACTGTTTTAAATCCTTCTGCTACATAATTAAGGTATGGGAGAGAAAATATATAATTGCTCATATAATAATTTCTGTCAGCATATGCCATTGATATTACCTGAGTATTCCCGCCACCAGTACCAAGATTAACAATATCATCTTTATATGTATAAGTGAATGTACCCAAGAATGTAACAGCTTCTTCTATCATATATACTTTGTATGTTTCTGATTCTGATATCAATTTATATGGCTGAATATTCGTAGTGTATTTATTGTAGAAATCTTCTTTAAACTTGCCTACAATATGAGTTCCAGCATTTCCAAAATAACTACTTGAAATATTGTTAAATCCTTTGCTAGGGTCATTTTGTACTGCCCTTAAAGTAGATGACGCATTAGAGTCTAATTCAGAAACTAAATTCTTACCACTAATAAATGATAATGCTTTATCTAGAAAATTATCTCTATTTGCAAAATAATCGAACCATTCTATATAATACTGTAATGGGTCCAAGAATTGAACTTGTTCCATGGTGTCATATCCAGCCCATCCAAACAATTTACTACCAATTTGGTCTAAGTAATTTGGTGTTAAATAAGGTGAATATGCATAAACAGCTCCAGCAGCAGATGTATCAACATTCGAACATGTTTGAGAACGGTCTGGCCAATCAGTTGCACATTTACTTGAACATGTATCTAATGCTTTTTGCAACTCATCCTCTAACTTTGTTTTAGCATCTCCTACTAAGGAATCTCCATCTTTTACATTCCAACTATTATCACGTGTTGTTTTACATCTTGTGGTGCATTCCTGTAAGTTATCATTAAAGTAACCTCCTTCTGAACGACAAGTATTCAAACATCTCGAGTTCGCAGTTGGGTCAGTTTCGCTTGCACATTCAGTAGCACAACTTCTACATATATTGCTTCCAACAGTTTTGCCATTATCAGCGATTTTGAATCCTTGATAACCAAGGTCAAGCCCAGTAATTTGTAATCCATTTGCATTTCTTTGTGAGATTTTAGTCATTAATTCTTTCTGATTATTGGTTCCATCAAATTCTTCATCAGTTGCTGCATATTGTAACGAAATAACATTTTGTGCAAATGCAGATAAATCTTCAATAGACATTGGTGTAGTTCTCATATCTGTTAATAACTGTGGATATTTATCTAATAAAGCTTTTGGGTAGTATCCTTCTTTATATTTTGAAAAATTAGATATCCCTAAACTGTTAAATGATTGCTCTAATCCACTCTTCGAATAAGTCTCATCCATAAATACACCCGCTTGATAAACTACTCTTAAGCCTTCAAGATATGATAGTACTGACCCTAACCCATAATCTCTTACTGATTTAACTTCTAATGGTAAATTGTCAGTAGGTCCTGTTCTGTATGTAACTTTACCATCGAGAGCTGAATCAACCTTTGTTATTGAACTGGTTATATTATCTAATATCTTTGCGGTGTTGATTACTGGATTTACACCAGTAACAGTTGGTCTATAAACTGCTGTATCTGGATTCCAAACTAAATCTTTATTTCTATAATCTTGTGACTTGTAGGTACTTATTAATTCATCTTTTAATGCTTTTGCTTCGTCTGTGCTTGTGTCCAATGAATTATAATATTGTTGAATCTCAGCATCACCTTTATCTATAATCTTACCAGTTGAATCCCATTTATATTTAAAATCCGCTTGCCCGTAAACAATAGAACCATATAAATATTTATCTAGGATGTCTGCCATTTTGCCTGTACTATAAACAGGATACTCTAAGGATGCTTCTCCAGCCACACGCTCTAAAATATTTGATGCTGGATTACTAAGGTCTGCACCAGCCTTTATTCTCCAACCATATCCAATGTTGTTTATATTAACATTGCCATCTCTTGGAGCAGCGACTTCGCCAGAAATAATAGCCGTTGGAACATATTGAGTTTGAATAGTTTTAGCCTTATCTAATGCTTTTACGGTATCTAGTGTATCTTTATAAACACCTTTGTCATTCCAAGAATCAAGATAGACTTCTTTCCATCCAAATACATCCATGTATTGAACCTTTGCCAAAGCAAGGTCAAATTCTGATGCTGTATAATATTTATAATCCCAAACAACACCATATTCTCCTGTTTCAATAAGATAATCTTCATATGATTTTAAAATATAGAACATTGCTTGCGACGAAACTCCTAATTCTGCTTCTTTATTTTCACCTGTAACTGCGTTTGTAATAGCTGCTCCCATTTCTGAGAACTTGCCTTTCATCCAAGCTAAACCATTTGTACCAGTGTATTTTCTTAAAATAGAACACTGTCTTTGTTGGAATGGTTTCTTTTGGTCTTTGTCCCACATATCAGCAGTACAATATGTTGCTTGACTGCCAGCAAGTAGAGTATCAGTATCTAAAATGGCTGTAAGTCCTGCTGCTGGGGGAAGTCTTTTAGTATCAGTATCTACGAATGTTGCAAATTGAGCATAGTATTCTGGGAAATTTCTATAAGATTCTTTTATACTCTTTTTTTGAACAAATGTCTTATTAAATAAGACTCTTGAATTAATACTTACTTTTCCCTGTTCATTATACATAGGAGCTAATTGTAAATGTCTTGTTGGGAATATATTTAAATTTTGTCTTACCTTTGTACCTTTGGTTGCATCTACACTATTACCAGTACCATCGAGATATAAAAACTTGTTGTCTGCAATTTTTGATGATGGGTCAACTGTAATACTATTTCCATTTTTGAGAAGTCTCGTATATGGACCATCAAAATATGTAGTATATGTAGTGTTGTTTATACCTGCTGTCATATGTTCGTTATATGGGTTCATCCCATTAACATTACCATAACTATACGTTGTTTTATTAAATGTTGTACCCGTACCATCCTCAGAATCTTTTACTATCCAATATAATTTTATAGCTTTTGTTACATCCTCAGTTGTTCCATCTCCATAATCAAGAACATCTGTTGAAGTAGCATATTGACTAACATTACCAAAATTTATCTGTTTAGCTGTATCGTTTGTTGCATCTGACCAATGATATATATTTTTACTTGTAACAGCATAATCGTATATTATTTTGCTTGGCTTAGTATAAATAATTCCTTCTAGCCAAGTCTTACCGTAATATGGACTTGTTGCAGTAGTTAATTCAGTTTGACCTACTCTTTGTGTCACATAAACATATGGCTCACCGAATAAAGTGCTTTTTGAGTCTGTTTGTACTCTATAAAAATCATTCACAAATGGTACTGGCTTAGTGAAAGCTTCTGGATAAACGACTGACTCAGCATTCTTAAATTCACCAAATAATGTTCTATTCATTTCTGATAAAAGAGTTTCTGACAACATAAAGGTTTGTTCACGATTATAATAATCTCTGAAATAATCATTTATTTGAGTTATTTTTTCATTTTTTCCACTAACTTTCTCAATGCCAATAACTTTTGCTGATTTCATATATTTTAATGCGTTTTTATTAGCATCTGAGTATATATATCTTTGGTCAAACCCTAATAAGCCTAATAAATTGTTTTGACCTAAAAATCCTTGAGAGTCCATCAATTTTTTATTTATACCTGATAAGTCCTCATCTGTTAATGACCCAAAGCTGTCTGGTAATACGTCATTTGTAATCCCTTGCATAACTCTTAAAAATGGATTTATAGAATCTGGATTCATATCTCTCAAATTAAACATTTGATAATATGAAGTTTCTGATACCAATTGATAATAAGATTTTCTTAATTCATTAGTATTTTGTGCATCCATATATACTTGTTTATCCTGGTTTAATGTTTGGAATTTATCCATGTTTACAACTATTTTTCCTTGGAATGCTCCAAATGCACCCATTATAGCCATTAACATCATACATACAAGTACAAACGTAATTACTATTAACATTAATTCCCATGTAGCACCTATAATTTTGCCGATTACTCCAAGAATTTTTCCGAAAGATTTTTTAATAACTAATAATGCTTTATTTTTTATTTTATCGACAAAACTATTCTCAGTTTTTTCTACCGTATTTAGAGCAAAATTAGGAAACGGATGTTTTATTTTATTTAATAAGCCTTTTTTAGGTCTCATATTCTCTGGTAAACAACTATATAATGAGTCACTAAATTTGCTTAAAATTGCTTTTAGAATTTGAAATATTAATCCCATATCCAGACCTCCTTTTTGTTAATATATAAATGTTTGTATAAAAACTTAATAATAACTTATTATAGTATTCAAAGTAATAAAATAAAACAAGAAGTATCCCAACGATACTCCTTGTTTCATTTTATTACTTTTTTTATTTTAATTACTATTGTGTGTGTTACATTAATTACTCAACTTTATTGTTTGGAGGCACCGTATCTACTGGGTTAGCTTTGTCATATATAGACGTTCCATCATCCCTCTTATACGCAGATGCACCAAACTTAGGTCCAAATGCACCCGCCGCTCCTGAACCCCTGGTATATAATGAGTTCCCATCTTTTCCTGCGGTTGCACTTGAAATATTATTATTGTGTAAAAATGATTCATTCATTGTAATTTTTGCTCCACTACCATTTGCACCTTTTTGAACTATGACACCTTTTGATGCATAACTATCTTGAAGTGCTTTATCTCCATCGTTAATTTTCATTACATCTCTATAGAAAGGTGCCAATTGACTATTGCCGTTAGCCATTGATTTTATGCCCTCATCACCCATAGTTTCTGTTAAATTTTTACCTTCGGTAGCATATTTGGCACCAGCTCTTGCGTTGAATTTTGATACATTCATACCAGTTTTCTCATCTCTATTAACACTTGCTGGCATTAATGCCATATTTGAGTCATGTGTGTTTTTTGTCGCTGCGTCTTGTTGTATTTGCTCTTGCGTTTGTCCTTCTGTACGCTTAATGGCTGATTTATGTTCTCCGTGAGCATCTATTCCTTGTGTTACAGCACCTGCTCCACTTACAACAGCTAGTCTTCCACTATTTATTGATTTAGCTCCTTTTACTGCGGCATTTCCTAAGCTACTACCAGCAGTTTTATATGCACTATTGTCATTGTTAAGTTCACCCATAGCCATGTCCATAGCGGCACCACCTATTGAAGTTAATGCACTTGCCCCAGACATTCCAGCTTGGAGCATATTGGCTCCAAATTTCTGAGCATTCGCGACCATCTTATCTTTGGCATTACTTTCAGGATTAGTTATTTTATCATTTGCACCCTTCTTTATTCCATTCATTCTTGTATCTATTGAATTTTGTAATCCTTGTAATCCATTATCTGAACCACCTTTTGAACCCCTTCCACCTTTATTACCTGTCCCACCTTCGTTCATAGAGGTATCTCCACTTTCACTGCTTCTATCCATATGACCACTAATAGCACCTGTTCCTGCACTAAGTACAGCATTTGCAGCTCCTGTGGCAGCTCCAAGATATTTTGCACCAGCAGCTTTTCCAAGCTGTGAAGCTCCTTGACCTGCACCCTGGAACACAATGGTTCTTATAAGCTCTGTAATAGGAATTATAGAATAAGATACAACTAAACTTTCCAAGCCCCCGCCTGTGGCTACTAAGTTGGTTAAGAACGCTAATGTAAACGCATGAATTGATTGCATAAATATATTAGCAGTTAATTCTCTTGACCAAGATGAAAATAATTGTTTATTGTTTTCTGAAAAAGCCATTGATGATATAAAAAATGGTGCAGTAACAATTAAAAGACCAATTATTATACTTCTCATTATATATGTAAAATTAATATATACGACAATCCCGAAATATGCTACTTGTAAAACCAACCCTGCAAGGGTTCCAATTACTGGCGGTGAAATTGCAGAGGGGTCCGCTTGTGAGGCAAAGATACTAACAATACTATTGTTCATACTCAACATAAATTGCGTTATTGGAATTATTAATACTAACCCAAATCCAACAACTATAAATCGTTCAATAGTTTTATAAACATGCATTCTTTTTCCAGGATTTATTGTGCTTAAATTCAAATCTATTAATGTTTTAATAAGTCCAACTATAATAATAAACCATGCTAAACTTTGGAATATTATATGATATCGTAAAACTACGGTCCACCAAGAATCTGACATTGCACCATAGTTAAAAGACGAAGAACCTCTTACCCCTTTATTAAATACAAGAGAATATGTATCACTAAGCCCTAAAATACTCCTTAATCCATTAACAAGCATCTTTACAATGCCTATAAGTATTTCTAATATAACATTTCCATTACCTTCACTTGTTAATTTTGAAGCCATCGAAACATTAAAGTTTTTATATGCGTTATTTGCATACATGGTTAATTGATGTACAGTTACCCAAGGAACATCCTTACCATCAGTTACAAATGAATATTGTTTATGAGAATCATCTGTGAATTTTAAAGAATTAGGG
>Ga0123336_10002882_pt1 | contig 14745 bp, 12 predicted proteins | sample SSSSmetaG_FD_96466 | JGI IMG/M metagenome (GOLD analysis project Ga0123336, IMG submission 96466) | Glacier valley bacterial and archeal communities from Borup Fiord, Nunavut, Canada, to study Microbial Dark Matter (Phase II) - ​SSSS metaG | ecosystem: Environmental > Aquatic > Freshwater > Ice... | reverse complement strand
GTGACGAGCACTAGCGCCCCCGCGTCGAGGCGGATGGCCACCTGGTTCGCCACCGCGTCGGCGTTGATGTTGTACACGCCGCCGCGCTGGTCGGCGCCGAGGCACGCCAGCACCGGCACGTAGCCGTCGCCGGTGAGGAGGTTGATCAGCGCCTCGTTCACGCCGATCACGTCACCGACGAAGCCGAAGTCGACCGGCTCGTCTCCGCCGCCCGTCACCAGCTTCGGCGGCCGCCGCGTCGCGAGCACAGTGCACGCGCTCGCGCCATGCAGGCCCACCGGCTTCACGCCCGCCGCAACGAGCGCCGCGCAGAGGTCCACGTTGACCTTGCCGGCGACGGTCATCTTCATGACCTCCAGCGTGTCCCCGTCGGTGATGCGGCGCCCGCCGACGATCTTCGGCGTCTGCCCGAGACGCTTCTGGAGGTCGGTGGCTTGCGGGCCGCCGCCGTGCACGATCACCACCGGTACGCCGGCGGCGCGCATCTCCGCCACGTCGGCGGCGATGATCGCCATGCTCGGGCCCTGCACCACCTCGCCGCCCAGCTTGATGACGACCACGCGGGCGCCCGGCTTCTCGCTCGCCTTCTCGTTCACGATGCCGCTCACGGCCAGCCTCCGGGATCCTCGAGGCTCGTCCGCTCGTCGACGCCGAGCATGATGTTCATCGACTGGATGGCCTGACCCGCGCCGCCCTTGATCAGGTTGTCGGTGGCGGCGAAGCACGCGACCACGCGCTTGCCGGCCTCGGCGCCGTCGGTGCCGACCTGGACGCCGATCTCCGCGAAGTTCGTCCCGCTGACCGCGGCTACCTCGGGCAGGCGCTTCTCCGGGAAGCGCACGAAGGGCTCGTTGCCGTAGGCATCCTTGTAGAGAGCACGTACCTGCTCGGCGCTGACGCTGTCGGCGACGTGCGCGAAGCACGTCGCGAAGATGCCGCGCGAGAGGGGCGCGCTCACCGGCACGAAGCGGATGGTGACGTCCTTCGCGCCGGCATCGCGCAGCGTCTGGTCGATCTCGGGGATGTGCTGGTGATCGAGCGGCTTGTACGTGCGGAGGTTCACGGCGCGCACGGGGTGGTGGGTGCCGGCGCTCGGCACGACGCCGCTGCCCGACGAGCCCGTGATGCCCACCACCTCGACCGCGCCGGAGAGCAGCCCCGCGCGCGCGAGCGGCAGGAGGGCGAGCTCGATCGTGGTCGCGAAGCAGCCGGGCGAGGCGACGTACTTCGCCTTCTTGATGGCCTCGCGATTCAGCTCGGGGAGGCCATAGACGAACGTGCCGTCGGTGAGGTGCTCGGGGCAGGGATGATCGGCGTGGTAGTATTTCTTGTAGAGGGCGGCGTCGCGCAGGCGGAAGTCGCCCGAGAGGTCGACGACCCGCGCGCCGGTGGCCATGAGCTCCGGCATCTTGGTTGCGCTGACCTTGTGGGGGAGCCCCAGCAGCACGACGTCCATGCCCGCGGCGGCCTCGGCCGGCGTGATCCCCTCGAACTTCAGGTCGGTGATGCCCTCGAGGTTGGGGTGGGCGGCCGAGAGCGGCTCGCCGATGAAATCGACGGACGCGACCCGCACCAGCTCCACGTCGGGATGCAGGAGGAGACGCCTGACCAGCTCACCGCCGCCATAACCGCTGCCGCCGATCACGGCGGCCTTGAAGCGCTTCGACATGGTCGGGGAGGGTAGCCGATCGCCCGACGGACGTCGTGCGGAGCGGCCATGATGCTGTCGATGCGCAGCGCCGCGAGCAGAGCCATTCCGGTCACGGTCGTCGTGGCATGCGTCCTCGCGGCCGCGTGCGGGGGCAAGACTGCGCTCGAGGGCAGCGAGGCGGGCAGCGGTCAGACCGTCGGCAGCGGCGCCAGCAGCTCGGGCGCCGGCGGAGGACGCGGCACGATCCCGGCGCCCACCGCCGCTCCCACGCCCGTTCCACCGCCCACGGCCCCCGCGCCGGGCCGGCCGGGCGCGCAATGTCCAGCGAGCGCGCCGAGCGAGGGCGCGGAGTGCGGCTGGCAGTACGGGATCCCCTGCGACTACGCGCTGCCGCGCAACGGCGACACCTGCGCCGTCCAGTGCATCTGCGTCGGCCAGCAGGGAGACACGGTCAACCGCTGGACGTGCTTCGACATCGGCTGCGACGAGGGTTAGCGCTTCTTCGGTGCGGTCGTCCGCATGATCCAGTCGAAGAGCGGGACGGTAACGTTGAAGTTCCACTTCTGCATGAAGCGCGGATCGTGGTGCTTGGCGTGGTGGGCGCGCATCACCTTGATGAAGGCGAGGCGGCCGATGAAGCTGTCCCCGGGCGCGTGGTAGCAGAGGTGCAGCACCTCGTACGTCACCATGTAGAGGCTCGCCGTGAGCAGGAAGAGCCAGCCCGCAGGGCCCGACCAGACCTTGCTGACGACGATGGCGAGCGGCGCCGCCGCCAGCACGATCCCGAGCACGCCCGCCGCCGGGATGAGCACGAGGCGGAACTCCTTGGTGGAGCGCAGCGCCATGTCCTCCTCGATGTAGACCATGTGATGCATCGGCGTGTGCTTGTCGTAGATGACCTGCAGCGGCCACCGGCGCTTGTGCAGCACGTGCTTGTGCACCCGCCACTCGAAGAAGTTCGCGAGGAGGAGCACAGCCGGCACGATCAACCAGTCGGTGACGTGTGTGGTGCCGAGCCGCAGCAGCTGCATGGTGCTCACGAGGAGGACGGTGAGGCCGATCCCCGTCGTCGCCGCGAGGTGACCCCAGGGCAGGTACCACCACGGGATCTCGGCCGTGGCCTGCTTGCGGACGCGCTCGCGGCGCTCCTCGGTCAGGCGACCGGCGGAGGCCTCCCGGACGAGCACCTTTTCGCCCTCGTGGGCGGGGGCCGGGGCGTTTGCGGCGGGGAACTGACTCGTCGGTAGCGTGGCCATGTGTTTCGCTTCGTTCCTGCAGATACTATACGTTCTGTTTTTACAGAATGCACGCACGAACGTCGTAAGCTCGCCCCATGGCGACGTGGCTGGCGGATCAGGGCAAAGCAATGGAGCAGGCGCTCGCCGCGCTCGTCGAGGTCAATTCGTTCACCGAGAACCTCGAGGGCGGCCGCAAGGTCGGCGCGATGCTCGAGGAGCTGTTCGCGATCGAAGGCCTCGTGTCGCGGCGCGTCGCGAGCACGAAGTTCGCGGACCACCTGGTGGTGAGCTCGGCCTGGACCTCGCAGGAGCGAGCGCCCATCGCGCTGGTCGGCCACCTCGATACCGTGTTTCCGCCCGGCCTCTTCGAGGGCTACAGGCGCGACGGCGATCTGGCGCGCGGCCCGGGCGTGCTCGACATGAAGGGGGGCCTCGTGGTGGTGGCGTGGGCGCTGAAGGCGCTGGCCGCGGAAGGAAAGCTGCAGCAGCTCCCGGGCCTCCAGCTCGTGATCGTGGCCGACGAGGAGGTCGGCTCGCCCGAGGGCCAGAAGGTGATCCAGGACGCGATCGCCGGCGCGCGCGGCGCGCTCGTCTTCGAGGCGGGCCGCAAGAACGATCTCCTCATCACGCGGCGCAAGGGCACGGGCGCGGTCACCGCCGTCGCGCACGGCAAGGCGGCGCATGCCGGCAACGCGCACAAGGAAGGCGCGAACGCGCTCTGGGCGCTCGCGAAGCTGATCGATCGCGCGCAGGCACTCACCGACTACGCGCGGGGCATCACCGTGAACGTCGGCAAGGTGACCGGCGGCTCGAGCAAGAACACCGTGCCCGATCGCGCCGAAGCGCTCATCGATCTGCGCTTCGAGACCCGCGCTGACGGCGAGGCCCTGGTCGCCGCGCTCCGGAGCGCGGCCGACGAATGTGCGGCATCCGTGCAAGGTACACGCATCGAGATCGAGGGCGGTATCGCGCGCCTCCCGCTCGAGCGCACCGGCGCGAGCGTCCTCCTCATGGAGAGCTACGGCGAGGCGGCGAAAGCGGTCGGCCTCGGCAGCGGCGAGGCCGCGCTCATCGGCGGCGGCTCGGACGCGAGCACCTCGCACGCCATGGGCATCCCGTCGATCGATGGGCTCGGCCCGCGCGGCATCGGCTTCCACACGAAGGACGAGCAGATCGAGATCGCCACGCTGCTGCTGAAGGCGCAGGCCCTGGCGCGCTTCCTGGGGTCTCTGCGCGGGTGACTCCCGAGGTGGTGGTCGCGGCGCGGTCCACGCGCTCGATGAGGGGGCGACGGCTCGCGTGGTCCACGGCGCTCCTCGGACTGGCGAGCGTCGCGGCGTGCCCGAAGCCGACCGACGGCAATCCGCAGATCGCGATCTCGCCGAACCTCGCGGCGCGGAGCCCCGCTGCGCGCGCGCGCGCACACCCGCTCGCGGCGGGCGAGCAGCTCGGCGGCCCCAACGCGACGGGCAAGGTCGGCGACTGGATCCTCTCGAACGACGAGGTGGTCTTCGTGATCGACGCGCTCGGGAGCGGCGGCGCGTTCGCGGAGAGCGGCGGCAACCTCGTCGACGCCGCGGACGCCCGCACGCGCAAGGACGAGCTCGGGCAGCTCTTCACGCACTTCGGCACGTTCCCGCGGCAGGCCGTGTACGGCTCGATCGACGCCGCCGAGGATGCACGGGGCGCCGCCGTGATCACGGCGCGAGGGCGCGAGCTCATCGATCCCGCGCTCGCGGTCGAGACCACGTACCGCCTCGGCCCGGCCGATCGCGCGCTGCTCCTCACCACCACCATCACGAACGGCGGCCCGGCGCCCGTCACGTTCCCGTCGCTCGGGGACGCCATCCAGTGGGGCGGCGCGGAGAAGGTCGCGCCGGATCGCGGCGTCGGCTTCAAGGGGCCTTCGAGCGGGACGTTCCTCGGCGGCGTCGGGCGCTTCGTGAGCTACGGGCTCACCACGCCGGAGGGCGAGATCTCCGCCATCAACGGCGGCGCCTGGAGCGACACGCTCCAGGCGAAGAACACCACCGTGCAGCCGGGCGCGAGCGTCACGTACGCGCGCGTGCTCGTGGTCGGCGAGCGGCCCGACGTGGCGAGCATCATCACCGCGCTCACGAAGGCGTCGGACGGGGAGATCGGATCCATCCAGATCGCGCTCGTCGATGCCGCGGGCCAGCCGGTGCGCGCCGCGGCGGGGGCGAAGGCCGTGCTGGCGACGCCCGCCGGGGTCGAGGTGATGAACCTCGTCTCCACCAGGGACGATCTCACGTTCGGCGGCGAGCTGCCGCCCGGCACGTGGCTCGTCTCGTACGCGCCGAGCGTGGGGCGCCGCGCCACGACCTCCGCGCACGTCGTGGTCGACGTGAAGAAGGGCGCGACCGCGAAGGCCACGCTCACCGTCACCGCCGCGGCGAAGCTCGATGCCTCGTGCGCCGAGAAGGACGCGGCAGGGCGCGAGACGCCGGTGCCGTGCAAGATCACCCTCGAGGGGCTCGACGGTACGCCCACGCCCTCGCTCGGCCCCGCGCACGTCAGCGGTCCCGCGCGGAACCAGCTCATCGCGAACCTCGGTGATGTACCGCTCGCTCCCGGAAAGTACCGCCTGACCTCGACGCGGGGGCCCGAGTACCAGGCCGAGTCGGCGGAGATCACGCTCGCGGCGGGCGCCACCGCCACGTACCGCGCGCTGCTCCGGCGCGTCGTCGACACGAGCGGGTACGTCGCCGCTGATTTCCACCAGCACAGCATCCTCAGCGCCGATGCCCCGGTGAGCATTCGGGACCGCGTGCTCGCGAACGCCGCCGAGGCGGTCGAGGTGGCGGTGGCGAGCGAGCACAACCTCGTCGCCGATCTCGTGCCGATCGTGCGCGAGCTAGGGATGTCGCGCTACGTGGTGAGCATCTCCGGCAACGAGCTCACCACCGACGCGAGCCAGAAGCCGTGGGGCCACGCCAACGTGTATCCGCTGCTCGCCGACGCCTCGAAGCCGCGTGGCGGCGCGACGGCGGTGCGCAACCGCACCGCCAAGGACGTGCTCGACGAGCTGCGCGCCGCGCCCGGCCCGAAGCGCGTCGTGCAGATCAACCATCCACGCTCGGGGGTGAACGGCTACTTCGATTGCCTCGCGTTCGACCCGAAGACCGGCGTTGGCAGCGGCGCCGGGTACGACGCTGCGTTCGACGCCGTCGAGGTCTGGAACGGCCGCAACGTCGACGTGCGCGCGAGGGTGCTCGAGGACCTCCTCGCGCTGCTGCGTACCAGCCACCCCGTCACCGCCATCGCCGCCACCGACACCCACGGCATCGTCGGCGAGGAGCCGGGCTTCCCGCGGACGTACGTGCGCGTCGCGAAGGACGACGCGCTCGACGCGTGGGACCCCGCGCGCACCGACGACCTCGTGCGCTCGGTCCGCGACAAGCGCGACGTCGTGCTCACGAACGGACCCTTTCTCCATGTCAAGGCGAACGGCGCGGGCATCGGCGGCGTCGCGGTGGCAAAGGGCGGCGCCGTCGACGTCAAGGTGCACGTCACGAGCGCAGCCTTCGCGGCGGTCGATCACGTCGAGCTGCGGCTCGCGGGCAGCGGCAAGGTGGTCGGCGCGAGCTCGCTCGCGCTCTCCGCGAAGAAGGAGGCCTCGGGCGCGCTCACCGCCGACGCGACGTTCGCGGTGGGCGTCACGGCCGACGACGCGTTCGTGGTGATCGTCAGCGGGCCGAAGCCGATGCGCCCGATGTTCTCCGGCGAGGATGAGGAGATCAGCCCCTGGGCCATGAGCGGCGCGATCTGGATCGACGCGAACGGCGACGGGAGGTCGCTCGGCCGCTGACGCCGAAATGGTCTAGAATGCGCGCGATGGCTCTCCGTGGACCCCTGCTCGCGCTCCCGCTCCTCGTCGTCGCCTGCGGCTCGGGGCCGACGGAGGGGCCGAAGCCGGTCGACCCCGGCATCGTGGTGGGCGGCGTCCCGGGCTCGACCACCGCGAAGATCCCGCAGGAGCAGGCGCAGGAGGTCTCGCCGCGCGGACGTGGGAAGAGCCCGCCGTCTCCGCCGCCGCCGAGCGAGGACCCCAAGCGCCCCGACGAGGACGCGATCGCCGCTGCGCCCGCCGGCGATCCCGGCCCGGATCCGATGAACGGCGTCTTCACGGTCGCGCAGGCGACGGCCGGCCTCCCCGAGAAGGGCGCGCTCTCCGCCACCATCAAGACGAGCCGCGGCGATCTGAAGTGCCGGCTCTACGACGACAAGGCGCCGGTCGCGGTCGCGAGCTTCGTGGGGCTCGCGCGCGGCACGCGGCCCTTCAAGGAGAAGGGCAAATGGGTCACACGCGCCGCGTACGACGGCACGCTCTTCCACCGCGTGATCAAAGGCTTCATGATCCAGGGCGGCGACCCGACGGGCACCGGCAAGGGCGAGCCGGGCTTCGTGTTCAAGGACGAGCTGTGGCAGGGCGGGCGCCACGATCGGCCGGGTCTGCTCTGCATGGCGAACCGCGGCCCCGACACGAACGGGATGCAGTTCTTCATCACGGACGCCTCGGCGCCCCACCTCGATCGCTCGTACACGATCTTCGGCGAGTGCTCGCCGGTCTCGGTGGTGCACGCGATCGCGAACGTTCCGACGGACGCGACGGACCGCCCCGAGAAGGACGTGACCATCGACAAGGTGGAGATCTCCCGCGCGGGCGCGGGCGCCCCGCCGCCGCCGCCGCCGGCCCCGGCACCGCCGGCACCGAAGCCGTGAGCGTGAAGGCCCTTGCCCCACGTCCCATCCGCGAGTAGGGTCCGCCGCGTTGTGACCTTCTTCGGAAGGTGACAGTGGCGCTCTCTCGTGAATCGGGGCGTAGCGCAGCCTGGTTAGCGCACTAGACTGGGGGTCTAGGGGTCGGAGGTTCGAATCCTCTCGCCCCGACTGAGGTTCGGTAGCTGCAAGGCTCCGAACCTTTTTCGGTTTCTGAGGTGCACGTTTCCCGCAGCCGCTCCCACTGGACTGGTGACCCCACATCCGCAGCCGCTTCCCCGGCCGCTAGAGCGGCACCGAGTGGCTACTCGGATGAGCGGCTTGCTAGATCGCCTCCAGAAATGCAGACTCGGCCCCCCTCGCCAGCACCTTCACCTCGTTGACGAAGCGATCCAACGACGCGGGTTCCGCGCTCAGGTAAAGGGTGGCCCGGCTCGCTACGTTCTTCCTCCCGAACTCCATGAAATCCGACTCCTGTTCGCACGTAATGCGGAGCCGACCGGGAGCAGTGAAGTGCAATCGGCCATGAAAGGCCCCGTTCGCATACTCGGGTCCGAACTCGCCGACCCTCACGTCGAGGATCCCGCCATGGATATGGTCTTTGAAGTTCGCCAAATTCGACGCGATCTGCTCGAGCTTTCCGTGTGCGATGTAAGCGCGATTAGAGAAACTGGAAGTACCATCCGACACCTCGACGCACAGCTCCACCATGTCTTCGTCGGACCAGACTCGACTGATTCGGATTCCTCTGTCCATTGCGGTTGTGCCAGCCTAGCGTCTGCCGCTCACAGCGCGCCACCGCTCGATGGAGGCGCGATCGAGCGCGCCCTCCTGCTTGTCGGTGCCGAGTAGTCGACCGACGACGGCGTGAAGCTCACCTGCGGCCGCGAGGTCGCCAGCGGCGGCGAGGGCGGCCGCGATTCGGTAGAGGTCGGCAATCGCCGCCGCCCGCGTCGAAGCGGCTGCGGGAAGCGGCTGCGCGCTCTCCGAACGTCCGTGAGCGTCGGCGGGAGAACCGTGAAACTCGGGACCGTCCGCGGGACGTGCGCCGGGGGAGCGCACTGGGGGTCTAGGGGTCGGAGGTTCGAATCCTCTCGCCCCGACAGAGGTTCGGAGGCCGAAAGGCTCCGAACTTTTTTCGGTTTTGTGGGTCTGAGGTTCGTTGGGCGGACAGTACCAGTCCGCGCTCACCGTCACGGTCGCGCCCGTCGCGCCCGTCGCGGCGGTCGCGGCGGTCGTCGCGGTCGTCGCGGTCGTCGCGGTCGTCGCGGTCGAGAGCTGTTCATCGTGAGCAGGCGATCGAGCGATGGGCCGAGCGCGAGCTCGAACGCGTCGCTCGGGAGATACGCGAGCAGCGGTGTCAGCTGGAGACCGCGCCGCTCGCCCGCGTGCTGCCGGAGCGCCTCTCGGAGCTGGCGCACCCCAGCACCGAGCTCTGCGCGCTCGGCGCCGTGAGCCGCAGCAGCGAACCGGGCCCGAGGCCAGCGCGCCAGCGCGCCAGCGCATCGCCCGATGAGTATGAACCACTCGCGCGCGATGACAGAACGACAGAGCGCCGCGACGCGGGCGGGACCGGAATGTCGGCGGTGCGCGCTTGGTTCACCGACCGCACCCGCGATGACGACGAGCCGATCCTCCCTCCGATCCTGCGTCGTGCTCGCGTGCGGCGTCGCCGTCTCCGTCGGCGTCTCGTGCAAGACGGCGCGCGCCGACGACGTCACGATCACCGGGCGCCGGCGCGAGGTCGGGGCGACCACGCTCACGCGTGACGAGCTCCGCGAGCTGCCGGGGGCGTTCGGCGATCCCGGTCGCGCCATCGAGGCGCTGCCCGGCGTCATCCCCGTGGGCACCGCCGTGCCCTTCTCCTTCGTGCGCGGCGCGACGCCCTCGGACACCGCGTACTTCCTCGACGGCATGCGCGTTCCGATGTTCAGCCACGGGCTGCCCGGCGGGAGCGTCGTCGCGGGCAGCACCATCGATCGCGTCGACTTCTTTCCCGGCGCGGCGCCGGCTCGCTTCGGCGGCGCCACCGGCGGCGTGCTCTCCGTCACCACCCTGCCGCCGGCCGAGCGCGCGCGCGCGGAGGTAGCCGCGCGCCTCTACGATTCGTCCGCGCTCGTCGAGACGCCCCTCGCCGACGGCCGCGCCTCGGCGCTCGCTTCTGGACGCTACGGCTACACGCAGCCGATCCTCGACCTCCTCGCCCCGTCGTCGCGCCAGCGCTACTGGGACTACCATGCGCGCGCGACGTGGAGCCCTTCGCCCCGTAGCCGCGTGAGCGTGATCTCCCTCGGCGCCCACGACTTCGTGGGCGAGGGCGAGGACCGCACCATCGTCGACGCGTCGTTCCACCGCGTCGAAGCGCGCTACGACGTCGCGCTGGACGGCGGCGGAAGCCTCCGCTTTGCGGCGACCACCGGTGTCAACATCCAGGGCAACGACGTGGGCTCGGTCACCGATCGCATCCTCGGTACGCGGATCGACGTGACGCAGCCGCTCACGAGCGACCTCCGCCTGGCCCTCGGCGCCTCGATCACGCAGGAGCGCTACGACGTCGAGGTGCACGCGAAGGGACTCGTGACCGATCCCCAGCTCCTCTTCGCGCCTCGCAGCGATCTCACGAACGCGGTCCACGCCGAGCTCGCGTGGCGCGTCTCGCCGGGCGTCCAGATCGACGTCGGTATGCGCGCGGGCATGTTCTCGACGTTGCGCGACGCCTATCCGCGACGCTACGGCCTCAGCACCCTCGACCCCACGCTACCTCCGCCTGCGGGCGGCGTCGCGAAGGTCGCCCTCGACCCGCGCGCCACCGTCAGGGCACGCCTCGATCGGCGTGTCACGTTCGTCTCGGCGTTCGGCATCGCGCACGGGCCTCCGAGCTTCTTCTTGCCCGGCCTGTCGATGAGCCGCCTCGAGGACGGCCTGCAGACGGCCGTGCAGTCGAGCAGCGGCCTCGAGGTCGCGCTGCCGGGCGACGTGAGCGTCCGCGCGACGGGGTTCCTGCACGACTACCTCGATCTCAGCGATCCGAGCGCGACGTGTCCGGACCACACCGGCATCCTCTACAACCCGACCGATCCTTGCTTCGGCCGCCGCGTGCGCGGCCGTGCGTACGGCGCCGAGCTGTTGCTCCGACGCGCGTTGACGAGGCGCATGGCGGGCTGGCTCGCGTACACGCTCTCGCGCTCGACGCGCGAGTCGCACGCGCGCGGCTGGGTGATCACCGGCGCGAGCAACGAGGCGCTCGTGGAGAGCGCGAGCGAGTGGGACCGGACCCACGTGATCACCGCGCTCGGGACGTACGACGTCGGCCGCGGCTGGCGCGCGTCGGCGCGGCTCTCCTTCTCCACGGGGCGCCCGTACTCGCGGACCGTGCACGGCGTGCTGGTCGGCCCGTACAACCAGGATCGGCTGCCGCCGGTGCATCGCGTCGACCTCCGCGTCGAGAAGAAGTGGCTGCTCGATCGCGAGCGGAGCGTCTCGCTGGTGCTCGAGGGCTTCAACGTGACGCTCGCACGCGAGGTGGTCCAGTGCCGCCCCGACGCGCTCGTACCGAGCGGCCCCGTCCCGGAGGCCTACGTGAACGGCCGCCTCCCCGACGCGTGCCGCTTCGAGCGCTCGCCGGCGTTCACCATTCCGGGCATCGGCGTGGAGGGGAGCTTCTAGCGACGCGCTGGTGCCCCCCGCTGCGCACGCGATGACGCGAGATCTCCGCGCGGAGATCCGACCTCCTCGACGCGCGTGCGTACCGGTCTTCGCATCCCGCTGCGCCGCGCGTTCCGGTCCGCGCTGCAGTTGGCTTGAACCCGTCCGGGAGATGTGTCTAAAAAGCCGCCCGACGGAGACCAGACTCTATGAAGAAGAACGTGACCGACTTTCTCACCTTCGACGATCGCGGGCTCGCCAGCCAGTGGTCCGGCAAGAAGGTTCCGATGTCCGATCTGTACGAGGCGTACATCGCCGGTCGGGTCGATATCCCCGCGGACAAGTGGGAGCCGTTCTTCGAGTCCCGCCACGACACCGTGTCGTTCAAGCTCACGCCCGGCCACTTCAAGTGGGCGGTCACGAACTTCTTCCCCGAGACGCTGATCCACTCGAAGAGCCAGGACAGCCGCGTCGTCGGTGAGCACTACAACCGCGGCAACGACTTCTTCGGCTGGTGCCTCGGCGAGGCCATGGTTTACACGGCCGCCTGGTACGACACCCCCGAGACCTCCCTCGAGGACGCGCAGTACAAGAAGATCGATCGCTGCTGCGACAAGCTCCAGCTGAAGAAGGGCGAGACCCTCCTCGACATCGGCTGCGGCTGGGGCACCTTCGTCGCTCGCGCCGCGCGCGAGTACGGCGCGAAGACCTACGGCGTCACGCTCGCCCAGGAGCAGGTCGACTTCGGCACCGACCGCATCAAGAAGTACGGCGTCGAGGATCTCGCGAAGGTCGAGGTCTGCGATTACCGCAACGTCCAGGGCACGTTCAACAAGATCGTCAGCCTCGAGATGGTCGAGCACGTCGGCATCAAGAACCTGTCGGGCTACTTCGACAAGGTGCACTCCCTCCTCAAGGACGACGGGCTCTTCGTCCTCCAGTGGACGGGCATCCGCAACCTCTACGCGCCGCAGAACCCGCTCACGGCCCTCTCGCTCAAGCCCGAGGATCTGATCTGGGCGCTCTTCATGGCGCGCTACATCTTCCCCGGTGCGGATGCGAGCCTCCCGCTCTCGGCGATGCTGCACGCGGCGGAAAAGGCGGGCTTCGAGGTCGCCGACGTCGAGCGTATGAGCTCGCACTACATCCTCACGCTCCGCGCGTGGCGGGACCTCTGGGTCTCGAACAAGGAAGAAGTCATCAAGGCGTACGGCGAGCGCTGGTACCGCCTCTGGTACTTTTTCCTGCACTGGTCGGCGCTCATGGGCGACCAGGGCACCGGCTTCACGTACCAGGTGACGATGCACAAGAATCACGATCGCTATAACCGCACCTTCAAGACGCGCGCGAGCTGATCGGTTCACGTCCCGGACGAGGAGGGTGCATCCGCGAGGATGTGCCCTCTTTGCATTTCACTGCCACGTCAGGAGTCGCCTTGGCTGCACGCTTCCTCCCGGTCGCCCAGAAGCTCGCGCGGTACGTGATGAACCGCCGCGGCATGAGGAGCCGCACCGTCCACGCCGCAGGCGTCGAGCTCCACGTGTACGACGGCGCGGGGCAGGGGAGCCTGCCGCCGATGGTGTTCCTGCACGGGCTCGGCTCCGCGGGCGCAGCCTTCGCGGGCGTCGCGTCGCGCCTCCGCCCGCACGTGAAGCGCGTCGTGATCCCGGAGCTCCCGGGGCATGGTTTCAGCGCGCACGGCAGTACCGCGGTGACGCCGGAGATCCTGAATGACGCGGTGGACGCGGCCATCACGCGCGTCCTCGACGAGCCCGCGATCGTCTACGGCAACTCGCTGGGCGGCGCGCTGGCCATCAAGTACGCGCTGTCGCGCCCCGAGCGTGTGCGCGCGCTCGTCCTGGTGTCACCCGCCGGCGCGGCCTTGCCGGAGACGGACTGGAGCGCGCTGCTCGCCTCGTTCGACGTGACGACGCCGCTCGAGGCTCGCCGCTTCCTCGAGAAGTTGTACCACTGTCCGCCCTGGTTCCTCGCGGTGGTGGCGCGCGAGTTCCCGCACCTGCTCGCGAGCCCGGCGGTCCGCGAGATCCTCGCGAGCGTCACGCCGGAGCACGCGCCGACGAGCGACGAGCTCCGGTCGCTTGCGATGCCGATACTCTTCCTCTGGGGGCGCTCCGAGAAGCTCTTGCCGGCCTCGGCGCTCGCCTACTTCCGCGAGCATCTCCCGGCGCACGCCGTCATCGAGGAGCCCGAGGGGTACGGGCACACCCCGCAGCTCGAGGTTCCGGGCCGGCTCTCCGAGCGCATCCTGCGCTTCGTTCGCGCTACTTTCGCCGCTTGACCGTCGACTCCGCGGGCCCGCCCTTCACTACCGGCTTCGTGAAGAAGCCGCTCCGCGAAGGGGCGTGCGCGAGGTGCGATTCGAGCTCGGCCCACGTGACGCCGGCCGAGCGCAGCACGGAGTCCAGCAGATCGAGCTCGATGACCTCCACGTCGGGGATCATGACGAGGCTCGTCCCGCGCACCAGGATCGCGATGCCCGTCGTGCGGCTGCGGATCCGGAAGCCTGCTCGCAACAGCGCCTCGACGCACGCATCGCCCGTGATCTTGCGTTCCAAGTAGTCCGACCGGTGCGAGCGCCGTGCCGCCGCCCGCCTCGTGCAGCCTGCAAAAAATTCAGCGGGATCTTTGCTCGAGCTGCGCTGTGGAGTGCGGCAACGCTCCTCGACTGTGCGGCGGCGCCACAGCGGTCGTTGCGGCCGGCGACCGAGGCGTCCGTGCCAGCGGGCCGGCGGTCGGCGGATCGTCCGCGTGCTGCGGCTCGAGCAGCGACCGCCGCGACCAGGTCGTCGCTTGCGAGCACCACGACGCCGTATTGCTTGCACAAGGGCTCGAGCCGCGCCGCCAGATTGACGCCGATGGGTCCCGTGCTCCACGTTCCTCGAGGGCGCGCCGCGCGCCACGAGATGCCGACGACGCGACCCGCGCGGCCGCGGGCGAAGAACTGCCTGAGCGTGGGCTGGGGCACGGCCCCGGACTACATCAGGACGGAAGCGTGGCTCCGGGCGAGCCGTCGTCCTTCTCGCTGTCGGCGGCAAGCGGCTCGGACGCCCCGTCGGTCCCGTCGGTTCCGCTCGTCTCGGTCGTCGTGCCGTCGAGCGCGGCGTAGCGTTCGAGCTTGCGATACATCGTGCGTCGGTCGATGCCGAGGACCTCGGCCGCGCGCGACTTGTTGTTGCCGACGAGCTTGAAGACGCGCAGCAGGTAGCGCTTCTCGAGCTCCTCCATCGTGACGATCTCGGTCGGGTCGTTGGCGGTCGCCACGAAGCTGCCCGCGAGGTAGCCGCGGAGCTTCTCGGGAAGGTCCTCGACGGTCACCTGATCGAAGCGCGCGAGCGCCACGGCATGCTCGATGCAGTTCTCGAGCTCGCGCACGTTGCCCGGCCACTCGTAGGCCATGAGCCGCTCGGCGGCGCGCTCGGAGAGCTGGATGGTCGGCTTGCCGCTCCGCTC
>Ga0123336_10002881_pt1 | contig 14747 bp, 15 predicted proteins | sample SSSSmetaG_FD_96466 | JGI IMG/M metagenome (GOLD analysis project Ga0123336, IMG submission 96466) | Glacier valley bacterial and archeal communities from Borup Fiord, Nunavut, Canada, to study Microbial Dark Matter (Phase II) - ​SSSS metaG | ecosystem: Environmental > Aquatic > Freshwater > Ice... | reverse complement strand
GCTGATCGATGGCGATCGGCGATTCGAGCGTATCACCGCGATTCGCACCCGCCGCGATTCCATGCGCGCCAAGCGACGTATCGATCCCGGCGATCACGGCGATCGCACCGACCGGCATGCCGGACACGAGCGAGTCGACATACGGAAGCGTGTGTGCGGGCGCGTCGGCTCGCACGACGGCGCGGATACCCAAATGTTTTTCGAGCGCGATCAGCGCTTGCGTTTCGATGCCGATCCCGGCGTAGTCGCCGCCGGCGTTGATGATGTCGAGTTCCGTTCCATCGATCGTTACGAGACCGTGGACGTCGCGCGCCGGGAAGCCGTTATAACTGATATGCGCGCCGTTGAAATGAGCGAAGACGACGGGATGCTCGACCAGACTTTCGAGTCGCACGGAAAATGTGAGCGGGCCCGCGAGCCGATGGACGTACGGTGAGGGCGGGCCGAGCGTGACGAGCGTTTCCAACGGACCCGCGCCGATGATGCCGAGGCGAAACGAAGGCCGCGAAAAATCGAACAGCCCGCCCGCGATGCGGACCGGCAATCCGGCTAGGGTTGCATCGGCGCGTGGGGTGACCAACCCATCATCGTAGACGCGAACGGGACCGTGGACGTCGCGCAGCGGTCGGCGTAAAGCGGCGACGTACACTTGCGCACCGTCGAGTCGCGCACGCGCGCCGAGGTGGCGTTCGATCTGGCCGCGGCGGTTGAGCAACCCGAAGTACCGCAGGTCGACATCGCGCAGCAGACCGGCCGTCAAGTGAATCGCCGTCGAGTTCACCGCATAGTCGACCAGCGGGCCGATCGGCACGACCGCCGATGTCCAGTGATGCGATTCCGAGCCGCGTAGATCGTCGACGATCGCCGCGCCGTGAACCGGAAAGCGTCCGCCCGAACCCGCGAGCGCGAATCGAACGTCGTACGTCGTGCGCGCATTCGAGCGTACGTAGGCATTCGCGTTGAAGTCGTCGATCGTCTGATGTTGCGAGCCACGGTAGATCGCCGCCTCGTCGATGAGTTCGACCGAACCGCGTCGGACGGCGATGGTCAGGTCGTACGGTGCCGCCGCACGCGTCGGCGTGGTCGTCGTCACTGCCGCGCGCGGCAACGGAATGTTATACGTTCCATCGCGATGGCGCACGATCGTCACGTGCGGGCCGTCGACGATCAGCGAGCGCAAACCGTACTGGCGCGTTCCGCGCATCAACTCCGCAATGCTGACCTCAGCGGTAACGTGCTCGGCGGTCAGCACCGGGTCGCCGCCGCGCGTTTTTACGACCGCAGCTTGAATATCGACGTGCGATCCGCTGAGCGCAAAATGCCCGAAGCGCACGTCGTAACCGCTCGAACTACTCGCGATCGACTGAACCAGAGACTGGAGGATCGCCGCCCGCGCCGCATACGCGACCGCCAGAAGTACGAACACGACCGCGACGGCGCTGGACGCGATCAAGAGACGGCTGCGTCCGGCGATTGGCATCATCGGCTCGATTTATTCCCGCCGAACCGCATTCCTACTCGTCGCTTAAGCGTTCAATCGGTAAAGTTCCAGGCGTCGAGACGGAGCAGGCCCTGCCTCATCGGAACTCGGAAAACCGGTCCATGCGACGATTTTTGGTTTTTCTTAGCTTGGCGATCGGGTTTCTGCCGGTCGCCGTTTCTGCCGATTCGACGAGGGACGCGAAGCTCAAGGTCTACGCGCGTCTCGTCGACGCCAACGTTCGGATCGACAAGATCGAATCCGTGCGGCACATCGATGGAAACCCGATCGTCTCGGACATGGACCCCGATGAAGACAATGGGTACGTGATCGTTTCCGTCTCCGTTCAGAACCCCGGCACGACCGAAATCTTTCTGCCGGCCTTTTCAACGACGCTCTTTCTCGAAGACCAAAGTAAGGTCGAATCGAACGAGGTTCGCGGTCCCTACGTTGGCACCAAAACGACCGCAGCGCCTGATCGCCTCGCTCCCAAGGAGTCGCTTCGCCTTCGCTACGTCATGACGCACTGGCCCGGAACGCGCATCACGAAGCTCGTGATCGATTCGAACAGCGCGATCGCGCCCTCACTGCGCTATCAAATCGGCCCGGCCGACATTACGGTACTCACCGAGATCTCGCGAGCGAAGCCGACCGAGTAGCGGCTACTCCGGCGTACGCGGAAGACGAATAGAAGCGCGCAATCCGCTACCCGGCTCGCTGCTCAAGAGCAACGTTCCGTGGGCGCGCTCGACCGCGCGCTTCGCAATGGCAAGCCCGAGGCCCGAACCCTGATCGCTCGCATTCTCGCCGCGATAGAACCGATCGAACGCGTGGACGAGCGACGACGCGCTCATCCCGGGACCGTGATCCGTGACGACGATTTGCACGTCGGCGGCCGCCGGAAGTAATTCGACGATCACCGGAGCGCCGGGTGCATATTTCATCGCGTTCTCGATCAGGTTGGAAAGCGCGGCGTGCAACTCGGTTTCATCGCATGTGACGAAGCTGTGTTCGTGCGAGCGATCCACGAAGTCGACGCCGGTTCCACGCGGTGCGAGGCCCTCGACGGTACGCGAAACGAACGCGGCGATATCGATGCTCGTCGGCACGTGCGAATCGAGTCGTTCGAGGCGCGCGAGCAAGATGAGTTTGTCGATGAGCGTGCGCATGCGCCGACTCTCCGCGATCATCGATGCGTACACGCGCGCGGAGAGATCGGGATCGAGCGCCGCGCCCTTTTGCAACACATCGATATAGCCGGTAACGACGGTCAGCGGCGTACGCAGCTCGTGGCCGGCGTCGGCGATGAACGCGCGCATCTCGGATTCGATCTGAAGCCGTTCTTCGATCGCGGCCGTCACTTGATCGACCGCGCCGTTGTACGCCCTCGCCAACTCACCGAGCGGATTGCGGTCGTTCGTATCGATCCAGTGGCGCGTGAACTCTCCTTGCGCGAGGCGACGTAGTCCCAGCGTCACGTCGATCAAGGGTTTCATTGCCGCGCGCGCGATCAGCCGTGCGACGACGAGCGCAGCGCCGATGATCACCGCGACGAGCCCGCCTATTGCCGTGAGAAACGAGAGCGCCGCGGCATTCATGCGCTCGATATCCGGACCGACGAAGGCGAAATCTTTGCCGATCGGGACGCGCACGCGCCGTGCGCCCGACATCACGAGGAGCGCACCCGACCAGCGTCCCGGCTCGAAAAAATCGCGGCCTTGGCGCGGACCGTGAGGCGCAAAGCCCTCACGGTGGCCCGGCACGAGTACCAGCCGAACGAAAGCACCCGTCCCGACGAAATGCGCTTCGATTGCGGGCCGCGCGCGTTCGAGCGTTCCCGAGGCCGCGACGGCGTGTTGTACGACGTCGGGCAAATCGCGTGCGGCGTTCAGCGTCGTGACGTTGAATTGCGCGCCGATGATCGAGAATGCGGCCCACGTTGCAATCGCGCTCAAGAGCGCGCACAGGGCCATGACCCAGGTGATGAACGAGAGCGATACGCGTCGTGAGAGGGTGCGAAACATCTAACCTTCGCGCAGCGAGTAGCCGACGCCGCGAATCGTATGGATGAGCGGCGCTTGACCGCGATCGATTTTCGCGCGTACGTAGCAGATGTACGTTTCGACGGTCCCGAGCGTCACGTCGCGATCGATGCCCCACACCATGTCGAGCAATTGCGCGCGCGTGAAAACGCGATTGGGCGAACGCAAGAGCGCCGCGAGCAAGTCGAACTCGCGTGCGGAGAGCTCGATCCGCCGCCCGCCACGTGTGACGATCCGCTCGTCGAGCGAGAGCGTGAGATCGCTGAAGGCGAGCGTCGTGCGCTTCGCGAGCGTCGGTCGCCGTAGTGCGCTTTGAATGCGCGCGATCAACTCGGGGATCTCGAACGGTTTTGCAAGATAGTCATCCGCGCCGTGCGCGAGACCCTCGACTTTGTCGACCACATCGCCCTTCGCACTGAGCATGAGGATCGGAGCTTCGGTTATTTTGCGCAGCATCGGTAAGAGCGTGATGCCGTCGATGCGCGGCATCATCACATCGAGCACGATCGCGTCGGGTTCCCACTCGCGCACGGCCACCAGGCCGAGCGTTCCGTCGGCGGCGGTGCGGACGGAAAACCCCGCTTGGCCGAGGCCGATTTCGAGCAATTCGCGGATCGGGCGCTCGTCATCGACGACGAGAACGCGGGTCGGCTCGCTTTCCATATGAGATGAGCCTACGGCGCCATCCTCCACCTTTCCTGAGAACCGGCAACCTCAGCGGTTCTTCGGCCGCACTCCGGGGCAGGCGAAGTCGCCCGGCGTCGTACCATGCGACGGTGGCGATTTAGGCCTTCGCGCGCTCGATCAACGCGACGGCATATGCCGCGATGCCGCTGCCATCGCCGGTGTAGCCGAGACCTTCGCTCGTTTTTGCTTTGATACTGACCTCGTCGAGCGCGATACTCGTAGTCGTCGCGATTCGCTCGCGCATCGCGAGCAGATGCGGCGCGAGTTTCGGGAGCTGCACGACGATCGTTGCATCGATGTTTCCGATGCGATAGCCGGCACGGGCGAGCATCGCAACACATTCGTGCAACAACGTAAGCGAGTCGGCGTCGCGCCAGCGTTCGTCGCTATCGGGAAAGTGTGCGCCGAGATCGCCGAGCGCCGCTGCCCCCAAGAGCGCGTCGCTGATCGCGTGCGCGAGGACGTCGGCGTCGCTATGTCCCAGCGGACCGAATTCCGCCGGAACGCGAACGCCGCCCACGATGAAGGGGCGCCCGGCGACGAGCCGGTGTGCATCGAATCCATGCCCGATCCTCACGACGTCGAACGGTCGGCCGGACTGCGCGGTGCGAAGTGCGCGTGGTGCGCGGTAAACATCGCATCGGCGCCCCCGAGCACCTGCAGCTGCGCGCCGTATCCGCGTAGTCGCGACGCCGCGATGTACGCGCGGATCACCGTCGCACTCGGGAGATCGCGATTGATTTCATCGACTCGTCCGTCGCGCCGTCCGATCTCCTCGGCAACGTCGTCGATCGCGCGTTCCGGGACGAACGATTCGACGAGCAAGACTTCTTCTTCATCGAGGATCTTGGGGTCGCGCCGAGCGAGGATGGCTTCGGCACGCAAGACATCCTCGGCATGCGTGATCTTGAAATTGTCGGGCGATCCGACGACCGCGATCACCTCGCAACCGGCGCGCTCCAAGAGTGCCGTATCGTCGGTGAGCACGGCACCGCTGCGCTCGGCATCCGCGTGCGCGCGCCGCATGTCGCGCGCCATCGCGAATTGCGGCGTTTGGGCGGCAACGAGCGTCGCGCGGTCGAGCGTGCGCGCAACGCGATTGCCCTCACCGAGCACTTTGATCGTGTCGACGACGGGCGTGACCAAGAGCGACGCGATTCCCTCGCGCACCAAGCGCATCCCCGCGCGCATCTCCGATGGACGCACGAGCGGACGCGCACCATCGTGGACGAGCACGCCGGCACAGTCCTCCGAGAGCGCATCGAGTCCGCGTCGCACGCTGTCCTGACGTTCCGGGCCGCCCGCCACCACGTTGCAAGGCAACGAGCCGACGCGCGCGAGCGCGAGCGCCTGCACGTCCTCGATATATTCCGGCTCCGTTACGATCACGAGTTCGCAGATTTCCGGCATCGCGGCAAACGTTTCGATCGAATACGCGATCATCGGCCGATCGCCAAGTAGCGCGAGTTGCTTGGGTCGTCCGAAGCGCGTGCCGCGTCCGGCCGCGACGATGACGGCTCCCCAGATCACGAGCGTTTCGGACGCGCGAAAATCATGCGGCCCGCCATCGTTTGGAGTGCGCTGGTGACGGCGACGTCGACCGTCTCGCCGATGAGTTTGCGACCGTGCTCGACCACGATCATCGTGCCGTCATCTAAGTAGCCGACGCCTTGATTGGGTTCTTTACCTTCACGAATAATCGCCACGCGTAATTCTTCCCCCGGAAGCAGCACCGGCTTCACGGCATTCGCAAGTTCGTTGATGTTGAGCACGCTCACGCCTTCGACGTGCGCGACGCGGTTCAGGTTGAAGTCGTTGGTCACGAGTTTGCCTTCGCGTTCCTGCGCGAGCTTGACGAGCTTTGCATCGACGGCTGCGATGTCGTCGTAATCGCGTTCGACGATTTCCAGCGGCATGAGCGTCTGCAATTTGGTAAGCACCTCGAGTCCGCGCCGACCGCGCGTGCGCTTCATCGCATCGGTCGAGTCGGCGATCAGCTGCAATTCGCGCAAGACGAAACGCGGCAAAAGCAGCGGCCCTTCGAGAAAACCGGTCGAGACGATTTCGAGGATGCGGCCATCGATGATCACCGAGGTATCGATCACCTTGGGAACGGAACCGGGGGCCGCGATCGCGGCCGTCGAGGTAAAACCGCGCAAGCTGACCCGCTGTTTCGCGCCGACGCGGGCGCCGAGGTACGCTGCAAACACGCTAACGATAATGTAGAGAAGAATCGCGACGTAGCCGCCCGCACGCCCGGCGAAGGTGATGAATTCGAAGAGCACGCCCTTGATCAGAAATGCGATCACAAGACCCACGATGAGCCCGACCGCGCCGCCGATCAACTCACCCGGAGCGAGCCGATCGATCGACCGTTCGACCGAGACGAGTTCGACTTCGAAGAGCGACTGGGCGAACGGGACAGCGAACACGCCGACGATCGCGCCGACGACGGGCGCGACGACGAGCGCCACGATCTGCCACACTTCGCTCGTGAGGTGAATGGAGATCAGATGGGCGTAGGCTTCACGTCCGAGCAGAAATCCGGTCGTGCCGAAGACGGCCGCAAAAATGAGGCGCAAGACCGCGGTTGCAAGACTCCCGCGATCGTTACGAGGCGAGGAACGCGCCACAGACATCGTTTGCAAGAAAGCGCCCGCGCGCGGTGAGCCACACGCGCTCACCGTCGGCGGCGAGCAGGCCGGATTCGCGTAATTCCGCGATCACGGGGGCGTATTGGGCGAGGAAATCCACGTTGTATCGTTCGCTAAAGTCGCGCACGTTGACCCCCTCGAGCGTGCGCAAGGCGAGCATCGTCGCCTCCCCCGTGCGTTCATCACCGGTCAGTTCCTCCGATTCCCCGGGAATCATACCGCCCGCGGCTGCCGCGGCAATATACGCATCGAGCTCGCGCGTATGCGTGGACCGGACGCCCGCACGATAGGATGCCGCACCGACGCCAAGTCCAAGATAGCTGCCGTTGCGCCAGTAGTTTTCGTTATGGCCGCAACGCTGCCCGGGGCGCGCGAAATTGCTGATTTCGTAGTGTTCGAAGCCGGCAGCCGCCGCGCGGTCGATGGCGATTTGATAGAGTCGCGCTTCCCGCTCGTCATCGAAAAACGCGCCCGGTTCGCGCTCGTACCAGCGCGCGTACGGCGTGCCGTCCTCGATCGTCAGGCCGTACGTCGAGACGTGCGTGATGCCCAGCTCAAACGCGCGATCGAGCGAGGCCGCCCACGTTTCGTCCGTTTGACCGGGCACGCCGAACATCAGATCGATCGAAATATTGGCGAAGCCCGCTGCGCGGGCGCGCTCGACGACGATGCCGACCTCAGCCGCCAATGGCGACGGCCGAGCGTGCGTAGTTCGCCTGCGTCGAAGGACTGCACGCCGATGGAGAGCCGGTTCACGCCCGCTTCGCGCAAGCCGTCGAGCCGCTCGCAGAGACCGAGATCCGGGTTGATTTCCACCGAAACTTCGGCATCCTCGCGCAGCCCAAAGCGAGCGCGCAAGCGCGCGATCAGCGCGGCGATTTCCTGTGGCTCGTACGTGTTCGGCGTTCCGCCACCGAAAAAGAGCGTGGTTGCCGCAACGAGCGGAGCGCGGTCGATCTCCGCTTCGAGCGCGCGCAGATACGCGCGTGCGGCAGTGGGCGTAAACGCCCACTTTGCAAAATCGCAGTACGGGCAGATGTACGGACAGAATGGCAGATGGACGTAGAGTGCCGCGATTTCCACGCTATCCCGCGGCGACGAAGACTCCAACGGCACCCGGGCCGGCATGCGTTGCGATGACGGGACCGACTTCGTACACCACGATCGAGGCGGGCTCCGCCGTCAACGTGCGGCGCAGCGCGGCCGCGATCATGTTCGCAAGCGGTTCGGCATCGGCATGCACGACGCCGATACGGGCACCGGCAACCCGATCGCCCAAGTGCTTGACGGCCGCGGCGATCATCGCGTCTTGCGCACGTGCGAACGTCCGCACGCGGGCTTCTTCGAGAATCTTGCCGTGATCGAATTTGAGCACGGGCACGATTTTGACCAGCGAACCGATGAAGGCTTGCGTACGCGAAACGCGCCCGGTACGCACGGCGTGCGAGAGATCGGGAATGGTCGCATAACCGCCTTGCGTTTCACGATCGCGCGCAAGCGATGCCAAGATCGTCTCGCGATCGGCTCCACCTGCGGCGAGTTCCGCGGCACGCGTGACTTGCAGGGCCAAACCCGCGGCGACCGTCTCGCTATCGACGACGGTGATGTCGGCGGTCGGGAACTGTGCTGCGGCCGCGTTTGCGGCATTGACCGTTCCCGAGAGCGTTCCGGCAATCGTAATGCACACGATCGGTCGACCCGCTTCGACGTGCGGTCGAAAGGCTTCCTCGAAGAGCGCCGAGGTCGGCTGCGACGTATTCGGCAGCTGCTTCTCGTTCTGCAATTTGTGATAGAACTCAGCGCGTGAGAGATCGATCGTGTCGCGATAGCGAACGTCGCCGAAATTGATGAAGAGCGGCACGACATCGACATGCAGGCCGGTCGCCGTCGCCTCAGTGATATCGGCAGTCGAATCGGTAAGTATCGCGACGTTCATGTTTTGATCGGCTGGGCGACGCTTTGCGCGATTTTACCCACGACGTCTTCGCGCACTTCGGCTGCGGCCGCGCGAATGGCGCTGCAAATCGCATTGCGGCTCGAACGCCCGTGCGCAACGATGCAATTGCCGCGTACGCCAAGTAACGGCGCTCCACCGTAATTCTCGTAGTTCATCCGATCCCGCATCGCATTGAAGACGGGTTTCGAGAGGACGGCGCCGACTTTGGAAAGGGGCGCCGCGTGCTCGAACGATTCTTTCATGGTGTCACGGAAAAACGCACCGGCGCCTTCGGCCAGTTTGAGCATGACGTTGCCGACGAAGCCGTCGGTCACGAAGACGTCGACCGCACCGTCGAAGAGGTCGCGGCCTTCGACGTTGCCGATGAAGTTGACGGGCGCCGAATCGAGCAGCACGCCGGTCTCGATCGTCTGCGCGTTCCCCTTACTGCGCTCTTCGCCGTTGGAAACGATACCGACGCGCGGGTTGGCGATGCCGAGCGCCGCGCGCGCATACGCGCTACCCATGATCGCGAATTGCACGAGCCATTCCGGTCGGCAATCGACGTTCGCCCCGGCATCGAGCAGCACGCACGGTTGACCCGTGCGCGTGGGCAAGACGGCGGCAATCGCCGGCCGCGCGATCCCCGGAATCGTTCGCAGTCGAATCAGGGCGATGGCAAGAAACGCGCCGCTATTGCCGGCGGAGACCACGGCATCCGCCGTCCCATCGCGCACGAGTTCCACCGCAACGCCGAGCGACGTCCCGGCCGAACCTCGCACCGCAACCGACGGTGAGTCGCCCATCGCGATGACGCCCGGTGCGTGGATGATCGCGATATCCTCCGAGCCCGGCCCATGCACGAGCGGCGCGAGTTGCTCGCGGTCACCAACGAGTGCCATGCGTCCGAGACCCGCCCGATTGGCAAGAATGGTTCCGGCAACGATCTCGGCGGGGGCGTGGTCACCGCCCATTGCGTCGACGGCGATCCGCGGTTTATCGCTCAAAAGACACCCAGTATTCGATGCTGGTTTGACCGCCGAAGTAGTACTCGACGCTGACGTTTGCCAGATGCTCGCCTAGTTCGGCGGCGTACCGCTGCGCGTCCCGTTCGTTTTGACTTCCACCATAGTAAAGTGTCAACAGACCGCCGTCGCTTGCCCCGAGCAAGCGCGCGACATCGAGCAAAAGCGCCGAGAGCGAAGCGGCGACGTGGAGATCGGCCCCGATTTGTGCCGTCGGCGCGCCTTTCGCGACGGCGATGCCGGCCGCATGCGTCGTCTTCCCCGCAAAGAACACCGACGCGGAACGAACGTCGCTGACGGCGGCGCTGAGTTGGCCCGCGATTGGAAGCGCCGCCTCGCCCGCGATAGCGAGGAGCGTTGCAAGACCGGCAACGATGTCGCGCGTCGGCGCGACGATCACGGTCTTTGCGCAGAGTGCCGCAGCTTCGCGGGCGGCGAGCGCCACGTTCGCATCGTTCGGTAGGAGGACGACGCGCTCCGAGAGCGTCGCGTTGATGCCGACGAGCAGATCGCGCACGGCGGGGTTCGCCCCCGCGATCATCGGAATTACGACGTCTGCTCCAAGTTCGGTTGCGATGCGCTCGAAGCCGGGACCCGGAACGACGCACGCAATGGAAAACGGCTTCGTCGGCTGGTCGACGACCAGCAGGTGATGTTGCTCTTCCATATTTTCGACTTTTTTGCGCGTCAGTGTGCCGTGTTTTTGCGCGAGCGCGAACACGTCGTCGGGATGATCGGTATGCAGGTGGACTTTGATCGTCGGCTTGCCGCCGGCGACGATCAGCGAATTACCCAGTGGAGCGAGTAGATCGCGCAAGGGATGCGCTTCGATTGCGGCATCCTCGAGCACGAACTCCGTACAGAACTTGTGCTCTTCGACCGTTTGATGTTTGGTGAAGACTTGACTGCGCACCGGACGCCGGGGGAAGGCGGTGGCGCGGGCGGTCGCATCGGGCAAAAAGCGCAGGATGCCTTCCAGAAAATAGCAGAAACCCGCGCCGCCCGAATCGACGACGCCCGCTTCTTTGAGGGCCGGCAGTTGCTCGGGCGTTCGTTCGAGCGCGTCGTTTGCAGCGCGCAGAACCCCGTGGGTGAGCCGGTAGAAATCCGGCTCGCGCATCGAAAGCCGATAGGCTTCTTCCGCAGCGGCGTGCGCGACGGTGAGAATCGTTCCTTCAACGGGCTTCGTCAGCGCGGCGCGTGCGGCCGCGACGGCATCTTTCATCGCGATCGAGAGTTCGAAGGTATCGATTGATTCGCGATGACGGACGTTATGCGCGAAACCACGCAGCATCTGCGAGAAGATCACGCCCGAGTTGCCGCGCGCACCGAGCAAGGCGCCATTGGCGGCGGCGAGGGCGACCACGGAAAGCGGCTGATCCTTGACCTTGTGCGCTTCGTGCAGCGCCGCGCGGACCGTCAGATACATATTCGAGCCGGTATCCCCATCGGGGACCGGAAACACGTTGAGGTCGTTGAGGACGCCGCGGTATTTTCGTAAAAAGTACGTGCCCGCAGCGACGAACTTCGAAAACGCCCGTCCATCTAGCGTGGTCACCGGCATAAGCGCCTTTTGCATACCCAAGTAAACGGGGTTTCCCTCCCCCGCCTGCGGCTACGACCGCCCGTCCGAGCCGCGATTCTCTCGGGAACGCATATCGATCTCCGCAAATTTTCGGACTTGCCGCGGTGCCCAGTCGCGACGTCCCGCCTGCGCGAAAATCGACCCTCGCGCTGGATGCAGGAAAGCCATCGGGTCCCCGCCAGCGGACGATCGCCCTCGGATGGGTCCAGGCGGTCCAACGTCGCTTTGGTGGGCAAGCGAAGACGCGGATGACGACCGAATCGTGCTTCTCTTGTGCCTTCCTCGGGCGCGTCTTCGACATCAGGACTTGCCCGGACTTGCCTCCCCGTGCTATGCTCCCGCTGATATGGCGAAGCGATGTGACGTGTGCGGCAAGGGCCCGATGGCGGGGAATAATGTCAGCCACGCGATGAACAAGACCAAGCGCCGGTGGCTTCCGAACCTCCAGGCCGTCCGCATTGACGACCGGGGAACGCATAAGACCGCCCGCGTGTGCACCAACTGCCTGCGCTCCAAGCGCGTCAAGCGGGCCGTCTAGCTCCAGACCCACTCCAGATATCGGAAGAGCCCCGATTCACTCGGGGCTCTTCTTTGCGTTGTCCGACCCGATGCGGCGGCTGCCTTAGTGGTTGCTCCGGTTCTTCGGCGGGGCGAACCGAAGCCGATTTCCCTGCTCTTCGGTTGCGGGAATCGGAGCGACCACGATGCCGAATTTTTGGCAGTAGAGCCGGGCTTTGTCTTCCTCGAGATAACCCATCGGCCGGACGGCGTCGAGCGCGGCCACCGGGTCGACGCTAGCGCCACCGTACTGCGAAGCACGGGCGACGGACGCCGATGCGACGGCGGTCGCCATGAGTGAAGAAGCAAACGGGCTCGTTCCGAGTGACAAGAACGACGCCACGGCGCCGGCGAAAACGTCGCCCGCGCCATAGGCCACATGCGCCTGGCTGAGCGGAATCGTCAACTTCTCGTATTGATACCCGTTCGAGAACAGCGTGGTGAGCGTGCGACGCTCGCGGTCGCGGGTGAACGAGGTGATGATGACCGTCTGCGGACCGAGCGCGGCGAACGTGTCGAGAAACGTCCGCTCGGTGGCCGCACGGTCGCGGGCGAGATCCAGCAGCACTTCGGCCTCGAAGCGATTGGGCGTGACGACCTGCGCGCGCGGAACGAGCATGTCGCGAATCGTACGCGCCGTTTCCACGCTGACGTACAGCCCTTTTTCGTAATCACCGAGCACCGGGTCGAGTACGACTAGGCCGACATAATCGCGGATCGCGGTCGCGACGATTTCGACGTATTCGGGCTTGGGCAGATAACCGATAACGAGCACGCCAGGTTCTTGCCGAACGAGGAACTGCACGCCGCGGCGAAATTCTTTCGGATCGATGTTGAACATCATCCGACCGTCCATGCCGCCGCGCGCACTTGCAAATGAACTCGGCACGGCGCACACGCGGACGCGTAAACGGTTGGCGATTGCGTTGACGGCCTCGTTACCGAGGAACCCCATGCCGACGCTATTCTGGATGCTGCCTAAGAGCGGGTACACCCGCTGGTCGAAATCCGTTTCCACGTTGCGTACGAGGTTTGTCGCTGCAAAGTAAGCGACCTCTGGGCTGCGGGGGTCGCGGCGCTTAGAACACGCCGACGCGGAGTAGCCAGCTTAGCCGTCCGATCGTTCTGCCTCTACGCGCGATTTGCTCGAGCAACGCCCAAACCAGGGACTCGAGCCGCGCCGCATCGCGACGACGCATACGCGCTGCATCCGGATCATTGACTCGCCCGCAATTCGCGGGCGATGGCCTCGCGCAATTCAAGCGATAGACCCGAGAAGCCGGTCGACGCCGAGTAGTCGTTTGCCGACGCATTGCCGCTGCCGACAGGGCGGGTCGTCGAGAGCCGGTCCGGATCCGTGCCATACGCACCGCCGCCCGGTGTCACCGTCGCAAAATGTCCGTAGACGACGCTCGAGAGGTACGACGGCGTCCAGAGGCGTTCGAGAACGGCGTTTGCGGAGACGAGATCGCGACGGCGATCGTCACCTATCTCAGCTTGCGCCGCAAACAGGAGGGCGCTTGCGTTCAAGAGCCGGAGATAGTTTGCGCGTTGCACGTTTGCCGCAACGAAACCATGCGTGCGAACTTTGTTCGCGCACGTATCGAAGATCGTCGCCGCTTGATGCGCGTCGGCGAGAGACGGATCGGACGCGTTCGTCGCAATTGCAACGGCCGCTTCGCGCGCTACCGGACAATCGATGACGTTGCGCGCGTCCATCGCAAACGCCGTGCGTGCGGAAACGTCTTCGGCCGCCGACGCCATTCCGGTCATCGCAAGCACGAGGAGGAGCGTGCCGATTTTCTTCATGTTTTCTCCACTTTCAACGCCTTTTGCATGGTAACGATTCGATCGCGAATTCTCCGCACTTCCGCATCATACCGAGAGGGTGTCGCTCCGCACGAATTACCGCCGGACGAGGAAACGACAGACGAGTAACCGGCGGACGAGTAACCTGGACTGCCCTGATAAACGGCCGATCCGCCATCTGCCGCAAAACCTAAGACGCGACCAGAAATCGATGTCGTAATGAAATCGGTGCTATGGCAGCTGAGGGGAAACGCGTCGATCCGATCCAACGCGTCCAGAGCAGAACGAAGATCGCCAACCGCGGAGCCGTCGGACTCACCTTGTGCTGCAAGCAACGACGAACCGGCAACAAGAAGGCGCAACAAATTCGTTTGCTCGCGATCTCGACGGTTTTGCTGCTCGCAAGCAAAAAATGTCTTCGCTGCGGCATGCGCTTCGGAAGCGGCGATCGCCCCAGTCCTACGTGCGAGATCGGCGACGACCGTTTTTGCCGCCGCGCAATCAACGGCCTCGACGAGCGAGGCATCGTAGGTCACGGCAGGCGGCTCAGAGCTCGCAACCGCGGGTCCGGTTACGGCGAGCATGGCGGCTATGAGAAAATGTACACCCTTCATTTGCCAACGATACGAGTCAAATCTTGGAAGGTCCTGGCAACGAAACCAGGTTCGCGGAAACCCGTCGCTATCGTGGTGTCAGATGATCGTACCCGCGGGCGACGACGAGCGACCCGGCGCGCGTTCGAATCCCGGTTTCGGCCGTGACTTCGCCGATACCGATGAGCGCATGCCCGGTGTGCGCGCGAAAGCGCGCGGCGATGTACCCGAACGCGCGCGGATCGATCGCAACGAGCAACTCGAAATCTTCGCCCGCTTCAAGCGCGAAGGATTGCTGCTCCAGTTCGCACTGCACGCAGTAGCGCTCGGCCGCGGGAGCGATCGGTAGCCGGTCCAGCACGGCACCCACGTTCGAGG
>Ga0123336_10002880_pt1 | contig 14748 bp, 19 predicted proteins | sample SSSSmetaG_FD_96466 | JGI IMG/M metagenome (GOLD analysis project Ga0123336, IMG submission 96466) | Glacier valley bacterial and archeal communities from Borup Fiord, Nunavut, Canada, to study Microbial Dark Matter (Phase II) - ​SSSS metaG | ecosystem: Environmental > Aquatic > Freshwater > Ice... | reverse complement strand
GTAATTGTTATTTTACTTGCACTTATACCAAATTGATCTACTAAAGTTTGCTGAACTTGAGCTATCTGTTCTTTTGTTATTTCAACTTTAGATTTTATTACTACATTTAAATTGTCATTGTTAGTTGGTATTATTACTACATCATCTATTTGTTTTGATTTTATAATATTTTCAACCATAGTTATTAAATTTTTTTTACATAACAATTCATTTAATTTAATTTGATACTCGTTTATTTTATCTACAGACGTATTTGAGTTAGCTATAATTTGTCTGTAGTTTTCAGTAAGTTCTGAAAACATATTATCTCTATCATACTTAAATACAGCTATTGTATTTTCTTTATTTACTGCATATTCATATACCGAAGTATTAGAATTTTCAGCTACATTTGATGATTTATCTCCATAGATGTTTACTACATCAACTTCTGAACCATCTTTACCATTAACATATATTGTTTGACCTAAATTCTTTTCTCTTTCAGGATTATATTCATAATTTATATATCCCGCTACTACAAGCATCATCGTTATTGATACAATAGCTACCTTACTTTTTTTAAAGAAATTCATTCACATCATCCCTTCTTTTCAAACACTTGAATCTTATATATAGCTACATTTGTTACTGCAGAAACAGCTTGCGCAATTTTAGATCTTATTTCTACGTTACTAGCACCAATTGCAACTACTATAACACCTTCAACAGTCGGCATATTAGTTGATTCAATAACAACTGTTTTGTTACTATCTTCTTCATTATATACCACAGATCTATCTAAAGTCTTTTGTCCTTCTCTCTCCTCTTCTTTCGTGTTGTATACTGGATTAATTTTCACGTCGCTACTATATGTTATCATAACTGATACATTTCCAATACCTGAAACTTCTGATAATATTTTAGCTAATTTTTCTTCCATTACATCCTTACTACTATTTATATTAGTTTGAGTACTTGTATTATTACTATTAACTGTATTTTCCTGTGAATTTTCCTCTGTTTTTTTATTTCCAGTAAATATATATGATGATGCAATAAACAAAACCACACAAAGTACAAGAACATATATTAATTTTTCTTTATTCTTATCTTTAGATATGTTTTTTAAAGTTTCTAGATAGTTCCCCATATTTAATCACCACTTTCTATTACCTCTATTTTAGAATAATCAATATCGTATTTATTATTTATATATTCAACAACCTTGCCTACTTCATTTAATGATGCACTAGTTAAACTTTTAGTTTTGACTCTTACTTTTTGTATATCATAGTTTTCAGCTAAGGATATATAAACTTCAGTTACCTTTACACCACTTGAAGTTAAATTTGATTCTATATCTTTTTTTAAACTTTCTATAAATTCATTTTTCACTATATTCTCTTTACTTTTATTGTTATCATCTATATTTGTATTGCTATTTATATTTACATCCTCTGAAAAATTATCTACAACAGAAGATACACTTTTTGCTATATCATCACGTTTAAGCAAATTAATCCCTGGTGATATAATTGTAATAGTTGTAACTATTCCAACTAGCACATATATATATTTTTTTATTTTACTTTTTGGTAATATAAGTTCTAGTATAGATATAAATATACCTATGCATAATAATGCACTTATCCAATTTTTAAAAGTTTCTATCATTTGTATTTCCTCCATTACTTGACTATAGTTGATCCTATATTTAGTATTATACCTATTGATATAATGAAAATAATTGCTACCCCTATCAATATTCCTGACATGGTTTTGTATATCGACGCAAAATTAGATATTATCTTCAAAATCTTTTCATCTTTACATATTGGCTCACACACCGCGGCTAATATGTTATATATAACACTTATTGAAATTATCTTTATCACAGGAATAAACATAACACATACTATAGCTATTATCCCTATTGTACCGCCCTACTTTACTTACAATCTTTGTAGCACCTACAACAGTTTCAAAACTATCCGAAAATAATTTTCCAACTACAGGTACAAAATTTGATACTGCTGCAGATGTAGTCTTTATAGCTAAAGAATCTACTGATGATGTTATTGATGTCTCAAGTGAAAGTATTCCCAAAAATACCGTAAGTACAACTCCAATCAGCCATATACAACTACTAGAAAACATTTTGCTCATTTTTGAAAGTCCAACTTTCTCATTTAAACTGTGTATTATATTAAATGCAACAGATATACTTAAAAAAGGTACAATTATATTAGTTATGATATACCCAATAAATGAACTTATAAATAATAGTAAAGGTTGTATTATACCTGTTGTTGTTACACCTCCTGTTGCAATAAGTACTGCCATTAAAAATGGTGATACTATTTGCATAATTGTCGTTACAATAACACATGTTTCTTTAAAAGTTGCTATGGTTTGTACAAATGTTGTAATCATAATTATTGATAAGCTTAGAAAACATACAAAATCCGCAATTTGTATTATACTACTACCGGTCTTCTATTTCTAAATTTTTAAGAAGTGTTATAAGAACTAAAATAATTATTATACTAATTGCACCTTTAAGTGCTATGAAAATTTCTTTTATGAATAGATTAAGTAATTTTCCTACTATTGTGTTATATTCTATACCTTTTCCTTCCAATAAGTTTTGTGACATTTCTTTTACATTAAATACATCCCCTAGTTCACTATCTTTTATATGATTATCCATTGTGCTTACATATTCTTGTAGACCTAATTTATTTATGGGTTCTTCTGCGTAGATATTACTAAAAACCATTATAGCTAGTACAATAATTATTATCTTTTTAATATATCTCACCACCTTTATATAATACTACTGAGTGAATTTACAAGAGCAGATATAAGTGGCAGAGATAGTGATATTATTATTACTTTTCCAGCCATTTCAAGTTTAGTTGCTACCCCACTTTCACCAGCATCTATACATATATTTTTACCAAACTCAATTATATATGATATTCCAGTTACTTTAAGAATAATTGTAAAAAACTCTTTGTTTATTCCAGATTTTAAAATCAAATCATCAAGCATTTCTATAATTGCAGACATTTTTGTAATCGAAAAAAGTAGTAAACCTACACCTGCAGCTATAGATAAAATTAGAGCTATATCTTTTCTTTGTTCTTTTAGTGTTAATATCAAAAATATAGCAAATATACTAAAACCAACAAGCCTAATTACATCCATACTATCACCTATAATTTAAATACTGTTCTTACAGTAGAAAATAAAGTTCCTATTTCATTTATTACAATCATTAAAACTATTATAAGTCCTGTGAGTGTAGTAAGCATGGCTTGTTCTTCTCTTCCTGATTTTGTAAGGACCTGATTTAAAACCGATACTAATATTCCTATTCCAGCTATTTTAAATAACAAATCTATATTCATATTTCTATCCCCCATGTTTTAAACAAATAACACAACTATAATTAGCCCAGATAACGTACCTATTGTCCTATACATCTTAGAATTTTTAAGTTTGATTTCATTTGCTTCTTTAATTTGATTTTCTATAGTCGCAATGCTATTTTGTATTATATTTATTTGTCCTTCAACATTACTTTTTCCTAAATTTTTCAAAGTAGATATAAATATATTTTTATCGTATTCACTAAGACCTTCTATATTACTTATATTTTCTACTATGCTTCTTTCTACTGTAAATTCTTCCTCTTTTACCATATCAAGAGATATATTTCCTATAGCATGTTTTAAACTTGTTTTTAGGCCCATTCTAGACGTTTCATAGGCATTTGGCAATAGACTCAAGCAATATTTTATTTCGTTTTCTACACCTATTAAAAAAGATATCATTTCTCTTAATATATATTCTCTATCATAAAGTTTCTTTGATTTTAAAATACCTAAATATGTAGTTATTCCTATTATAATTATTGCTAATATGATTTTTACTATCAACATTTAAATTACCTCCATTTCTACTTCTTTTATTTTATGTATTTTCTTTATTGTACCAGGACCATTATCATTTGATAAAATAATTATATTATCAAATAATCCTTCTTTAATTGCACTTTTAATACAATCTTTTTTATATACATCCTCAATACTTTTGCCATGCATTGTAAATACTAATCCAACACCAGATAATGCAGCATATTTTATTGCATCTATATCAGAATCAGATCCTATTTCATCTGTTGCAATTATTTTTGTACCCATACTTCTTACTAACATTTCTATTCCTATAGATTTAGGTACATTAGTCAAAACATCAGTTCTCATTCCTACATCGAGTCCTGGGATACCATTATGAATTGAAGCTATTTCTCCTCTTTCATCTATAACCCCTACATTTACACCTGTAACATGTAAATTTGGTATACCTTGACTTAGTTGCCTTATTATATCTCTAAGCATTGTAGTTTTTCCACATCCAGGAGGTGATATAATTAAAGTATTTGAAAAACTTTTACCAACTACAATATGTGGTAATATCTTATCACTACAACCAATTATCTGTCTTGCTATTCTTATATTCATACTATTAATATTTTTTATATTCTTTATTTTTCCGTTATCTATAACAACTTCCCCACATATCCCTATTCTATGTCCTCCCTTTATTGTTACAAATCCTTGATTTATATCATTTTGAATTGCATATATAGAGTTACTAGAAACTTTCACAAGAATATCTAATAGATCTTTTAGTACAACTATGTACTCTAAAACTATTTCTTTAGTAGATATATATATTATACATTTTCTACCGACTCTAAGCCTTATTTCTGTAAGTATCCCAGATGAACCTATTTTTTGTATTTCACACTTTATAGAAATTGGTAAAACATTTAAAACATCTTCCATATTATCACTTCCCACTTTTTATTACTACACATGTTATACTATATTAAAGATGAAATATTTGTAAAAAAAGATAATTAGATTTTGAATATTTTGACTACTTTTATATAAAAAAGAAATTAGCGTATATTATACAAAAAAGCGGAAGTAATTTTTATAAAATTACTTCCGTTTTATATCTGTTTATACTTATTAAAAAGTATCTCTATTTTTCTTCAGCGACATCAATTCCAAATATCTCATCTTTATCATATTCTTCTGCATTAAGTCCTAATCTACTATTCATAAACTTTAATATTAAATACAATACTGCCATAGCAAAAATACCTAGTATTATAGAAGTTTTATGTGTTCCTGTATTATCAATTATAAAACCACAAACAAAAAGTAATATTGCTTTACCAACACTTTCAAATATGTAGAACACTGATAATATTTTACCCCTTACCATATGTGTTGTAAAATTATTTAAATATTTTTTAACGGAAATTCTATATGATCCACTTAAAATATTTTGCATTATTAATATAGAAATTGAAACTACTAATGCTATTTTTTTATCTAAACATACAATATTAAATATACCTAATATCAATAATAATATTGTAAGTGAATATCCGGTAAATCTTAAAGTTCTTCTTTTAAATTTATCCTCTATTTTGTATTGGATACTGGATCCAATACCAATACAAAGAGTTAAAACAGCAAATATAAGTGAATACTCAATTGCACTAACACCTAAATCAACAATTGTACTTTTTTGAATTGTATCTGTTACCTTAATTAAAGCTGAAATCAAAAATGAATACATAAATATAGATATAATTCTTTTGCTTTTGAGCACTAATTTGAATCCTTTTAAATATTCTTTAACTGAGCATTTCTCGGTCATGTAGTCTTTTATATCATCAAAGTACATGGAAGTTATAAATGCGATAACTCCAAATGTTAAAGTACATATCATAGGTAAGTAACTATTTATTTGAAATAAAAATCCAACGAAAATAGCAGATACAGCCTCAAGATAATAGTACAATGATACTCCTTTTCCTTCGATTTTCGCAAAATCTTTCCTGTTATTAGTTTTTTTCAAACTTGCATATAACATTTGAGTTTCCGATAAACTTTTTAAACATGTGCCAATGGCACATATCGCTTCAGCTATTACAAATATAGTAAAACTAGTTCCTACCATAAGCATTATCATATGTATTATCCAAAACAAATTTCCAAATATCATACTTTTTTTTAGTCCAATTTTTTCTACTATATAATTTGTAGGCACTTGGAATAGAGCAATAAAAACAGCAGAGAATGCGGACAAATACATTATTTGTGCAACAGTTATCCCCTTTGTTATCGTTAAAAAAAGAAATGATATAACCAAATAAAATAGATAATCATACCCAAACATTCGATATATAGGATATATTTTTTCGTTTCTATTCATATTTTTACCTCGTGAAATTATTATATCATATATTATTTTTTTTTACTACTATTTTTAATTAAATTATTCCAATATTTACAAGAATTATAGCTGTTATTATTGCAGCTATATCTGCAAGTAATCCAGCAATTAATGTACCTCTTAAAGTCTTTGTTTTTGCTGCTGCAAATAGTATAGTTATAGTATATAAAGTTGTCTCTGTTCCACCCATAATTATAGATGCCATCTTACCACTTATAGAGTCTGGACCACTATTTTTAAATATATCCATTACTAATGATGTAGAAGCAGCACCAGATAATGGTCTAAATGCCATTAGTGGAATTATATCCATAGGTACTCCTAGTTTATTCAATATCGGTATAATGGGAGATAATATAATATTTAACCCATTAGTATTTTTTAATAACCCTATAGCAACAGTTATTCCTAGTACATATGGAAATATTTTATATACTATTTTTAGCCCATCCATAGCGCCTTCTATAAATAATGCATACACATCTTTTTTTTCATTTAACCCAACAATTATTATTATAAAAATCATTATTGGAATTACGCTAATAGCCAAATAATTTAACATCTATCTCTCCCTTCTTTTATTTAATAACTTTATTTAATATACTTATACTTATTAGCCCAACTGTAAGTGCAACTATTGTAACTATCCATACTGGAACCAAAATATTAGTAGGATTAGTTGAACCATATAATGATCTTAGTGCAATCATAGTAGTTGGTATAAGTTGAAGTGATGCTGTATTTATAAGAACAAATTTTGTCATATTATTACTCGGTTTACTACTCTTATTAACCGATGCCATTGCTTCAATTGCTTTGATACCATTTACTGTAGCTGCATTACCTATACCAAGTATGTTACTAGTTATATTAAGTGCCATATTTTTTTGAGCTTCCTGTGTTAATTCTTTTTTATCAAAAAATTTTAATACTATTTTATTTATTCGCTTAGATAATTTATCTAATAATGAAGTATTTTCAAATATTTTAAATATACCGCTCCAAAAACACATCATTCCAATCAAATTAATAATATTTTCTACTGCTGTTTTACTTTCACTTATAACTGAACTTGTTATAACCTCAGGTATACCAGTTAAAAAAGCAATAACTATACTTATTAAAATGATACATGACCAAATTTTCGACATATACTCCCCCCCATAGACAATTTACATTTACTTTTTAAATATATGTGCTATAATATATATATATGAATATATACATATTAATAGTAATAGGAGGGTAATAAAAATGAAGGGATATGAATTAAATAAAAATAAAGAATATGTAAATCAAATTATAGAAGGAATCTATAGAAAAAATGGACATTGTCCATGTAGAGTAAATGTTGATGCAACTACACTTTGCCCATGTGATGAATTTGTTTCAGATGGAATATGTAAATGCAAATTATTTGTTAAAAGCGAAAAAGCAGAAAATTAATTCTGCTTTTTCCTTTTATTTTAATTTATTATTTATATCTTCATATATATCATTTACAATTTTTCTCAATATTAATTTATCAGTATCTAGTGTATCTAATAAAACTATATATTTGTTTAAATAATCATTTTTCTTTATAGTTTTTAATGTATACTCATAATTTATATCATATATCATTGCTAATCTTAGTATTGCTAAATCTAAATTATTATTAACTAAACTAAATTCTATCGAATGTTTATTATCTATTTCACGAGTTATTTCCGATGATATTGACATATCTCTTGTCACTTTTTTATCATCTTCAAATTCACCTTCACTTAGACGTTTAAGTATATCTAATTTATCCGCATCTCTTACAATACTACAATATAATTTTTCATCATCTGAAAAATTCTCATCTATATTAAACTTGTTATGATTTCTTATAGCTTTAATTATTATTTCATCATACTTGTTTTCATGTATAAATTCTCTCATTAAACCTTCTTCGAGTAAATGACATGCATGATTAGCGTGATCTAGTGTATCAGTATCATCCAATGTATTAAATTGCTTTATTTGTTCAAATCTGCCAATATCATGAAGTATACCAATAACATATGCTAAATATCTGCCTTCTTCATCTAACCCTATACTTCTAGCAATGTTTTGAGCATTATTTGCTACATTTATAATATGTTTGTATTTAAATTCAACCAAATGATTTGATTGATCATATTCTGAAACATAATTATCAAATGTATCTCTTATTCTATCAATATCAAATTCAGATACAATCTTAATTTCTTCTATTTGTTTCTCTTCAAGTCCATCAATACACATACTTTTATCATATTTTTTCTTATTAATTTCCATAAAAAATTCATGTATAACCTCTAAAATTATAGCTATACCAGATGCAATTATTATTATATTACCCATTCCTACAATAGATAAAATAATTCCAACTACAGCAGTAACTATACCTAGTGACTTTACTGTTTTCATATTATCTCCACTACACAAAATTATAAGCAATAACAATACAATTATATATGCTGGAGTAACAATATCTGTAAATTGTGATAAAGCAAATACTAAATTTGCTACTACGCATCCCCATAAAACTTTACTCATTTAATTCACCTCTAAATAGAATATTCATTATATAAAATGATTATATCACATATTTTTTTTTTTTGCAATAAGCAAATAACATAAAAGGATAATATATTTAATATTACCCTTTTATGTTATTTATTGTCTGTATATTTTTTTTATATATTCACTATTATTTAATAGAAAAGATATAAAATAATCACATAATATCGGTTCAAACTGAGTGTTCGAACATTTTTTAAGTTCTTTAATAATTGATTCAAAGTCAAGTGATACTCTATATGATCTGTCTGAATTCATTGTGTCAAAAGAGTCACATAGACAAATTATATAAACACTTTTTGATATTAAAGATGGAGATAAATTATAATATCCCTTTCCATCATATCTCTCATGATGATATTTAATTATATTTGCTATGTTTTGAAATCCAGGTATTCCTTTTACAATCAATTCGCCAAATTCTGTATGCTTCTTAATAATAGTATATTCTTCCAAAGAGAGGCTACCTTTTTTTGTTAATATTGTTTCGGATATTCCTATTTTACCAACATCGTGTAACTTTGATGCAGTTACTAGTTCATCTAGTTCTTCTTGTGGTAACTCTAATGTCTTTCCAAAATTTTCTGCAAGTAATGCAACTCTTTCAGAATGTCCTCTTGTATATGAATCTTTAATATCAATTACATTAATCAGGGTATCAATTGTTTGACTATATATGTCAGTAAGTTCTTTTTGTAAATTACCCTTATACTCAATTTTAAGATCAGATTCAAATAACATAATCATTATATCAATCTTATGATTTGTCACTCTAAAATTCATATTGTAGAAAGTTTCAGCAACAATTTTATTACAAGTTCCCATAATAGGTTCAAATTTTAAGTTTATTTCATTTATAACTTCAAGTAAATATTCCTTGTGTTCCCACACATCTAGTACTATAACAATTGCTCTTTTCATAAGCTCTAAACATTCAACCTTTTCTGTAGTAATTTCATTTTCAACTTTAACAGTAATTCTTTTATATGTTTGGTAAACGTCAGCTAACGACATTTTTTTGGACATGTGTATATAAAATTCTAATATTTCTGCCCATTCCTCCGCAATTGAAATAGTAGCATCTTGTGCTATCTTAATTTTTTCAAACCGCTGCTTTCCATTAGGTTCATGTATATTCATATTTCGCCCCCTATAAATTATTTTAGGTTACATAATTAATTATATGAAATTATACTACACCATTATCGAATTGTCAATGTTTTACGAGTTTATATCCTCATATATCATAAAATATACGACAAAATTCGACACATGTCAAAACAACTACAAAATATTATAATATTTTGTAGTTGTTTTGTACTTATTAATTTATCATAACGTATCATTTTTATGCTTACTTCTATTATCTAAAAAAAGTATACAGTATTCTCTATAATACTTCTGCCTACCTAATATCCAATCATCCGTTTCATAAAATGCATTATCATAGTGAAACTCATGTAATATATTTAACCTCTGTTTTTCTTCCATAAAAATTTGATATATATCGTTTGCTTGTAATGTATCTCTTATAATTATTATTGAAAATAAGTCACCTAAAATTCCAATTCTATCTTCTCTTGCTTTCTCAACAGGCGTATGAATTATTTTTATATTTTGTTTTATTTCTAACTCTTTTAATCTACTATAAATAGATTTTCGGAGTTCAAGTATATCTAAATAATTATATCCTTTTCTACTTCCTTTTAAGTCAAATATAAACAAATGATATTCTCCACTTTTTTGTGCTTCATAAAACAAATCATTATATTCATTCCATGACATAATATTTTACCACCTTTAAAATTATTTTAGATATATATATATATATAATTTAATGCGTATATTATACTACAATATTTAATAAAAATCAATATTTGTATTAATATCCTGATTTATAATTATTTATTTACATATTTTAGTATATTATTAATTATATTCCTTTTTTCATTTATATCCTACCTACACTCTTTCTAAATTACATTATAATATTGATCTTGATTTTTCAAAAACATAGTTTTGTATTATTTCTGCATCAGTTATTTCACGATTATATACTTTTATGTTATATAGTTTTAACTTAGAAAGCCAAACTAAATCCGACCATGCATTACCTAAGCAATCCATTCTACAATATGTTGATGATGGTGTTATCGTGCTTCTCAAAACACTATTTACATACAATTTTATTGTCGTACCATTAGATACAAAAGTTAATATGCTATCTACATTATTAATTTCAGATGATAATACACTGAAATTAGTATAAATATTATTAGGTGTACGAAAAGCAATATATCCGTTATAATTTAACAGGATTTTTCCTTCTGTATCAATATTTCTTGTTCCAAGAAAAAACTGAAATGTTTTTGAAAGATTATAAAATTTTGATGATATTTCAATAGACCAAATAGATTGTAAATCTATAATGTTTGAAAATATTATCATATCATTTGTTGAATCGAAATTCAATCCATTATTAGCGTATCCACTTAAGTTGTCATATTCAAAATTAACTAAACTTCCAGTGTTAGCATTTCCACTTAAGTCTTGGACGATATCTCTGTCTATATCTGAATTAGTTTTACTAACAAAATCTTGTCTTAGTAAAAGCCCAGTTTTAACATATCCTGTTGAAACACCCATGTTACTTGCCCAACTTTTTTCGTTGTCATTTGAACCTGTATATATTAATTTTCCTACTTCAATTTGGAACTTATTTGAGTCAGCTGTTGTCATGCTTGTTATTATCTCTTTTATTGTCTTACCACTATCATATGTTCCAGTTAAATTTGTTGCATTTATATTACTTAAATTTAGTTTGCCAGTATTTTTTACATATTCACTTGATATAAACATAGTAAGTTCATTATTATATTCTGATAAATTAGCCTTAAAAGTAGCTTCTGTTGCACTTGAAATAGGATTGTTTTTACTTAAGCTTAAAACAACTGCTCCTGCTAATATTATAATCACAATTATTGTTATAACTAATACTATTAATGAAATACCTTTTTTCATATGTAAATCCTCCTATTAATATCTTATTTTATCTATTTCATAGTTATAAGCTATTTCTTGTTCAGTTAATAGTCTATTATATATTCTTATGCAATATATTTTACCCATTAATGACTCGTTTTTTGTATATCTTGCACCAATAGTTGGCATTACATTTGCAGTTGGATTAGTTTTTATACTTATATATGTTTTCCTGTTAGTAGGTAAAACACCCAATGTTGTATCTGTAATTCCATCTTTATATGGACTTAAGTACGCACCACCTAATGCAGAACATATTGCTGCCCATCCATCTGTAATATCAGTTCTCGCATCTATTATGTAATTCCAACCTGCAGCTTTAGTTTCATATACTATTTGTACAGTAGAATAAGTCAATTTTTGTGAAGGCATAACATTTGAAGTAGGCAAGCCATAATTAAGAAAAGAATCACCCCAACCATTGCTGGTAGTAAAATCAAAATTATCTAATACCCCTTCATTATTATTACCACTTAAGTCAAACCATTTAGTTTTATTTAAACTATTATTATCATTATGTACACCTATTCCACCGTTATATATTCCATCATACCAGAGTACTAATCCATCATTTATATAAGGTAAATCAAGTGATGTATTTAAATCTTTTGCCCATTGTATTTCATTTAAATCAGATCCTATATATGCTAATTTACCTTTTACTATTCTGTATTTACTTATATCTATATCTGATATTCCTTTTATATATTGTTTTATTTCATTATTAGTACTTGTAGTTATATTAGTTATATCAAAATTTCCTAAACCGTTAGTATATTCGCTTGATATATACATTGAAAGTTCATTATTATATCCTGACAAGTTAGCTTTGAAAGTTGCCTCAGTTGCTGCTGTAATAGGATTATTTTTACTTAAACTTAAAACAACTGCTCCTGCTAATATTATAATTACAATTATTGTTATAACTAATACTATTAATGAAATACCTTTTTTCATAATACCCTATCCCCCTGTAACTTAAATTATAATATAATATTCTTTTCTTGTATGGCTAGTCCATTGAGTATTTTCATTTAGTAATTAATGTCTACAAATTAAAACGTAATTTGTCCGCACTATAGTTACTCATAATTTCATCAGATGTTAGAGCTCTATTATACATTGCAATACTTTTCATCTTTCCATTATAATAATATCTATTTCCATTAGTATCTGCACCTATATATAAATCAGCTGTTCCACCCGAATCAGGACTTGGAGCTGCTGTTTCAGAAACTAATATTCCATTAACATAAAGTTTTCTCTTGTTATTATCTCTTGTAATAGAGAGTGAAACCCACTTACTTGTTGGTACTACATATCCTGTATCCCATCTTAATGTTAACCAGTCAAGTGTTAAAGCACCTGTAGTATATACAAAGAAAAAGTATGAAGTATTCACAGACATATCAGTTCTTTTAATAATTAAATTATTAGCAGTTGGGCTAGACCAATTATTAGCATAAAGTAGTATAGACATAGTTGTATCAGTTGGTATTAGACTGGTATTATGAAGAATTTTCATATTATCATTAACACCATCAAATGCAACTGCACCATTACCGTCACTACCGCTATTTGTTGTATAATTAAAATTATTTGCAATAGCATTATTTCCATTTCCACTTCTGTCTATCCAACTTGCTGTTTGTGGTGAATTTTCAAAATCAGCACCTTCAAGCCATAAAACTAATCCATCTTTTATATAAATATCAGATAAACCTATATCTTTAGACAACTGTCTTTTTGTTATATCTATTCCTATATAAACAAGTTTACCTTGTTTAATTATATGATTTGCACCATCTGTTGCTGTCATATTTGGTATATACTCTTTTACAGTTCCCGATATATTTGCTGCATTTCCATCCCAAGTACCAACATTTATTTCATTTGAATTAAATCTAAAATCTTCTGCGTATTTATTTGATATATTTAATTTTAGTTGTTCATTATATGAATCTATACTTGTTTTATATGCCACTTGTTGGGCATTTAAAATTGTATTATTATTACTAATTGTCAATATAACTGCTCCTGCCAAAATTATAACTACAATTATAGTTACTACTAAAACTATTAGTGATATACCTTCTATTCTACTTTTGTTATTCATATTTTATCTCCTAATGCACAAATTTAACTTTTGCTACTCAAATTTTATCATATATTTTTTTTTAAGTCAATATTTTTTTATGTTTTGAATACTTTTGTCTATATTTGTCGTTTTGAAATAATCTTATGATTGTTTTATTAGACTTAATAGTGTTATTATCTACTTTTTTGCTTATATATATTCTTTCATAATAATATATTTTCATATTGTTTTAGTTTATTATTTGATTCCTCTAACTCGTATTTTTTGTTATTTATCTATTGTAATGTTCTGGATTACAAGTTACTACTGAACCATTAATTATTAATATACCTTGGAGTCCGGCATTTGTAACGCTAAACGCAAAATCTCTAATAGCTAATGTTAAATTACATTTTCTTATACATTTTTCTACTGGACACTTAATATAGTTTACATTATATACTATTTCAGTTGGTATTCCATTAGAAATAAATATTGCAGATATAAAACCAGTTATTTTTAATGTCAAACCTATTAATCTTATATCTAATCCATCAGTGTTTATTGACCTTATTGATGAAATAAGACCAACTTGTTCTGTAACTTCAGATAAAATTAAATTAACAGGTATGCAACAATTTTTTGGTATTTTATCTTTATTTGATTTATCTTTACATTGTGGAACCTTTGATTCATATTCATCATTATCATTATACATTTTATTGACCTCACTG